>JAEEGI010004838.1_pt1 | contig 31266 bp, 20 predicted proteins | sample 8958751 | NCBI WGS metagenome assembly JAEEGI01 (sample SAMN16246545, study PRJNA631951) | gut metagenome | biome: gut microbiome; feature: rumen; material: KS-attached | host: Bos | place: Iran: Karaj | collected 2018-10 | reverse complement strand
GCCTGCGCCTCCTCGGCCTTCTCCTTGGCGTCCTTGGCCTCCTGCATCTGGCCCCTGACCACGCGCAGGTAGAAGAGGAAGACGAGCAGGATGCCGGCCCCCAGCACGGATGCCGACGCCATGGCGCCCCAGGACATCGACGCCCCCATTCCCTCGATGACCTCGTCGAGCACGCCGTAGGGGATGACGGCCACAAGGTACCAGTTGCTGTCCATGAGCGGGACCCCGCGGACGCACCTGCGCTCGTCAACACCCCTCTCCGGATTGACATGCCTGAAATTCGCCACGAAATCTCTGCCGGAGGCGACAGCCTGCTTTATGTCCGCCACGGCCTGGCCGATGGTCCTGCTCTCAGGCGTGCCGTAGGCCAGAAGCTGGCTGTAGTAGTTGTCCTTCTCGGTTCCTCTGCTCTGGACAACGTAGCTTCCGTCACGCCGGATAAGCCGGAACATGACGAGCGACTCCGGATTGTCCAGATTCATCATCCGCTGGAACATGGAGATGGGCTTGCACCACAGGATCCCTACGCTCCGCCTCCCGCCGGACATGGGCGCCGAGAAGGGAGCGGCGTAGATGATCAGCTGCTCTCTGGCCGTCCATCCGCCGGTCACGACCTGCCGGCCGGCGAGAATGCTTTCGAGCAGAAAAGCCGGATCGCCGAGCTTGGCAATGGGGGTCCCGTACATGTTTGAAAGCGTGCCGTCCTCCTCGACAAGGGAGCAGTTGGTGAGGTTCTGGAAGAGCGCCGCACGGGCTATGGCGCCCTTGACTGCCTCGCTGTCCGCTCCGGCTTTCGGCTGCTGCAGCGTTGCCTTGAGGGAGTCTACCTGCGTGCGCCGTATGGACTTGATGGCTTCGAACCGGTCCTTTTCCTGTTCCAGTATGCCCTTCAGATGGACGTGGGCTATCCTCCTCACGTCCTGGGCCGTTCTGCCGTCCATGTAGGTTGAAAGCGCGAAGAAGACGAGGCACGCAAGCCCGAGGAGAAAGAAAAAGCCGGCAAAGACCTGCTTGTACTGTTTTATCATTCTGCACACCTAGAGGCGTAGAGTCAGCGACATCGTCCGAGTGCCTCAGGGTTCGACCGCCCTGGCCGCATGCCGGCAGGGACGACGCCAGGAGAGAGGCCGACGGACGAAAGACTGTACCTGCAACCGCTTCCATTGTCTCTTGTTTTTTGTCGCCACGCGTTTCGCCGGCCGGCGATTCTTCTCGGTTTTCACGCCCGCCTTTCCCGTCCCCTGCCAGCGACAGATGCGGAAGGGAGGGAGGGGACGAAGGCGCTGGCAGAGGCGCCACCTGCGAAGAGCCGGCGCCGATGAAGGAGGTGAAGGGGAAAGCGCCACCAGCCCGCCCTGCCCTGGCCACCGGCCCAGCTGGGCAGGGGACTTCTAGGATGCCAAGGGCAAGGACGCCTTTCCCGCCGGCCCTGGCACTGCCTTCGGCGGCGCAGCGGCACAGCGGAACGAGACTGCCGTTCGTGAACGTCTTTTCCGCTCCGGAGCAGCTGACCCAGTTCTTCCGGAGGCCGAGCAGTCTGTCGAGGCGCGCGAAAAAGAGCTCGTAGACGGCCGGCTCCGTGGTGACCTCCGCAGAGGACGGCCCCCATCCTGCGGAAAGTCCCGGCCCGCCCCAGACCGTTGTCGCCGGCGCTGGAGTCCCCGTTGCGGATGTGCCGGAATGCACGACCGAGATCCGCGAGTCGCCCCAGCCTTCCGGATGGACTTCGATCTGCCATGTGTCCGAGCCGGAAAGGGCGCCGAAGACAAGGTGGTACCATGGCCGGTTAAAGTGGCTCACTTGGCAAGACAAAAATCCGGGACTTTCCCAGAACGGCTTGGGGACAGGGCGCAGGCCTGGCGGAAGAAGCTGCATTCCGTCAATCCCTGGCAGGAGCCTGTCTTGCCGTCTGGAAAGCCTGCTCGAGGAGCTGCGTGTGGCGGCGCTCGACCGCCTTGCTGTACTTCCAGCCGTTCTGCCTCACGTCCCTGAGGTAGTCTCCGGCAAGCCTGCCCGTGACCGTGCCCTTCAGGCGCAAGGCTCCTTCCTCAAGCCCCCTGCGCACGTCTTCGGCCATCCTGCCCCTGACAAAGGCCGGAGAGTTGTCGAGCACAGAGAACATGCACAGGTTCATGAGTTCCTCGTACTGTGCGATGGCCTGGCTGCGGGCCAGCCCCGTCGCGCCTGCCCGGATGAAGCGCTCCCACTCCAGGGCCCAGCCGAGCATCTTGCCTCTGCTGAAGCGCAGTCCCGCATCCGCGACGAAGGAGGCGGGCTGGCGCTTCTTCAGGCGGGCATAGCCTGCCATGGCAGGCGAGAGCTTCGCGTACAGCGGCGCCTCGATGGCGCCCTGGTCGATTTGGAAGTAGGGGGTGCCCTCGCTCATGGCCTTGACGAGGCCGTGCCTGGCCAGCTCGGCAAAGCAGGTCCTGTCGGCAGGAGAGAGCCTGGCGTCGTCGAAGTTCTGCGCCCAGCGCTCGAAGAGGGGCTGGGCTGCTCTGCTGGCGTCCTGAAAGGCCTTGGCGTCCTAGAGCCGCTTGAGCGGGGAGCTTTCGGATGCGTAGAGCCGGTCCGCCTCGGCGGGAGAGAGCCCGTCGAAGGCTCGGATCGCCTTGCGGACGGCCCCATCCCAGGCAACCACGGCATCCTTGAGGCCGGGCACGGCCGCCAGTGCAGCCTCTGCTCCGCCCGCCTCAGGCTGGGCGCTCCTGGCAGAGGCGCCCTCGCCCCTTCTGCCGGGGCCGAGGGCCGAAGCCGCCACGTAGTCGGCGCAGATCCAGGCGTCCTGGCGGCTGTAGCCTGCCTCCGGCGACTCCAGCATGTAGAGCACATGGTACCACTGCCGTCCATCGCCGGCTGCCTTTGCCCCGGAAGCGACGAGTTCGCCGTGCCGGCCACCGGCATCGGCCATGCCGGCCACGTCGTACGAGGTGCCGGGACCCTTGCGCAGGCGCACGCTGGTGCCGGTGACCTTGAGGACGACAAGGACGGAACCGGAGGACTCGGCATCCCTGAGGATGTCCTCCTTCTGGACAAGCGGTGCCTGGCCGAAGAACACTTCCTGGGACTGCGGCGCCGCAAGGGCGCTTCCTGCCAGCAGCACGAGTGCGGCTGCAGCCGAAGAACGGAAAAGCATGGCTTCCTCCCTGTGGCGATGCGCCCAGCCTGCAGCAGAACAGACGTAGAGAACAGTGGGGCTATGGACGCAACGATGTCACATGCAAAAAAGTTTATTTTGACAGATTATATATAATCAAATCGCCTGTTTCTTCATCGTCATAAAGTAATTACTAATCTCCGTATAAATAATATTCCTGATAACATATCTGTTATTTAGTTTTGATTACATCTTTTCTAACCGTGCATGTTGCTTTATTTTAATATTCATAAAAACATACTATGGCAGTTTAATTTTTTTTGAAAACTAAATATGATTTTTTTATAGAGAGATGAACAGGCACTCTCAAACGAATCTCCTTGTTCAAAGGCGTAGAATTTTACTTTATCTGCATTGATATTGAACAAGGCTTTGAAATCAGAAGTTCAGGCATTGCCACGGATGTCGAGCAAACTAGGACGGTTGCAGAAAGGAAGGTCAATGCTTTCTTCATGTCTGCCTCCAGCATGGAAGGGTTGCGGAAAGGAATGCCTGGGAGAAGCTTATGCCGGACGCGCGGGCCCGGACGTGCTGATCAGGTTTCACCCTGCCGGCGAAGTGCCGTCATTTGCGGGTTTGCCTGCGGCTGGGGTGGCAGGGATGGATCGGCCCCCCCGTCCAGCTGGGAGCGAAGCTTGCGCCTGCGCCAGCAGCTGTTGAGGTTCTCCTCAGAGGGGATGGCCAAAAAGGCGTTCTCGATGAGCCAGCCTGCGGCGCCCTTGCGGGGGACTTCGAGAATCTCGACGTAGAGGTAGACGCCTTCGCTCTCCTGCACGGAGAAGGAGATCGGCCGGGCCCGGGTGTGGCTGGCAATGCGTCCGCCAATGGCCTTGGCGCCGTCGCGGGGCGCCGCAAGGAGGCGGGAATCGCCGTCTTCGGTGGCAGTGACGCATACGCCGAGCATGGACTGGTGCACGTAGCCCTGGCCGCCGTCGTAGGCCACCTTGAACCACTTGCCCTCGTTGGCAAGCAGGCGCACCACGCGGCGCTCCTTGACGCTGTCGGGGCTGCTGGGCGAGGCGTAGGGGATGACGTCGATGACGCTTCCCGACGGCGCATCGCGCACGTTGGTGCCGGCCCTGTCGGGATCGACCACGAGCACGCGGGGCTGGCCGGCAAAGGCGGGCGCAGCCAGGCCAAGGACAAGGAGCAAGGCCGCAAGCTTCTTCATGACGCACGACTCCGTGAAGACCCTGCCCGCCGGGGACAGAGGTGAAGCTTGAGAGGGGATGCGGGAGGGCGCGCAGGCGCCCGTTGTCTGGCAATGCTAGCGCTTTCTAGCCAAGCTGGGAAGGCGTCCTGCACGGGTTTTGCGGCAGGGGCGTCTGACAGGATCTCTGCCGAAAGGCTGTCGCCAGACCTTTCAGATGCTTCCAGCGTGGCCAGGCACCGGATGCCTGAAGCCGGAACGCCAACCTGCCGGGAGGAGGCCTGATCGTCAAAAGCGCCTGCGGAGGGTCCTTCTCCTCTGGGCCGCCCCGGCATCCCGCCTCAGGCAGACGGCGGAGGGGGGAGATGCGAGGGCGCCTGCGAGGGCGCCCTGCTTGCAGGCCGTCCCAGTTCGGCATAGGAATGTTACGGGCCTGGCTGCGAAGACCTGGCATCGGCCCCTTCCTTCTCCCCATCGCGTCCTGCCTTCTTCCCTTTGTTCCGTCCGAGGGCGGACAAGGAGCCCGCTCCATGCGTTCGCGCCCTTCTGCAGTCCTGTCCGCGCTTGTCCTCATGTCCTGCCTCGCCGATCCGGCCTCCGGCCAAGAGAAGCCGTCCCTCGGGGAGATTCTGGACAGCGGTCGCCTCGAGGATATCGAGGGCTGCTGGGAATGCGTTGCGGGACTCGTCAACTCGAAGACGAAGGAGCCGCTGGCGATGGCGTTCTGCTTCGATGCCGACGGAGAAGGCGAGCGAACCGTGAAGGAGAAGTTCGGTGACACCTGCCGTGGAAGCGCCCGGGCCGTCCTGCAGGAGGACGGCGTCCTTGCCGTGGAGGCAGGTCCTGCGCAGTGCTTCCGCACAGACGCCAGCTACGCTGCGCAGCGCATCGAGTGCCGGAACGCTTCCGGCGGTCCCGAGTGCCAGGGAAGCGAGGAGCGGAAGAACCGCAGCCCTTCAAAGTGGAAGGCCGTCTTCGAGCGTGAGTAGGCCCTCTCCCGTCCCGCGCGCACGGCAAACGAGGCCGGCGCGCCTCAGCCGACGAATCCTGGCAAGGTCTGGCAAGGGTCGCCCGGGAAGGAGAGGCTGCGGCTGCTGTCGGCGTGCAGGGAATGCCACCCGCATGCCAGACTGTCCAGAGACGGGCTTGACGGCAAAGCCGCTCTCCTTGTCAAACGCCCTTTTTCCGCTTTGGCCAGGGCAGCTCGCCGGCCACGGCAGGCATGAGCTCGCAGAGCAGCTTGCGGTCGTCCACGGCGTCGACGAGGAGCATGGCTTTGGCGCCCTCGTAAGGTCGCTCGAGCTGGGCATGGGGCAGGAGCCTTGCGGCCGAGGCCGTCGGCTTGACGAGCAGCCTGTCGTCGTAGATGCCGCCGACGACCTTCCCCTGGCAATAGAGGATGAACTCGCCCATCATCGCCCTGGACGAGACGCCGTCCAGCCCGGAGAGCTGATCCAGCACGTAGTCGAGGTACTGTCTGCTTGACGCCATGGTCTTGCCTCCTCTGCGTCTACGAACGGTGCAAGCCGTGCAGCAGCGTCGTGCAGCGTCATGTCTGGCCGGCAGCGGCCTGAGGCGACGTCCCTCCGGCTGCCGGAAAGGTCTGGACGCGAAAGGGTCCGGCTGGCGAAGCGTGCCTGCCGGACCTTCTGAAAAGCGTGCCTGAAAAGCCTGCTAAACTGTATCCATAACTGCGGGAAGGCCGGCTACTGCGGCCAGATGAAGTGCAGGATATAGTAGGCGCAGGCGCCCACCACGCCGGCTGCCGGCAGGGTCAGGGTCCAGGCCACGATGAACTGCTTTGCCACGGTCCAGTGTACGGCGTTGAGGCGCTTGACCGAGCCCACGCCGAAGATGGCCGAGGAGACGGTGTGCGTGGTGCTCACCGGCGCGCCGAAGAGGCTCGCGCCGGCAATGACGATGCCGGTCGCGCTCTCGGCGGCGAAGCCGTGGTAGGTTTCGAGCTTGAAGATGCGGTTGCCCATGGTCTTGACGATGCGCCAGCCGCCGATGGCCGTGCCGAGGCACATGGCAAGGGCGCAGACGATCTTGACCCAGAGCGGGACCTCGATGGCCGGCAGGAAGCCGAAGAGCACCAGCGCCAGCGTGATGATGCCCATGGTCTTCTGGGCGTCGTTGAGGCCGTTGCTTAAGGCCACGAAGCCGGCGGAGAACCACTGCAGCCGCCTGAAGGTGGCGATGACCCGCGCCCTGCGGTGCCTCGAGCATATCCAGTAGAGCAGCCACATGATGAGAAAGCCCACGGAGAAGCCGATGAGAGGCGAGCCGACGAGGGGCAGGAGGACTTTGAGGACCAGCCCCTGGAAGTTTACGGCCCCGGGTCCGGCATGGGCCCAGCCGGCGCCGATGAGCCCGCCGATGAGGGCGTGGGACGAGGACGAGGGAATGCCCATCCACCAGGTGAAGAAGTTCCAGAAGATGGCCCCCACGAGGGCGGCCAGCACGAGGATGTGGCAGCCTTCGACGACGTGCGGGTAGACCAGGCCGCCGCCCAGGGTCTTGGCGACTTCCGTGCCCAGCAGTGCGCCCACGAAGTTCAGGGTGGCAGCCATGGCGATGGCGTACTTGGGCTTCGCCACCTTGGTGGAGACGATGCTCGCGATGGCGTTGGCGCAGTCGTGGGCGCCGTTGGTAAAGTCGAAGATCAGGGCCGTGGCGATGATCAGGATGAGCAGTATCGGGACCTCAAACATTTTTCAGCACCGCTTCTTCGATGTCTTCCGCCAGGTCCGTCAGTTTGGCCAGCACGCTCTCGAGCCTGTCGTAGATCTGGACCCACTTGAGGGCGTCCGTGAGTTCCAGCGGCTTGACGTCTTCGGGCAGGTCCATGCACTCGGCGACGCCCACGGCGACGATGGTGTCGCACTCTTCCCTGAGCATGCGGAAGGAGCGGGTCTTGTGCACGTCGTGGCGTTTGGTGAGGCCCTGCAGCATGACGGTCGTGAGCTTGGCCATCTCCTCGATGTTGGCGGCCACCTTTCTGGCGGGGAAGCGGAAGCGTGACATTTCATACACGGCAATGCGGGTGGCCATCATCTGCAGTCCGTCGATGCACTCTTCCTGGTCCTGGTTGATGCGCAGGATGTCCTCGCGGTCGATGGGTGTGATGAAGGACTGGTAGAGGGTGCGCGATATCTGCCTGTGCAGCTTGTCGGCATCGGCCTCGACCTCGGCGATGCTTTTGTTGACCTCGTAGCTGCGGGGGTCGCCGTCGAGCATGACGCGAAGCTGCTCCGCGATTTTGCAGAGCATGGCGTTCTGGTCCAGCAGCATTTGAAAAAATGGCGCTGATTTCGGGAGAAGGGAAGCAAACATCTGACAGGCTCCGTCGGCGCATGCCGGTCTGAACGGGTTGCACGAAGGGTCGCGGAAGCGTGGAAGGCTCCCTTGGTGCGCACGATGCGCAGGTAGTACTTGAACTTATCCTATTTTGTCCTTGCCTGCAAAGCCTGCAGCGGCGCCAGATGTCCCCGGAAGCTCCCAGCCTGCGCCCTTCCCCGGCCTTCGTCTGGGCGCTCTGCCAAGGGGTGCGAAGCCCTTTGCTTCAAGCAGAGCTTGAGGTCCTGGCGACACATGGCAAGCCTGTTCCTGCGGGCCGCTGGCACGCGCTGGAGCGCGAATCCGGGGCAGGCCTTCGTTGCTAGGCAGGCTAGGCCTCCCCGCCCTGCCCCGTGCCGGGAAAGCCGAGGATGCGGGCCGAGAGGCGCGGCCAGGCTACGGGCCTGCGGGCCGCCAGCTCCTCGGGCCCTGCCTGGCAGGCCCGCATGCCGTGCCAGGCAGGGCTTTGCAGCAGGGCCTCGCCAAAGGAGGCTTCGGGCGCAAGCGGAGAGGCAAAGACCACGAGGTCGCGGGAGGGATCCCTGCCGGCAGCCTGGCAGTGCGCCTTCCAGATCTTGGCAAAGGACTCTGCGCTGGCTGCGTCAAGCGGCGCTGCCGCGACGGCAGGCACGACGGCGATCCTGCGCCTTCCCTGGCGCTCGGGCAGGACGAAGCTGCCCTGGGGAAGCGCTCCCGCTGTCCCGCCTGCTGGCTGCACAACTGGTCCCTGCACCGGAAAGGGGAGCGCTCCCCGGTAGGCCAGCCTGACGAAGCCTTCCAGCACCATGCGCGGCCAGAAGGGGGCAAGACAGCCCGTGGGATCGTCCAGCAGGGCCTCGGCAAAGCCTTGGCAGGGGCCGCGTCGTGCCTGATCCGCCCCGCCGGCAAGGCGCAGGCCGTGCAGGAGCAGAGGATCGGCAAGGCGCAGGCGAAGCAGCGCCTGCCCGCCCAACCCGGTCTGTCCGCTCTGTCCTATCGGTCCGCCAGGCTCTGACAGCTCGGCAAGGCCGGCCTGCACCAGAGCCCTGGCGCAGCAGGCAATCCCTGCCGGACTGGCGCCGGCAGGGGAAGCCAAGGCAAGCGGCAGGCCTTCAGCCCCGGCGGCAGACGCGGCCTCCAGCAGCGGAAAGCCGAGGCGGGCGCTGATGCCGGCCCGCTCGAAGGCCCGCCAGGGCTGACGCCAGAGCCGCTCCTGGGGGGCCTGGAGGAAGCTTTCCCGAAAGGAGGGGGCTTTGGGAAGCAGCGCCAGCGCCGAGCAGCGCGATCCTGCGCACGCCAGGGTCCAGACCAGATCGCCGGCGCTCCAGTCCGGAAAGAGCCCGGCCAGCCTGGCAAAGGAGAGGGGCTTGAGCTGGAGGCGCTCGATGCCGGCCGGCAGTCCCCGTCCCTGGGGAAAGCCGGGACCGGAGCAGCCGAAGACAAGGGCCTGGCTGGCCCCCTTGCCTTGCCTGGCCAGGCGGGCCTTGAGCCTGGCCAGAAGCAGCTGCGTGAGCGCTGGCTGGTTGAGGCACAGCCTGTCCCAGCCGTCGAGGATCAGGGGCAGGGCAAAGCCGCGTCTGGCCGCCAGCTCGGCAAGCCCTTCGCAGAGGCTTTCAGGATCGGGCAGGACGCTCTGGCCGAGCAGGGCGCCGAGCGTCAGGGACGAACCCTTGAAGGTCGGGGCCAGATCGAGAAAGGCGCAGGGCACGCCTTGAAGGCCGCGCTTCAAGAGCGTCGTCACGCCGGAGCCCGGTGCGCCTTCGACGCTGAGGGCATGGACGGGCGCGCGCCGGGAGCCGGCCGTTGCAAGCCAGCCTGTCAGCTGCGTCAGCTCAGCGTCCCTGCCGCCAAGGATGCAGGCGGGTTCGAAAGGTGCCGTGGAGAGGAGCTTCATACGCTCCTTATGCGCTTCCCCTGCCCTTTTGGCTAGCTGAAGGCGGCCACGACCCTGCCTCGGCGCAGGGCAACGCGCCCCAGCGGGAGATCCCGCCACCAGAGGCTGGCTTCGGTGCCGGCAAGCGCCGAGGCCATGCTCGTGCCGGCAAGCAGTCGTCGCAGGTCTGCCGCTTCCTCGAGCACGATGCGGGGGCCGTCAGCCGGCATGAGGCAGCGCAGCCGCGCGTCCGGGACAAAGCCGCCGGCCCCGAGCTTGCCGAGGGGGGCGGCCTGCCAGACGAAGCCTTCGGGAAGCAGTTCCTGCGATGCCCTTGGCAGGAAGCGCACCGTGCCGGCAAAGGCGGCCGCTTCTCCGTCCGGGAGCCGTGCCGGATCGAAACTGGCGCAGGCGAGGCTCTGGCGGGGAACAAACTGCAGGGGTGCGGAGGCCTTGGGCTGCCTTGGCCTGGCCCTGCCCTTGAAGCTGCCTTTGTCCTTGCCGCCATGCTCCGGCAGCGGGGGCGTTGCGCCCCGCTTCACGAGCCTGGCCACGTAGAAGCCCTGGGCGCCGGACTTTTCGCCATCCACGCGCAGGGTGCCCTGGCTTCCCTCCCGCTCGTCGAAGCCAAAGCCCGGGAAGGGCTCGAGGGGGTCGCGGACAAGTCCGAGCTCGGCCTCGGCCCAGGCCACCTGGCGCTCGTTCTCGTCGCTGTTGGTGGTGCAGGTGGAGTAGACCACGCGGCCGCCTTCCTTGAGCAGCAGGGCGGCCTTGTGCAGGAGCAGGCGCTGCAGGCCGACCAGGGGCTTGATCCTGTCGCCCTGCCAGAGCTTGGCTGCCAGCGGGTGCTTTTCCACCGTGCCCCAGCCCGAGCAGGGCGGATCGAGCTGGATGCAGGCAAGGGAGCCGGGCGCCAGCGGCAGGGCCTGCCCCTCGAAGGAGCAGGTGCCTGCCTGGAGAAAGTTCATGGCCCTCAGGTTCGCGCGCAGGGTGAAGAGCCTGGAGTGCGAGGCCTCGTTGGCCAGGACGAAGCCTGAGGGGCCAGCCAGCTGGCAGAGGAAGCCCGTCTTGCTGCCAGGGCTCGAGCACATGTCGAGCACGCTTTCGCCGGGCTTTGGCGCAAGCGCCAGCGGAGGCAGCATGGAGGAGCGGTCCTGAATGTAGATCAGGCCGAAGAAGCTGGCGAGCGAGCCGCCAAGGGGCGCCGGCTCCTCGGCAAGGCGCCAGCAGCGCGCCGAGAAGGGCTCGGGCTCGAAGCGGTAGCCTTCAGCCGCCAGGAGCGACTGGCAGGCTTGGGCTTCGGCGCCCTCGACGGTGATGCGGAAGGAGCGGAGCCGCACGGCTAGTCGAACTCGGGGGCCTGCTTGTTGATGGCCTCGAGCAGATCCTTGCCGGCCTTGAAGAAGGGCAGCTTCTTGGGGGGCACGAGGACGGTCTCGCCCGTCGTGGGGTTCCTGCCGGCGTAGCTCTTGTACTCCTTGATCTTCCAGGAGCAGAAGCCGCGTATCTCAACGCGCTGCTCCTGCATCAATGCATCGTGGATGACGCCGAAGAAGACCTCGACGACCTTGGAGGCCTCGTCCAGAGGGATGGAGGCCGATTCGGCCAGACGCGCGCACAGTTCGCTCTTGTTCATGGAAAGCTTTACCCCGGGGTGGTTGACGTGAAGAAGCCGTCTCTTATCAGGCTTCACCACGCACGTAAAGAGCCGGAACGGCAAAAAAGGGCTTGGCATTCAGCGAGATAGCTGCGACGCCCCCGAACGCCAAGAGGGCCCCCGGAAAGCGGTCTTCCGGGAGCCCTCTTGCTTCAGGAGGGGCGCTCTTGCCGAGCTAGCGTCCCCTGCGGGAGAGGCACAAGGCAGCTGTGCCGAAAATGCCGAGTATCCAGCCTATGCCGCCGAGGATTTCGGTCATGCCGGGACCGCGTTCAGCTTCGGCGGCCAGCATGGCGCGCAGGGGGGCGACCCGGCGCTCGACGCTGGACTCGATGAGCTTCGCCAGTTCCTCGTGGCTGATACCGGCAAGGGCCTGCCCAGCAGGCTGTCCGGCATGCTGGCAAGCTACCTGGGCTGCCGGCGCGGCCTGCGCGGGGGCAGCCTGGGGTGCCGGCGCTTCGATCGTCCCGGCGGGGGCGGTGTCGGCAAGCGCAAGCTCGGCCGGCTCGACGAAGCAGTCGTTCTCGTGGCCCTCGCCGGCATTGATATGGATGCGCAGGCCTTCGGGCGCCGACTTCATGGCGGCCGTCACGGGAATGAGGGCGATGCCCTCCCCGCTGGTTCTGGCCTCGGCAAGCTTGGCATTCGAGCGCTTGTTGAAGACCGTCACTGGGCAGTCCCTGGCCGGCGAGCTCTTGGAGAAGCGGCAGACCACGCGGAGCTGATCCGCCTCGACGACGGCGAAGATGTTGATGCGGTGGGCCATGGCGTCCTGGAAGGAAAGCAGGAGGACGGCCAGGGCGAGGAGCAGAAGCGGAGCGCGGCGGCAGATGGTGTGCATGGCGGGCCTTCAGCGGGATGAGGTGAAAAGTTCAGGGCTGGTGCGCAGGAGAAAGCCTGTGGTCAGCATGGTGATGAGGCCCTCGACGACCGAGATGGGCAGCTCAGCCACGCAGAGCGCCTTGGCGGCTGCCAGAAATCCTTCGTCCGTGGACCACAGGCATAGGGCAGTGAGCAGGGCCGCGCCGAAGACGGCGGCCCAGCCCGCCAGAAAGGCGGCGGTCGCGGAAAGGGCCTTGCCTCTGCCGAGCAGAGGGCGCAGGGCGAGGCCGACGACGACGGCCGGCAGGGCCATGTTCACGGTATTGCAGCCGAGCACCATGAGGCCGCCGAACTGGAAGAGCATGGCCTGGAGGAGCAGGCCTATGAAGATGGCGGGAAAGGCAGCCCAGCCGAGGACGAGCCCAAGCAGACCGTTGAGGAGCAGGTGCACGCTCGAGGGGCCCACGGGCACATGGACGAGCGAGGCAACGAAGAAGGCCGCGGACAGCATGGCCACGGTCGCGAGACGGGAGCTGGAGAGCCGGCGCAGGCCGAGCCAGAGTCCAGCCACGCAGACGGCGCCCCCGCAGGCAAGGACGGGGACGGAAAGGACGCCTTCGGCGATGTGCATGGGGAAAAGGCCTTTGGCCCCGCCGGGCGGATGCGGTCCCGGCGGAGCCTCGCATGGGAGTGGAAAACTAGCGCTTGGCCTTGACGGGCGCGGCGAACTGGGTCCAGAAGACGCCGCCGAGCTCGACGTCGCGGTCCTTGCCCTCGTGGGCTATCTTCGAGGGACCGTCGACCAAGGCCGCAAAGCCCCACCAGCCGGCGAAGGGGGCCGTGAAGGTGAACACGCCATTGGCGTCGGTCTTGACAACCTGGGTCACGAAGTAGTCGTTGGGCGCTTCGTACTTCTGGGTGCCGGAGCCGTTCCAGTGCTCGACCTCGACGTCGCACCCGGGAACGGGCTTGCCTTCGTGGAGCACGACGCCCTGGAAGACGCAGCCAGCGTAATTGGCAAAGGGACGGGTCAGCGGGACGATCTCGACGGGCAGGCCGAGGGGCTGGTCCCAGCCTTCCTCTTCCCCGAAGGCGGCCACCATGGTCTTGGTGTAGTGGATGATGAACTTGTCTTCAGCGGGCTCCCAATAGGGCTTAGGCGTCATGGCGAAGGCATAGACGCCGGGCTCGCCGAGCTTGTAGCTGGCCTGGGCGCCCTTCTTGCCCATGAAGGTCTTCTCCTTGAGCATGGGCAGGATGTCCTGGGCCTTGCCGTCGGCAAAGGCCTGGGCCTTCTCGATCTCGAGGTTCATGCCCTTGCCCTCGAAGGGATGGGCGAAGGCGAAGGTGAGCTCGATGGCCTGGTCCTTCTTGTCGAGAACGCAGCTTTTGGAGGGGATGAGCATGCCGAAGTGGGCATGGGCGGCCGTTGCGGAGAGGAAGATGGCGGCGCAGGCGCAGGCCGCAAAGAGCTTTTTCATGGGGCAGATCCTTTGAAGTCGGGGGTGGCGTTGTGGCGCCCAAGCGGGCGTCTGGCAGGGAAGGTAGCACTTTTTCAAAATGAATAGCAAGAAATGGTTGTGCGTCTCAGCGGGAAAAGGCCGTGGCAGGAGCTAGGTGGCAAGATGCTGTCAGGCAAGGATCACGATCAGCATCTATTCAGCAGATTCATGCCACGCTCACGCCGGCCCTGTCCTGCCCTGCGCGCCGGGCCTGGGCACCTCTGCCAGCGGATGGAAGGGGGCTGGCAGACCCCTTCCCTGGGCAGGTGGCAGCCGGCTCTTTCCGGGCTTTCCTGCCTTGCCAGGGCTGCGTTGCGCGCGGGCGCGAGGTCTAGACAGGGCCTTGCCAATGGAGCAAAATAGCAGAGACCATGGCGTGTGGCGCCTTGGCCAATGACCCGAGAGCGAGGTGAGCATGCAGATGGAACACGAAAGCTTCGACCACACGGAACTGAAGCCTGAAGTCATGATCGTCGACGACCAGGAGATGAACCGCGAGATTCTGGCCGCGCTCATAGACGAAGAGTTCACGCCCGTCATGTGCAAGGACGGCATCGAGGCCATCGAGACGCTCAGGGCGCGCAAGCGCACCATCTCCCTCGTGTTGCTGGACCTGCACATGCCCGGCATGAGCGGCCAGGACGTCCTGCGTACGTTGAAGGCCGATCCCGAACTGGGCAAGATTCCCGTCATCGTCATGACGGGCGAGAGCGACGCCGAGATCGAGAGCCTCGAACTCGGCGCGAGCGACTTCATTCCCAAGCCCTACCCCAACGCCGGCGTCGTTCTGGCCCGCATGCGCCGCCTCATCGAGCTCTTCGAAGACAGGCAGATCATCCAGACCACGGAGCGCGACGCCCTGACCTCGCTCTTCACGCGCGAGTACTTCTACCGCTATGCGGAGCACTACGATCTGCGCCATCCCGATCTGAGCATGGACGCCATCCTCTTCGACGTGAACCACTTCCACATGATCAACGAGCGCTTCGGCAACGCCTACGGCGATGAAGTGCTCAAGCATATCGGCGCCAAGATTTCGGATCTGGTCTCAGCGCACGGCGGCCTCGCCTGCCGCCGCGGCTCCGACACCTTCATGCTCTACATTCCCCACGGCGCCAGCTTCAAGGAACTGCTCGACGCCGTGTCCGTCTCCCTCATGGGCGAGTCTGCCGGCTCGCGCGTGCGCCTGCGCATGGGCGTCTACGAGTCCGTGGACAGGACCATCGAGATCGAGCGCCGCTTCGACCGCGCCAAGATTGCAGCCGACACGGTGCGCAACAACGTCACCAACAACATCGCCTTCTACGACGCGGAGATGCACAAGAAGGAGCTCTACGACGAGCAGCTCATCGAGAATTTCCCCCGCGCCATCTCCGAGCGGCAGTTCAAGGTCTTCTACCAGCCCAAGTTCGATGTGTGGCCCGACACCCCCGTGCTCGACAGCGCCGAGGCGCTGGTGCGCTGGCAGCATCCCACCCTCGGCCTGATCAGCCCCGGCATCTTCATCCCCCTCTTTGAGGAGAACGGCCTCATCCAGGCCCTGGACCACTACGTCTGGCGCACGGCCGTGGCCCAGATCAAGGCGTGGAAGGATGCCTACGGCTTCACGATGCCGGTTTCGGTGAACGTGTCGCGCATCGACATGTACGACCCCGCCCTCATCGATACCTTGCTTGCCATCCTGGAGGAGAACGAGATCACCCCCAGCGAGCTCCATCTCGAAATCACCGAGTCCGCCTACACCCAGGATTCCAAGCAGATCATCGAGACGGTCGAGAAGCTCAGGGCGCTCGGCTTCAAGATCGAGATGGACGACTTCGGCACGGGCTACTCGTCGCTGAACATGATCTCCGCCCTGCCCATCGACGCCCTCAAGCTGGACATGATGTTCATCCGCACGGCCTTCGGCGAGCGCAAGGACACGCGCATGCTCCAGTTCATCATCGACATCGGCGACTACCTGGCCGTGCCGGTCATCGCCGAGGGCGTGGAGAACGAGGAGCAGCTCAACGCCCTCAAGGCCATGGGCTGCGACGTCGTCCAGGGCTACTACTTCTCCAAGCCCGTGCCCCCTGAGGAGTATGCGCGCTTCATCGAGGAGCGCATCGCCCAGGGCGAGGTGCAGACCTCCGCGGACTTGGCCCAAACGGGATCGCGCGAGAGGACGTCGCCCTACGCCAAGATCACCCAGGCCCTCGCCGGCGGCTTCGAGAGCGTCTACTACGTGGACATGGACTCAGGCAGCTACGTGGAATTCAACTCTGGGGGCAGCTACGAGGATCTGCAGATCCAGCGCAACGGTTCCGACTTTTTCGCGGATCTGGCTGAAAACTGCCGCCGGGTCGTCTTCGGCCCCGACCAGGACCGCGTGATCAGCGCCTTTGCCAAGGAGACCGTCCTCGCCGAGCTCAGTGCGGGCGCAAGCGTCTCCCTGACCTACCGCCTCGTGATCGACGGCCTGCCCGTCTACTACAACACGAAGATTGTCCGCGCCGGATCCCACGACGCGCACCACATTGTCGTCGGCGTGAGCAACGTGGACGAGCAGGTCCGCCAGACCTGGCAGATCGACGAGGAGACCACGCTGAGCTTCAACAGCCTCTCCAAGGCGCTCTTCCGGGACATGGAGAGCATCTACTACATCGACCTCGAGACGGAGAGCTACATGGAGTTCGTCGCCAACGGCGACTACCGCGACCTCAAGCTCGAGATCACGGGTGAGAACTTCTTCGAGGAGGCGATGAAGAACATCCAGAGCGTGCTCTACGTCGACGACCAGGAGCGCGTGGCCCAGGCCATCCAGCGCGAGGCGCTCCAGCGGGCCCTGGCCGACAGGCCGGCCTACTTCATCGACTACCGCGTGGTGCTTGGGGGCAAGCTCATCTACTACCGTCTCAAGGCCATCTACGCCGATCCCGCCGATCGGCGCCACATCATCATCGGCGTGTCCAACGTCCACGGCCAGATAGCCGAAGCCCTGCTGCGCGAGGCCGAGCAGAGCCGGGCTCTGCGCATGGCGAGGGAGTTCGCCAACCGCGACGCCCTCACCGGCGTAAAGACCAAGAACGTCTTCGCCGGCGCCGAGGAGCAGTGGAACAGCCGCATCGCCAGCGGCGAGTCCGTTGCCTTCGCCGTGGTGGTCTGCGACGTCAACGGCCTCAAGAGGGTCAACGACACTCTGGGCCACAAGGCGGGCGACCAGCTCATCAAGGACGCGGCCGCCGTCGTCTGCACGACCTTCAAGCACAGCCCCGTCTACCGCATTGGCGGCGACGAGTTCGTCGCCGTGCTCAGCGGCGCGGACTACGAGGACCGCCTGGATCTCATCCGCAACATTCAAGAAAAGGTTGAACAGGCCGCCATGGAAGGCGGCGTGGTTCTCGCCTGCGGCATGGCCGAGTTCGATTCCATGGACAAGTGCTTTGCGGACGTCTTCAACAGGGCCGACCAGGCCATGTACGAAAACAAGAAGATGCTGAAGAGCGTCTACTAGACCCAAGGCCCGGCGGACATGAACGGAAGCGCAGCGGCGCAGGACAGGCCAGTCCTGAAGAAGTACATGACTCCGCTCGACGCATGGGCGGTCGCCTTTGGCGTCATCATCGGCTGGGGCTGCTTCGTCATGCCTGGCACGACCTTCGTGCCGCTGGCCGGCCCGGCCGGCGCGGCCGCGGCCCTGACCCTGAGCGCCCTTCTCATGCTCGTCATCGGCGCCAACTACAGCTATCTCATGTCGCGCCGGCGCGGCCTCGGCGGCGTCTACGCCTACGCCAAGGAGGCCTTCGGCACCGACCAGGCCTTCCTCTGCGCCTGGTTCCTCCTCCTCTCCTACATCTCCATCCTCTTCCTCAACGCTACGGCGCTCTACGCCATCTCGCGCCTCATCCTGCGCGACCTTTTGCTCTCCACGCCGAGCTACGTCCTGGCCGGCACCCCGGTCTACCTCGGCGAGGTGGCCCTCTCCGTCGCGACCCTTCTCGTCACGGGCATAGCCTTCATGATCCACAAGCCGGCCCAGCAGCGCCTGCAGACCGTCATGGCGCTCGTCCTGCTTGCCGGCATCGCCGTCCTCGGCTGCATGTGCCTGCCCCACCTCGATCTCAGGGCGGCCATGGAGGGTGGCACCGCGGAGGGCGGCACCCTCGTCGGCATGCTGGCCATCCTCGCCTTCTCCCCCTGGGCCTTCATCGGCTTCGACGTGGCCTGCATGGACACGGCCTACTTCAAGTTCTCTCCGCACCAGTCCGGGAGCGTCGTGGCCCTCTCCATCCTCGCCGGCGGCTTCGCCTACGTGGTGATGACGCTTGTGAGCATCACCGCCGTCCCCGACCGCTTCCTATGCTGGAAGGACTACTTCGAGGCCCTTCCCAGACTCGGCGGCATCGTCTCCCTCCCCACCTTCAACGGCCCCCTGCGCCACTGGGGGAATACGGGCCTGATCGTCGCCGCCGTCACGGCCTTTGCCGCCATCATGACCTGCGTCACGGGCTGCTACCGTGCCACCACCCGCATCCTCGCCGCCATGGCCGAGGACCGCATCCTCTCCAAGCGCTTCCTCAACACCTCCTTCTGCCTCGCCTTCGTCATGGGCGTCGCCGTGGTCATCTGCTTCACCGGCATGAACGCCCTCGACTGGTTCGTAGAGCTCGTGTCCCTCGGCGCCGTCGTCGGCTTCGGCTGCACCTCGGCTGCGGCCTGGCGCATGGCCCGCCGCAACGGCTGCCGGCGCATCGTGCTCACGGGAGCCGCCGGCGTCGTGCTCTCCGCCCTCTTCCTCGGCGTGCACCTGGTGCCCAAGTTCATCTTCTTCAGGACCATGAAGGCCGAAGCCTACATGTCCCTCGCCATCTGGTGCCTGCTCGGCTCCCTCTTCTACCTGCGGACCATGCTCCGGGCCCGGCCCCAGAAAGGCTCCGGCCTCGGCATTGCCAGCGTGGCCCTCTTTCTGGTCATGCTCTGCAGCCTAGTCATGTGGTACTTCCTGAGCCTGCTCGACATCATAGACGCGGACATCGCCCATCCGGCCATCGTGCACATGAGCGTCTGGTTCGTTGTTCTGACGGCCCTGGGCTTCGCGCTCATGCTCTACGTCCAGCACGGCTACCGCAGGGTGCACGCCAGGCTGGAGCGCGCCAGGATCCATGCCGAGGAGAGCAGCCGGGCCAAGAGCCAGTTCCTCTTCAACATGTCCCACGACATACGCACGCCCCTGAATGCCATCAAGGGCTTCGCCCAGCTGGCCTCCAAGGAGCCTGCCACGCCGCCCAAGGTCCAGGAGTACATCTCCAAGATCAACGTCTCCGGTGCACACTTGCTGGCCCTCGTGGACACCATGCTCGAGATGGGGCAGATCGAAAGCGGCAATCTCCACCTGCGCTGCGAGCCTGGCGACATCTGCGAGACGGTCAGGAATGCGGCAGCCATGGTGGAAGGGCAGATGGCGGCCAAGCAGATCAGCTTCAAGGTCCAGATCAACGTTGAGAACGGCGCCTGCATCTTCGACAACCAGCGCCTCCTGCGCGTGCTGATCAATCTGCTCGGCAACGCGGCCAAGTTCACGCCCGAGCGCGGCCACGTCCATCTCGTCCTCTCGCAGCGCGACCGCATCGGCGACGGCAAGCGGCGCTACAAGATCGCGGTCAGCGACAGCGGCATCGGCATGTCCAAGGACTTTGCGTCCAAGGTCTTCACCGCCTTCTCGCGGGAGCGCAGCTCCACCGAGAGCGGGATCGACGGCACGGGCCTCGGCCTGGCCATCGCCAAGCGCATCGTCGACGCCATGGGCGGCACCATAGGCGTCAGGACCGCGCCCGGCAGGGGCAGCGTCTTCACCCTGCGCCTTGAATTTCCTGCGGCCAGCCGCCATTCGGAGCCCAGTCCGGAGTCCGCCTCGCCCTTTGCCGGCAAGCGCCTTTTGCTCGTGGACGACATCGCCATCAACCGCGAGATCGCCCAGGTTCTGCTCGAGGATCTCGGCTTTGCCGTCGATTGCGCCGAAAACGGGAGAGAGGCCGTGGACATGGTCGAAAAGTCGGGCGGCAGCTACAGCTGCGTGATCATGGACGTGCAGATGCCCGTCATGAACGGCTACGAGGCAACCCGCGCCATCAGGGCCCTGCCGGACAAGCGCCTTGCCTCCATCCCCGTGACGGCCCTCAGCGCCAACGCCCTCGACGATGACGTCAAGCAGGCCATGGACGCCGGCATGGATGCCCATATTGCCAAGCCGCTGGACGTTGCCGTCCTCTCCAGGACGCTCGCCAAGCTCATTGAAGGAGGCAAGGCCGCCTAGCCTGCCTCGCCCTGTCTCGCCCTGGCTGTCAAGGCCCGGGCCTCCGCCAAGGAGGGAGCCATGAAGAAAGACACCGAGAAAGCCCGAAAGGGTCTCAGCCTCACGACCAAGGCCGTCGTTGCCCTCTCCCTGCTCCTGCTGGCTGCAAACCTGCTGCTTGGCACCGTCCTGTCGCGCCAGTCCATGGAGGCCATGAAGTCGCTGCTCGAGCTGCGCATGCTCGACATCTCCAACACGGCCGCGGCCTTGATGGACGGCGACGTGCTCGGGAGCCTGCAGGCCTCGGACAAGGACACCAAGGGCTACAAGGAGGCTCTGCAGAGGCTCTCGATCTACAAGAAGAACATCGCCCTCGAGTACATCTACGGCATACGCGACATGGGCGACGGCACCTTCACCTTCACCATCGATCCCACCGAGGTGGATCCCGGCGAGTTCGGCGAGCCCGTCGTGTCCACCCCGGCCCTGCGCCAGGCAGCCAATGGCAGGGCTGCCGTGGACGAAAAGCCCTACACCGACAGGTGGGGCCGCTTCTATAGCGCCTACAGCCCAGTCTTCGACTCCAAGGGCAGGGTGTCCGGCATCATCGCCGTCGACTTCGACGCGGCCTGGTACGAGCAGCAGGCAAACAAGCAGAACTTCGCCATCATCGCCAGCTGCGTCGTCTCCATGCTGCTCGGCGCCCTCATCGTCCTGAACGTCACCATAGGCCTGCGCCGGCGCTTCAATGCCCTCACCGCCGACGTGAACGAGCTTGCCAGCGGCATCGATTCCCTGCTCGAGGAAATCGACCAGCCCGCTCGGGAGCCTGAGAAGGGAGGCAGAGCCGGCAAGGAAGGCAGGGCTGGCAAGGAAGGTAGTGATGCCGGCAATGCCGACGAGATCGGCCTGCTCTCCGGCCGCATCCGCTCCATGCGCGAGAGCCTCCAGAGCTATCTGCGCCATGCCCAGAGCCAGGCCTACAGCATGATAGCCGCCCTTTCCGCCGACTACCGCAGCGTCTTCTTCGTTGATCTCGAAAACGACACGGCCGTCTGCTTCCGCCGGGATTCCGAGCAGAGCTCGCTCCCCGACGCCATCAAGGAAGGCGACAGCTTCAGCTTCAGGCACAGCATCGAGCAGTACGCTCAGCAGTACATCGCCGAAAGCTACCGCAAGGGCTTCCTCAGGCTCTTCGAGCCCGGCTACGCCGAGGCGGCCTGTCGCCGCACGCCGGTGATCTCCTACCGCTACGTGACCACGCGGACAGGCAAGGAGACCTACGAGCTTGTCCGAGTCGCCTGCACGGGTCCCCGCCAGATTGGCGTGAGCTTCTCCGACGTGGACGCCGAGACCAGGCGAAGCATGGAGCAGAGCCAGGCCCTGCGCGTGGCTCTGGCCTCGGCCGAGGATGCGAGCCGCGCCAAGACCGCCTTCCTCTCCAGCATGAGCCATGAGATCCGCACGCCCATGAACGCCATCATCGGCCTCGACAGCATAGCCTTGAGCGAGCCGGATCTCGCCCCCAGCACGCGCTCGCACCTGGAGCGCATAGGTTCCTCGGCCCGCCACCTGCTCCACCTCATCAACGACATCCTCGACATGTCGCGCATAGAGTCGGGGCGCCTGACCATAGCCAGCGCCGAGTTCTCCTTCTCGAGCCTGCTCGAGCAGGTCAGCACCATGATCGGCGGCCAGTGCCAGGAAAAGGGCCTCGAGTACGAGTGCGAGGTCAGGGGCCGCATCAGGGACTACTACATCGGCGACGCCATGAAGCTGAAGCAGGTGCTCATCAACATCCTCGGCAATGCCGTCAAGTTCACGCCCGAGGGCGGAAAGATCAGCCTCGACGTCGAGCAGGTCGCCAGCTTCCAGGACAAGGCCACCCTGCGCTTCGTCATCCGGGACACCGGCATCGGCATGGACAAGGATTTTTTGCCAAAGCTCTTCAAGCCCTTCAGCCAGGAGGACGGCTCCGCCACCAGCAAGTACGGCAGCACGGGCCTTGGCCTTGCCATCACCAAGAGCATCGTCGAGCTCATGCACGGCAAGATCGAGGTGGCAAGCGAGAAGGGCAAGGGAACCGTCTTCACGGTGGTCGTGACCCTCGCCGAATCCTCGCGCACCCTTGCCGGCGACGCCGGCGAGACCTTCGATCCCAAGGATCTCAAGGTGCTCGTCGTGGACGACGACGATGTGGCCAGCGAACACGCCAGGCTCGTTCTGGGCGAGGCGGGCATCGAGGCCGAGACCGCCGGCTCCGGCCCCGAAGCGCTGGAGAAGGTGCGCCTGCGCCTCGCCAGGCAGGAGCCCTACTCCCTCATCCTCGTGGACTGGAAGATGCCCGGCATGGACGGCCTGGCCACCTCGAAGCAGATACGTACCCTCATCGGCGACCAGTCGACCATCATCTTCCTCACCGCCTACAACTGGGACGAGGTCAAGGACGAGGCCAAGGACGCCGGCGTCGACAGCTTCCTCTCCAAGCCCCTCTTTGCGGGCACGGTGATCGAGGAGTTCCGCAAGGTCCTCGCCACGCGGAACCTCTCCCACAGCGTTGCCGCGGATCCCGAGGTCCTCAGGGGGCGCCGCCTCCTGCTGGCCGAGGACAACGAGCTCAATGCCGAAATCATCCAGATGCTGCTGCAGATGCGCGACATGAAGGTGGACATCGCGGTCAACGGCCGCCTCTGCGTGGAGAAGTTCACGGCCTCGCCCGAGTGGCACTACGACGCCATACTCATGGATATGCGCATGCCCGAGATGGACGGCCTCCAGGCCACGGAGGCCATACGCGCCCTCAAGCGCGCCGACGCTGGACGCATTCCCATCATTGCGCTCACGGCCAACGCCTTCAACGAAGACGTGATGCACTCGCTGCAGTCCGGCCTCAATGCCCATCTTACCAAGCCCGTGGAGCCCGAGATGCTCTACAAGACTTTGATTGCCTTCCTCTCCCGCTAGGCGTCCTTTCCTGATTCCTGCACCGCGAGGGCATCCCGCGTTGACGGGTGCCGGTTCGATGCAAGGACGTGTCTATGAAAGCTTCTCCGACTTCTTCCTCCCGCCGGCGTCTAGGGCTGACGGGCAAGGCCGTCGTCATTCTGTCCCTGCTCCTGCTGCTCGCCAACCTCATGCTCGGCGGAGCGCTGATGTACCATTCCAAGCAGGCCATCAGGAGCCAGGTGGACAAGCGCATGCTCGAGGTGGTGTCCACGGCCGCGGCCATGCTGGACGGCGACACCCTCGATCAGATCCGGGACGCTAGCCAGGAGAACCCGCACTACCAGACGGTGCTGACCAAGCTTACCTACTTCCAGGACAACATCGATCTCAAGTACATCTATGTCGTCCGCGACATGGGCAATGACCGCTTCAGCTTTATCGTCGATGCCGACAGAATTGACCCTGCCTACTTCGGCGAGATCCTCCAGCCCACCTCCGACGCCCTGCGCTCGGCGGCCAGGGGCAAGCCTGCCGTGGAGGTCATCGACAAACCCGACCGCTGGGGCACCTTCTTCAGCGCCTATGCTCCGGTCTACAACGCCAGAGGCAAGATTGCCGGCATCGTGGGCGTGGACTGGGAGGCCTCCATGTACAACGTGGAGGTGGCCAGGGAAGCGGGCGTCATTCTAGCTAGTTGCCTGGCGTCCCTCTTCATCGGCTCCTTCATCGTCCTTCTTGCCACCGCCAGCCTGCGCCGGCGCTTCAAGACGACCACGGCCGAGCTGGCGGACCTCTCCGGCGGCATCGACAGCCTTATGGAGGAGCTGGCCCTGCAGAGCGGTCCGCCGGCGCCCAAGGAAGCGCCCCAGGACGGCGACGAGATAGGTCTCATCACCGATCGCATTCGGGCTTTGCGGGAGCATGTGCAGAGCAGGCTGCTCCATGCCCAGACCCAGTCCTTGAGCATGATAGCCGCCCTTTCCGCCGAATACCGCAGCATCTACTACGTCGATCTCGACAAGGACGAGGCCGTCTGCTACCGCGCCGACGCAGCCAAGTCCAGATGGCAGGCCGGCGAGACCTTCCCCTTCGGCGAGGCCCTTAGGGAGCACGCGGAGCAGAGCGTTGCCGGCGATTTCCGCGAAGGCTTCCTCAAGCTCTTCGAGCAGGCCGCCTCCGGATCGGCCCAGGAGGACAGGCCAGTGCTTGCCTACCGCTACCAGGAAAGCCTGCGCGCCGGCAGCGGCTTCCAGCTGGTGCGCGTTGTCCGCGCCGGCCCCAGAGAGCTTGCCGTGGGCTTCTCCGACGTAGACGCCGAGACAAAGCGCTCCATGGAGCACAGCAAGATCCTGCGCGAATCCCTCATGGCAGCGGCCGAGGAGGCCAACCGCGCCAAGACCGCCTTCCTCTCCAGCATGAGCCACGAGTTCAGGACGCCCATGAACGCCATCATCGGCATAGGCGACATCGCCAAGGACGAGCCCGGCATCTCCGACACCATGCGCGGGCGCCTCGGGCGCATGACCGGCGCGGCCCGCCAGCTGCTCCAGCTGCTCGACGACATCCTCGACCTCTCCCGCATCGAGTCCGGCGGGATCACGCTGGAGTCCGCCTACTTCTCCCTGCGCGAACTTGTCTACCGCGTCTCTGCGGCCGCTGAGGCCCGGTGCCGAAGCAAGGGCCTCGAGTACAGCCTTGAGGTCAGCGGCGTACTATCGGACAGCGTTCGGGGCGACGGCGCCAAGCTCGAGCAGGTGCTCGCCAGCCTCCTGGACAACGCCGTCAAGTTCACGTCTCAGGGCGGCGCCGTCAGCATGAAGGCTGAAGCCGAACTCCGGTTCAGGAACCGGCCCGCCGTGCGCTTCACGGTGCGGGACACGGGCATTGGCATGGACGAGAGCTTCCTGCCCAAGGTCTTCGTGCCCTTCTCCCAGGAGGACGGCTCCAGCACCACGACCCAGTACGGCAGCACGGGCCTCGGCCTCGCCATTGCCAAGCGCATCGTCGATCTCATGCACGGCACCATCGAAGCCGCCAGCGCCAAGCACAAGGGCAGCGTCTTCACGGTGACCGTGCCGCTGGGCGAGGAGGAAGCGCCGGAACGTGGCGACCCCGATCCGGATGCGGCAGGCGTGGCATCCCGCAAGGACGGCGATGCCGGCACCCTCGCCTTCGAGGGCCGGCGCATCTTGCTTGCCGAGGACAACGCCATTAACGTCGAGATAGTCCAGATAATCCTGGAAGGACGCGGCTTCGACGTGGACGTGGCCGCCAACGGCAAGATCTGCCTTGAAAAGTTCAAGGCCTCGCCTGAAGGCCACTACGATGCCATCCTCATGGACATGCGCATGCCGGAGATGGACGGCCTTGAAGCAACGGTGGCCATACGCGCCCTGCCCCGCGTCGATGCCAGGCAGATTCCCATCGTGGCCCTCTCGGCCAACGCCTTCAGCGAGGACGAGGCCAGGTCCATCCAGGCCGGCCTCAATGCCCATCTCGCCAAGCCCCTCGATCCGGAGCTCCTCTTCCAGACCCTCGGCAATCTGCTCCTGCGGACGCCCCAGAAGGGCTGAGAGGCGGAATAGATCCCGCCCAAGCCGCAGGCTGCGTCCGTGGCCTGGACTGAGCCAAGCAGGCAGAGTAAAAACCCGGCGCCCCGGCAGTTTCATCCAGCCGGGGCGCCTGCACTGTGCGGAGCCTGCCGGTCGCGGCACGGGAGTCCTGCACGGTCCCCGCCTTTCCTGCAGTGCGCCGCAACGAAAATCGCCCCGGCAGGATGCGCAAGCCTGCCGGGGCGGAAAGGTCGGCAAAAGGACGCCTGGGGCTATTCGCCGGGCACGGGCATGGTCACCGCGCCCTGGGGCAGAACGGCGACCTTGGCGCCGGGATGGGCGCCCAGGAAGTCGTCGTAGAACTGCTGGACGTCCTCGACCTTTTCGGCGAAGAGCTTATTCGTGTCCGCGACCGACAGGGAGGACAGGAAGAAGAGCTTCCTGTGGACTGCCACCTTGGCGAAGGCGTAGGCCTTGTGGCCGCCCATGACGAAGTCCTTCTTGATGGCAACCATGATGTCCGCGGGGGAGAGGCCCTTGTCTAGCCAGTCCTCGAAGACCTTGTTGCCCAGTCCCTTGGGGCACTCGGCGAGCATGAGGACGCTGGCGCCGTCCTTGGTGATGCGGTCGCCGTGGTCCACGGCCTTCTGGGCCTGGTACATGTTGACGTCGCGGGGGTAGCCGGAGGCCGAGACGATGCACAGGTCCACGGGCTCGTCGAAAGGCACCGCGAACATGGCGTTGGAAACCTCGCAGCAGGGGTACCAGGCCTCCTCGAGGTCGCCGGCAGAAAGGTAGAGGGGTCTGGTCTCGTCGTCGACCACGGCGTTGAAGATGAAGTCGAGGCCTGCCTTGCGGGCTGCCCAGATCATCTCCTGGCTGATGGGGTTGAGATGGATTTCCGGCATGTCGTCCATGACTTCGAGCATGCGGGCGTGGTTCTTCTCCACGGTCTCGAAGTCGGCGACGCCGGGAAGCACGGACTTGCGGCTGCCTGAGAAGCCGGCAAAGTAGTGGGGCGCCACCACGCCGAGGCTGAGCTTGAAGTCGGCGTCCATGACGATGCGGTTGATGCGCAGGGGGTTGCCGCAGGGAAGCTTGCCGAGGTCAACCATCTCGCTGTTCTTGGCGTCGTGGTTCACGAAGCGGAAGCGCTCCACCATCGCCTTGCCGTAGGTCTTCTCGTCGAGAGCCCTGTCCTGGGGCTTGTGGAGGCCCGTGGCCACGACGAAGGTGATGTGCTCGTCCGGAATGCCGGCTTCGGCGAAGGCTTCCAGCAGGGGCGGGAAGAAGACGTCGTAGGGCGTGGGGCGGGTTTCGTCGTTGACGATGACGACTAGGCTCCGAGGCTTGCGCTCCTTCAGCATCTCCACCAGAGGCGGGGTGCCGACGGGATGCTTGAGCGCCTCCCTGGCCGAGGCCAGCGGATCCTCCAGCAGCTTGGGCTGGTTGGGCAGGTAGACTTTGGTGGAGCCGTCGTCGCGGATGTTCAGCGGGATGTATCCGGTGCCGTACGGAAGCTGCAGCAGGGCCATGGGCGTCTCTCCTCTGCCAGGGACCGGTGGCGGAGGCCCCGCCGGTGCCGGCCGCTGGGAAGTGCGTTAGGGATGGGGCTGAGGGCGCTCTGGGCGCTCCGGCCACGTTCTTTTTTGCCTTTTTCCACATCCCGGTCAAGCTAAGGGCATGCGGGGAGCACTCAGCCGCGGAGCGCCCTGCCCTTGGCATTGCGGCGCAGGAGGCGCGCTGTCTTTGGCGGCACTGTGGACCAGCCTAAGCCAAGAAACCTTGGGCTCAGTTTTACGCAGCAGGCACATGTCGGGTCTGCGCCATAGAGGATATGCCCGACCCCGGAGAGGGAGCTCATGTCCGACATCGCCGAGAACACCTTCATCTTCTTCGACACGGGAGGCAGGAAGCCGGAGCGCTTCTAGCACGCCTCTGTCCTGGGGCTGATCGTGGACTTGAAGGGGCGCTACGAGGTCGTCTCCAACCGCGAGAGCGGCCTTGGACGCTGCGACGTCATGCTCTTTCCCCTGCGCAAAGGGGAACGCGGCATCGTCATCGAGTTCAAGGCCATGCGTCCGCGCAAGGAAAAGCGCCTTGAGGACACCTGCGCCAGCGCGCTCAGCCAGATTGCGGAGAAGCGCTATGCCGACGCCCTGGCGGCCCGGGGCGTTGCCCGCAGTGCCATCTACGCCAACGGCTTCGGGTTCAGGAGCAAGGAGGTGCTGATAGCAGGCGGAGCCTGTCAGCGCAGGGCCTCAAACTGGAAGCCTGCTGGGGGGGCAGGTTCCAGTCTTCCTGAACAGCGACTTTCACCGCGTGCCTTCCAAGGACAGGTGTGGCTGAGCCCCCTCAAGCAAGGCGGAAGGAACAATTTCTTCTGGCAAGCCGCCAGAATGCCCGGCCAGAAGACCTAGGGCCTTTGCGTGCAGACTTCCTGTGAAGGCAAGCCCTCCTTTCCCCTTCCCTCTTCCCTTTGCTCCCGCTTTGGACCAGGGGCGTTCCCGCGCTGGAGGCGAGCCCGGCAAAGAAGGAGGCACGCCATGAGGAAAAATGCGCTTTCGTGCCTGCCGGCGCTCTTCGCGCTCACGCTCGCCGGTCTGCCAGTGCCCTCGCAGGAAGGCGTCCGGCAAGCCTTGGCCTTATGCTGGAACTGCCGCCGGAGCTGGATCTGGTCTCGACAAGGGAGCCTCGGCAGGATGAGGCAGGAACCAGCGGCGCCACGCCAGCTCCCCTCTGCGAGGCATGGGCCTGCAAGGTTTGCTTTCGCGCATTCCCCCAGCGGCTTGGCATCGTTCCGGCGCCAAGGAGGCTGCCATGACGAAAAGGATTTTTGCCTGCCTGATGGCGCTGGCGTTGCTGGCCCTCTGCGCCCAGCCCAGCTGCGTCGAGGCGGCTTCGCCCCTGCCGCCCTCAGACTCTGCAGTGCACCTAGGCCTTTTCCGACGGCCAGCACACCATGTTCCTCATGTTCAACGGCAATTCCTGCACCCTGCGCATGGACACCATGCAGATGGCAGGCGTCTACAGCCTTGCCGGCGACACGCTCCGCATGCAGTTCCAGAACGGATCAGCCCAGAGCTGGCGCTGCTTCATGGACGGCTCGGCCCTCATCCTCGACGGCAGCATGCGTTTCAAGCGCCAGAGACAGCCTGGCGGCCAGCCACCATACGGCGGCCAGTTCTCCCAGCAGGGCCAGTTCCCTCTCGAGGGCGTCTGGGTCGCCCAGACGCCCCAGGGCCAGCTGGTCTCCCAGTTCCAGGGCAGCCGCTATGTCTATTACCTCAACGGCCAGCCCTATGAGCAGGGCAGCTTCGTCTACTATCCCGACGGCCGCCTGCAGTACCAGACCACCGCAGGCCCGCCTGCCGGCCAGCGGGGCGTCAACCGCATCGTCTACCAGGGCCAGTCCTTTGCCATGTACGGCCCCAACGGCAGCTGCATTACCTGCCAGCGCCAGGCCAGCCAGTCGCAGCCCGGCCCCTGCGCCACGCCGATAGAAGGCCGCTGGATCATGGTCAAGTCGACGCCGCAGATCAGCATCGGCTACGTGTTCAGCGGGAACAGGTTCGCGTCCTTCAAGAACGGCGTTCAGAAGTTTACAGGCTTCTTTCAGCTGACCCAGACCCAGCTCATCCTCCAGTACGATTCGGGCCAGACCGCCGCCCTTGGCTGCCAGCTCAGCGACAATAGGCTGGTTGTTTTCACCTCCGACGATCCGAACATCGATCCCATAGCCTCCATGCGGCAGTAGCCTCCCTTTGCATAAGCGCCCGCGGGCCTGACAGAGGGGCTTCGGCGCGCTGCCAGCTTGTGCGCCTGCGCTCCGCCTGCTCTGCGGGACGCAGGCGCCTTCGTTTGCGCACGCGGCCCAGGTCCGCATCTGCCCGGCGCAGCCTGCGTCGCACGTTGACAAGCAAGACTCAGGCAGGCGAAGAAGGGAGGCCTGCCCGCTGCCAAAGCTTGGCGCGGGCACCTTGTCAACCTTATGCAAGCCCTGCGACCGCCTCCCGTGTTCTGTGGCAGGGAGGGGCGCCGGCACCAAGGAGGAATCCATGCTTTTCCGCTTCATGGCAACGGCGGCCGCGGCCCTTAGCCTGCTGGCGGGCAGCGCCCTGGCTGCGCCCAATCTCGAGGAGACCATGGCAGCTGCCAGCCGGGGCGACCCCGCAGCCGCCAACCGCATCGGCGTGTGGTACGAGAAAGGCCAGAACGGCCTGCTGCGCAACCATGAAAAGGCCGTCGAGTGGTACCGCAAGGCTGCCCAGAGCGGAAGCGTCCTTGCCATGCACAACCTCGGCGACTGCTACCTCAACCGGGTGGGCGTGGAGTTCAGCCCAGCCAAGGCCTATGCCTGGTACAAGGCGGCTGCCGAGCATGGCGGCGCCATTGGCTACGAGGACATCGGCAAATTCTTCCTCAAGCACGGCTTCGGCAGGCCCGACCGGGAAACTGCCATGGTCTGGCTTGCAGCCGCGGCAAAGCAGGGGCGCACCAAGGCCCAGGAACAGCTGCTTGCGCTTGGCGGAAGCCGGCAGCCCGCCGGCTCCGCCTTTCCGCCCTGCCCCCAGCGCAGGCTTGGCCAGGATTCCGTCTCCGGCCGTCTCGAGGGCGTGCTCCCCTACGGTCCCGAAGACGCTGGCGACAAGCTCATCTCCCTCAAGGACAGCTCAGGCCGCGCCGTGGAGGTGCTGGCCGTGCTGGGCGCCGGGGGCGGCGCCGAGCTTGCCGAAGCCGGCGGCTCTTCTGCTTCCAGGCTTCGGGGCAGAAACGTGACGCTGGACTATGCCTCCGTGCAGGCGCTCGACGACTACACGGCCCAGTGCCGTGCGCAGAAGCGCTATGTGCCAGGCTCCCTCAGGGAGGGAGGCAAGCCGGCCGCACAGGCCAGGCGTGCGCCCATGGCCAGAGAGGTACTCATAGGCTATGAAGGGCTTCTGCTCGGCGCTTGGGCTGAAGGCCAGTGGATCGATGTTGAAAAGCTCCAGAAGGAGGAACACTGGAGGCAGCAGCGCGCCATGCCCGGCAAGGAGGGAGCGCTCTACACCGCCAGGGGGCATGTCGCCGACTGCACCATGGGCATGCTGGCAACCGAGGATCCGGAAAAGCAGGAGCGGGGCAGCCCCATGGACGAGTTCCCGTTCTTCCCCATGCTGACGCCCTCAGGCAAGTACGAAGGCGACCCCGTCCTCTTCGTCGGCGGGCTCGGAGGCGGCTTCAACGCCATGCCCCGCAAGGCCCGCCAGGTGCGCGACGGCCTTTCCCGCTACGAGGCCATGGTCGCTAGGCACCTTGCGTCCAAGGGGCTTCCCGGCGCCAGAGTCCGCATCGAGTGCGTCCATGCCGTGGACCTGGACGGCGACGGCGTCGACGAGCACATCGTCTGTGCCCAGGACTTCCTGCGCGGGAACGGGGACGCCCCCATGAACTCCTTCAAGAAGCGCGGCATGTACTCCGTGATCCTGCTGGAGCGCAGCGTCAACGGCCAGACGGCGACGGTGCCCGTGGAGAGCTGGGTCAGCACGGAGAACGCCAATGTCGACCGGCCCTCCCAGGACGACCTGTGGAGCCGCAACGCGCTCCTGCTTTGCGCAGACGTGAACGGCGACGGCGTCATGGAGATCATCGTCTCCTCCAGCTTCTACGAGGGCGTCAGCTACGAGGTCTTCACCCTGACAGACAAGGGCGTGCGCAAGGTGCTTGAAGGAGGCTACGGCGTTTAGCGCAAGCTCCCGCAGGCCCTGGAGGCCAGACATCAGGAAGAGGCGCCCAGGAGGCGCCTCTTCGCGTTGAGAAAGCCATGAACTCTCCCTTGGTATCTCCTGGCTGGAGGAAAAAGCCTGCCTGGGCGTTCTCCCTGTATGCGGCGGTGTTCCCGGCTTCGGAAGCCCGTCTTTGGAAAACTATCATTAAAATGAACAAATAAGCAAAACATACCGTCAAACAAGACCTGCCTTGAGCATTCCTCAGTCCGCAGCTCGTCTCGTGCCTGAGGACGCCTGCCATTCCGGCAGG
>JAEEGI010004835.1_pt1 | contig 31275 bp, 21 predicted proteins | sample 8958751 | NCBI WGS metagenome assembly JAEEGI01 (sample SAMN16246545, study PRJNA631951) | gut metagenome | biome: gut microbiome; feature: rumen; material: KS-attached | host: Bos | place: Iran: Karaj | collected 2018-10 | reverse complement strand
TTTGCGCCACAAAAAGTTGTGCGGCGCTCAATGGCATTCAAGAGGTCAGCGGTTCGATCCCGCTTATCTCCACCAAAAGAAACAGTCACCTGAAAGGGTGGCTGTTTCCTTTTCGGTCAAGGAAGGATGCTACACCGCTGACCTCTTGTTTTTGATCGTTGGCCGCACAGCGGCCTTTCCGGCGTGTGCGCCGGAAAGGTCAGCGGTTCGATCCCGCTTATCTCCACCAAAAGAAACAGTCACCTGAAAGGGTGGCTGTTTCCTTTTCGGTCAAGGAAGGTTGCTACACCGCTGACCTCTTGCAATATGATCATAGGCCGCACATGCAGAGATTTCAGCTGCGTACCGTTTTCGGAAACTGTACGAGCTGTTTTCTTTAAATTCCATATAATCAAAAAAGAGAGACAGCCCCGGAAGGATGCCCGTCTCTCTTTTTCGATCGGTGACCGCCGAGCTTATTCTGCTTGCTCAGGGCCGGCTTGCGTTTCCGCAAGCGCCGCTTCGACCTCGGGGCTGCACAGAAGATCGTACAGGCCGTCCTGGGACAGCACGCCCCGCTTGAGCGAAGCCGGGAGCAGACCGAGCTCGTCGAGCTGATAGTCGATCAGCCACTCGCCGCCGCTCTGATATGCCGATAAATCACGGGCCGCCCGGATCAGCGCGGCGTCCGTCGCGATCCGCTCCGGCGTTTCGTCAAGCGCCTGCGTCAGCATGTCGAAAAGCTCCTCCATCCGCTGCACGCGCGCCGCTGCGTCCGCGGGCTCCCGCGCCTCCGGGAACAGAGGAAGCTTCCGGTCAGAAAAAACAGCCATTTTTATCGCTCCTTTATGTCCGCATACCTGTTTTATAATCGTTTTTTCTCCGTCTGTCAATGCCGCGCGGCTCGGCTGCAGCCGTGCGGGATCGGTCTCTCCAGCGCAGGATGCGGTTGACAAGTCGGCGCGCGAATGGCAAAATATATGATTAAAGAACGAACAAGACGAAAGGGGCGCCGGGGATGATCTATTTCCAGCAGTTCTACCTTGACCGGGAAAAGGATATCGCGGTCGAGCTCTACATGGACGGCGAACGGCTTTTCCACGTGATCCGCACGCCCAATCATCACAGCGGAAATCTGATCTGCAATCTCGCCCGGCTCTGCGGGCTCGAACCGACCGAGGACCGGGACGGGCGGCTGATCCTCCGCGGCGAGATCCCCTGTTACTACGACGGCGACAACCGCAAAATGTATATCCTCCGCCTGGGCAACACCAAGATCGCCAACATCTTCCCCGACGGGCGAGTCGAGCTCAAGGCTTCGATCCCCGCCATCTCAAAGACGCTGATGAGCCAAACAAAGGACTATCGGCTCGGCGTGGAGAAAACGATCGTCAAGACCTATATCCGAGGCGACTGCAAGTTCCGGACGGACCTGCACACGCACATGAACGGCAACTTGCCGCCGGACGTGCTGATCGCGCTCGGCATCGTGCACCAGATCCGCTACCCCTATTATTATGTGAAAAAACTCCGGCTGCGCTGCACGCCCGGGCAGATCGCCGCGCTGGAGGAACAGCGCAGAACGGTCGAGCAGACGATCGGCGAGCTGCCGCTGACCGGAAAGCACCGCGAGCGCCGCATCGACGATCTCACCTTCATCAATTTTGCCGAGCTCCTGCTCGGCAACAGCGCGGACGCAGCCTATAATATCGAGAAGATCCGCAACTCGCTGACCATCCCGAAGGACGGCCAGGCGGTGTTTGCCGATCTGGAAAAAGTCTACCTTTACCGCTATGTGTTCACAAAGGGGCAGCGCTCGGACAAGCCGTTCAGCGGCATCAACACCGACAGCATCCCCGACCGCGAGGTCTGCGCATACGCTGCGCAGATGCGGCGCGACCGCGAGGATGACCGATACCGCGGCAACACGCTCTATCAGGACCTGCTGCTGTGGATCGCGCGCGAATACCGCCGGCACGGCATCGAATACGCCGAGATCACGGACACCGCGCTGCTCAACCGGGAGGAGTATCCCGCCCGGCTGCGCCAAATCCACGAGATCATGCCGACCGTCACGCGCGAGACCGGCGTGCTGCTGCGCTTCCTCGCGGGCATCCGCCGCATCCCGCTGACGATCGTGCGCGACCGCGTGACGCCCGACGACTATCTGGCAGACAACCTGCGCTGTCTGCGCGCCATCGCCTCCGACCCCTATGTGGCCGGCAGCGACATCGTCGGCGAGGAGATCAACGACGTTCTGGAGCTGCGCGGCGTTATCCGCGAGCTGGTCAAGCTCGCGGGAGAGACGCCGGGCTTCGTGATCCGCATCCACGCAGGCGAGAACGACAGCCTGCGCGACAATGTGGCGAACAGCATCTGCTGCGTGGACGAGGCGCTGCAGCCCGGCCAGGACTTCCCGCCGCTCCGGCTCGGCCACGGCCTTTATACCTGCGACCTCAGAAGCGCGAAAGGAAAAAAGCTCCTGGAGGACATGTGCCGATGCGGCGTGACGCTGGAGTTTCAGATCACCTCGAACGTGCGCCTGAACAATCTCAGCCGTCTTGCGAGACACCCGCTGCGGCAGTATCTTGCCGCCGGCGTGCGCTGCGTCCAGGGGACGGACGGCGGCGCGCTGTACGGGACGAACTCGATCGACGAGGAGCTGAGTCTGGAAAAGCTCCTCGGCCTGACGCATGAGGAATTGCTGGCGATGCGCGGCGCGGAGGATACAATCCTCGACGAGAGCAGACGCGTCTTCGCCATGAAGGACGATCTGTTTCGCGAGAGCTTTCCCGGCGGCGATCTGGAGCAGTATTACCGCTTGCGTCTCGAGAGCATGGAGAAGACGCAGGAGAAGCTCTGGCAGGGCGGCGAGAAGCTCGACGCGGCAGAGGCGCTGCAAGACCGGATCTCCCCGCTGCCCGCGGGAATGACTCCCGTCGTTGTGGCCGGGGGCAGCTTCAACAACAGCCGCCACCGCAGCATCCTTCGGGCCGAGGAGCGGGAGATCATCGACGCCCTGCTTGCCGACGCAGATCCGGAGCGCTGCTTCTTCGTCGTCGGACACACGCTCTCCGGCCAGGAGGGCTATCTCGTGCGCCGCGCCGCGGGACGCTTCCGCATCTTTGCGCTCGTTCCGAGCAGGGTCAGCCGCACGGAGCTTGCCCGGCTCCGCGCTGCGCGCGTCGAGATCATCGTTTCGATCGAAAGCTCGGGCATGGGCCTTTACAAGAGCTTCTCCTATGAGATCTTCAAGCGGACGCCTTCGGTCCTGCTTGCCTTCGACGGCAACTCCGCAGCGCTCAACCTGATCCAGGAAGCGCGCAACGGCCGGGAAAAATGCCGGATCTTCATCAACCCCCGTTCCCGGGGGCTGGCCGCAAAGGCCAGGATGCTCGAGGGTTACGTCCGGCCGCTGCACGACGCCGGGCAGCTTTTTGCGGAACTCGAGGGCGTGGGAATTTGCGGATAGCCCTTTTCAAATAATGAAAAAGGGCGTATAATACGGACGCTTTGAGAACACAAAGAAAAGAGCGAGAAAAAGATATGAGTGAACACGGCTCCAACAGCGCGCATCATCACGCCGCGCATGAAAAAGAGACAAAGAGCCCCGAGAAACATAAAAAGCACGTCGAAACGGAATCCCCTGAACGTGAGCACGCCGCTGAACGAGCGCGCGCGGACGGGCGGGAAGCGGGCTTTCCCGTCGGGAAGCTGCTCATCATGCTCCTGCTGATCGCCGTCATCCTGGCGGCAGGCTACGCGGGGATCCTCTTCTACGAGCAATACACCGTGATCAAGGCGGAGCATGACGCCGTCATCGACGCCGCCAATGCCGAGCTTGACGCGGCTATGGCGGAGTACGACGTCGCAAATCCCGATTCCGAGGCGCATATCGCGGAGCGGAAGGCCGTCTCCGAGGAGATCCTGCGCGAGGCGAAGAACGAAATGAGCCGCATGGAGCAGGATATGGGCGCGCTGGATCAGACCATCGCGGACGCCGAGAGCCGGATCCGCGAGATGGAGTCGCAGGAGGAATTCAAATACTATATGTCGATCTACGACCAGTACGAGCAGGGGAGGGATTATGTTGAAGAGCTTCTTTCGGACGACTAATACCGTTCTCCTGATCGTTGCCATCCTGGCCGTGGGCTTCCTCGGATACATGTTCTACATGTCCGTCTGTTTTCCCTCCGCGAAGTATGACGAGAAGCTCGCCTCCATTGAAGCGATGACCGAGCAGACAAGGCAAAACACCGCCGCAGCCGAGCGCGAGACCGCGGAGCGGCTCGAGCAGCTGCATGCGGATCTGCGCAACGTCGGCCCCGAGGGGATCGCGATCGCCGACAGCTTCGAGCAGCTCCGGGCCGAGACCGAAGAGAAGAACGCGCAGCTTGCCGAGCTGGAGGCGCAGATCGCTCGGGACGAGGACATGCAGGGCACCGTCGAGGCGATGCGCAAGGAATACGCATTAAAGATACGCGAGCTGGAAGAGAAGATCCAGAGCGGCGAGTCCGAGGTCCGTATCTGCTACTGGACGCTGGACGACGGGCCGACCTACATCACGTCAAACTTCCTCGACGCGCTCGACGCGATGGACAATGTCCATGTGACCTTCTTTGCCGCGAACATGGCGAACGATTCACCGAACGAGGAAGAGATGCTGCGCCGCGAGATGACGAGCGGACACAGCGTGCAGAACCACAGCTACGCACACGTCACGAACGGGGACGGCCCGGTCTACCGCTCGGCCGAGAGCTTCCGTGAGCAGATCGAACTGCAGGACGCATGGCTCTATGAGGTCACGGGCTTCCATCCCGGCATCTTTCGTTTCCCCGGCGGATCGGCATGGGGGCGCTCCTTTGTCCCGACCGCGCCGAGCGTGATCGAAGAGCTTGGCTATCAGTGGGTCGACTGGAACTGCAATCTTTACGATGCAGGCGCGCCGGAAAAGCTCCCCTCGTCCAGCCTGGAGATCACCCGCGCCATGACGCAGATCTCCGAGAAGAAGATCGCGATGATCCTCGGCCACGACTGGAACGTCAACACCCTCGTTGCGATGCGCGAGGCGATCCCGCAGCTTCAGGAGAAAGGCTACGTGTTCCTGCCGCTGTTCCCGGAATCCGTCACGATGGGCGAGGCCACCAAGGCCGTGTAAAACAGCCGGAAGCAAATCAGCCGCAAAGCCGCCAGCTTTGCGGCTGATTTGCTTTCCCGGCGGAACAGCTTTCCGATTGCATTTTGCCGTATTATGTGATAAAGTAACATAGATATATTATGGGGACTTATCTCGTTGTATCGAACGGCTGCCTGTCGTACGATATGCGAAAACGATAACATCGGAGGATTTGACAATGAATCTGGTGAAACGCATCCTGGCTGTATGCCTTTGCGTCATGCTCTGCGTCTCGATGCTGCCCGCGGCGGTCTTTGCTGTCGGGGAGGATGAGGAAGCGGGCGGCGAGCAGACGGAAGAGATCGTGAAGGAAGAGGCTGAAGAAAGCTCTTCCGGCGCGGTCGGGCAGGCTGCGGACGAAGAGGAGACGCCGTGCGATCCGCCGCTCATGCAGGAGGCGGAGCAGAACGCCGCCGAGCCCGCAGCGAACCAGCTCGCAGAAGAGCCGGGTGAAGCCGAGAGCGGCAGCGGCGAAGAAACGGCGCTCCGCGTCGTTTTCACGCTCGATCCGGCGGAGACGATCCTCACGGTCTGCGACGCGGAGGGGAACGCGCTCCCTGCCGAACCCGACGGCGCCTATCTCCTGCTTCCCGGCGTCTATACCTACGACGCTTCTTGCGAAGGGTATGTCCCGCTTGTCGGAGAAAGCTTTACCGTGACGGCGGAGAGCACGTCTGTTCCGGTCGTCCTCACGGCGGTCGTCCCGCAGGACGACGGAGAGGAAAACGACGGAGAGGAACTGGCCGAAATCATCACCGCTTATGTCGAGATCGGACCGATCAGCTTCAGCGACAGCGGCCTTGCCGACAATGATACGCTTTTCGCCTCCTACGTGGACCGCACGCTCTATCCCCGTCCCCGTATGCGCGGCTCGACGGCCGGCGACCGCCTGAGCGGCGTGAACGCATACGCGTACTCCATTCTCGCTCCCGAGATCAAGAAGGTTGCCGACGGAGAGAGTTCCTCCACCGAGTTCTCGATCCTCGTCGATGATATGCCGTTCGCGCAGTGCGGCTGGACGTCTGCCGAACTTGGAAATGTAACGATCGTCAGCAACGGCAGCATCACCCAGGAAGCAAAGGACGCGCTCGCGCTGAAGGTAGGGGAAATGATCAGCGTTCAGACCATCATGAGCGCGCTGCTTGCGGATAAGCCCTACGATCTTTACTGGTTCAACAAAACCATCGGCGTTTCCTCCGGCTACGGTATTTCTTATGACGGGACGCTTCTGAGTATCAGCGGCAGCTATTCGTTCAAATTCAGAGTTGCCCAGGAGTATGCGCTCAACGGAGGGGCGTACGCTTTTGACACCTCGATCGGACAGAGCGTGCAGACCACGATGCAGAATGCGCAGAGCATCGTCAATGCACATGCTTCCGATTCCGACCAGGCCAAACTGGAGAGTTATCTCACCGAGATCTGCGCCCGCGTGGATTACAACTACGCCGCAGTGCAAAATAACGCTCCCTACGGCAATCCCTGGCAGCTGATCTGGGTCTTTGACAACAATCCCTCCACCAACGTCGTATGCGAGGGGTATTCCAAGGCCTTCCAGTACCTCTGCGACCTTTCCAGTTTTTCCGAAGGGACGCGCTGCATTTCCGTGTCCGGCGGAATGGACGGCGGCACGGGCGCAGGGGCGCACATGTGGAACGTCGTGCGCAGGGGTGACGGGAAAAACTATCTGGTCGACGTTACGAACTGCGACTCCGGTACGATCGGTTATCCGGATTACCTTTTCCTCAAACGCGCGGAAAGCGGAGACGTGACGAGCGGCTATGTCTTTTCCGCAGGCGGCGCCAGCATCACGTATACCTACAACAGCAGCATGTTTTCGCTCTTTTCAACGGACGATCTGACGATCCCGCTCAAAAATGAGCCGCAGGCCCTGTACAGCGGCACTTGCGGCACGGGCGTCACCTGGGAGCTGTATGATAACGGTGAGCTGATCATCGACGGCTCCGGGCAGATGCGGAACATCGGCGTCAATGAGGACGCGCCCTGGGCAAGCTATGCGGACAGCATCACTTCTGTGACGGTCCGCTCCGGGGTGACGCGGATCGGGACCTATGCTTTCGCCCTGCTGCATTCTCTTGAGGAGCTGACGGTCGAGAAAGGCGTAACGGAGATCGCGGCCAATGCCTTCCTGCGCTGCGACGCACTGGTTTATGCGGAGCTGCCCGCGAGCCTGACGGCGATTGGCCAGTATGCTTTCTCCGCCTGTGACGCGCTTGCGCATGTCAGCTTTGGCGGCGCGAAGACCGCATGGGATGCGCTCGTAAGCGAGACCTATGACGTGCTGAAGACCACGACGGTCACTTATGCCGCCGGAGATGTGCGCTTCTCCGGCTCCTGCGGACCGCAAAATGCGAATATGCTCTACTGGTCGATCGATACCGATTGGGCGATGGTGCTCACCGGCCAGGGCGATATGGCGGATTACGCCGCTCCTCAGGACAGACCGTGGAATACTTATTGTGAGAGTATCACGTCGCTGACGCTGCCTGCCAATCTTCACTCTATCGGAAACAATGCGTTTTATGGATTGGCCTCGATCGGAAGCGCGGCGATCCCGTTCGGCGTGACGGAGATCGGGGAAAGCGCCTTCGAAGATTGTCTGTCTTTGACGGAAGTCACGATCCCCGCTACTGTGACGAGCATCGGCGAGCATTGCTTTGACGGCTGCGAGAGCCTCTCTTGCATTTCCGTCGCTTCCGATAACACGGTCTACTCCTCCTGTGACGGCGTGCTGTTCGATAACGAGCAGCAAACGCTGCTTTTGTGCCCTCTCGGAAAAACGGGCGTTTACACGCTCCCGGAGGGCGTGGCGCTCATCGGGACGGACGCTTTCAGCGGCTGCGCGCTGCTGACGAGCGTTGTGATCCCGGAGGGCGTGGAAACCATTGAAAGCGGCGCTTTTCGGAATTGCTCAAGCCTTGCGAGCGTTTCCCTGCCGCTGAGCCTGATGAGCGTCGATGAAAATGCGTTCGCGGGCTGCGCGTCCCTTGCCGACGTATACTATGCCGGCACACAGGACGACTGGGACGTCATCATCTTTGAAGACGGCAACGACTGTCTGACGGAGGCGTCGCTCCATTTTGCGCCTTCCTTTGTCGCCCACACCCTGCTCCTCAGCGGAGAGATCGGCGTCAACTTCTACATGGATCTTTCGCAGCTGTCTGACGCGGAAAAAGCTGCAAGCTATATGAGCTTTATCGTTAACGGCAACGAGCAGGCGGATCCCTTCGACGCCGGACACACCAACCCCGGCGGCGACGGTTACTACGGCTTCACCTGCTATATCAATTCCGTCCAGATGGCGGACACGATCACGGCGGTCTTTCACTACGGCAGCGGCGGCACGGTCACACAGGGTTACAGTGCAAAAGACTACATCGATTACGTTCAGGAACACCAGAGCGACTATTCGGACCGCGTCATCGACATGGTAAACGCGATCGCAAGCTACGGCACAAATGTTCAGCCTTTCCTGGCCTCCGGAAACGGCTGGACAGTTGACGAGGAACACGCGGCCATGACGGGCGGCGCGATCCCCGGCAACGCGGAGATCAGCGCGGCATGCGCCGCCGCGGCCGCCTATGCCTTTGTCAAGGATCCCGGCTCCGCGCAGGTCGAGAGGATCACCTACTCGCTGGACCTCGGTTCCAAAACGGATCTGAACGTCTTCTTCAAACTCAGCAGCGGCTTCTCCGGTCCTGTTTCCGCGACGCTGGACGGAAAACCCGTCAATGCCGTGAGCCAGCCGGACGGACGCTACAGAGTCACGATCCCCTCGATCGCGGCGCATGAGCTGGGCACGGCTCACACGATCGTATTCAGCGCCGGAGGGAGCTGCACGGTCACGGTCTCGGCCTTGAGCTACGTGTACGCGGCCCTCACCTCGAGCCTTGAAATCTTCGACAACCTGACGGCACGCACGGCGCTCGCCTCGCTGTACTACTACTATCAGGCCGCAGACAGCTATATCAACGGCGAGAGCGGCGAAACCGACACCTTCTGAGCGCTTGGTGCGAAAAGCGGCGGATTCGAAGAAAAAGAGGTAAGCAGATGAAGAAAGCCTGGATCTGGATCATCGCGGTCGTTCTTGTCCTGCTGCTTTGCGCCGCAGCGATCACCGCGCTCGCCGGGCGTCGGCGAGAGGCGGGCAGACCGGAAGCACGGCAGACGGAGCAGACCAAGCCGGCCGATGCGGATTCCTCCGCGGAAGGATCGGATCGGGACGAGCCGTCGTCAGCTGCCGCTCCGTCCGCGGCCGAGCAAGAGGTGCAGGACAGCGAGTCGGCGCTGCCCGAGAAAAACGAGGCCGGCTCTCCTACGGGACAGAGCACAGTCTCCGCCGGAGGCGGCGGAACGACGACGGAGCTTCCGGAGCTGGAGATTCCCGATTTTACGCCGGCGCAGCAGCCGACGGACACAAGCGCGGCGACACCGCCGCCGTCGGTATCGCCAAGCCCTTCCCCCCAGCCGGCGGAGGAAAGCCCCGCCCCGGCAGGAGGCGAACAGCCGACGATAAGCAACGGCGCGATCGAGCTTCCGGAAGCGCCTTAAGCCCGCAAAACGGTAATACGGCGGATCCCTGCGGATCCGTCGCGAAGACGTCTTATCCGGTTTAATCAAAGCTTAATTAGAACGGCTGCGCGAACATGATATCCGATTTGGTGAGATAAAAGACATGATAGATCGTATTCGCAAGCGGTACCGGAACATGGATCTGGCGCTCAAGGCCTCCGTATGGTTCGTTTTCTGCGGAGTTCTGAAGGACGCTGTCGATGTTCTGGTAACGCCGATCTTTACAAGGATCCTGACAACCGAACAATATGGCGTATTCAATGTCTATAATTCCTGGTTTCAGATCGTCAAGATCCTGTTTACCCTCTATTTGTTCAGCGATGTTTTCAATGTCGGACTGGTAAAATTCAGCGAAGACAGAGACAGATTTATCTCCGCAACACTGGGATTCATTACCGCCTCTGTCGGAGCATACTTTGTCCTTTATCTTGTTTTCCGCACTCGGCTGGAGAGCATTATCGGTCTGCCCGGATTTCTGATCCTGTTTCTTTTTGCGCACGTTCTTGTATATGTTCCGTATTATTGCTGGATCCGGCGGGAGCGATTTGACTATCATTATAAAAGCGTCGTAATCGTATCTCTGCTATACATTGTTTTACAGCCCTTCTGCGGGATCATCGCGATTTTATGCCTGGACATTCCCTTAAATCCGGGCTACACAAGGATCCTGGCGGCTGTTGGGATTCAGATCCTCATCGGAATCGTCCTGTATGCGGGGATGATGGCGCGAGGCAAGGTCTTTTACAGCGGGAAGTATTGGAGATATTCGCTTAAAACGGGAATCGTACTCGTCCCTTACAATCTCTCAAAGGTCGTGCTGAACCAGTGTGACCGGATCATGATCAATCATTATTCCGGGGCAGGGGATACGGGTATATACTCCGTCGCCCACTCGGCGGCTTTCGTTCTTCTGGCTGTTACGGAAGCGCTTGACGGCGCCTTTGTCCCATGGCTGTATCGTAAGCTGAAGACGCGGGAATGCACGGGCGTCCGACGTATGATCAATTTGCTCATTGTGCTGGTGGCGATTTGCGTCCTTGCGATCAATCTGATTGCCCCGGAGCTGATGAAACTCCTCGCCAGAAAAGAATACTATGAGGGTGTTTACTGTATACCGGCGCTTGTCTACAGCGTTTATCTGATTTTCGTATATACGATCTTTTCAAACATTGAGCTTTTCTTCGGTAAAAACAGCTATGTGACAGCGGCTTCCACAGTTGGCATGGTCGTTAATATCGTACTCAATGCCCTGTTCATCCCGAGATACGGTTTTGTTGCGGCGAGCTATACTACTATGGCAGGGTTTTTCACGATCTGTATCGGACACTTTCTGCTGCTCAGAAAAAGCCTTGCCGAAGAGAATATGAAGATGAGCGATCTGATCGATATCAGAGCGATGCTGGCCGTCTCCGGCGTCATGTTGGCGCTTTCTCTGCTGTGCCTCCCGCTGTACCGGTGGGGAGCGATCAGATGGTCCTTGATCGCGCTGCTTTGCATGGGCGTATTCTTTTCCAGAGACAGATGGCTGGGACTGATAACAAAGCTAAAAGGAGAAGAAAAAGAGGATGGATAACAGTTACGGTTTTGCTGAACTGCATGAGCAGCTGCTGATCATTATGGATGATATCGACCGCGTATGCAGAGCACACGATATCAAATACACGCTCTCAGACGGAACGCTGCTCGGCGCCGTGAGACATAAGGGCTTTATCCCATGGGACGACGATGCGGATGTCAGCATGGTACGCAGCGAGTTCGAACGTTTCAAGGCGGTTTACGAGAAAGAGAAGAGAGAAGACTTTATCATCGGCCATCCCTGCAATCCGGCGACCTTTTCGGTGATCAACCCGAACTATGATATTCCCGGAATGGAAAAAAAGGGGAATTCGATCACCAATCCCTGGGTGTCGATCTTCCCGATGGACAACGCGCCGGAGAACAAGCAAATTGCGTGGCTTAAGGCAACGGAGAACCGTCTCCTGTCCGGCATGATGGGGAAACCGCCTCAGTACGCTGTTTTCTCAAATAAATCAAAAAGGCTTTGGGACGTCACCAACTTTTTGGGACATATTGTCGGACATAAACGCGCTGCAAAATGGTTTGAACGTTCCTGCATATCAAGCAGTGATAAAACGAGCTGCTATGCTTTTTATAGCTACAATTCAAAAGGCTGCTATAAACGTTATCCCAAAAAATGGTTCAATGAGATAGCGGATATCGCGTTTGAAGACAGAACCTATATGGCCATAACGCACTATGATGAATACCTGACAAATTTATACGGCGACTATATGACGCCGGTGGGGGAAGAATTCAGGAAATCAAAGCATCACTCCCAGGAAGAATAGCTGCGCGACGGATCGATCCTCCTTTGATCATGCCGTTAAAGAGCAATGGCTTGCCGCCATTGCTCTTTTGCTTTTTTTCCCAGCCATGTCCTTGACGGAGCAGAAAAAAAGGTGATATAATAAATTGGTATATCTTAGGATAAAAAGACGGAAATCTTTTTCTGAAAGAGGTACGGAAGCATGAAACTGAAGAAGCTCATAGCCCTTCTGCTCTGCATGTGCATGGTGCTCTCTCTGATGCCCGCGATGGCGATCGGCGTCTATGCGGACGAGGACGTGAACACCCAGACCGAAACTCCGGCCGAGTCGACGAATCCGGAGACCCCGGACGAACCGGAGACCCCGGACGAACCGGAGACCCCGGACGAACCGGAGACCCCGGACGAACCGGAGACCCCGGACGAACCGGAGACCCCGGACAAACCGGAGACCCCGGACGATCCGGAAAACCCGGACGATCCGGAAAACCCGGACGATCCGGAAAACCCGGACGATCCGGAGACCCCGGACGATCCGGAGAACCCGGACGATCCGGAGACCCCGGACGATCCGGAAAACCCGGATGATCCGGAGAACCCGGACGATCCGGAAGTTTCGGAAGAACTGTCGATCGAAGAGGAAACGGGGATCGAGTCATCTGAGGCCAATCTCGGACCCGATTCCTATACGATCACTTTCATCATCGAAGGCGGCGTCTTTTCGGAAAACGAGCAAAGCGTATATATCGTCGAAGTCGAGCCCGGAGAGAGCATTGAGACTCCGGCCGTAAACGCCGATGCCGGCAGCATATTCGACGGGAACTGGTACCTGAACGACGACTACAGCGGCCAGGCTGTGGATCCCTGGTATTACGAGCTGGAGGAGGATACCACCTTTTACGGCCGCACGCTTCCCGCTGCGACGATCACGCTGAACGCCAACACGCAAGGACACTTTTGGGAAGGCAGCGAGCATAAGACCTACAGCTATGATGTGGCTGTGGGGGATGTGTTCCGGGGCGTCTCGGAGGAAGAAGCTCCTGTGAGCGATACCCCTGGCACGGTGTTCAGCGGCAAATGGTATTACGATCCGGACTGCACCGAGTTTGCCGCCGACGAGAATCACGGCCTTACCGTCAATTCGGACGTGACGCTGTACGCCGGCTGGGAAACGGGCATTCTGGTCACCTTTGACGCCAACGGCTGCGGAAGCTTTGCAGGCGGCGGCACGACCGCGACCTGCTATGTGCGCAGCGGTTCTGCGCCGAGAAACGTTCCCGCGATCGTCAGCACCGATCCGGACCATACATCTTTTACCGAATGGTATCTTACGCCGGAATGCACCGGAGCGCAAATCAATGTCCGGGGTGTGCCGATCACCGAGGAAACGACCTATTATGCCAAGCTGGTCCTGCAGTACACGCTGACTTTCGACGCCAACGGCGGGTATTTCTATGACGATCCGACGAACACGACCGAGGTCTGGCATTTTCCCGAAGGCGGAAGCGTGAACCTGAACGATCAGCACTTCAGTTACATCATTTCAGAGATCACAGCTCCCGGACAGGGCTTGGCTTTCGCGGGCTGGTTTTTTGACCAGGCATGCACTCAGCCGGCCGGGGTCATCACGATCACCGAGGACAAGACCGTATACGCCAAGTGGGCCGAAGGCTGGGAGATCACGCTCAACGTCAGCGGAGGCTATTTTGCCGGCACCGAGAATCAGGGCACGAGGACGCTTTACGTCCCCAAAGGCCAGAAGCTCAACCCGCAGCTTTTGCCTCAGTTCGCGTTCATGGACGACATTTACTTGCCTCTTCAGATCCTCGGCTGGTATGCGGATCCGGCTTGCACCGTGAGTATCAATACGAACAATTTCAAGCCGGAGAGCGCATTTACGCTGTACGCCAAGATGATCAAGCCCTATAAGATCCACTTCGACGCCCAGGGCGGATACTTCTTCGACGATCCCTCGGATACCGAGTATGATGTCTACGCCACCAGCGGCGATATCTCCAGAAGCCCGGCGCCGGAGAACAGCGATCCCAGCCGGCGCTTCAACGGCTGGTATACCGATGCGGCGTGCTCCGGCAGCGCGGTCACGGAGCTGAACGACAGCATGGTCGATCCTGACAGCCCCGAAAACATCAAGCTGGTGAACCTGTATGCCGGCTGGAGTTTGCCCAATACGATTACCTTCATTATTGAGGGCGGCACTTTCTCGGAAAACAGCCAGAGCGTATATTCCGTCGAATTCAACCCCGGCGATGCGGTTGCTTTTCCGTGTGTCGTCCCGGATGACGAAAACTCCATTTTTGAAAACGACTGGTATCTGAACGAACAATATGAAGGGGCGCCGATTTATCCGTGGAGCAATTTGCCGCAGAGCGACGTCACGCTCTACGGACACACGGTCCCCGCCGCAAGGATCACGCTGAACGCCAACGGCGGATTCTTCGGGCCTGATCCGGAGTATACGACGCGCAGTTATCAGATTCCCATCGGAACATCCTTTCCCGATTCGGAGATGGTGCTTCAGAGAGCCGGTAATTCGAGCCTGGTCTTCAGCGGCAAATGGTATTACGATCCGGACTGCACCGAATTTGCCGCCGACGAGGATCACGGCCTTACCGTCGATTCGGCCGTGACGCTGTACGCCGGCTGGGAAACGGGCATTCTTGTCACCTTCGACGCCAACGGCTGCGGCACTTTTGAAGGCGGCGGAACGAGCGCGAGCCAGTATGTGCGCAGCGGCTCGCGGGTTTGGAACATGCCGGTGCTCTTCAGCAATGATCCGGACCCCGAGCATCAGTATTTCACGGAATGGTACATGACGCCGGAATGCATCCCGGCCACCCTGGCTCAGGTCCGCGCTTTGCCGATCACAGCCGAAACGATCTTTTATGCAAAGCAGATCAGACAGTACGAGCTGACCTTCGACGCCAACGGCGGATATTTCTATGACGATCCCGAGCACACGACCGAGGTGTTGCATATCAACGAAAACACCGACGTGGACCCGGGATCCGACAGATACAGCTATCTCTTCTCGCGTATCGAAAACGACAATGACGAGAGAGCCGCATTCGCGGGCTGGTATTACGATGCGGATTGTACACAGCCGGTCGGCCCGATTAGGATCACCGAAGACCTGACCGTCTACGCAAAGTGGGAGACGGACGGCTGGAGGATCACGTTCGATGCGAACGGCGGACGCATCTCCAACTGCGGCGATCAGACGACCTATTCTTTCTACAGCGCGAAAGGCCGTCCGATCACAAAACGAGTCCCTTCCTGCGTCAATGATTCGAACACGGTAGGCTGGTATTGGTATCTTACGCCTGACTGCAGCGGGCAGAGAGTAGATTTCAGCACCTATATCCCCACCGGCGACGTGACATTCTATGTCAAATACGCCAGGGCATGGAACACCCTCTACCACGGTAACGGCGGATTCATCGACTACGGCAACGGGGATATATCAGAATCCCTGTCTCTTACACTTACAGAGGAAGACCATTTCTATGCCGAGACGGTCGGCTTCACACATCCGGATGGCCTGGCGTTCACCGGTTGGTATGCGGATCCGCAATGCACAGAGCTTGTCTTTGCCTACGGCCAGCGGCTCGATTATACCTCTCCCGCGGAACTGTATGCCGGCTGGACGTACGGCAGCGTGATCACGTTTGAAGTAAGCGGCGGCGTTTTTGCGGGATATAATACCTCTGTTTTGACGCGTTCTCTTCCGTATGGTGCGAGGCTCAGCAACCGTGATCTGCCCACAACGGTGATCCTGAACGATAAAGGAATGCCCGTCTCGATCCTCGGCTGGTACGCGGATGCCGCCTTCACACAGTACGTCGACGTTTCCGGACTGACGCCGGACGGAGACATGACGCTGTATGCAAAGACGCAGGTGCCCTATGAGATCTACTTCGACGCCAACGGCGGCGCCTTTGTGATAGCGCCTGAGCAGCCTTATTACACCACCAGCGGCGATATTTCCAGGATCCCGGAGCCGCAGAAAGCGGATTCTCGCTTCGGCGGCTGGTATACGAATGAGAACGGCGACGGCAGCGCGGTCACGCGTGTAAACGACAGCCATGTTGTTCTCGATCCCGATCCCCCCAGCGACTATAAGGTCGTGAATCTGTACGCCAACTGGGTAGAGAACAGCTATACGATCCGCTTCCACGCCAGCGCGCAGGATGAGGGAGTGAACTTCTCGGTCGGCGTCGGCAAGACCTTTAAGCTTGACTATTTCCCCGCCGCGCGTCCCGGCTACACGCTGAAAAACTGGAATACCATGGCCAACGGCAAGGGCACGTCGTATTCCGTCGGCGCAACGGTGAAGAGCCTCAGCAAGACAGACGGCGCGGTCGTGCATCTCTATGCGCAGTGGGCGCCGATGAAATACAAGGTCGTCTTCGACGCCAACGGCGGCAAGGGCAGCATGAAGAGCCAGACCATGACCTTTGACAAGACGACGGCGCTGACAGCCAATGCCTTTACAAAGTCGGGCTATCTCTTCGCGGGCTGGAGCAAAGATCCTTACCCCGAGATCGGCGACATTCTGTATCGAAACGCCGAAAAGGTTAAGAATCTGAATTGCGACCCGGCCGCTCCGACGACCTGCGTCGACGAGGTGCGCCTGTATGCGATCTGGACGCCGATCCGCTACCGGATCGTGTTCAACGCGAACGGCGGCCAGGGAGATATGTCGGGCGACGGCGGCTACTGCGGCTATGACTCGCCCTACACGCTGCAGCGCAACACGTACTGGCGCGACGGCTATACCTTCGCCGGCTGGAACACCAAGGCCAATGGCAAAGGGACCTTCTTTGGCGACGGGGAGACCATTGAGAATCTTACTGCCGGCTCGGGCAAGACGATCACACTGTACGCACAGTGGGTGGCGCACCGTTACAATGTCCGGTTCGATCCGAACGGCGGAACGGGGAGCATGGACGACATGCTCAACCTGGCATGCGGCAAGAGCTACAAGCTGCCCGCGGTCAAGTTTACGCGCGCGGGCTACAAGTTCCTCGGCTGGAGCACGACGCCCGACGGAGAGGTCGAGTACAAGAACAAGTCCAAGCACTCGAACTATGCGACCGGCGTCGGAGAGACGGTGACGTTGTACGCTGTCTGGTCTATGAACGAGTACACGATCACGTACAAGAACGTGCTGGAAGGCGATGAGAAAGACAATCTCAACCACAATCCTCAGACCTATAACGTGCACGTGCCGATTGAACTTAAGCCGTTGGTGCGAGACGGTTGGATCTTTAACGGCTGGTATCTTGATTCCAAGTTCAAAAAACCCGTTGAAAACGTTGGAGATCTGTGGATCATTCCGGAGGGATCGACCGGCAATAAGACGCTGTACGCTAGGTGGACGGAGGTGAATCCGCCCAGTTACAGGATCAGCTTCTATGATGTTGATCCCGCAACCGGCGCTATCGCCATCGATCCGCTGACCGGCGAAAGCCGCGTGAAGAACCAGGAAGGACTGAAGGTCGGCAAAGGCTATACACTAAGTGCAAACAGCTTCGCACACCCGGGCTACAAGTTCCTCGGCTGGAGCAAAGTACTTGGTGATGGCAAAGACTATAATAACAAGCAGAAAAATGTGTCGATTACGGAAGACACGTCGCTGTACGCCGTTTGGGCGCCGATCGAGTACAAGATCACGTACAAGGGCGTCACGCCGGCGCTGGGTGAACTTGGTGATGATTATGCCACGACCTACACGATCGAGGCCCCCTTGTACCTTCCGACGCCGCAGCGCCCCGGATACGAGTTCGAAGGCTGGTATCTGGATTCCAAGTTCAAGAATCCCGTTGAAAAGATGGAAGATCAGTGGATCATTCCGGAGGGATCGACCGGCAACAAGACGTTGTACGCAAAATGGAGCGGCAAGGTCACGTACACGATTAATTTCAACGGAAACGACGCAACTTCCGGAAAAACAAAGGCAATGAAAGGGTGCGTGAACGGTTCACGGTATACCTTGAACTCGAATGGCTTTAAGCGTACCGGCTATTTGTTTGCTGGATGGTACGATCCTGTCAATTACAAGGTGTACGGGAATAAGGAGAAGGTCGGCAACCTCACGGCGGAGAACGGAAAGACCGTGACGCTGTATGCGATCTGGTCGCCTGCCCGCTACACGCTGACCTACAAGAACGTCGGTCCTGCCGAAACGCCGTGGAAGCAGAGCTATACCATCGAGGACGAAACCTTTGAATTGGAGACCCCGTGGAGAGAAGGCTATGTGTTTGAGGGCTGGTTCCTCGACGCAAAATTCAAAAAGCCGGTTTACGAAATCGCGAAAGGCTCCACCGGCGATAAGACGCTGTATGCAAAGTGGTCGCTCCTTCCCGATTACGGCGGAGAGATGAGATATGTCGTCACGCTGCACGGCAACGGCGGTATCACGGCATACGGCGGGGAATTGTCTCCCGTCCTCGTGTTCCGGTTCGACGAAGGCGATTATTTCTGGGGCGACAGCTACGGCTTCGAAAACAACGGACGCGCTTTCGCAGGCTGGTATAAGGAGAGCTCTTGCAAAACTCTGGTGTGCTCCTACCTTGACATGGTCTATGTGAGCTCAAATCTGAATCTCTATGCCAAGTGGGTCGACGGTTGGAAGATCACCTTCAATGCGCCGGGCGGCGGACATCTGAACGGCAATGCGGCCGACGAACCGGTGGAGGTCTATGTCCCGAAAGGCCGCACGTTCGGCATGTATTGCCCCGAGGTCTACTATGATGGGGATTATATTTGCATCGGCTGGATTGACGAAGCGACCGGTGAGAAAATCGACCCCGACAAGGATGTGCCGACACATGACATGGAGCTGACCGCGATCCGAGTAGAGAGCGTTGATCTCACCTTTGACGCCAACGGCGGTTACTTCTACGAATCTGGCGAAGAGCAGCTGACTCAGCGGATCCCAAAGGGAACGACCGCTACCGAATACCCTGATATCGGGCCCTGCGATCCGACGCTCCTGTTCCGCGGCTGGTATGAGGACCCGGACTGCACGGGCGAAGCCTTCGACCTTGACAATACGCCGATCGAGAGCAGCATGACCCTGTATGCGAAGTGGGAACGCGCACAGGACCTCACTGTCGGGAGCAACAACATCGTGTTCAACGGCGGTATGGCGGACTTTGCGATCTTCACTCCTGCGGAGAGCGGTTATTATGTGATTCGCCCGGATCAGGCGAGTGGGTTTGGGCTTACCATTGAAGATTTCAGTTATGAAATGTACGTCGACGCCTGGCCGTTTGATGAAGACCCGGCCCGTCTGATCTGCTATCTGGAAGCGGGGGAAACGTATAAGATCTCGGTCGCCGATTGTTATCAATCCTTCAACGGCACAGTATCCCTGTCGGTCGTCAAAACAGCGGTTTATACGGTTAAGATCGAAGCGAACGGCGGGTATCTGTACGGCGTTGACAGCATGACTTTCGAGACGATTCTTGTCCCGGTAGGGGAAGCGCTCCGCTTCACCGGCGCTGTCGAGCATCACGACCAGCATACGGCGCTCGCCGGCTGGTATCTGGACGCAGCCGGCACGGGTGCTCAGGTCGCGGGTGAATACGATCTCTATGACTTCGTCCCCGAAAGCGACATGACGCTCTACGCCAAGTGGGCGAGCGCCTGGAAGCTGACCTTAAACGCAGCGAAGAACAATGGGCACCTTTATTACGACGAAGGACCGTCAACTGATTGGATGAAGGTACTGCGCAACAACAGCGTCTATTTCCCGGAGGTCTATTGGGGTGCGGACGGCTATACCACGGAATGGTATAACAACTCAAAATTCAGCGGAAGCCCGATCCGCAACGGCTTCGTTCCCACGAAAGATATGACGCTGTATGCCAAGCGCGTACCCGGCTGTACGCTCACGCTGGATGCCAACGGAGGACAGTTCGTATACGAAGGCTATTCCTTTGCTTCTGTTACGATCGATATTCCGAAGGGAAAGAACCTCGCCTCGGTCTATGTCGAGTTCTTCTCGCCGACGCAGGAAGGGAAAGAGCTTGCCGGCTGGTGTCTGGACCCTGAAGGAACGCAGGTGGTCTGTGTGGATGCGAAAGACTACGTTGTCAACAGCAATACCACGCTGTATGCAAAGTGGGTCGCCGGCAGCGGCACGGGCACGCCGGAGGTCGACGGCTGAAAGCAAATATCAGATCAGCACAGCAATACAATAAGAAAACTCCCCGGGATCTTCCCGGGGAGTTTTTGACTGTTCGATCCGCATTATTCGGCGGCGTAATAGATCGCGCCGATCGCCTGGGCGAACTGGGCGACGGTCACGCCGGGCATCTGCGCGAGCTGCCGCATCAGCGGCGTATTGGCAAGATCGTCGTCTGCGGCGATCAGGCGGATCCCGGTCCCGGCCGCGCCGAAGCCCTCGCAGAGCAGCTCGAAGCAGCGGCGGGATTTGACGAAGCGGCCGAAAAGGAATCGGCTCGGCGGCGTCTGACCGAAAAGCCAGTTCATTTCCTGCGCGACGACAGAGAGGTTTTTCCCGATCCGGCGGAAGATCTCCTCCGCGGATCCGTCTCCCTCGGCGGCAAGACGCATGAGATGCTCCAGACAGGGCTTGCGCAGATCCTCGGGCGCGGTCGGGATCGTCAGCAGCTCCCCCTCGCGGCGGACGAATCCGTCAAGGAGCGAGGAATCCAGCGTCCAGGCAAGACGATAGGCCGCGGCCTGGCCGAGATAGCGCCGTACGCCGGGCATGCCGGAGTTCTCGTTGCGCGTGCTCCGCAGATCCGCCGGAGGGAGCGCGGCGGCGGGCAGATCGCCCAGATCGAGCAGCAGATCGTAAAGCTCCAGCGGGATCGCGGGGATCGTACCGTCGGAGAGCAGCCAGCCGGTACCGAGATCCGTACCGAGCGAGTGCGCGACGACCCCGCCGCGGATCGCTTCGTCCGCGCCGCCTTCGGCCAGCTCGACCGCCGCGGTATAGGCGGACATGTTGCCGTCGTTCGTGAGACGAACGGCGGCGCCCGGCGCGCAGAGAGGCAGGATCGCGGCGCGCAGCTCCCGCAGCTTTGCGAACTCCGTCTCATAGTCCAGCGCCGCGTTTTCCCGCATGCCTTTCGTCTTGGGCGTCTCGCCGCCGACGATACGGTCACCGATGACGACGTCGGGGAAGCTGATCCCCACGGCGTCGAGCGTGCCGCCTTCACGGGCGATCCGTCCGGCCGCCTCGCGCACCAGCGCGAGGATGGGCTCCGTGATCCCGTCGGCGGTCGGGGAGGCGGCGGGATTCCAGTCATACTCTTTTGTGTACAACAGGCTGCCGCGGCAGGAGACGGCCAGCTTGATATCGCTCCCGCCGACGTCGATCCCGACGCAGCTTTTTTCTGCCGACGCGCGGACACGGCCGCGCAGACGCTGCGGAAGATCGAGAGAGACCGAGGACGCCGCGTTTTCCGTCGGAGCGTATTCATCGAGCGGAGAAATGCGGAACGCGAGCCCGCCGTATATGCGGCGCGCAACGCTGCTCACCTTTCCGAGCCCGCCGCCTTCAAAGAGGGGAGGGAGCGCGCGGACGAGCTCCGCCGTGCCGCCGCCGCAGAAGATGCAAAGCTCCGACGCACTGTAGGCGGAGAGAAGATTATATATGTTTGCCGAGAGATAGCGGAGCAGGAAATCCCGTTCTGCGCCGTCTTGCGCGGTCGGCAGAAACAGCTCGCGCTCGCGCACGCCGTAGTGGCGGCCCGAGAGACGGACGACGATCCGTTCGACGTCCGCAGAGCGAGCAAAGCTCTCACGCAGCTCCGGCAGCCAGAGCGAAGCGCCGCTTTCACCGAGGTGGATCCGGTTCTTTATCATGAAACAGCCTCCTGTTTTTTTCCAAGCATACCACGTCCCGCCGCCGATTACAAACAGATTATGCGCCGGCACGGATCGCGCTGACACAAGGCCTTGTGGTTCCAAACAGTTTTTCATTGATTTTCAGCAGGATATAGAGTATAATACATGAGAATTTGAAAGGGCCCGATCTCTGATGCGGACCCGTTCAGAGAAGTAAAATAACGGTCCGGAAAGGAGCAGGGAGCGTTATTAGCGCCGGGACCCGAAGCGGTTGACGAGGACTGACAGTTGTCGAAAGACTCGGCGGATGCTGTCACGGCCAGGATCGGCGGGCCGTCAGAGAGAGAAGAAAAAGCAGAATGAACACTGTAACAGAGCCTCTCTTGACGCCGATACGGCTTTTTGCCGAATCCTTACGGAAAGGAAAGCAACGATGTATACGATAAAAGATCTGTACGATCTCGACCATACGCTTGCAAAAGATTATCTTTTGCAGTTCACTTACCCCTGGGAAGCGCTCAAGGGGATCAAGGAGTTCATCCTGCAGCTCGGCCCCACGCTGGGCGAGGACTATGAGGAAGTCGCCGAGCACGTCTGGGTGCACAAGACCGCCAAGGTCTTCCCGAGCGCTTATCTCGGCGCGCCCTGCATCATCGGCCCGGAGACCGAGGTGCGGCACTGCGCGTTCATCCGCGGCTCGGCGCTCGTCGGCGCGAACTGCGTCGTCGGCAACAGCGTGGAGCTGAAGAACGTGATCCTTTTCGACCACGTCCAGACCCCGCATTACAACTACGTCGGCGATTCGATCCTCGGCTACTATTCGCACATGGGCGCGGGCTCCATCACCTCGAACGTCAAGTCCGACAAGAAGCTCGTCGTCGTCCACAACGGCACCGAGCAGATCGAGACCGGCATCAAGAAGTTCGGCGCGATGCTCGGCGACTATGTGGAAGTGGGCTGCAACAGCGTGTGCAATCCCGGCACGGTCGTCGGCCGCCACAGCAATATCTATCCGACCTCCTGCGTTCGCGGCGTCGTCCCGGAGAACAGCATTTTCAAAGACAACGGCGTGATCGTTGAAAAAATCTGAAGGGCAAGGAGCACATCAAATGAGAGTCGTTATTCAGGACAACTACGATAAAATGAGCAAATGGGCGGCCGCTTACATCGCCGCGAAGATCAGGGCCCACAAAGAAGACAGGCCCTTCGTTCTCGGCCTGCCGACCGGCTCGTCCCCGATCGGCGTTTACAAGGAGCTGATCCGCATGAACAAGGCGGGCGAGCTCTCCTTCGCCAACGTCGTGACCTTCAACATGGACGAGTATCTCGGCCTGCCGCGCGAGCACGACCAGAGCTACTGGTACTTCATGCACGACACTTTCTTCGATCATCTCGTGGACATGAAGCCGGAGAACATCAACATCCTCAACGGCATGACCGATGATCCGGAGGGCGAGTGCGCCCGCTATGAGGAAAAGATCGCCTCCTACGGCGGCATCGACCTCTTCATGGGCGGCATCGGCGTGGACGGCCACCTGGCCTTCAACGAGCCCTTCACTTCGCTGACGTCCCGCACCGGCGTGCGCGATCTCACGACCGACACGCGCATCGTCAACAGCCGCTTCTTCGGCGGCGATCCCGAGAAGGTCCCCGCCCAGGCGCTCTCCGTCGGCATCGGCACGGTCACGGACTCCAGGGAAGTCCTCGTGCTCATCAGCGGCCACAACAAGGCCCGCGCGCTTGCCGCCACGGTCGAGGGCAACGTCAGCCACAAGTGGACCTGCAGCGCCCTGCAGATGCACAACGGCGCGATCATCGCCTGCGACGAGGCCGCCTGCGGCGAGCTGACCGTCGACACGTACAAATATTTCCTGGATATCGAAAGGAAAGAGAGACTGTAATATGGGTAAATACTTCGGCACCGACGGCTTCCGCGGCGAAGCCAACAAGGATCTCAACTATGAGCACGCCATCAAGATCGGCCGCTATCTCGGCTGGTACTACGGCGCAAGGCTGAATAAAAAGGCCAAGGTCGTCATCGGCAAGGACACCCGCCGCTCGAGCTATATGTTCGAATACGCGCTCTGCGCGGGCCTGATGGCCTCGGGCGCGGACGCCTACATCATGCACGTCACGACGACGCCCTCCGTGTCCTATATCGCGCGCGTGGACGATTTCGACTGCGGCATCATGATCTCCGCCTCGCACAACCCCTTCTACGACAACGGCATCAAGATCGTCAACAACAACGGCGAGAAGATGGACGAGGAGACGCTGCTCGGCATCGAGGACTACATCGACGGCAAGCTCGAGCTGCCGCTTGCCGAGCGCGAGCAGATCGGCCGCACCGTCGACTACGTTGCGGGCCGCAACCGCTACATCGGCTACCTGATCTCGCTCTCCCGCTTCAGCTTCAAGGATGTCAAGGTCGGTCTCGACGTCGCCAACGGCGCCGCCTGGCAGATCGCCAAGAGCGTCTTCGACGCGCTCGGCGCAAAGACCTACGTCATGAGCGCGGAGCCGGACGGCTATAACATCAACACCAATTGCGGCAGCACGCATATCGAGCATCTGCAGAGATTCGTCGTCGACAAGGGCCTGGACGTCGGCTTTGCCTATGACGGCGACGCCGACCGCTGCATCTGCGTCGACGAAAAGGGCAATGTCGTGACCGGCGACCATACGATCTATATCTGCGGCCTTTACATGAAGGAGCACGGCAAGCTCGCCAACAACAAGGTCGTCACGACGGTCATGTCGAACTTCGGCCTTTACAAGGCGCTCGACGCCGTGGGCGTCGGCTACGAGAAGACCAAGGTCGGCGACAAATACGTCTATGAGAATATGGTCCAGAACGGCCACAAGATCGGCGGCGAGCAGTCCGGCCACGTGATCTTTACCGAGCATGCCACGACCGGCGACGGCATCCTGACGAGCCTGAAGCTGATGGAGGTCATGCTCGACAGAGAGAAGCCGATGAGCGAACTCGCCGCGCCCGTCGTGTTTTACCCGCAGGTGCTCAAGAACGTCCGCGTCAAATCCAAGCCTGAGGCGCAGAACGACCCCGACGTGCAGGCGGCGGTCAGAAAGGTCGGCGAAGAACTCGGCGACACGGGCCGCATCCTTGTGCGCGAGAGCGGGACCGAGCCGGTCATCCGCGTCATGGTTGAGGCCGGGACGAAGGAGATCTGCGAGAAATATGTTGACGACGTGATCGCGGTCATCGCGTCCAAGGGACACCTCGCATAATCCGATCTCTCACGGAAGCCGGGTCATATCCGGCTTCCTCTTTTTTCTTGACAGAGATGGTATAATGATCTCAAAAAGCGGCTGCAAATGAGGGATGTCGGATGCCTGTTTTGAAACGCGGTACTTTCTTGATCCCGGAGGATCAGTTTCTGAATAAATGGCCGGTCGTCGCCTGTGACCAGTTCACTTCGCAGCCGGACTACTGGCGTCGGACGGCGCTCCTCGTCGGCGACGCACCCTCTGCATATCACATCATCCTGCCGGAGGCGGAGCTCGGCGGGAACGACGCGGAGCGAATCGCGGCTATCGACCGGACGATGGAGGAATACCTTTCCCGGGAAATCTTCCGCCGCATCCCCGAGACTTACATCCTTGTCGAACGCACGCTGCATGACGGAACGGTCCGCCGCGGTGTGATCTGTCTCCTCGACCTCGAGCAATACGACTACCGTGAGGACGCACGCACGCCGGTCCGCGCGACGGAGAGGACCGTCGTCTCACGCATCCCGCCGCGCGTCCGCATCCGCGAGGACGCGGCGCTCGAGCTTTCCCACGTCCTGCTGCTCTGCAGCGATCCGACCTGCGCTTTGCTCGAGAACGCAGAAAGAGGGGAGAAGCTCTACGAGCTCGAGCTGATGCAGGGCGGCGGCCATCTTGCCGGCTACCTGGTCGGCGGCGCGGCGGCCGCACGCTTCGACGCGGCGCTCGCCGCATACGAGCGCGGCGCGGACGGAGGCTTCTGCTATGCCGTCGGCGACGGAAACCACTCGCTCGCGGCCGCAAAGTCCTGCTGGGAGGCGCTGAAGGCAAAGGATCCGAGCCTTGCCGGGACGGAGCATCCGGCGCGCTATGCGACGGTCGAGCTGGAAAACCTGTTCGATCCCGCGCAGCGCTTCGAGCCGATCCACCGCATCGTACGGAACGTCGAACCGGAAGCGCTGCTCGCGACGCTGCAAAAGGACTGTGCGCCCGGCGGGGCGCCGGTCGAATGGCATGCGGCGGAAAAGAGCGGAACGCTCTGCTTCGGCCCGGATACGCTCCCGCTCGCCGCGCTGCAGCGGGCGCTCGACGCCTGGCTCGAAGCGCACGGCGGCGAGATCGACTATATCCACGGCGGCGACGTGGCCGTCGCGCTTTCGCGTCAGGAGCGCTCGATCGCTTTTCTGATGCCTCCCATCGACAAAAATACGCTTTTTGACAGCATCGGGAAAAGCGGCGTCCTTCCGCGCAAGACCTTTTCCATGGGCCTCGCCGAGGAGAAGCGCTATTATCTCGAGTGTCGGGAAATCAAATCCTTACAGCGTACAAAGGAGTAATGCCACATGAGAAAAATGTTCCGTCTGATCTCCGAGCGCCTGCGCGCCGGGGAAGATCTGGCGCTCGTCACGGTCATCGCATCGTCCGGGGCGACGCCGCGCGGCGCGGGCGCGCGCATGCTGATCGGGAAAGAAGGCCGCCTCTGCGGCACGATCGGCGGCGGCGCGGTCGAATACCGCAGCGAGCAGATGGCACAGAAGGTGCTGGAGGAAAAAGCCTCCTTCGAGCACGGCTTCAATCTCACGCGCAACGACGTCGAGGATCTCGGCATGATCTGCGGCGGCGCGGTCAGCGTTTTCTTCGGCTTCCTCCCGGCGGGCGATGAAAAGACGCTGGAGATCGCCGAAAAAGCGGAGGGCTACTTCGCCTCCGGCCGCGATCTGTGGCTCATCAGCGATATCGCGGACAAGGGCCGTATCGGCCTTTATACGCGCGAGGACGGCTTCGTCGGCGTCGACGCGCCGGATTGGCTTGCGGAGGAACTCTCCCGCCGTCCCGGCCGCGTAAAGAAGGAGGGGCGCGATCTCTACGTCGAGCAGATCAACTCCTCGGGCCGCGTCTATGTCTTCGGCTGCGGCCATGTGGCGCAGGAGCTCGTTCCGGTGCTCTCACACGTCGGCTTCCGCTGTGTCGCGATGGACGACCGGCCGGAGTTCGCCACGCGCGCCCTCTTCCCGGATGCGGAGGAAGTGATCCTCGGCGACTTTGAGCATATCGCGGACAGCGTCACCGTCACGGAAGAGGATTACGCCTGCGTGCTGACGCGCGGCCACGCCTTCGATGCGGTCGTGCAGGCGCAGCTGCTGATGACCGACGCCTGCTATATCGGCGTGATCGGCAGTGCGCGCAAAAAGGCGGGCGTGTACCGGAAGCTCAAGGAGGAGTACGGCTTCGCCGACGAGGTCTTTGCGCGCATCACCTCGCCCATCGGCCTCGATATCAAGGCGGAGACCCCCGCGGAGATCGCGATCTCCATCGCCGCGCAGCTGATCGAACTGCGCGCCAGACGCAATGAAGAATGATTTTTTCGCGCTCTATGACGCGCTGATCGACGGCGTCGCCTCCGGGGAGCGGATCGAGCGCACGCGCTGCGGCGAGCAGTGGGCGCTCGTCGAGACCGCGGACAGCTCCGGCCTGGCGATGTTCACACAGGGGACGAGCATCGCGCCGATGTTCGGATCGCTCGACGGCCTTCCGCTCTGCGAGGCGGCGCGCGCCGCAAAGAGCTGGAACCTTGAGGAAGCGTCCTTCGGCCTCGCCGCGGCGAACGCTTTTTACAACACGCCCGCGCGCATCGAGATGCTCGGCAGCTATGAGCCCTTTGAAAAGTACAGCACCGAGGGCATCGACCTGCGCGGCCGCACCGTCGGCATCGTCGGGCACATGCGCGGCCCGAAGGGCCTGCGCGAGCAGGCGAAGGAGGTCTATCGCCTCGAGCGTGCGCCGCAGGAGGGGGACTACCCCGACAGCGCCTGCGACCTGCTTTTGCCGCGCTGCGACCTCGTGATCATCACGGGCAGCTCGCTCATCAACAAAACGCTGCCGCATCTGCTGGAGCTCTGCGGTGACGCGATCACGATCCTGACCGGCCCTTCCGTTCCGATGTGCCCTGCGCTGCTGGACTTCGGGATCGACCGGCTCGCCGGCATGGCGATCGCCGACCGCGGCGCGCTCCGCCGCCGCGTGGAGGAGAGCATCCCCGGCTCGCCCTACGGCGAGGGCGTCCCGTTCCTGCTGAAAAGAAGATAAAAAAACCCGTCTCTTCCTTGCAAAAGAGGCGGGATTTTCTTTTGGTGAAGGGCTTATCCGACGGGGTGACGGATACCGACGTCCATCCCGACAAAGCCGGGATACTGCATCAGACCGAGATACACGGGCGCCTGTTCGGGATCGCCGTCAAAGAATACGGCAAGATAGTGATTCCCGCTCGTGTCCCACAAGATGTCGGTCATACGCGTTGAGCCGTCCACAGCGCCGTAAAACGCTGCGTATTCCTCGGTATAGACGGCGTCGCCCCGATCCGCCAGGCGGTAGCCGTTATAGCCCCGGTATTCGGCCAGCGCCGAGCAGAAGCCGTCGACCGTTTGACCGGGAGAAAGGAGATCCTCGTAGTTTTCATAGTAATAAAAGGTTTTCGTTTCTCCATCCGGCCCGACGGTCAACTCGACTTCGCCGGTCGGCACCGCGTCGGCGTCCGCCCGGGCAAAGAAGTCTGCATACATGATCTTCCCACCCAGGGTGTCGATGTTCAGCGTGCAGCTGTATGGATTCTGCCCGAAGTACCAGCGCACGTCGAAGCTGTGGGGGAACAGCCGCCCGTACCAGGCCGAGCCGCCCTGTTCCTCCTCGATCTCAATGATCTTGTCCGCCTCTCGCTCAAAGTCCACGTTCGGGTTGAGCAGTCCGAGCTCCCGCCACTGTGCGATCTGCTCGCGCGCGACCTTTTCGGCGGCTTCCGGCGTCGAGACCGCGTTGTAGGCCGCAAAGGCGGCGACGCCGAGCGACAGCATCAGCACGGCGGCGATCGCAAAGGCGACAAGCCGCTTCGCACGGATGGGCACCGTTTTTTTATCGTTGATAAAATAGTGTTTTCCAGCCATGATGACATCCTCCTCATGAATGCCGTTCATAGCGCGCAGAAGTGTCAGCGAGTTCAAGACAGCCCCTCCTTTTCCAAGGCCGCCCGCAGCTTTTTACGGCTGCGGAACAGCATGCTTTTGACCTTGCCGGGATGAAAACCGAGCTCCCGGGAGATCTCGTCGATCGGCATAAGATAGAAGTATCGCTGCACAAAAACGATTCTCTCTGTTTTCGGCAGGGATGCAACAAAGCGTCCGATCACGGCCTCCAGTTCTTTTTCCTCAACGGCCTGTTCCGGGCTCGTTCCGCCGGGGATACAGTCCTCCAATTCGCTGAGCGCCAGCGGCGCCTGTCCTCCTCCGCGCTTGACGGTGTTTCTCGCCTTGATGCGATCCAGGGCGAGGTTTCGGGTGATCCGGCCGAGGAATGCTCCCAATACAGAGGGCCGCTCGGTGGGCATACTGTTCCACGCCCGCAGCCAGGTATCGTTCACACATTCCTCCGCGTCCTCGACTGCCCCGCAGATGCGGTAGGCGATCGAATGGCAGTATCGGCCGTATTTCTTGTCGGTTTCCGACAGGGCCCTGTCGGAACGCTGCCAGTACAGATCGACGATCGCTGCGTCTTCCATTGTCAATCTCCTTTGCATGATAAGAGCTCTCAACCCTGAACACGACAAAAAACGGGGAAGGTTTCATTTCCTTTCCAGTATATCACAAAAAAACAGGGACTGCCGTAAAAGACAGTCCCTGCCGCTTTGGGATTATCAACCGACACCGCCGTCCATGAAGGTGTAGTGATCCTCAAAGTCGTCGTAGCGCAGCGTTTTGCCGGTCTCGCGGATCTCGAGATTCCTTGCGACCTTCACCAGCGTATCCATCCCGACCTCACCGGCGAGACGCACGATCCAGCCCTCGTCGGGATCGGACATCAGGAGGATATCCTCTTCAAGCGTTCGCTCCGGGGCGTATGCGTTCGCCTCAAGAACCTGAGTACAATGGAAGCGCATCACATCCACGCCCTGTTCGTCCCAGTGCTCCTCGATGATGTCCTCCGGCGTGTAGTAGAGCAGCAGCAGCGCGCCGCCGTTGTTGAACATGGACATGGAGTAGCTCTCGATCAGCAGCGGCTGGCTGGCGGTCATGTCGGGATATTTATCTGCCAGCTGCTCCGCGGTCAGACGGCTGCGCCATTCGTCGCTCTTCAGCGAGTTCAGCTCATCCGGCAGCCAGCCGGGGCGGAATTCGATCTCCCTGCTCTCCGCCGTCTCGGGGAAGGTCACGGCGAGCTTCGCGTCCGTCCATTCGATATAGCCGCTCGCGTTTTCCTCCCAGCTGATGCGGAAGCTCTCCTCCGGCGCGGGGACGCGCGCGGAATAGGTGGAGTATACGGCGTAGGCCGCAACGCCCAGCGCCAGCACCAGCGCGGCGGCGAGAGCGAGGGAAATCAAACGTTTCTTTTTCAAGTGTATGATCCTTTCCGAGGAGCCGGATGCATCCTCGGGGGAGTAGTGCAGCGCCTCGCCGACATAGCGTTCGTCGATCCCGGCGAGCGCATCGAAAAGCTTTTCCCGATTCATACAAGCAGGCCCTCCTTAACCAGAGTTTTCCGCAATTTCTCGCGGAGGCGGAAAAGACGCACGGAGATCTGGTTTTCCTTCCGGCCCGTCGCGGCGGCGATCTCCCGGACGCCGTCGGCGTACCAGTAGCGCCGGACAAAGAGAAAGCGGTCGCCGTAATCCAGCGTCGAAAGAAAACGGTCGACGGCCAGCGCAAGCTCCTTTGCTTCCAGCTCCGTTTCAAGGTCTGCGCCGGAGGGGATGATCTCAGAGAGCTCGTCAAGCACAAGGTCGAAGCCGCGGTTCCGCTTTGCCGCTTTCTCGCTGCGCAGACGCGACACGGCCTGATTGCGGGCGATGCGGCAAACAAAGCTGCCCAGATGGTCCGGACGCTGAGGCGGAATACTGCTCCAGACCCCCAGGTACGCGTCGTTCACGCACTCCTCCGCATCCTGGCTGTCGCGCAGGATGTTTCCCACGGTCTTCTTTACGGCTTGTCCGTATCGTTTGTCCAGTTCCCGTATGGCCTGTTCCGAGCGCTCGAAGAACAGGTCGACGATCTCACGATCCTCCAAATGCGTCACTTCCTTTCCGCCTCATCCATCAAGTCGAAAAAGGAGAGGAAATCTTGCACATTTTCAAAAAAAGGCTCCC
>JAEEGI010004833.1_pt1 | contig 31293 bp, 31 predicted proteins | sample 8958751 | NCBI WGS metagenome assembly JAEEGI01 (sample SAMN16246545, study PRJNA631951) | gut metagenome | biome: gut microbiome; feature: rumen; material: KS-attached | host: Bos | place: Iran: Karaj | collected 2018-10 | reverse complement strand
CGCCCTGTGCGCCGTATCCGGGAACCAGGATAAAGTTCTTGGGCATAAGCTTTCTGAGGATCTTGCCCTGCTCGGGATAAGTAGCACCTACAACAGCTCCGACTTCGGAATATCCGGTCTCGGGATCGATCACATCCGATCCCCACTCAGTAACCTTCTCTGCTACGAGTTCGTAGAGAGCCTTGCCGTCAATGGTTCTGTCCTGGAACTCTCCGCTTGAAGGGTTTGAAGTTTTTACAAGTACGAAGATTCCTTTATTTTCAGCCTTACATACTTTTACGAAGGGCATGACTCCGTCAGATCCGAGGTAAGGGTTAACAGTTACGATATCTTCGTTAAATGCTGCGATCGAGTTTGCGCCGATCTGTGTCTTTCCGATATGTCCTACAGCGTACATCTCGGAAGTAGAACCAATGTCTCCTCTTTTGATATCACCGATGACGACAAGTCCTTTTTCGTGAGCGTAATCCACGGTCCACTTGAAGACTTCAAGTCCGGGAAGACCAAGCTGCTCGTACATTGCGATCTGGGGCTTTACAGCGGGAACGAGTCCTTCGATGGCATCAATGAGTCCTTTGTTATATTCTTTGAATGCAAGTGCCGCACCTTCCAAGGTCTCACCGGCCTGTGCGTATGCATTCTTTTTAATAAATTCGGGTACAAAGTTTAAATTGGGATCAAGGCCTACTACGATGGGTGCCTCGGTTTTCTTGATTCCTTTAATAAGTTCTCCGATCATTTCTGTCTCCTATCTTGTCTCTAAGAATGTAAGCTCTCTTGCCGCTTCCTGGTCGTCAGGATATTTTGCGAGGTATGCTCTGATGAGCTCGCGTGCGGTTTCGAAATCTGCTGTATATTCATAAGCAATGGCCTGATTGTATTCAAGGCTCTTGGCAAAGGTTCCGTCGTCTGCCTCGATTCCTGCCTTGAACGCTTCAAGCGCTGCTTCGTATTCTCCCATTTTAAGTCTGCAAAGTCCGAGCTGATCGTAAAGCTCCGAATTCGCGCCCTTCGAGCCGATGTAGCTCTCGTAGACATTTGCGGCGTAGTTGTACTCTCCCATTGCCTCATATGTCCTTCCGAGGAAAAGAGAACTGGTAACCGAGCTGTCCGCATTTCTTGCACTCTCAAGAAGTGCAGCGGCCTGTGTGTATTCACCGAGGTAGTAGTACATGCGGCCTTTTTCGGAATCGGTCATCTTGCCGCTGTCGCCCGCAATTGCGTTCTTGATATATTCGAGTCCCGCCTCTCGATATCCTATTGCTGAAAGCATTTCGTATATTCCGATGAGGGTATCGTAATCGTCGGGATTTCTGGAAATAACTACGTTGAAGTCGGAAACTGCGTTCTCGAAGTCGCCCTGTTTAAGTCTGGCTGAAGCTCTGAGAAGGTAGCTTTCGGTATCGTCGCAGTAATTGATTATTGCGTTGTATCTGTCTTCCGCGGAAGCAAAATCTCCGATGCAGTCATATGATGCCGCAAGGTAGTAGTTGATATCCACATCCATTGCATCGGGGTATCCGGTTCCCGACTGAAGTGCAACAACAAACTGCTGGGATGCGCTTACATAATCGGCCTGTCCGATATAAGCGATTCCTCTTGCTCTTGCGATCTGTCTCGCATCTTCGCCCGCTTCTTCTGCGTTTGCAAGGCAGTTTAATGCTCCGACATAATCGAGGTTATTTAAGCACTCGTATGCCGCTTTAAGGTTATCGGATCCTTTTCCGCATCCTGTCATAACCATGCAAATACACAAAGCAAGCGCTGCCTTAACGGCAGTGCCTGCTTTGATGTTTGTTTTCTTTTTACGGATGTTGTGAATTCTTAACATGAATTTATTTGTCAAGCTCTGATGTGCAGTGAGGGCATCTGGTAGCATCCTTGTTGATCTCGCTCTTGCAGAAGGGGCAGATCTTGGTGGTAGGAGCTGCTTCAGCCTCTTTCTTCTTGCCAACGGTCATAGCTTTGTTCATGGCCTTTACGATAATGAAAAGGACGAATGCCATTATCAGGAAGTTGATAACTGCGGTAAGGAATGCTCCAAGATTGATTTCCTGGCCTTTGATGAGGGGGATCACAAAGCCTTCAACCTCGGGATTACCGATACATCCGATAAGGGGATTGATAACATTCTCGGTGAGCGCTGTTACGATATTACCGAATGCGGCACCGATGATAACACCGACTGCCAGGTCGATAACATTTCCGCGCATGATGAATTTCTTGAATTCACCTACAAAACCCTTTGTTTTTTCTGCTGCTTTTACGGTTGTTTTCTTTTCGTTTTCTGCCATGATAATAACTCCTTTCGGGACAACTTACAGGTTCTGAACGAACCGCAAATATTGTACCAAGTTTGCATGTCTCTATCAAGACAAACCACGGAAAACGCACGGAAAATGTAGGGTTACATAACCTTGGATGATGAGGGATTCCGGAGGGTGCGGCGGTGCGTTTCCGGGCGGGAAAATCGAGCCCGCCGCCATGGATTACCGAAATTGAGTGATGGGGCTGTAAATTTCCTCAGAAACTTCAGTTTTACAGCCCAATCTTCGCTTTTGCTCTCTCTATGCAACTGAGGGTGGCTGTAAATCCCCTCAGATAGTCAGCTTTTACAGCCCAATCATCGCGTTTGGTCTCTTTAAGCAACTGAGGCGGCTGTAAACTTCCTCAGAAACTTCAGTTTTACAGCCCAGTCGTCGCGTTTGGTCTCTCTATGCAACTGAGGGGACTGTAAACTTCCTCAGAAACTTCAGTTTTACAGCCCAATCATCGCGTTTGGTCTCTTTAAGCAACTGAGGGGGCTGTAAATCTCCTCAGAAACTTCAGTTTTACAGCCCAATCATCGCGTTTGGTCTCTTTAAGCAACTGAGGGGACTGTAAACTTCCTCAGAAACTTCAGTTTTACAGTCCAATCCTCGCGTTTGGTCTCTTTAAGCAACTGAGGGGGCTGTAAATCTCCTCAGAAACTTAGATTTTACAGTCCAATCCTCGCTTTTGGTCCCTCTATGCAACTGAGGGGGACTGTAAACTTCCTCAGAATCTTCATTTCTACAGCCCTACTCCGAGTCATAGCCTAAAGAACATTTAAGTTTCTTGACCATTTTCCGAATTTCCCTTGTGTTTAATGGATATTTGCCGGTTTCAAAAGTCCAGATAACCGAGTCGTAGGGATATAGCCCGTTTGCTTCATAATTCCTGAGTTTCAAAAAGGCATTATTTCTGTAGTCGATATCATCCATCATGCCCAAGTGTTCCCAATAAAGTTCTTTACGGGTTTTGATATTCAACAGGGTAAAATCCGGATGGACAGATCCAGTCTTAAGATGAAGCGGCTTTTCATACAGAAATGGGATACCTGCTTCATCCAATATATCAGCTATTATCATTTCGGATTTTGATCTGACCCTTAAGTTCTGCCTGGTGTAGTATTCCGGGTAGTCAGGATTGAAATCCATATGTGCATATTCCAGATTTTTCCATTTTGAAATAAAGCTTTCGTCGGAAATATATGGAGGGTTGATCAATTCCCTTTTTCCCGGAGACAGTCTGTTGGTTGCGGATTCGAAAACCGAGTCTGCACAATTGATGCTCAGCTGATCGATAGCAGACACAGCAGACTTTAATCCTTCCAGCAGCTTCTCGTAATATTCTATCTGAGCAAGTGTTATGGCGCGTTTTCTGTCTTTTACTTTTAAATATATACCATTTGCATCAGTTGAATCGGTTCGCATAAAGTATTGATATTTGTTTCTGTGCCTGAAAGAGTGCAGTTTTGCTCCTTCAGGGACTTTTTTCATGAGGATTTCCAATTCTTTTTCAACATTTTGAATGCTCTTCTCTAAGAAAACTTTTTCATTTTCAATATCTGATTTTCGTAGCATGTTATTCCCTTTCTATACTTTCGATGTGCACTTGTGTTGTTTTCATTAACTTGACTGATCAAACTGCGGAATCAAAGATTACCTTTTCCGGGTATAACGCTCTGACAGAGGTTAGAGAAAGGTACTAACTTTTATTTCTTTTTCGGTAAAGTCCAAGGTTACAGCTCCGGTTTCATAAAGTGTCAGGTAAGCGCATCCGGAAGTTTTAAGACGCTCTAAGGTTTCGGTATTCGGATGACCATAGCGGTTATTAAGGCCTGCGCTGTTTATGGCAAGTCGTGGCCCGGCAACCTCAAGAAATTCCTCGGTTGTGGTACCGGAAGAGCCATGATGAGCGGTTATGTATATATCCAGACGAGTTGAATGATCAAAAAACTCACTTACAGCTTCGGTCAGTGCTGTTTCGCCGGTACCCTGTACATCTCCGGGAATGAGAAGTGTGTGTGATTGTCCGGAGGCGGGTGTGAATTCTGCCAGGATCACCATGGATCCGCTGTTCGGATCTTCGGGAATATATCCGGTGGCAGGATGAAGACAGCAGAATACCGTGCTGCCGCTTTCCCATGAATCACCGGCTTTTATGCTCGTTACGGAAATCCCGCTCTCTTCACACGCTTTCAGCAAAGTGGCCGTATTTTCCGAAGTATCTGTCCTCATCTGAGGCGTGATATATACTCCTTTTATCTCAAGACCCCATTTTTCTTTGTTTTCGATAAGTTCCAGTATTCCGTTTATGTGGTCTTCGTCGGAATGCGACAGAAATATTCCGTCTATCTCGGATAATCCGCTGTATCTTAGATACGGCATGATCGTATACTCGCCGACTGATTTTTCCGATGTAGACCCTCCGTCAAAGATGTAGACCTCGCCCGCATCCGTTATGGTCACATTGCAGTTACCCTGCCCTACGTATAGCTGCGTGGAGGTATTACGTGCCGGAAAAGGAAGACTGATTATAAAAAGCATAAAAAGGCATACTAATACGGTGGCAAAGGGGGCAATCCTGTTAAATACAGGACCTGTGAGAAAACAATTGATACGAGTCAAAACAGAACCTGAGACCGTATTACGACCACGCCGGGAAACATTGGGTACTTTGCAGGCTTTAGGTACAATGGTAATAAGCAATATGAAAAGGTAATACAAGACTACCGCGGCTTTTCCGGGTCTGCCCGGATTCCATGTATGAAAAGGCAGGGTCTCAGCCAATGTGCAGAGACGCTCGAATATCTCCAAAAGAAAACAGCTTACCGTAGCTGCTATCCCAAGCCCGGGTATAAGGCTCACCATGGCGGAGAAAACAAGTAAGGACATGCAGGGAAGTATAAGCAAATTCAAAAACACGCTGTATACGGAGACTTTGTAAAAGTAATAAAGCTGTATGGGCAGAGTAAACAGGATTATACCGAAACTTGAGATAAATGCGCTCTTTATGACTCTGTATGTTTTCTTAGCAATCTTTCTCAATCTTTTGCGTAAGCCGTCGGGTTCATAGAAGATTTCTTTTTCCGATGACCGGTTCATTAATCCGCTGAATGCAGGAAGAAATGTGTGAATTCCCAGGACAGCACCATAGGATAACAGGAATCCTGCCTGAAAGGCATATGCCGGGTGAATGATAAGCGTAACGGAAGCCATGAGCATAAGGGATGTCAGTGGATCCGCCGTTCTTTTGGCAGGATATGCCAGCATTCTTATGCCGAAGCTTCCGATAGCTCTTACCGCAGAAATGCTCATGCCGGTCATTATCCCGTAAAGCGCCAGAACGCACATTGCACACATGGCAGCAGGAACCTGTTTCATGCGGATCTTCCTGAGAAGTTCAAATAGTCCGATGCCTAGGATGGATATATGAAGTCCGGATATGCTCAGGATGTGCGCTATACCGTTATTTTTGTACAATTCCTCCGTCTCTTCATCGATGCCTTCTTTATCGCCAAGCAAAAGATCGCACAGGATGGAGGCTTCTTTTTCCGGACATATGCTGTAGAGTCTCTTTTCCAGCAATTCTCTGAAACGTCTCATGTGTTCCCTTATCACGTATTGACCGCCACCACTTGAGATTACGGATGCATCCCACAAACGGGCGTCTATTCCCTTGGAAGCATAATAGGAAAGCGCATCAAAGCCTCCCGGATTCATGACAGGTGAAAACAGAGAAACTTTGCCCTGCACGGCCAGTTCTTCACCAAGCTTGATATCGTCCGGGATGTTGTCCATATAGGCCATGTATGTTCCTGAATCCTCAGATTTTATTACTATGTATTTGTCGGTTATATTTTGGACGTGTCCGGTTATGGCAAGAAAGCTTCCATCTTCCGGAAGCGGGATGCTTTTCTTAAAGGGCAGGATTCTACAACCAACCCCGATATATATCAGCACGACAATAACCGTACACGCCCACGCTAGTGGTCGTCTCATAAACCCTCCAAAGGGCACTTTGTTTCTGTTAATCTTTTGTTGAAATACGGCGATCTGCCGTAGTGATAGTGCGGTCGCTTGAGATTGCGACGGATTCGCATATCCCGAATCGGGATTATTACCAACTACGAGATTATCATTATCGGATGCATGAGTCAAATTATGACTGAGAGGCATATTCCTCAGTTGCTTAATAAGACCTAGCGCGACGATTGGGCTGTATATTTTGATTTTCTGAGGGGTTTTACAGCCTCCTCAGTTGCTTAGCGAGACCAAAAACGGGGATTGGACTGTAGAATTTAAGTTTCTGAGGGGTTTTACAGCCTCCTCAGTTGCTTATTGAGACCTAGTGCGACGATTGGGCTGTAAATTTTGATTTTCTGAGGGGGTTTTACAGCCTCCTCAGTTGCTTAGCGAGACCAAAAACAGGGATTGGACTGTAGAATTAAAGTTTCTGAGGGGATTTACAGCCACCCTAGTCAAACCACATCGCCAATAATAGAAAAAGGGCTGTAAAAGTAACGAATACTCGTACTTTTACAGCCCGTAACATTCAAACATCTCCGAAAACCCCGCTGCAGGAATTATTTCCTGCAAAACCTGGGTTTGATCTTGGTGTCGTAGAGGTACGACAGAACCAGGGTGGATACTACCGCGACAGGGAAGCACACACCGTGGATGATGGTCCTTCTGAGTCTGGTAAGATGAGGGAATATGAATGTGTTGATATAGACGACAATGGGGAAATGGATCAGGAACGCGCTTCCGCTCCTGTCGCCCAAAAAGACTATGAACTTATTGGTCAAAAGCTTGGTAAGAATGCCTTTTTTCTTGGAGAAGACGAAGGTAAGCAACACCGCAACAAGAGTCGTGACAGGTGCATGGGTATAGAAAATATTGGTATCGCCCATGGTCCAGATGAATACAAGATCCGCACAGGCAAGGATAAGCGCTACCTCAAAGACATTGTAAAGTCCCTTGGAAAAGTCCACATTACGCTCTTCTTTTACCGTAAGCAAAAGTGCGAGGATTATTCCCGCAAGCATATCAAAGACGCGGTAAAGGGGGAAGCAATGGGTTAAATACACTATAAGATCATCGTTATGAATAAATCTGTAGGTTACAAAAACCATTGCAGTCTGCAAAAAGATCGTAAGAAGCAGCATGATCCTAAGTTTATCCGCATTCTTGATCCTGTAAAAGATGCGATATATAAAAGGGAATAATATGTACAGAACAAGTATGGTGGAAAGATACCATGCAACTCCGTTAAGCGAAGCCGCAATATCCGCACTGGGAACAAGGGACTGACTCAGGAATATATTGCATATGAGCTTAACGATCAGATCGATACACGAGAATACATCCTCCCTCACGATGGCAAGAGGAATGCAGATCACGGTAAGCACCAGGTGAAGAGGATACAGCTTCAAAACCCTCATAAATGCTTCCAAAGCGGAATCCTTGAAAGAATATTCCTCATACAGTCTGTTTTCTTTGATGGTAAGCAAAAATCCGGACAGCACGAAAAATACGGAAACCGAGATCGGTGTCCATCCGAAATAGTAGAAGTGACCCAGGAAGATTCCCGCAAATGCCAGGCCGCGAAGCGCCTGAAGTGCCTTCACATCTACATTTAAAGCATATTCATTTTGAACTTTCTTTTCTTCTTTTTTTGCCATTTCAGAACCTGCAAAACATATTCACCCTAATCCGCTTAGGACAATTCCTACCGGCCATACTAAGGAATGAGCATGTGTATTATTTTATGCGACATTTGAACGAGTTTAACGAAGTGATCATGAGCAGAAAATAATACACATGATCATGCCCGGCGGATGAGCCGGTAAGAAATAGCCGACTCTCACCAATGCAGCCTGTGCAGTTCTCCGAATTTATTGAGTCCCGCAAAGCCGCCCTGTCTGAGCGCTTCAAAAAGCACGATCGACACGGAATTGCAGAGATTGATGCTTCTTTCTTCTCCGTACATCGGTATCCTGATGCACTCGGGCTCATGCTCAACCAATATCTCTTCGGGGATTCCCCTGCTCTCGGGGCCGAACATGATAAAGTCATCGTTCCCGTAATCAACATCCGTATATATCTTATGTGCTTTTGTCGTCGAAAGCCATACTTTCGGATGATTATTTTTTTCTAAAAAGTCTTCGAAATTTTCGTAGACACTTAAGTTAAGTTTAGGCCAGTAATCAAGGCCCGCTCTTTTGATCTCTTTTTGATCCAGACTGAATCCCAAAGGCTTGATCAGATGAAGCTTTGAGTTCGTTGCAACACAGGTCCTGCCTATGTTTCCCGTGTTATATGGAATTTCGGGTTCGTATAAAACAATGTTAAGCATTATTCACCAAGTGTACAGAGCTTTACCATGAGGGCTTCAGCCGCCATGCGCTCATTCATTCTTCCTGTTTTAAAATCTTCGTCCGCCGTCTCGCAAAGTGATACCGCCTTTTGCAGGTCACTGAGTGCTATGGGAGACGCCTGCTGCAGGTATATCTTCACCTGATATTCTCCGATGGGTCCCCTGGTTCTCTTTACCTGTCCGGACTCGGGATCGGTTTCTTTCTTATATGCGATGGTTTCGATTATATCCTGCTGATGATATCCGTTCTCTGACATGCTCTTAAGCTGAAGCATCCACAGAAACTGCTTTTCCAGCATTACGATTATCCTGGCGGGCTGTACTTTCAGTGCCAGCAGATCTTCGTATCTGTCCATGCAAATCTGCATATCCTTTTTCATGATAGCGTCTATCATTTCAAAGATGCGGTCTTCCACATTCTTAGAGCAGATGGCATCGATGTCTTCACGGGTTATGACCTCCCTTTCGTATGCATAGGAGATCAGCTTCTCAAGCTCACTCATGAGCTTTCCCATATCCGTTCCGATAACGTCGAGCATGTAAGATGCATCATCCTGGCTCATTCTTTTATCGGCCTTTTTCAGATATGCTCCGATGTTCTGCAGCAGATATCTGTCGGGCTGAGTTGTAAATTCAACCACAAGCCCCAGGTCCGAAACCTGCTTATAGATCTTTAATCTCGCATCCGCCTCGTCTTCGACAAAAATAAACTTTGTGGTATCGGGGGCCTTGGCAAGGAATGAAGCCAGCTCATCCGGATTCTTTTTGAAAAAGCCCGAATATCTGACGACTATTACTCTGTTCTCCGCAAAAAAGGGCATGGTCTGCGCCTGGTCTATGACTTCGGATACGGAAACCGGTGATGTGTCATAGATATTGGTGTTCATGTCATCCCGTGCTCCCCCCATTGCGGCAAGGAGCTTTTTTTCGTAGAAATTGCGAAGATATCTTTCGCTTCCAAAGAGCAGATATGCTTTTCGGATATTCCCGGATGCCAGATCTTTTTTCAATTGTTCCAAGCTTTCCGCAGCTTCTCTGGGTTTCATCCTTATTCTCCGAGCATATCGGCCTGCACCTGAAGTGCTTCGTCGAGTGTTATTACCATATCGGTTTTTGCTTCATAAGACGATTCTAAGATTTCGGGAACCACACCGTCAACAAGGATCTGGACCTTATCGACATTGGGAAGATTACACAAAGAATCGGTGATGGCGTAGACGGATACATTCGTGGGAACATTGCCGTAAGGTATCAAAAAGTCGGTACTCAGGTTAACGTAGCAAACGCCGTCTTTTGTGCTGATGGAAAGAACCGAAACGGAAGGATTGACCGAAGGGTACAGGCCCTCGACTCCCGCACTGGGTCCGGTTATAAGCTCATCAACCACGAATCTTTCAAGAGGCATGGATGTGGAATAGAACTTGTTTCTGTAAACGCTTATGAGGCTGTTTCCGTCAGCCGAGGCAAAATAAAGCATCACGTCCGCTTCTTCGTATGTATTGATCTCATTTCCGTCATTACTGATGAATGTTCCCGCATCCATGGCACCCACTTCGAATCCGCTGTGGTCCTTGAGGGGCTTACCGTCCACGGTAAAATAAACCGAATCGACATACTCCGAATTGCAAAGAGTCTTTACGATCGCAGCTCTTACAAGAACCTCCGTCGTAAAAACAAGACGTTTATATTCCAGACTCATATCAAGGGTCAGAACGCCTTCGTAAAGATTGATCTTCTGAATCTCAAATCCCATTGACAGAGGCGCTTTATAGCGGGCCTTGGGATCTTTTTGCGCAAGGGCCGTAAGGAGTGCATTGATCTCTTCATCCGCATCGCCGGCTTCTATGCTCACGTAATAAGCTTCCGTCCTGGTCTCTTCGTTGTTGATGTAATAGACGGGAGTGAGTCCTTCGGTATCCTGATCCGTGCCTCCGGAAGCGCATCCCGATAAAGCAAGTAAAAAGAATACCTGAAGCATGCATATTAACTTGGTAAATGTTTTATTTTGCATCAGCTATATAGCTTAAGGGAATGGTTACGATGAACTTACTTCCCTCTCCTTCTTTACTGGTAACTTCTATGATACCGTGGTGCTTTCTTACAACGTTTCTGCAGATCGCAAGTCCGAGGCCCGTTCCGCCGATCTCCCTTGAGTGGGATTTGTCCACGCGGTAGAACCTTTCGTAGATGTGGCTGATGGACTCTTCCGGGATTCCTATTCCGGAGTCTTCGATCGTCAGGACAAAGGACTGGTGGTCCGCATCAAGGGAAACTCTGACCCATCCGTCCTGCTTATTGTATTTTATAGCGTTTTCCACAAGGTTTGATATAAGCGAAGTGATCTTTACCTCATCAACTTCCGCAACGACCTTACGCTTGGTCTCGAAGATGACTTCAACGTTCTGTTTTCGGGCGATAGCCCTGAGTCTCTTAAGTACAAGCTCGGTGAGTTCATTGATATCCGTTGGTGCGATGTTCAGGCTCTGATCGGATTTGTCATCCATCTTAACGAGAGCAAGAAGGTCTGTGATGATGCGGTTTTCCCTGTCTATCTCGGATGCGATGTCCGTCATGAATTCTCTGTACTCTTCTACGGTCGCGCCCTGGCTTGCAAGAAGTGAATCCGACAAAACCTTAATGGATGCCATGGGAGTCTTGAGCTCATGTGAGACGTTTGCCACAAATTCGCCACGGCTTTCATCGAGAGTATTGATCCTGTGAAGGAGCTTATTGAACTCTTCGGAAATATGAGCAGTCTCGGTACATTCGTTAACTTCACCGATGTAGTTGTTGTATCCCGCTTTTACCGCCGCGATGCGGGAGGTCAGCTTTTCAATGGGATTAAGGAGCACCTTTGACAGGAGAACCGCGAGAGCCACTACAAAGACTATTATCGTAAGCTCCAGAAGAAGCGCATTGTTCCCGAGAACGTCCGCCATCTTGACTATGCTGTCATCCGAGATGGATGTGAGCATGACGCCTCTGATAACTCCTGCACCTCCGTCAGCGGTGGTATCAGCGATAGGGGTGGTAAGCTCGATGTATCCCAGATTACTGTCATAATATGAAGTAGAGATTCCCTGAAAACATTTGATAACTTCCTCGGAAATAATGGTCTTTCCCTCGGAGATTCCGTAGGTATCCTTAAGGACTTCAAAGTTATTTCCGATGATCATGATCCTTCCCTCGTAGATATTGGAAAGCATCTCAATCTCAGCATCCATAACGTCAAGAGAGGCGGTATAGTCATCCGCCCTTCCTGTGAGTGCCGATATGTATTTATATGTGACCAGGTGGTTTGCGGTTATGGTGAGCTGGTTTTGAACCGCGGCAACTCTGGTCTCCACCGCCCTCGATTCATAATTTGAAACGATGGTGATCCGGACCAGAATGCACGGAACTATCCCGAGTAAAAGGAACGCTGCAACCAGTCTTGACCGCAGCGACCTGAAGGGGATATATGACTTTAGATTGGACAGAAATTCCTTCATACCGAAAAATAATATCCCATGCCCCATCTTGTATGTACATACAGAGGATTGCCGGCATCCGTCTCTATTTTTTCACGAAGTCGTCTTACATGAACGTCAACTGTTCTCTCGTCTCCGGGGTAATCATCGCCCCAGACGGCCTTAAGCAGATCTTCTCTTTTATATACTTTGCCCGGATTTTCCATTAATATCCTGAGCATCTCAAATTCTTTGGATGTAAGGAGAATCTCTGCGCCGCCGCGGAAAGTCCTGCGTGCGGACAGATCGAGAGTGATGTCTCCCAGAGTCAGGTTATTGCCTGCAGGGCGTGCCTGCTCATGGGACTTGCTCCTTCTCATAACTGCCTTGATACGTGCCTTTACTTCCAGGATATTGAAAGGCTTGGTCATGTAGTCATCCGCACCGTACTCAAGTCCCAGGATCTTATCCATATCCTCGCCTTTTGCGGTGAGCATGATAATGGGAGTTCTGGAAAATTCCCTGATTCTCTGGCACACTTCATATCCTCCCAGTTTGGGAAGCATAAGGTCCAAAAGTATAATGTCATATTCTTTGGAGGAAGCCATTTCGAGAGCTTCTTCACCGTCATATGCGCAGTCAACTTCCATTCCGTCCTGTTCGAGACTGAATTTGATGCCTTTTACTATGAGTTTTTCATCATCAACTACCAAAACTTTTACAGCCATATTGTTCCTCATACGGGTGATGGCAAAAAGGAAACGCTCCCTTAGTCATCCTAAACGCAAATAAGATCTTTAATGTTGTTATAAAGGTTTTCGCCTATCCCCGACACATTCATGATCTGACTTGTATCGGTAAAGGCTCCGTTTTCTTCGCGGTATTTGATCACGGATGCGGCTTTTGAAGCGCCTATTCCCGGAAGAGTGCAAAGTTGTTCTGCGTTTGCCAGGTTAATATTCACAAGGCCGTTTGACGTATTACCCGGATCAGGTACGCCTGCTGCCCCTTCCGGCATCTCTTCTCCGATTCTCGGAAAATAGACCATGTCTCCGTCCCGGAGGTAACATGCAAGATTGATCCTGCTCTCATCCGCTCCTTCCGAAAATCCGCCCGCTGCATCAAGCCCGTCGCATATCCTGCTTCCTTCCGGAAGTTCATAAACACCGGGATTTACGACACATCCGCAGATATAGACCTTTATGACAGCGGGAGAAGGTTCTTCTGCATCTGCTTCGGCGTTTTCAGCCTCAGCATTGTAGACTTCTTCCACCGCAGAGTCTTCATGCACTTCCCCTTCGGTTATATCCGACAAGGTCACGGCTTTATCGGAACATCCCGTCATGGTAAGCGCGGTGCATATAAATACTGCAAAGAAATAAATATGTATTTTTTTCATTGTTTTCCTCCTTAGAACGAATGCCCGAAGGCATCCTCGGCCAAGGGGAAAACGGTATATGCCTGTCCCTTTACAGAGACTGATTCAAAACGTATTTCATATCTTCTTCGAGACTCGTCAGCTCTTCGGTGACATCCGCGCCTTCCCAGATACGTGCAAACATGGTCTCAAGCTGCATCCAGAAATTCTCCGTTTCCATCATCTTGGGAAGGGATACGCTGCCGTTATATTCAAGAGCGTAGATCTGGTCTGCACCTCCGTTCATTCCGAACTGTCTCGAGCAGCTTGCAAGGCCGGTAAGATCTGTGAAAACACCTGCCTCATCCCTTGTAAGGTAAAGTGCGAACTTCTGCGCCAGATCCTTCTGATCGGAAAATCCGTTAACCGAAGCAAGAGTTGTTATTGAAAGAGATGCACTGGGGATCTCGGAAGTGATATTGGGCATCTCCGAAAATCCGTATTCATATTCGAAACTTCCGTCCGCGGTCGCATCTGCAAGGGTCTGTACCAGATCGTATCCGCCTATGGTAAATACGGTCTTTCCGTCAATAAAGCTTTTGATCACACTGTCATAGGTGATCTCGGAGCTTTCGATGGAGAAATAGTCATGAAGCGCCTGATACTTGGTAAGACATGTTACGGCCTCTTCATTATTGACGGAAATCTGAGCCTGGTCGTCACCGAGCGGTCCGCCGACATTCATGGCACTTCCTACGATCCAGTAGTTATACATAATGGATGATACATCCCAGCTCATAATACCCTCGACTCCGTCGGGAACGCTGTAGGAGTTGGATATGGTCATCAGGTCTTCAAGAGTGTAGGGAACCATTCTGGTGATGTAAAACTTGGTGAGTTCCTCAAGCTGAGCCTGATCCACTTCCTCGGATGAAACCTCTTCGGTCTCTGCCGCGGACTCTTCATCCTCGGCATCTCCGCCTTCCATGTCGATAGGGTGGCCGGTCAGTTCCGCCAAAGCCATCTGCTTGGCCCACTGCTCAAGGTAAGTCCTGTTATATGCTATTACGCAGGTATCAAAGCTTAAGGGATATCCAAGCTTCTTTCCGTCATAAGTTACCGCATTTACCGCAGCTTCGGAGAAATTCAGAGGTCCGATCTGCATCTCGGGGTCCTGTATCTCGCAGGCAACGCCGGAAAGATACGCTTTTTCCAGATTCTCGCTTCCGTAGATGACTACATCGGGGTAGTTCTCATTTGCTACGGATGCGTTGTAACACTCGTCAAGGAAATTTTCATCGGGTTTTAAAACAGGGATAACGGTTATGTTTTCCTGCTCGCCGAACTCTACTGCCGCTTTTGTAATATACGGAGTTAATCTTTCGTCCGTATACCAAACGCTCAGACTGCCGCTTCTGTTTAGCCAGGAGGGAGTCTGAGTATCCTCGGACGGTTTTCTGAAATCACGGGTGGAGCCGTATACCGCAAAGCCTAAGACCGCTACGGCGGCAAGAGCCCCGATCCATCTTAACGTCTTATTCATTTAAAAAAATGCCTTTCAAGCTTCTTCTATAGCCTGTTTTAAGATTACTATCATCTCATCGATATCGCTCTTTGAGATGATAAGGGCGGGAACGAATCTGATGATGTTTGTTCCTGCATTGATCAGGATAAGTCCCTTCTCAAGTGCTTTGTTAATGGTATCTCCAACGGGCTTATCAAAAACAAGTCCCTGAAGAAGTCCTCTTCCTCTGTGCTCGGTGATGCAGTCATACTGAGCCATGACTTCATCAAGCTTCTCCCAGAGATAGTCTCCGGCTTCTTTGGCCTTGGCGGGAATATTCTCCCTTTCCATGATCTCGAGAACCTTGGCAGCCGCTGCACAGCAAAGCGGATTTCCGCCGTAGGTGGTTCCGTGATCGCCGGCAACCAGTGATGCCTGTCCTACTTTTTCTGTCATACAGAAAGCCCCGATGGGTACGCCGCATCCGAGAGCCTTTGCACAGGTCATTACATCGGGCTTTACGCCGTACTTCATGTATGCGAAAGGATATCCGGTTCTTCCCATTCCGCACTGGATCTCGTCGCAGATCATAAGGATGTCTTTTTCATCGCAGATCTGACGGATGCCCTTAAGGAACTCTTCGCTTGCGGGTGTAAGTCCGCCCTCGCCCTGAACGGTTTCAAGGAGGATAGCGATGGTCTTGTCGTTAACCTGCTTCCTAACGCTTTCCAGGTCGTTGTAATCGGCAAAGCGGATATTTCCGATGCCGGGCTCGAATGCATCACGGTAGTGGGGATTTCCGGTCACGGAAAGAGCACCCATTGTACGTCCGTGAAAAGAATGATTCATGGCAATTATCTGGTGATCTGTTTTGCCGTCGCGTAAGAAACCGTACTTTCTTGCTGTCTTGATGGCACCTTCAATAGCCTCAGCACCTGAGTTGGTGAAGAAGACTCTGTCCATACCCGAATATTTCTTGAGAGCACGTGCAGCCTCGATTGCGGGCACGTTGTAGTAATAGTTGGAGGTGTGGATCACCTTGTCGATCTGTGCTTTAAGGGTATCGTTATACTCTTTGTTGCCGTAGCCCAGGGCAAATACGGAGATACCTGCAACGAAGTCCAGGTACTCTTTTCCGTTCATATCGTAGAGATGAACGCCCTCTCCACGGTCAAGCACTATCTGATAACGGTTATATGTGTGGAGCAGGTCTTTCTCGGCCTGTTCGATGTATTCCTGCATGTTCATATCAGTCATCCGATCCTTCTTTTGCAATAATGTCGTCGTCTGCTACGATTGCGGTTCCGAAACCGTTCTTGGTAAAGATCTCGAGAAGCATTGAGTGAGGTACTCTTCCGTCGAGGATATGTACTCTGTTAACGCCGCTCTTGATCGCATTGGTGCAGTTTGTAAGCTTGGGAAGCATTCCTCCGCCGATGACACCTGAATCGATAAGGCTGTCTGCCTCGGATACGGAAAGTCTTCCGATGAATGAGCTCTTGTCGTTGAAATCTCTGTAAAGACCTTCTACGTCTGTTAAGAATACGAGCTTATCGGCACCCAGTGCTGATGCAATGGCACAGGCTGCATCGTCAGCGTTGATGTTATAAGTATTGAACTCGTCATCAACACCGATGGGGGATACGATGGGCAGGAAATCATCATCGAGAAGATCGTAAAGGATCTTGGGATTAACCTGCTTAACATCGCCTACAAAGCCGATATCCTGACCGCCCGAGAGCTTTTTCTTAACTCTGAGGAGTCCGCCGTCTTTTCCGCTGATTCCGGCAGCCGATACTCCCAGCTCCTGAACCATGGTGACAAGCTTTTTGTTAACTCTTCCGAGAACCATTTCCGCGATCTCCATGGTCTCGTCGTCGGTTACTCTGAGTCCGTTTACAAACTGAGGCTCTTTGCCTACCTTGGCAACCCACTTGCTGATGTCCTTGCCGCCGCCATGGACGACAATGGGCTTGAAGCCTACAAGCTTGAGAAGCGTAACGTCTTTGATGACATTTCTCTGAAGTTCGGGTGATGCCATTGCGCTTCCGCCGTATTTTACGACAATGATCTTGCGGTTAAACTTCTGGATATATGCGAGAGCCTCTACGAGAGTCTCGGCTTTTTTCATTGCAAGATCCATATCTTTATTTTCGGACATTTTTTCGGTCTCCTTTTTTAGCAAAGTCCTGTTTTTTCATCGATTCCGAGCATGATGTTCATATTCTGAACTGCCGCTCCCGATGCACCTTTTCCGAGGTTGTCGAAAAGTGCGGTGATTCCGATCAGGTCTTCATAACCGTAAACGGATATCTCAAGGTCGTTTCTGCCGGCGAAGGTGTTTGCGTAGATCTTGCCGGGCTCTTCCTCGAAATCCTTAACCTTAACGAAGTACTGGCCCTCGTAGTAGGCTGCGAGACGCTCATGGATTTCTTTTGCGGAAGGCGTTCCATTAAGAAGTCTTGACTGAAGCATAATGGTGGTGGCCATTCCCTTGTAGTAATCATCGACTACGGGAAGGAATGCGGGGGCATTTGTAAGTCCCGTAACCTTGGTGATCTCCGGAACGTGCTTGTGCTTAAGGGTTCTTCCGTAGATGCATGGAGCGGAAAGGCTTATGTCACGGCCCTCTGCCTCATAATCTGCGATCATGTTCTTGCCGCCGCCCGAATAACCGGTTAATGAGTAGATGCTTACGGGGTAGTCCTTGGGGAGGATTCCCATGTTTACCAGAGGCGCGATGCAGGCGATGGAGCCTGTTGCGTGACATCCGGGATTTGCTACTCTCTTGGATACGGCTATTTTCTCGCGCTGCTCTTTTGAAAGCTCGGGGAATCCGTATGTCCAGTCGTCGTTTGTTCTGTGCGCTGTTGAGGCATCGATTACCTTGACGTTCTCATTTTCGATAAGTGATACGGACTCTTTGGCAGCTGCATCGGGAAGGCACAGGAAAACAATGTCTGCCTCGTTCAGGAATTTCTTCCTCTCATCGAGGTCGTGGCGCTTGTCCTCTGCGATCTTCATAAGTTCCAGATCTTCTCTGGCTCCGATGCGGTCGTAGATCTGAAGTCCCGTGGTGCCGCTCTGTCCGTCTATATATACCTTGGTTTTCATAACTTACTCCTGCCGGTCATTTTATGCGGAAGCGATCAGCTTCTGTAATCCGCATTGATCTTAACGTAATCGTAGGTGAGGTCGCATCCCCAAGCGGTTGCCTGAGCATCTCCCTCGTGCATGTCTACGTAAACGGTGACTTCCTTCTCTTCCATGATCTTCTTAGCCAGATCCTCGTCAAAAGAAAGAGGTACGCCCTTGTCGAATACCTGAAGCTTTCCTGCCTTACTTACAAAGAAAAGCTCTACGTCGTTCTGGTCGAACTTGGAACCGGAATATCCCATTGCACAGAGGAATCTTCCGAAGTTTGCGTCGCATCCGAAAATCGCTGCCTTGGAAAGGTTGGATCCTACGACTGCCTTGGAAAGGATCCTTGCATCTTCCTTAGTCTTGGCATTTACTACCTTACACTCGAAGAGCTTGGTTGCGCCTTCGCCGTCTCCTGCCATGCGCTTTGCGAGATATTCGCATACGTAGTTAAGTGCTTCGTAGAAAGCGTCATAATCTGCGTTCTTCTCGGTGATGGTTTTATTTTCCGCAAGGCCGTTTGCCATGAGGAGAAGTGTGTCGTTGGTGGAGGTGTCTCCGTCAACGGTGATCATATTGAAAGTATCGGTAATTACTGCGCTCAGCGCTTCCTGCATGAGCTTCTTATCGATGGAAAGGTCGGTGGTAAGGAAGCCCAGCATGGTGCACATATTGGGGTGGATCATTCCGGATCCCTTGCTCATTCCGCCCAGGGTTACGGTCTTGCCGCCTGCTTCGAAGGTTACGGCGATCTCTTTGTTGATGGTATCTGTGGTCATGATGGCCTTGGAAGCTGCAGTTCCTGCTTCTTTGGAATCAGCGAGCTCCGGAGCCATGGCCTTGACGCCTGCTGCAAGCTTTTCAACGGGAAGTTGCATTCCGATGACTCCGGTAGATGCTACGGCTACGGTATCCGCCGAAACGCCGAGTGCCTCATTAACTGCCTCTGCGGTCTTGCGGCATGCGTCGTATCCTTCCTGACCGGTACATGCATTTGCGATTCCCGAATTTACTACAACCGCCTGCATCTTACGTCCGGACTCGACGATTTCTTTGTCCCACATAACGCAGGCTGCTTTTACGATGTTGCTGGTAAAGGTTCCCGCACAGTCGCAGGGAACTTCGGAATAGACCATAGCCATATCGGTACGGCCCTGATATTTGATACCCGCTGCGGTAGATGCTGCTTTGAAACCTGCGGGTGATGTAACTCCGCCTTCGATGATCTGCATAATATATCTCCTATCTGTTGAATGTGGTGATGTTCTCATCATTCAACACAAAATCGTAGTAATTGAGGTCCTCACGCTTTGTCCAGAGCATATTGTTCCAGAATGCGTTACCTATATCGTTAACGGAGAAAGCAATAAGGCTGACCTTGTTGATCTTCTCAGCCTTAAGAGCGTTCATACAGTGAACCACCATGCTTTTTCCGATGCCGTGTCTTCTGTAATCTTCTCTTACGCATACATGATAGAGGCATCCTCTTCTGCCGTCATGTCCGCAGAGGATCCCGCCTATGATCTCGCCCTCATCGTTTACAGCCACGACGCTGAGCCCGGGGTTTCTTCTGAGGAATCTGACAACACCTTCCTCCGAATCGTCGATGCTTCTTATTCCGAAACCGTGAATGGTCATCCACAGAGCTTTGAGTCCTTTATAATCACTCTCTTCCATTGGACGGACCGTGAAGTTTTTCTTTTCCATATCTGACATAAATCACCTTCAATGCATAACCTTATAGATTATAGCGTACTTTCCCTAATTAAGCACTAACAAAAGTACCAAATATTGGTCCGGCGGGGACATATCTGTTTGGGCATTGATTCGGTACCCCGCTTAATATATTTTTGTATTCTAATAACTTAATCGGGATTTGTCCACAAAAAATTTATTTTTATGCAATTTTCTGCAATTTGTATGTATTTTTATGCATTTATAAATGAATATTCAACTTCAATCACACATATTTATAAATTTTTTTGTTAAAAGTATTGATTTATGAAAAAAGCCGTTGTATATTCGCTAAAGAGTTTTTGAAAAAGTGCGGGAACACATCCCGATATAAAAGGAGAAATGTGATTATGAAAGAAAAAGTTATACTCGCTTATTCAGGCGGACTTGACACCACAGCGATCATTCCCTGGCTCAAAGAGAATTTCGATTACGAAGTAATCTGCGTTTGCGTAGACTGCGGACAGGATGAGGAGCTCGACGGACTTGAGGAAAGAGCTATCAGCTGCGGAGCTTCCAAGCTTTATATCGAAGATGTCACCGACGAATTCTGCGATAAATATATCGTTCCCTGTGTTCAGGCAGGTGCGGTTTATGAGAACAAGTACCTACTCGGAACTTCAATGGCTCGTCCCCTCATCGCAAAGAGACTCGTAGAGATCGCACGTAAAGAAGGTGCTTCAGCCATCTGCCACGGCGCTACCGGTAAGGGAAATGACCAGATCCGTTTCGAACTCGGAATCAAGGCACTTGCCCCCGACCTTAAGATCATTGCAGCATGGAGAAACGAAAAGTGGACCATGGATTCCCGTGAGAGCGAGATCAAGTACTGCGAAGAGCACGGCATCCACCTTCCTTTCAAGGCAGATTCTTCTTACAGCCGTGACCGTAACATCTGGCACATCAGCCACGAAGGACTTGAGCTCGAGGATCCCGCTAACGAGCCCAACTACGATCATCTCCTTGTACTCGGCGTAACTCCCGAGAAGGCTCCCGATCAGCCCGAATATGTAACCATGACCTTCGAAGCCGGCGTACCCAAGTCCGTAAACGGCAAAGAAATGAAGGTTTCCGATATCATCCGCACCCTCAACGAGCTTGGCGGAAAGCACGGAATCGGTATCGTCGATATCGTAGAGAACCGTGTTGTAGGCATGAAGAGCCGCGGTGTTTACGAGACTCCCGGAGGAACCATCCTTATGGAGGCACACAACCAGCTTGAGGAGCTCATCCTTGACCGCGACACCTATGCATTCAAGAAGGAAATGGGCGGCAAGTTCGCAAGCCTTGTTTACGAAGGAAAGTGGTTCACTCCTCTTCGTGAGGCTGAGCAGGCATTCATCGAGTCAACCCAGAAGTATGTTACCGGTGAAGTTAAGTTCAAACTCTACAAGGGCAACATCATCAAAGCAGGTGAGACATCTCCTTACTCTCTCTACAATGAGTCCATCGCTTCCTTCACCACCGGAGATCTCTATGATCACCACGATGCAGAGGGCTTCATCAACCTCTTCGGACTTTCAACCAAGGTTCGTGCAATGAAGCAGCAGGAAGCAGGCATCGATCCCCTTGAGGCAAATAAATAAGCTATGCTGAAACGCAGGGACGGTTCTTTCGTTCCACAGCCTGAAAAAAAGTAATTCATAAAAATCGCGGACGGGTGTAAAGTAGTATCGAGTTAACTGCAACATCCGTCCGTAAATTTTGTTTTGGATCAGGGAGTGGAACGAAAGAACCGTCCCCCCGTTCCATGATGAGGGAAAAGAAAACATGCATATAGCCGTATGTGACGACAATTTAGCCGACAGACACCAGATGGAAAGACTCCTTGGAAGGGAATCCGACAAACAGAAAGATACTTCCGAATTGCTCGTTGTGGACTCATTCGGAAATCCCGAGAAAATGCTGGCCCACCCCAAGGCATACGACCTCGTGTTCATAGACATATGCAACACCGAAGGTATGGATGCGGTAAAGGTAGCAAACGAACTTCTTGAAAAAGGAGTACATGCTCCCATCGTCATGTGCGTATCCTCCATCGACTACAGACAAAGCGAAGGTCTTCCCGAGAATACCCTCTTCCTCGATAAGCCAATCAAGGTTGCGGAGCTTCACGACATGATCGAAAAGGCCAAAGTTGTCAAAAACGAGATGCCGGATCAGATAGAGCTCAGAAAGGTCATGGAAACCGTCTACGTCAATGTGGACGACATTATCTATGCCCGCGAAAAGAACGATAAAACACATGTTATTTTAACAACAGGCGAGGAACTTACAAGTCACGAGCCTCTCTGGCTCTTTAAAAGATCTCTCGGAACAAGACACCCCGAATTCATATTCGCAACTCCCATGGTCCTTGTTAATGCAAAACGCATTCAGGGATGGGGGCCTCTGAGCACTGTCATCATGGAAGGCGGCAAGAAATTCCATGTTGCCCGCCAGTCCAAAGATGAGATCAAAAAATATACCGGAGAAAGTAACACTTGATATTAATAACTGCAGACAATCCCAAAGACTTAATGGCTAAGCTTCTTGTATCCGATGTTTTCGATGTTTTCCGGATGCAGGAAGCTAGTTTAATAACATATGTAACATATAATATAAACGGAAGGCTTCGTCCGGACTTCTACCCTTCCGAAGAACGGGAGAACCTTACGGAGGAGTTCATCGCCTGGTCGGAAATGCGCCCAAGGCTGTTTGAACTCATCAAGGGCAAGAACGCCCCTGTTTCCTTCAGGATGACTCTCTCCCTCGATAACGCTAATATGTCCGCCCTAATGGCAAAAGAAAGCCCTGAGGGACATTCGGACGCTCTCAGGGCTTTTGTTATCAATATTCGTTTTGAAAACGGTACCGTCACTATCATGACAGGTACTTCTTACGACTCTTTTGTCCTTGATAAGTCCGAAGAACAGATCTGGGACAAGGCTTTCGTAAAATTCTTATCATCCAAAGGGATCGAGTTTACACCTCAGCAATGATCTCTATCTCGCAAAGGACTCCCTTGGGGAGATCCTTTACCGCTACGCAGCTTCTTGCGGGCTTTCCGGTAAAATATTTTGCATAAACTTCGTTGAATGCTCCGAAATCTGCTATATCCGCAAGGAAGCAGGTTGTTTTGACCACCTTGTCGTAGGTTGTTCCTGCCGCCTTAAGGAGCTCACCGATATTGGTGCATACGGTCTCGGTCTGCTCAGCTATGGTCTCTCCCTTTACATTGCCGGTTGCGGGATCAAGCGCGATCTGTCCCGATGCGAAAAAGAGACCTCCGGTTACGATACCCTGTGAGTAAGGGCCGATGGCTGCGGGAGCTTTATCTGTGGAAATATATTTCATGCGTTATCCTTTCTAGTGGGCTACTGTGGCTCATCTTCATCGAAAACAGCTGTTACGTAAAATCCTCTTTCATTCTCAATAATCGACTGAACCGTGCCTTCTTTGGCCAGGAGTCTTTTTCTGAAGGGAATGTTGGGACTCATGGCAAGAGACATATCTTCGGGAATTCCTATGGTGTAATAGTAGTTGCTGGGAAGTTCACCCTCCCAGACATATACCTTCTGGCCTTCGGAAAGTTTCCCCTGGCGCTCCATCTTGAATTCCATTGTTCTCATTACAGGCTCTCCGTCATTACGAATCCCTTGCCGATGAGACAGCTCTCGACTTCGTAAGGGCCGTCGCAGTGGAATACCATGATGGGTCTTCCGGATTCTCTGTTAAATGAAAGATACAGGTAATCAACGTTGATATTGCTCTCATCAAGAGCTTTAAGAAGCTTGTTCAGGTTACCTACTTCATCGGTTACCTCGACCGCAAGAACGGGAGTAAGGCGGCAATAATAGCCTTCTTTTTCGAGGACTTCAACAGCCTTCTCGGGGTCTGTGGTGACCATTCTGATAATGCCGAACTCGGCGCTGTCATTGGTTACGGATCCGAGAATATTGATGTTTCCGGCAGCAAGAACACCTGTTATGTGTTCCATAGTGCCTTTCTTGTTCTCGGCATAGATTGATACCTGTTTTAACATTTTTTCATTCTCCTCTTTAGCGCCCGTAAGGCGCTATATTTCAGCCTTTACCAGAAAGGCTTAAAGCACAGATCCATATCGACGTCACCGCCGATTCCGGGTACTCTTCCTGTTGCCGAGTACTGAAGCATGTCTATCTCATAGGGATAGAAGAAATCGGACGAGTATGAAGCATACCACTTGGGATAATCCTCAAGTCTGGTAAGATCCACGTACATGATACTCATCTCGGTATTGTAATAGATGTAAGGGAGATATCCCGCATCCGAAACCACCTGACAGAACTTTACGATAAGGTCGGTTCTCTCTGCTGCGGTAAGATCATCCATTCTTCCTTCGCCGCCCGAGATCCTCTCTACGTCAATGATGATGGGAACTCCGGTTGCATAAGGCGAAAGGGCATCTATGGCCGACTGTGCTTCCTCAATGACCTCTTCCTCGGTGATTGCCTGTGAGAAAACATAGGCTCCCACGTGGATGCCGGCATTCATAGCGCCTGTTATATTTTCCGCAAACTTCTCGTCTTCTACCAGTTTTCCGGTACCGTATCCGCGAAGGGTGCTTCTGATGATCGCAAAATCCACTCCGGATGCTCTAACGGTCTCCCAATCGATATCGCCCTGATAAGAGGATACGTCGATTCCCTTATAGGATGTTACCTCGCCGTTCTCAACATAGGTCATTACACCGTCGATGTCGGTCTGGAAATTATTCGCATCAAGAGAAGTAAGCTTAAGATCCGTGTTGATATCAACGAAATTAAAGGTTCCCTGGCTTACAACAATGACCTTATCCGGATAGAAAGGTCTTAAACTGGTGATGCTTGAACCCGTAGCAACAAGGTTTTCCATGAGCTGGGTAAGGGTACTTCTTCTGCCCTCTTCAACCCCGTTGTCAAAAGCTTCTGACACTCTCTGGTCTGCCGCCATTGTTACGGCAAGGAGTTCCTGATCCAGCTGAGCCTGGGTGTAAATGGGCTTATCGACCGCATTCTGGTCAAATTTCGTAAAAAGAAGGAGGTAAATGGCAGCGCCTATTGCCGCCAGAACAGCTACAGACAGAAGGACTATCACTACGATAAATCCGCCGTAGCCTTTCTTTTTGCCCTTTTTCCTCGCGGGAGCGGGTTCGGGCTCGTCTATATACTCTTCGTCGTCATAGAGCTCGATGTCATCGTAATCTTTTAAATTCATCCGTTCTCACTTTCAAGTTCTTTCAGAGCTTCGGTGCTCTGAGATTCAATATACGTACCGGGATAGGTATCAACGACATACTGGAACAAAGCCTTGGCCTTGATCTTATCGCCCGCATTCCGATACGAAACTGCCGCAAAATAGATTGCCTCGGAGTCCTCTTCGTTAAAAAAGTACGCTTTTTCGAGAAGGACCGAAGCATTTTCGAAGTCATTCTTGTAATAATAGCCGAATGCTTCATTTCTGATGGAAGTAGCTATCTGAGGGCTTACCGCAGCCATAAGGGCATCGTAAAGAGCGGAACAGCTCTCGGACATGGAACCGGGATTTACGTCCCTGCTGATGTTCCAAAGTTCGTCACCGATCTCAAACATATCCCCGCCCGCTACATACTTTTCTGCGGTGTCGATGAGTTTGTCGATGTCGGCAAGGGTTCCGGCTTCACCGGTATATTCCGAAAGAGTCTCCTCCAGGCGGATCCTCTCGGCATTTACTTCGTTAAGATCCTGCATAAGGGCGTCGTAGTCGGCGTTTTTCTTATCCAGATTGGTCTCCAGCTGGGCAATGTTTTCTTTTACCTCATCCCTTACAGCGGTGATCCTGGTAGGAAGTACAAGGAAATACATTACAGCCAGACCGAGGATCAGTCCGATCAGGATGTTAAAGATGGTGCCCATGCTGCCGTTTTTGGGGTCGCGGACGTTGGCGGGCTGGATTATCAGCTCATTGTCCACGATCTTTCTGACGGGCTCATCATCATTCTTAAAGATGCTCTTTCTGTCGGAATCCGCGGGATCCGTCATGTTCTGGATCATCTGAAGGTATCTGAGGCTCAGGGTGTTGGTCCTGTCTATGGAAAGGCAGTGGCTTATCTCCCTCTCGGCCTTGTCATAATCCTTCGCATCCATGTACAGAAGGGTAAGGAGCTGGCGCGCCTTAATGTAGCGGCTGTTGGCCGTTACGATCTTCTTCAGGCGGATGGTCGCAAGGTCCTTATTGCCCTGAAGGCACATATCAAGAGCACTGTTATAGTCCTTGGCGGACCTTCTGAGCATGTCAAATTCGGTATGATTCTCCTGAATCATGCCGATGTATTCACTCGCCATATTCTCAGCGTCTCTGAAATTGGAACTGATAACCCATTCGCTGAGAGCTTCCGCGGTCTCACCCATCTCAAAATAGATAAGTCCGAGGAGGTTGCGTGCGTCAATATTCTCTTTGTTCAGACGTAAGCTCTGTCTGAGGCTCTTTACAGCACCGGTCAGATCCCTAACTCCCGCCTTTTCAAGGCCGTCGTTATAGAGTCTGTTCGACATATAGACTATCTTTTTGTACAGGGACATGTCCCTCTTACAATTGGTGCAAAAAGACACTTCAGAAAGCTCTACGCCACAGTTATAACATTTCATAGGGCTTAAATAATTGCTTTCCGATCAATAACGTCTGCCGGGCCTCATATCCCTGACAGGCTGGACCTGCTGCTGCATATTCTGGACATTGTCTTTGCCCATCTTAACATAGAGATCTACGGCATCGGTAAGATCCGCGCCGTTTACGGTCTCTTCAAGCTGTCCTACTTCCATACTGGGATAAAATTTTTTAAGTTCTTCTTCAAATTCGATCATATAAAACTTTCCGATTAACCCCTGTATCTTATATGCCGGGTTTCCGCATTCCGACGGAAACCCGAACACACAAAACAAATATAAAATATAGCGGGGATAAAATCAAATTAAATAAACCTTAAGATAAGGTTGCAAGTCTTTCCTCGACCTGTGCCATCATCTGACGGTAGTTCTCCTGCTTAGCCTTCTCTTCGTCAATCTTGGCCTGAGGAGCCTTGGAGAGGAACTTCTCATTGGTGAGCATGCTCTCGGATCTCTTAAGCTCGCCTTCAAGGCGCTTTTTCTCTTTTTGAAGACGCTCGATCTCAGCAGAGATATCAACAAGCTCGGCAAAAGGAATATAGAGGGTAGCACCGGGGATAACTACGGAAACAGCGTCATCTGCGATACCTGCCTTGTCAGCCTGAGTCTTAACCTCCGATGCATAGGCAAGAGATGCGAAGAAAAGCTTTCCTTCTTCGAATACGTCAAGGATTCCCTTATCATCGGAAACCACGAATACCTCGGCCTTTCTTGAAGGAGCTACGTTCATCTCCGAGCGGACGTTTCTTATGCCTTTTACGGCGCTCTTTATGATCTCGATCGCCCTTTCTTCTGTCTCGAAGGCTCTTTCCTCGGTGTACTTAGGCCATGAGCTGATCATAATGGACTCTTCTTCATCCTGAATGTTGCAGAAGATTTCTTCGGTAATGAAAGGCATGTAAGGGTGAAGGAGCTTAAGTGCGTCGATAAGAACGGTCTTAAGTGTCCAAAGTGCGGCATTCTGACCCTTTACATCGTCGGTAGCATAGAGTCTGGGCTTAACCATCTCAATGTACCAGTCACAGAACTCTTCCCACAGGAAGTCGTAAACCTTCTGAACGGCGATTCCCAGCTCGAAACGGTCCATATTGTCGGTCATATCGCGGACAACTGTGTTGAGTCTGGAAAGGATCCACTTATCTACGGGAAGAAGGTCTCCGGTTTCGGGCTTTGTAATGGTTTTTCCTGTCTTTTCCGCAAACTGATCCGCATTCATCATAATGAATCTTGAAGCGTTCCAGATCTTATTGGCGAAGTTTCTGCTGTTTTCAACACGCTCATAGTAGAAACGCATGTCGTTTCCGGGAGCGTTACCTGTAATAAGCGTAAGTCTAAGTGCATCCGCACCGTACTGATCGATCACTTCAAGGGGATCGATACCGTTTCCGAGGGACTTACTCATCTTACGGCCCTGGGAATCTCTTACAAGTCCGTGGAAAAGAACGGTCTTGAAAGGCTTTTCTCCCATCTGCTCGTATCCGGAGAAGATCATTCTGATAACCCAGAAGAAAATGATGTCGTATCCGGTTACAAGGACGTCTGTAGGATAGAAATACTTAAGGTCATCGGTCTGCTCGGGCCATCCGAGAGTCTCAAAGGGCCAAAGTGCCGATGAGAACCAGGTATCGAGGGTATCGGGATCCTGGGTGAAATGAGTGCATCCGCACTTGGGACACTTCTCGGGCATGGACTTGGCGACTACGGTCTCGCCGCACTCGTCGCAGTAATAAGCGGGAATTCTGTGTCCCCACCAGAGCTGTCTGGAGATACACCAGTCACGGATGTTGTCGGTCCAGTTAAAATAAACCTTCTCCATTCTGTCCTGAGGGATAAGCTTAATCTCACCTTCCTTAATAGCCTTAACGGCAGGCTTAATAAGCTCATCCATCTTAACGAACCACTGCTCTTTAACAAGGGGCTCGATGGTAGCTTTACATCTGTCGTGAGTGCCTACGTTATGGCTGTAATCTTCGATCCTTACGAGAAGTCCGAGCTCATCAAGTTCCTTAACGATGGCCTTTCTGCACTCGTATCTGTCCATTCCCTGATATTTGCCGCCGTTTTCATTGATGGTGGCATTATCGTTCATGATATTGATGACGGGAAGGTTATGGCGCTTTCCTACCTCAAAGTCGTTAGGGTCGTGAGCAGGGGTGATCTTAACTACACCGGTACCGAACTCCATGTCGACATAGGAATCCTCTACGATGGGGATAGCCTTGTTAACAATGGGAAGCCAAACGCTCTTGCCCTTAAGGTGGGTATATCTCTCGTCCTCGGGATTGATCGCAACTGCGGTATCACCGAGCATTGTCTCAGGTCTTGTGGTAGCAAACTCAAGGAATTCGGTCTTTGAAGGCTCTCCGTTCTCATCAACAATGGGGTATTTAATGTGCCAGAAATGTCCTGCCTGCTCCTCGTACTCAACCTCTGCATCGGAAATGGAGGTGTTACAAACGGGACACCAGTTGATGATTCTCTTTCCCTTATAGATATAGCCTTTTTCATGCATCTTTACGAAGACTTCGGTAACTGCCTTGTTGCAGCCTTCGTCCATGGTAAAGCGCTCTCTGTCCCAGTCACATGAGGAACCGAGCTTCTTAAGCTGGCTGATGATCCTTCCGCCGTACTCTTTTTTCCAGTCCCATGCCTTCTCGAGGAAGCCTTCACGGCCAAGGTCATGCTTGTCGATGCCCTGCTCTTTAAGGGTCTCGATGATCTTGACTTCGGTAGCGATGGATGCATGGTCGGTTCCGGGCTGCCAGAGGGCATTGTAGCCCTGCATTCTCTTCCAACGGATGAGAATGTCCTGCATGGTATTGTCGAGGGCGTGGCCCATATGAAGCTGTCCGGTGATATTCGGAGGCGGGATCACGATAGTGAAGGGGGTCTTGGAATGATCCACTTCAGCGTGAAAATACTTCTTTTCCAGCCATTTCTGATACAGGCGATCCTCTATTCCTTTGGGATCGTAGGTTTTTGCGAGTTCTCTAGCCATAATTTTTCTCCTTTCGCGTCTCCAAGGAATGCAGGCATGTACTAAAAAAGCCCCTTGCACTCCTTACAGGAATGCAAAGGGCGTAAAATACGCGGTACCACCTTTGTTCACAGAAACCGGACGTTCTCGCAATTGCCGTTTCTGCCTCATTACACCGTTTCGTGGATTGACGGGATGACTACACAGCTTCTTATAGGTAAAAGCCTTCACCATCCGGCTCGGAAGCTACCTTCTGGGATCCTGCTCGGGGAAGCTCTCAGCCTGTAATGCTTCCTTCTCTGTCGGGCGGTTATCACATACTCCTCTTCGTCACAGCCATATAATATGTCCGTAGTTTAACGCTACGATTGTGTTAATAATAGGTGATGGCTATTGATTTGTCAATATGAATATAGGTATTACCAAAGAGTGATCTTATGAATATTATCCTTGTCTACGTTTAATACAACTCTCTGATTTTTCTGGAATACAACTCTGACAGCCTCACCGTGCAAAACGCTTGCATAACTGTCTGCGAATAAGCAAATGCTGGTTCCGCTCATCAGTACAACCTTGTATCTGTTCATTTCTTCTTCCTTTTGGACATAAGTTGAAAAGGCTACTCGATACTTTTACACCCGGTGGTAACCCCCAAGTCAACAGTTTACATAATTGTTAACAATATGTTCACATTTTGTGTTATAATAATCGCGTATGGTTTTTTTAATTATTTATCTTGTAGTTATCAACATCGTAGCTTTTGCCGCTATGGGAATCGACAAACAGAAGGCGATCAAAGGGGAATGGAGAATCCCCGAAAAAAGGCTTTTCGCATACGTCATTCTTGGAGGTGGGATCGGCGGATGTCTTGGCATGAGCATCTTTCGTCACAAGACAAAGCATATTCAGTTCAAGATCTTCTTCCCCCTTATAACCGTGGTTGAATACGCTGTGATACTATTCGTAATGCTCAGAAACCCCGAAGCTTTGTATACCCTGCTTCCCATCCTTTTCTCGAAAGAAGGCTAATATGCATATCGCAATCTGTGACGACAACATAGCTGAACGCAAACAAACAGAGCGCCTTATGAAGCGCGAAGCAGATAAACTCATTGCTTCCGGCGACACTCTATACATGGACTCCTACGGAAATGTGGATGCTCTTTTAGGGACTCCCATGCAATATGACGGATTCCTGGTAGACTTTAGAAACACCGAAAACTTCTCAAGCATAGAGGTGCTTCACGCTCTTAGGAGCAAGGGCGTAACCGCTCCTGTCTGCATCGTCTATCCAAGAGATGACGAAAGCTACTGGGACAAAAAAAGCCCTGCAGACTACCCTGCAGAGACTTTGTTTTTGGGAAAGCCCTTAAGACCTGCGGAGCTTCATGAGACTATTTTGAAATTGAAGCGCATCTCACAAAATACCGTTCCCAGCATTGAACTCCGCGGCGAGCGCGAGACTTTCTATGTTGCTGAAGATGAGATCATCTCAGTTAGGCAAAAAGGAACAAAGTCTTTGGTAAAGCTGACGGAAAACCGGGAAGTTCTCATCGGTTATGATGCCTATTCATTATTTGAAGAGATAAGGCACGGACATGAATGTTTTGTAATGCCAAACCTTGCTTCAATGATCAATCTAAGTTATGTGGATCACATCAGGCTGAACTTCATCCACCTTACAAACGGCGAAAGATTCAGATGTCACAGAAAAGTTTTGAATTATGTCAGAGCATATACAAAAGGCGAGCTGTAAATCAGCCCGCCTTGTTTTATGTCGCTATTATTATTGTATTATGCGGTAA
>JAEEGI010004828.1_pt1 | contig 31309 bp, 31 predicted proteins | sample 8958751 | NCBI WGS metagenome assembly JAEEGI01 (sample SAMN16246545, study PRJNA631951) | gut metagenome | biome: gut microbiome; feature: rumen; material: KS-attached | host: Bos | place: Iran: Karaj | collected 2018-10 | reverse complement strand
GTCCCGAAAGTAGAAGTTTTCGGGGAAAACTTTATTTCGAGACCAGACCCCGGGTTTATTTCGAGACCAGACCCCGGGTTATTACAATGTAAAAATTAAAAAACTAAACGACTATGACTAAGAAGGAGACTATTAAGTGGATTGTGCAGATTATTGCATCTGTGGCGACGGCCATCGTGACGGCCTTGAGTGCGACCTCTTGCGTGGGGTACTAAACAAAAAAGAGCGTTCTGGATTAACTATCCAGGACGCCTAGTTTTTAGTCTCTGTGTGGTGATGTGGATACTTACTATACACGGACTTCGAAACCCTTCTTACGTGGTTCAATCTCACCAGGTTGGGTCTTAACACGAATACCACCGTTTACATTCTCCATCTCTTCCATTGTCAGAGCGCGTGCGCTCATAAAATTCTTCTGTGTCATAATCTTAAAGTTTTTAATATTAAACATATATTATTGTTCTAATCACGATGCAAAGATACGGCGGTTTTTGGCGATAAGCAAGAATTTTAAAGACTTTCTCCTGAAGTTGTGGCGACACCATCAGGCATCTGCGACAAAGTGGCGATGAGGGGGCAAGGAAGTGTCGCGATCTGTCCCGTGATCGCAAAGAGCAGAGCCCAGGATTGTCAGGATAGGGGTTGAATTGCACCTTAACGCCACTATCCTGCATCTTCTATTTTAAAAAAACATAATAAATTTGGGCATTCGTGGAGATTGCATTATCTTTGTAGTCTCAAAAATAGAATATTAACGTATATGAAACTATTTCAAAGTTCGGTTTTTCGCGCTGTCAGCGCTATCGCCATAGGTATCCTGTTGATTAAGTATCCTGATAACACGGTGACGTGGATGACTGTCGCTATCGGTATACTCTTCTTGCTGTCGGGCATCATCTCTGTGATTGTCTATGTGAACGCATGCAGGAACGTATCGGAATATAAGATTACGGATGCCGAGGGGCGCGTGGTGGCTGGCGACAAGCCTACCTTCCCGATTGTAGGCGTGGGCAGTCTGATACTGGGAGCGATGCTGGCGCTGACTCCCAACGTGTTTATCACGGCACTGATGTATATTATCGGCGGCATCCTGATATTAGGAGCCATCAACCAGTATATGAACCTGGTACACAACAGGAAATACGGTAAGATAGGCTTCGGCTACTGGGTGTTCCCCTCCGTGATTCTGCTGATAGGTCTCTACGTCATCATCAAGCCGATGGCGCCTGCCAGTATGGCGATGCTCGTATTGGGCTGGTGCTCGCTGCTCTATGGTGTGACAGAGCTCATCAACTCGCTGAAATTCCACGCTGACAGGCGGAAGTTCAGAGAAGCCCAGGAGATACCTGTGGCAGAGGAGGTCGTTGAGGAGCAAGTGGCCGAGGAGGTCAAGGAAGAAGGACCCGCTGATAATACGCTGCCTTCTGTTCCAACTTCATCGGATAAGCTCTAGAGCTGCTGGGCATACGATAGAGGCGGAGTTGCCGATCGTCGAGCACAAACGCCACTGACTCACCAACTTTAGGAGGTTCAACTCCAAACTGGCGACAGGCAATCTCTGTGGCCAATTGGCCTGCCGTGACTACACGCTCGCAACGGGGGAGGCTGCGCAACATCTGGTGGAGATCGGTCTCCTCAACAATCTCGAGGTCTTTGTCGGAGGCCGTCCCCGTGGTGCGGCGGATGCGGGTTGCGGTATCGAAGAGGGCTATGCCCTGAGACTGCAGGAAGGGAACCAGCAGGTCGAGCCTAAAACGCTTATGGGCTGCATCGACAAAGTGGTCTTTGTCGTGGAAGAACAGCAGTCCGACGATGCGCCACATATCATTGATGAAGTTCGGGTAATAGAACGCCATCGACCAGCGTTTCTCCGACGGAGGAAAAGTGCCAAGCATGAGCAGTCTGGCACCTTCAGGGAGAAACGGGGTGAAAGGATGGACCTCGATCACTTCTTCATCTCCTCTCGTACTTCCTCTGAGAATCCCTGGATATAGGTTCTCAGGATATCGATGCCGCGCTTGTTCTCGCGCCCCCAAGGAATCACGAGGTCGGCAAACTTCTTGGTGGGCTCGATAAACTGCTCGTGCATGGGTTTCACGTCGTTCTCGTAGTGGTCGAGCACCATCTCGACGGTACGTCCGCGCTCCACCACATCGCGACGGATGTTACGGATGAGTCGCACGTCGCTGTCGGTATCCACATAGATCTTCAGGTCCATCATGTCGCGCAGTTTCTTGTAGTGGAGCGTCATGATTCCCTCAAGGATAATCACGGGCTTAGGATCGACATGAACCGTCTCTGGCAGGCGGTTGGAGATCACATACGAATAGGTAGGCTGCTCGATAGCCTCACCGTTCTTCAGTTTTTTGATTTGATCTGTCAGGAGTTTCCAGTCGAAGGCATCAGGGTGGTCAAAGTTAATCTGCTTCCGCTCTTCGGGAGTCAGGTCTGAGGTGTCGTTGTAATACGAGTCTAAAGGTATGATGGCTGCACAGTGTGGCGGCAGCGCTTTGGCAATACGCTTCACGACGGTGGTCTTGCCAGAACCCGAACCGCCAGCGATTCCGATGATAATCATTGGTATTTACTTTTTGAGATAAACAATTGTAGGCAGATGATCGCTGAATCCATTGAGCCAGCGGCCACCGGCATGCGTACGCAGGGTGGTGCCCCGATACTGGCCGTCCTGCTGGATCATATAGTCACGGCGGAACACCTCGCAGGTATGATAGCCCAAGCCACCTTGCTGGGGATTGATGAGCGATGACGACAGGATAATCTGGTCGAAGAGATTCCACGCCCCCTGGAAACTCAAGGTGCCCACACCCGAGGCCAGCACGTTCCAGAACGGGTTAAAGAGGTCGGTCGGCCCTACTTCGTGCTGCCAGCGCTTCGCTCCCAGATACTGAGCCATCGAGGCATCCTGCGGATCATCGTTCATGTCGCCCATGATCAGCAGTTTCACCTGCGGATCATCCTTGAGCAGCGAGTCCTTCACCACCTTCAGCTGTCGCCCACCCTCTTCGCGGTAATAGGCAGAGGCTCCGCGCGATGGCAGATGACAGACGACGATCGTCACGTGCTCATCAGCCAAGGTGCCGCTAACGACCAGGAATCCGCGCGAGGCTCTCATGGAATCCTGAGGTAACCTATATATATAAGGTACGAGCGCGACGTTACGGACGGCGAAAAGAGCCGGATCGTACAACAAAGCGCAATCGATGCCCCGCTGATCGGGCCCTTCGACATGTACGAACTGGAAATTCCTGGCTTTCAAGGGAGCCTCGTTACACAGATCCGTAAGGCACTTGGCATTCTCGACTTCAGCCACACCTATGGCCGCACAGCCTGCCAGCTGTTTATCAGAACCCATCTCAGACAGCACTCGCGCCATGTTGTGCAATTTGTTGACATACTTCTCGCTGGTCCACTGATAAGTGCCATCAGGCAAGAACTCATAGTCGTTCTTACCCGCATCGTGACACGTATCAAAGAGATTTTCGAGATTATAGAAGCCGACGGCATAGGTGCTGCCCTTCAGAGCGGGACGGACTGCGCAGAGACTGTAAGTAAGCAGCAGACAAGACACCAGAAACAGGATTCTCTTCATAAATAGTTGTTTTATGAGTGCAAATATACCACAAAAATCCGAGCGCACAAAGAAAAAGCAGCAAAAAATTTGCGGATTACAAAAAATATTCGTACCTTTGCACCCGCTTTATGCGAAATCAGTAATTATACAATTAATATTTAAACTCAAAATGAAAAAAGGTATTCATCCAGAAAACTATCGCCCCGTCGTATTCAAGGATATGTCCAACGGCGATATGTTCCTTACGAAATCTACCGCAAAGACTAATGACACCGTAGAGTTCGAAGGCGAAACTTACCCAGTGGTAAAAGTCGAAATCTCTAGCACCTCTCACCCGTTCTACACTGGTAAGAGCAAGCTCGTTGACACCGCAGGTCGTGTCGATAAGTTCATGAGCCGCTACGGTAAGGCTGCGAAGAAGTAAGATAATAACCGCAAGATTTATAAAAGATGCGTTCACGGTAGTTGCATATGCCTGGACGCATCTTTTATTTTTAGTAAAAAAAGTGAAAACATGGTTGGTTTCACTTTTTTTTTGTATCTTTGCGCCAAAACAACTTAACTCATTTATAATTAAAGAATGAAAACCGTTTACGAGTTTACTGTCAAAGACAGAAAAGGCAAGGACGTATCCCTAAAAGAATACGCCAATGAGGTGTTGCTGATTGTGAACACAGCAACCAAGTGTGGATTTACCCCTCAATATGACGAGCTTGAGGCACTTTACAAGAAGTACCACGCCCAGGGTTTCGAGATTCTCGACTTCCCCTGCAACCAGTTTGGTCAGCAGGCCCCTGGTACTGACGAAAGCATCCATGAGTTCTGCAAGCTGAACTTCGGCACAGAGTTCCCCCGCTTCAAGAAGATCAAGGTGAATGGAGAGGATGCCGACCCCCTATACAAGTTCCTGCAGGAGCAGAAAGGCTTTGCAGGCTGGGACATGAACCACAAGATTGCGCCGATTCTCGACGACATGCTGTCGAAAGAGGATCCCGACTATAAGCAGAAGCCCGACATCAAGTGGAACTTCACCAAGTTCCTGATCAACAAGAAGGGACAGGTCGTCGCTCGTTTCGAGCCTACTGAGAGCATTGACAATATCGCAAAGCAGATAGAAGCACTTCTTTGATTGAACATTCCTATCATGGAAAGAACAAAATGTCTGATTATTGGCAGCGGGCCCGCAGGGTACACCGCTGCCATTTACGCTAGCCGCGCTAATCTCAACCCCATCGAGTACAGCGGCATGCAACCTGGCGGTCAGCTCACGCAGACCACCGAAGTAGAGAACTTTCCCGGCTATCCTCAGGGAGTAGATGGTAACCAGATGATGATGGACCTGCTCGAACAGGCCCAGCGGTTTGGTACTGACGTGCGTATGGGCACGATCGATAAGGTGGACTTCTCGAAGGCACCTTATGTCTGCACAGCCGACGACGGCACGGAGATAGCAGCCGACACCGTTATCATTGCCACAGGAGCCTCGGCCAAGTACTTGGGCCTCGACGATGAGCGCAAATACAACGGTCAGGGCGTATCGGCCTGTGCCACCTGCGACGGCTTCTTCTATCGTAAGAAGACGGTAGCCGTTGTTGGCGGCGGCGACACTGCCTGTGAGGATGCCCTCTACCTCTCAGGTCTCGCCAAGAAAGTATATCTGATTGTTCGCAAGCCATTCCTGCGCGCCTCACAGGTGATGCAACAGCGTGTGAAGGAGCGCGAGAACATCGAGATTCTCTTTGAGCACAACACGATAGGCCTGTTTGGCGAAAACGGCGTGGAAGGCGCCCATCTCGTCAAGCGCAAGGGCGAACCCGACGAAGAGCTCGTAGATATCGCTATCGACGGCTTCTTCCTCGCTATCGGCCATAAGCCCAATACAGACATCTTCAAGGACTGGCTCGAGATGGACGAAGTAGGCTATCTTAAAAAGATCGACGGAACACCCAAGACAAAGATTCCTGGCGTGTTTGTAGCAGGCGACTGTGCCGACCCTGTATATCGTCAGGCAATCTCTGCTGCAGGCTCAGGCTGCCAGGCTGCCATCGAGGCTGAAAGATTCCTGCTGAACAGTTGATGGTTTAAACAACATACTGGATAAAAAAAGTAAAAGGCTCGTTTCACAACGAGCCTTTTACTTACTTAAAAAACTAAATTAATCAACCATAAACCTTAACCATTAAAATCTTTTTCTGGTGCAAAGATACACCAACATTTCGAAACCACTGTTGAAACTACATTAATTAATGTTTAAAATGTGTGATTTCACGGAAATTGCACACAAAATCACGGATTTTAAACAAAAATCGACTAAAAAACGCACTTTTCCGCCCGATTTCTTGCAAGTTTCTGGAAAAAAAACTAAATTTGCACGCAAATTAAACAACCATAAATGAATACGAACCTGCTATTAATTGTCACGATTTCGATACTTTTGATCCTTTTATTGGTCATCGGACGTACCGTTTACCTGCAGAGCAAGTCAGTTCGGCAGCGTTTAAGGATGAGTGCGGTCTTCACCAACATCACCCACGAACTGCTGACGCCCCTTACCGTAATCTCTGCCTCCGTTGACAAATTGAGGGATGAAGAGCCACAATACGGTCGTGACTATGACCTCATGCAGATTAATATTCAGCGAATGGTGCGCCTGCTACAGCAGATACTCGAGACCAGCAAGTCGCAGGCCGGGGAACTGAAATTGCTCGTAGCGCAAGGTGACGTGATGCGCTATGTGCGCGATACAGCCCATTATATTGAGCCACTCATCACAAAAAAGAAGATGAAATTCACGATTGAGTGCCATCCGGAAAGTATGATGGGGTGGATAGACACAGACAAACTCGATAAAATCATCTATAATCTTCTGTCGAATGCCGCCAAATATTCACATGAGAACGGTGAGGTATCTATTAAGGCCTTGACCAACAAGAACTACGACCACCTTATTATATATGTAAGCGATACAGGCGACGGCATACCCAAGGAGAAAATGAGAAACCTCTTCAGGCGTTTCCAGGATGGTGAGTACCGTCAGCACAAATCAATCGGCACAGGACTAGGCCTTGCGCTCACGCAAGACCTCGTTTCCCTGCACCGAGGCACCATCAGTTGTGAAAGTGAGGAAGGGAAAGGCACTACCTTTATCATCGACCTCCCCATCAATAAGGAGGCTTTCACCCCTGATCAGATATACGAAGACCACCAGATCACCTTCGACAATTCGAAGAACCCCATCATTGACTTCAAGGCAGAGGTTCCCGATGTAAACTATGATGCCAGCGACACTGACAATGCAGAAGACGACCGTTACAAGCTGCTGCTGGTAGAGGACAATGTGGAACTGCTCATGCTCATGCGCCAGCTGTTGATGTCGCAGTACCGCGTCTATATTGCCAAGAATGGTCGTGAAGCGCTCGATATCATTCACCAGAAAAAGCTTGACCTCATCGTGTCGGACGTGATGATGCCTGAGATGGGAGGCTACGAACTGACCAAGGAAGTGAAGGATGACCCTGCCTACAACCACCTGCCCATCATACTTCTTACAGCCCGCACTCAGGAGGAAGACGAGCGCAAGGCGCTACTCGTAGGCGCAGACGAGTATCTGCATAAGCCTTTCAGGCTGAAAGACCTCAAGTTGCGCATCGACAATATCATCGAGAACCGCAAACGCGTCAAGGCCGACTTAGAGCGATCGGAAAGCGAGGAGGCACCTGAGATAGAAAAGCCCAATACCCCCACTCCAGAGGAACTGTTCCTCAGTAAAGCCCGCCAATACGTCTTCGACCACTTGGAAGACGAGGAATACGACCGTGAGTCACTTGCTGCCGATATGGGGTCCAGTTCGTCCACCTTATATAATAAATTGCGCGCCATTACTGGCAAGAATGTTTCGACCTTCATCAGAGATATCCGCATGCAGGAGGCCAAGCGCATCGCCATCGAGAACCCAGATATCCGTGTGAGCGACCTTGCCTATCGGGTAGGATTCCGCGACCCGCGTTACTTCTCGACCTGTTTTAAGAAGCAATTCGGCATGCAACCCAGCGAATTTCTCGACAGTCTGCCACATGCATTATAAAAAATCGTACCTATTTGTCAAATTCTTAACCATTCGTTCTTCTTTCTGAATTAAAAAGACTACCTTTGCACACGGATATTACCAATCCTAAACTTTATAATTATGGCTAAACAAAAAAAATTCATCCTCCAAGAGAGTGAGATTCCAACACAGTGGTATAACATTCAGGCAGATATGCCTAATAAGCCCATGCCACCGATTCATCCTGTCACCAAAGAGCCGTTGGGCGTCGATGACCTGGCTCACATCTTCCCCCGTGAGTGCTGTGTACAGGAGTTAGATACAGAACATCGTTGGATTGATATCCCTGAGGATGTACTCGAGAAGTATAAATATTATCGTTCTACACCGTTGGTGCGCGCCTATGCCCTCGAAGAGGCACTCGGCACCCCAGCCCATATCTATTTCAAGAACGAGAGTACCAACCCGCTGGGCTCCCACAAGATCAACTCAGCCCTGCCCCAGTGCTACTACGCCAAGCAGGAAGGCACCACAAACGTTACCACAGAGACGGGTGCAGGCCAGTGGGGCGCTGCCCTCAGCTATGCCGCCAAGATCTATGGCCTCGACTGTGCTGTCTATCAGGTAAAGATCACCATGCAGCAGAAGCCTTATCGCAGCAGCATTATGCGTACGTTTGGTGCCGTCGTAGAGGGTTCACCCTCGATGTCAACCCGTGCTGGTAAGGATATCCTCACCAAGGATCCCACCCACAGCGGTTCACTGGGAACAGCCATCTCTGAGGCTGTAGAGCTCGCCACGACTACTCCGAACTGTAAATACACCCTAGGCTCTGTGCTCAATCACGTAGGACTCCATCAGACCATCATCGGCCTCGAGGCTGAGAAGCAGATGGAGATGGCTGGCGAGTATCCTGATATCGTGATCGGCTGCTTCGGAGGTGGTTCCAACTTCGGCGGTATCTCCTTCCCCTTCATGCGCCACAACCTGCTCGACGGCAAGACCACAGAGTTTATCGCAGCAGAGCCTGACAGTTGTCCGAAGCTGACGCGCGGACAGTTCCGTTACGACTTTGGCGACGAGGCTGGTTACACCCCACTGCTGCCAATGTACACCCTCGGACACAACTTCAAGCCCTCTAACATCCATGCTGGCGGTCTGCGCTACCACGGAGCTGGCATGATTATCTCCCAGCTCATCAAAGACGGACTGATGCATGGTGTCGATATCCCACAGCTCGAAACCTTCGAGGCAGGTATGCTCTTTGCCCGCACAGAGGGTATCATCCCCGCACCTGAGAGCACCCACGCCATCGCAGCCACTATCCGCGAAGCCAAGAAATGCAAGGAGACTGGTGAGGAGAAGGTGATCCTCTTCAACCTCTCAGGTCACGGTCTGATCGACATGCCGTCGTACGAGGCTTACATCAAAGGCGATCTGCAGAACTACACCGTCACAGACGAGATGATTGCAGAGAACCTTGCAGAACTCGATAAACAACAGTAAACCCTGTAGATAAAGAACGACCCCAGCACTTTTTCAAGTACTGGGGTCTTCTTCATTTCAACCTATCATAGCCTAATCAATACTAATCTGGCGCGAAACTTTGACTTTCTCTTCAACGATCTTAGGGAGCTCAACGGTAAGAACACCATGCTCGACCTTGGCAGAGATCTCCTCCTTCTTCACGTCATCCGGCAGAATCAGCGTCTGCTCGAACTTTGAGTAAGAGAACTCGCGGCGCAGGTAGCGCACATTCTTGTCTTCCTCCTTCTTTTCGCTCTTGCTCTCCATCTTGATGATCAGGTTGCCCTCATCATTGATATGTACATTGAAGTCCTCCTTTTTCATGCCCGGTGCAGCGAGTTCGACGGTGTAAGCCTTGTCGCTTTCTTTCACATTGATAGCGGGAGCCGTGCAGTTTGCCTTCGGCATAAAGTCCGTATCAAACAAATCATTGAATACACTGGGGATCCAACTGTTACTTCTCATTACTGGCATCATAATTTTTACCTCCTAATTCTATTTTTAAATTGTTATACATGTTATCTTTTTTAGTGAATGCCTTGTGGCGTTCACCCCATAACATGCAAGATAGATGCCAGAAGGATTTTACATGTCAAACTGACAGAATCTGCTGACAGACTGTCAGAGCCTCGGCAACAGAGGGAACATCTTTGACTATCATCGAACGCTTGCCATTAGTCTCACGGATATTGCAGCGGCGCGCATGGCGCGTCATGTATTCGAGCACCCGCCCGAAAGCCTCACTCTGATAATAGGGACTATCAGGGATACTGACAAAGTAGAGATACATCTTCTGTTGTTTGAGCATAATCTTCTCGATGCCAAGACGCTTGCCGTAGGCTCTGAGAGGTACGACACTGATCAGTTCTTCTGCGACGGGCGGTATGGCACCAAAGCGATCGCGCAGCCTGTTGCGATAAGCTTCAAGAGAGGCTTCAAGATCATGACGGTTGGCAAGATTATCGAGTTCACGATAGAGAAGCATACGCTCAGAATCGCTTGGAACATACTGATCGGGGAAGTACATCTCGATATCGGATTCGAGGGCACAGTCATCGACAAAATCAGCAGCCAGCCCTGATGAAGCAGCAGAGGCTTGAGGCTCAGGTCTGAACTCCGGCTCTTCATTGCGAAGCTCAGCCATGGCCTGATTAAGGATTTTCTGATAGGTCTCATAGCCAAGATCAGAGATAAAGCCCGACTGTTCCGACCCGAGGAGGTTGCCTGCGCCTCGGATGTCGAGATCCTGCATGGCAATATTGATGCCAGACCCAAGGTCAGAGAAGTTTTCGAGCGCCTCAAGGCGGCGACGCGACTCAGGATTAAGGGCTGCCAAAGGTGGTGCCAGCAGATAACAGAAAGCCTTGCGATTGCCACGTCCCACACGACCACGCATCTGATGAAGATCAGAAAGGCCGAAATTCTGGGCACCATTAATGATGATGGTATTGGCATTAGGAATGTCGATGCCGTTTTCGACGATGGTGGTAGAGAGCAGCACATCGTAGTCGTAATTAGAGAAATCGAGGATAATCTGTTCCAGTTCCTCAGGTTTCATCTGTCCATGACCTATGGCTACGCGGGCATCAGGGATATACTTGTGGATCATCTCTGCGATATGGGTAAGATCGTTGATGCGATTATTCACGAAATACACCTGGCCGTTGCGCGACATCTCAAAGTTAATGGCATCAGTAATAATCTCAGCCCCAAAGGTGTGGATCTCCGTCTGGATGGGATAGCGGTTGGGAGGCGGCGTCTGTATGACACTCAGGTCGCGGGCACCGACCAACGAGAACTGCAAGGTGCGGGGAATAGGCGTTGCCGACATCGTAAGGGTATCGACATTTGACTTCATCTGACGAAGTTTCTCCTTCGTGGAGACACCAAATTTCTGTTCCTCGTCAATGATCAGCAGCCCCAGATCCTTGAATTTCACAGATTTACCTATCAGTTTATGGGTGCCGATAATAATATCAATCTTACCGTCAGCAAGGTCTTTGAGCACAGCAGTCGTCTGTTTAGCCGTGCGAGCACGAGTCAAATAATCAACACGCACAGGCATATCCTTCAGACGTCCTGAGAAAGTACGGTAATGCTGATAGGCCAGAACAGTGGTAGGCACGAGAACAGCCACCTGCTTACCATCAGTGGCAGCCTTGAAAGCAGCGCGGACAGCCACCTCGGTCTTGCCAAAGCCCACATCGCCACAGACGAGACGGTCCATCGGCTTGGCCTGCTCCATGTCGGCCTTCACATCCTGTGTAGCCTTCAGCTGATCGGGTGTATCTTCGTAGAGGAAACTGGCCTCGAGCTCATGCTGGAGATAGGTATCGTGGCTGAAGGCGAAGCCCTTTTCGCGCCGCCGCTTGGCATAGAGTTTTATAAGGTCGCGGGCGATATCCTTGATATGCTTCTTGGTGCGCTCCTTGAGGCGCTCCCATTGGCCAGTACCAAGCGTAGAGAGTCGAGGTCCCTCTCCCCCATCCTGCGACTTGTATTTCGACACCTTATATAAAGAATGTATGGAAACATAGATGCTGTCGCCACGCTGGTACAGGATTTTGATCATCTCCTGATAACCGTCGCCCTGAGGCATGCGCACAAGACCGCCAAACTTACCAACACCATGATCGACATGGACCACATAATCGCCCACCTCAAACTGCTGGATCTCCTTGAGTGTAAGAGCCATCTTGCCACTACGGGCCTTGTCGCTCTTGAGGTTGTACTTATGGAAACGGTCAAAGATCTGATGGTCAGTGAAGAAGCACACACGCAGATCATTATCGGCAAACCCCTCATGGAGCGTTTTATCAACGGGGGTGAACACGATGTTGCCATCCTTTTCAGCAAAGATATCCTTCAGGCGCTCGTTCTGTTTCTGACTGTCGGCAAGGATATAAATCTGATACCCCTGGAGCAGATAATCCTCAAAAGCCTGAGTGAGCAGATCAAAATTCTTATGGAAAAGCGGCTGGACGGTAATATTGAAACGAATGGTACTAAACTGTGAAGTCGAGGGACGGTGGCCGAAGTCAATACGGCGGAAGTGTTCAGCGTCGCTCATAAACTGCGCACCAGAAATCAGCTGTGACTCACGGCGCAACTGGCGTTCAATCTCATGCTGTTCCATCTCAGTGGCCTGCTCCATCTTTTCCATCTTTGCCTGAGCAGAAAATCCTTCCTGATAGGCACGATCGATGGCATCGCGCACATAATAGAAGTCCTTGGTAACAAGCATCACATCGTTTGGCACAAACGACAGGAAAGGCACCTTATCGTCGGCTATCGTAGCGAGTTCTGGCACGATCTCTATATGGTCGCGATGATCCTTCGACAGCTGGCTTTCAACCTCGAAGGTACGGATAGAATCTATATCATCGCCAAAGAAGTCAAGACGGAAGGGATATTCGCAACTGTAGGAATAGACATCAAGAATAGAGCCACGCAAGGCAAACTGCCCTGGTTCATAGACGTAATCGACCTCGCGGAAGCCAAACTCGCGCAACGTCTTCTCTATGTCAGCAACAGCGATGGTCTGATCCTTCTCCAATACAAGTGTACGAGTATCGAGAATCTTCTGCGAGACAACAGTCTCAGCCAAAGCGTCTGGATAAGACACAATATATAACTGCGAGTTAACGGCATCCTCAGAGAGGCGGGCTAGAACCTCCGTACGCAGAATCTCGCTGGCAGAGTCGCGCTGGGCATACTTGATGGCACGGCGATAACTGGACGGGAAGAACAAAACATCACGGTTACCCAGGAGTTGGGTGAGATCATGATAGAAATAGCCGGCCTCTTCAGCATCCTGCAAGATAAAAAGCAGGCGCGAGGAGCGCTTCGCGACAAGGCTTGCAAAGAGCATTGGTGCCGATGAAGCCAACAAGCCCTCCAGGTAAATCGTACCCGTGGCCTTTCCCATTTCCCTTGCCAGTGCCGACACCTGTGGCATCTGAGCGTACAACTGTTCTAAATCTTGTATATTCATCGTGTTATCAGCGAAACGCCCTGGTCTATCCCAGAACAGCGTGCAAAGTTACAAAAAAAATCGGGTTTTATTTTGTATTTCTCTCGTTTTTTCGTAACTTTGCAGCATCAAAGCGCAAATCAAGATGCACAACAGCGACAGTATTGTCATCATACCAACCTATAACGAGAAGGAGAACATCGAGAAAATTATCCGTGCGGTGTTCGCCCTGAAGAAGAGTTTCCACATCCTTGTGATCGACGACGGTTCTCCCGACGGCACAGCGGCCATCGTGAGGAGTCTGATTGCCATGGAGTTCTCTGGCTCCCTGCATCTTTTGGAGCGCAGTGGAAAATTAGGACTTGGTACGGCTTATATCGCAGGCTTCAAATGGGCACTTGAGCACGACTACGACTATGTTTTCGAGATGGATGCAGATTTCAGTCACGATCCCAACGACTTGGAGAGGCTCTATGCAGCGTGTCATGACGAAGGCTTCGACGTCGCCATCGGCTCTCGGTATATAGAGGGTGTCAACGTGGTGAATTGGCCTATCGGTCGCGTACTGATGAGTTATTTTGCCTCCAAATATGTGCGCGCGGTGACGGGTTTCCTTGTCAACGATACGACAGCGGGCTTTGTGTGCTACAAGCGTCGCGTATTGAAAACGATAGAATTAGACAAGATCAGATTCAAGGGGTATGGTTTCCAGATAGAGATGAAATATACGGCCTATAAGATCGGCTTTAAGATCAAGGAGGTGAGTGTCATCTTCGTAAACCGCAAGGAAGGCACGAGCAAGATGTCGGGTGGCATCTTCGGTGAGGCTTTCTTTGGCGTGATGCGACTGAGATGGGACGGCTGGACCAGGAAATACCCGAAGATCATTGAAGATTGACCATTGAGAATTGACATTTATGACCACCTTATTATATAGGATTTATCAGTTATTTATTGGATTCCCCGTTTTGGTGATAATCACAATTATCACTGCTATTGAAGTGGGTGTTGGAACCACGATAGGCAATGGCCACTTTTGGGGCTATTACCCTGGTCGCTGGTGGGCAAAGATCATCCTGAAGACCTTTATGATTCCCATACAAGTAGAAGGTCGTGAGAATCTGGAGAAGAATCAAAGTTATGTATTTGTAGCGAACCATCAGGGTATCTTTGATATCTTCACCATCTATGGTTATTTGGGTCGCAACTTCAAATGGATGATGAAATATCAGTTGGGTAGTATCCCATTTATAGGTTATGCCTGCAGGAAATCTCACCAGATCTTTGTAGATAAGCGTGGTCCTAAGAAAATCCAGAAGACGTATGAAACGGCACGAGAGATACTTCAAGAGGGCTATAGCGTGACTGTGTTTCCCGAGGGGGCAAGGTCGTTTACGGGGCACATGGGCAAGTTCAAGAAGGGTGCCTTCGCCTTGGCCGATGAGTTGCAGTTGCCTGTAGTGCCACTGACCATTAACGGTTCGTTTGATATCCTGCCACGTACAAGAGGTTTTATCAATATTATCAACTGGCATCCGCTGAGACTAACAATCCACCAACCTATCTACCCCGTGGGCAAGGGGCCAGAGAATGTGGAGGCGACCATGCGTCAGGCCTACGATTCGGTCATGTCGGCACTGGAACCTGAATATCAGGGATATGTAGAAAATCCAGACCAATGATTGCAAGAAATATCATACTTTTCCTATTACTGATCATCATACCGTTTGCCATCGCTGACAGAAGGTATTTTCGGAAAGACGCCTGGTGGATACGCCTACTTAAATGGGCACCTTGCATCGCCTTGTTGGGTTATACCTTCCATCTGGCTCAAGAGCGCGACTTTATCCCAGGCAACGACCGCATAGCAGTCCTTTACATCTATCTGGGTGTGGTGATGCTGATCTGCGTCCCGATGCTGTTATTCTTTCTCTTCTCGTTGGCAGGCAAGGGCTGTTCATGGTTATATCGCAGATGCAAGCCCCAACTCAAGAGTCGTCCTGCCAGAAACTATGGCAACTTGTTGGGAGTGCTGAGCATTCCCGTCGTATGGTTCGTGTTCTTCTGGGGCTGTTTCATTGGATTCAACAAGTTAGAGGTCAGACACATAGAATATGCCTCAAAGGATCTTCCCAAGGCTTTCGACGGCTATCGGATTGTTCAGTTCTCAGATGCTCATGTGGGCAGTTATATGAAACATAACGACTGGGTACTTAAAAGGGCCATCGACACCATGAATGCCCAGAAGCCCGACCTCATCGTGTTTACAGGCGACCTGCAGAACATACAGCCTTCAGAACTCTATCCGCACATGGATGTACTGAGTTCGCTGAAAGCCAAGGATGGCGTTTTCTCCATATTAGGTAATCACGATTATGCAGACTATATAGGTGTCGATGATGCCATGAAGGTGGCTAATTGCAGAGAGACCATTAGTCTGGAAAGGCAGATGGGATGGAAGGTGCTGCTGAACGAGCACACCACAATCGAACGTGAAGGACAGCACATTGTCATTGCAGGAATGGAAAACGACGGTGAGAACAAGGCTCACGCGCAGAAAGGCGATATCCAAAAGACTCTCGAAGGCGTTCATGCAGACGACTTTATACTGCTATTGGAACACGATCCTTATTCCTGGCGCCACACCATCTTACCCAACAGCAAAGCACAACTCACCCTGAGTGGCCACACCCATGGGATGCAGTTCAATATTCTTGGTTGGTGCCCGATGTCACTGCTTGGCAAGGACTTCGAGGGCTGGTACACAGAAGGAGAACAGTCGATGTTCGTTTCAGCAGGCTTGGGAGGACTTATCCCCTTCCGTTTCGGAGCAACTGGCGAGGTGGTCGTCCTGACGCTAAGATCACAACAATAACCATAAAACTATAGAGATTATGAGGAAGAATGTTTTTAAACTGGCCATGACCTTAGTGGCTCTGTTTGTTTCAATGTCCTGTTTCGCTCAGGCAGGTGGAGTTAATAATTTCCGCATCAAGCGCGGCACAAACATCAGCCACTGGCTGTCGCAGTCGGAACAGCGCGGAGAAGCGCGCAGGCTGCACATCCAGGAAGACGACTTTGCACGTCTGGAAGAGCTGGGGTTCGATTTCGTACGTATCCCCATCGACGAAGTGCAGTTCTGGGATGAGAAGGGCAACAAACTGCCTGAGGCCTGGGACTTGCTCAACAATGCTCTCGACTGGAGCCGCAAGCACAATCTGCGTGCCATCGTGGATCTCCACATCATCCGTTCGCACTATTTCAATGCCGTCAACGAAGATAATCAGGCTGCTAACACCCTGTTCACCTCAGAGAAGGCACAACAGGATCTGATTAATCTGTGGTATCAGCTCTCTAACTTCCTGAAAAACCGCAGCTGCGACTGGGTGGCCTATGAGTTTATGAACGAGCCCGTAGCTGATGAGCATGAGCAGTGGAACCAACTGGTAGCTAAGGTTCATAAGGCTCTTCGTAAAGTAGAACCACAGCGCACACTCGTGATCGGCTCTAACCGTTGGCAGGGTCACGAAACCATGAAATTCCTGAAAGTGCCCGAGGGCGACAAGAACATCGTGCTCTCTTTCCACTACTACAACCCAATGATCCTAACGCACTATGGTGCATGGTGGACACCACTGGGCAAATATAAAGGTAAGATCAACTATCCTGGTGTACTTGTTTCCAAGGAAGACTTTGATGCTGCTCCCGATGAAATCAAAGCAGACTTGAAGCAATATACAGAAGGCGTATGGGATATCAACAAGATCCGTGAGCAATTCAAAGATGCCATCGAGGCTGCCAAGAAATACAACTTGCAGTTGTTCTGTGGCGAATGGGGTGTGTATGAGCCCGTAGATCGCGAGCTGGCCTACAACTGGACACGCGACATGCTGACCGTATTCGACGAGTTCAATATTGCCTGGACCACTTGGTGCTACGATGCCGACTTCGGCTTCTGGGATCAGCAGCGCCACACGTATAAAGACCGTCCGTTAGTGGAACTCCTGATGTCAGGCAAGCCACTGCAGAAATAGAGATATCAGAGATTAGCTGCGAGGAATCTCCGCAGCACTTCTACGGGAAGACCACGACGACGGGCATAGTCCTGCAACTGGTCTTCCCCTATTTTTCCCAAGTTGAAATAGCGGGCTTCAGGATGGGCGAGCATCAGACCGCTGACACTGGCATGAGGTTTCATGGCCCCACTCTCCGTCAGACGAATGCCAATCTGCTTCATATCGAGCAGGTCGTCGAGCACAAAGTTCAGACTGGTATCTGGCAAGGAAGGATAGCCCACCGCAGGACGGATGCCCTGAAACTTCTCTACCAACATATCAGGAATCGAGAGTTGTTCATCAGGTGCATAGCCCCAAAACTGTTTGCGTACCTGTTCGTGAAGATATTCTGCAGCAGCCTCCGCCAGACGGTCGGCTAACAGCTGCGCCATCATCTTCTGATAGGGATCGGCAGAGAAATCTGTTTCCATACCCATATCAACAGAGGTGGCAAAAAGCCCTACCTTGGAGGCAATAATGGGAGATTCTGAGCCATGATAGCCTGAAGGCGCTACAAAATCGGCAAGAGAGTGGTAGCCGCTCCCAGCATCCTGCTGACGAAGCATGGGGATGCGTTTATCACCAGCGACAATCATGTCATCACCATCACTAAAGGCATCGAACAACACGAAGAGCGCATGAGCATGATAGTGTTCTGAACAATTTTCCAAGAAAGTCTGGGCCTCTGCGCGTAAGAGATTCTTCTCCTGTTCAGCCTTCACCTGCCAGGCAAAGTAGAAATAGGGCCAGTTGATATAGGGAACTAAAACCGGAATATCGTAATCAAACTTCATAAGAACAGGCTGTTATCGCTGGACAGAGAAACAGACAGGCTCACCAATATAACTGGTGTCCACATGCCCCTGATGATAGACCGTATGACCATTACATAGGGTTCGTTCTATACGCCACAGATACATGTGACCTTCCATCGGACTCCATCCACATTTGCTCTGAATCACCTCCTTTGTCACCGTCCACCCCTTGTTTGGACGTACGATGACGATATCTGCCTGATAGCCCTCACGGAGGAAGCCACGCTTTTCGACACCAAAGAGACGGGCTGGGTTATGACACATCAACTCTACCAGGCGCTCTATGGTGAGAATGCCCTGATCCACGAGTTCAAGCATGGTGACGAGCGAGAACTGAATCATCGGCATACCACTGGCTGCCTTTGAGCATCCTCCTTCTTTCTGAGAGAGCAGATGAGGCGCATGATCTGTGCCTATCACAGAAATGCGACCATCGTTGATGGCCTGACGTAAGGCCTCACGATCATGCTCGCTCTTGATAGCCGGATTACACTTGATACGTGTACCAAGAGCATTATAATCGCGGTCACAGAAATAGAGGTGCGAGACTGTTGCCTCAGCGGTAATAGAGGCAGACAGGTCTATCAGTTCCAGTTCTTTTGCCGTTGTGAGATGAGCCACATGCAGACGGGCATGATGTTTCTTGGCAAGTTCCACAGCAAGTCGTGTACTCTCATAACATGCCTCAGCACTGCGAATCTCCGGATGATGGATGACAGCCGGATCATCACCATATCTCTCTTTGGCTTTAGCCATATTCCGATTGATGATATCGGTATCCTCGCAATGAGTCATGATTGGAAGTTCGGCTGACGCGAAAATCTTATCTAAGGCTTCTCGGCGATCAACAAGCATGTTTCCTGTAGAACTGCCCATAAACAGTTTGATGCCAGGAATGCGCCGCTTGTCAAGATGAGGGAACATATCCACATTGTCGTTCGTGGCACCAAAGAAGAAACAGTAGTTCACATGACTCTTTCTGGAAGCCAGGTCGAACTTCTCTTCCAAAGCTTCAAGAGTCGTGGTCTGCGGAACAGTGTTTGGCATATCAAAATACGTCGTCACACCTCCTGCTGCTGCAGCACGGCTCTCACTGTCGATGTCGGCTTTCTCTGTGAGTCCTGGCTCACGGAAATGCACATGATCATCTATAATGCCAGGGAGCACAAAACAACCCGAAGCATCTATGATTTCATCACAAGATGCTTCGGGCGTATGACGACCTGAAATAATTTGTTGAATCTTACCGTTCTCAACAACGATGGAACCATCGTATAGTTTCCCTTCATTGACAAGGGTTCCACCTTGAATCAGCGTTTTCATTTCTGAGGCAGATTGAGCGACGGCAACTGTGTGGAATCAGTTTGCTGAACTGCAGGAGGAGCCGCCTGTGTCTGAGGCGCATCTTCAACCAGTCCATTCTGGCGCGCCTGAATCTCGTTGGCCGTCTGATAGTATTGTTTGACATAGGCGTCAGCCTTAAACTTCTTCGTGGCCTTACTCATGATATCCTCAATCTGAGGGGTCAGCACAGGATAAGGATAGCCGCTAGTCATCATCATAAAGACACCAGGACCCAGCACATTGTCGAAATTCTCTACAATGAAATTGGTCACCAGACTGTCTTCCTGCTGTGCCAGCCGGGCTGCTTCTGCAGAAAGCTGCTTATTGATGACTGCTTCATCGATACCATCGAGCAACATACGGCTCTGCTTGTGCGACAATTCATTCATCTCGTTTCCGATCTGATCATGACGGTTGATAAACTGGTAGAGTTTATCATTCAGTGGTGTACCACTTACACGGCGCCCTGTATTATCGATATGGATCTCTATCTCTCCTTTCTCTACAACCACTGGCATCATCAGCGACTCATCGTCCATATAGAGGTTAGCCAGCTTTACCGTATCCAGTAAACCTGCAAAGCGGAATTTGCCATGTACCACATCGCATGAGTCCATATTCTTCAGCTCCTGATCTTTTACAGTCTTCAGATAGAGTTTACTACCATCGAGCGAAGAAATAGACGACGTGCCTTGAATCGAGTACGACTCAGCACACGACGCGAGTGTTGCCATCACAATCAATGCGTATAGAATCTTGTTCATATATAATTCGTTTCGTGGCGCAAAAGTACAACGATATCTTGAGTTAGAAAAATAAATTTGCGCATTTTAAAACAAATGCGCATCTTTTATAGTTTTTTTGCCTCTTTTTTGAGCTCATGGTCGATTCTGTGCGTGGAATAGAGCTGAAGGATAGCAGCCACCAGAAGGGTAACGACCCACTTGTTATACACATATTCTATATATGTCAAATGACTCAATCCAAGGAAATTCCCTGTGTTGGCAATCATCAGCAGGGCTGACACTAAGAAAAGTACATCACTCAAGATCATGATGCGCCGCAGCCGGCGGATAACAAAGTTATTCCCCTCGTATCGCTGTTGAAGCTGCATGGTGACAAAGGCTATCGACCCTACAGCAAAGATATAAGGTGCCGCCCACCAAGCCAGCACACTGCTTCCTGCACCAACCACCATCAGCATGGCACCAATCAGATAGATGGCATTCTGCCAGTTATTCAGTTGTCTCATGCTTAATAACGCCTTTAGCCTCACGGTCGTCGTCACTCAACACAAAGATATCCTCGTCGTCGGCCTTCATGAAATAGCGCTCACGAGCAATCTTCTCCATAGCCTTGGGGTTACGCTCAAGTTCGCGTATCTGCGCTTGGTCACGACGGAAATCAGCGTTGTACTTCTCTGTCTCTTCCTTCAACTCCTCAATACGCTGGCGGTTCTTCATATGACTCCACACACTATTCTCATCGAGGAAACCCACGATGAGAATTCCCAGAATGCAGACCACACTATATTTAAAGACAGCAGAATGCAGCACCCTAAGCAGGAAGACCTTCACACTACGAAATATTTTCATATATTTGCAATTTGTCTGCAAAGATACAAATTTCTCTTAATTCTTCATTCCTATTTCCTATTTTTTTAGTATCTTTGCCAAAAATTTACGCTGATTATTATGGAATATATTGTTTCGGCCAGGAAATACCGCCCGATGACCTTCGACACCGTTGTGGGTCAAGCGGCACTGACTACTACGCTGAAGAATGCCGTCAAGAGCGGTAAGCTGGCTCATGCTTACCTCTTCTGCGGTCCAAGAGGCGTGGGAAAGACCACCTGTGCCCGTATTTTTGCCAAGGCTATCAACTGTCAGAACCCTACTGCCGACGGGGAGGCATGTAACGAATGTGAAAGCTGCCAGTCGTTCAACGAACAGCGCTCACTGAACATCTTCGAACTCGATGCTGCCAGTAACAACTCCGTGGAGCATATTAAGACGCTCATGGAACAGACTCGTATTCCGCCGCAATTGGGTAAATATAAGGTGTTCATCATCGACGAGGTTCACATGCTTTCCACAGCAGCCTTCAATGCCTTTCTGAAGACGCTCGAGGAACCGCCAGCACACGTGATTTTCATTCTGGCCACCACAGAAAAGCATAAGATTCTGCCCACCATCCTCAGCCGCTGTCAGATTTACGACTTTGAGCGTATGACCATCCGTAACACGATAGATCATCTGAAGCATGTGGCCGAACAGGAAGGCATCACTTACGAAGAGCAGGCTCTGGCGGTGATTGCCGAGAAGGCCGATGGCGGTATGCGCGATGCACTCTCCATCTTTGACCAGGCAGCCTCGTTCTGTCAAGGTAACATCACCTACGACAAAGTCATCGAAGACCTGAACGTGCTCGATATTGAGAACTATTTCAATATCATCGACCTTTCTGTAGAGAACAAGGTGAGCGATATCATGGTGCTGTTGAACAATGTCATCAACAAAGGATTCGACGGTGGTCTGCTCATCCAAGGTTTGGCCAAGCATGTGCGTAATGTATTGATGGCCAAGGATCCCCAGACGCTTCCGCTGCTCGAAGTCAGCGACAAACAGAGAGAGCGTTACCAGGATCAGGCTAAACGCTGCGAGACCCGTTTCCTGTATCAGGCACTCAAATTGATGAATCAGTGCGACATCAACTATCGGCAGTCGTCAAACAAACGTCTGCTTGTAGAACTGACGCTCATTGAGATAGCCCAGATTACGCAACCCGACGACGAAGCAAGCGCGGGGCGCCGCCCCAGAAGATTAAAATCCCTGTTCAAGAATCTGATACGTCAGTCTCAGCCCAAGACAGCGGCCCCGCAGGTAGCCGCGGCTAAGCCTGTCGCATCTGGCAAGCCCGTTTCGAGTGCTGCCACCATGACCAATATCGCTTCTGTTACTAGTCAGACGAGTACACCAGCACAAGTAAAGACGCCTACTCCCACCATGAAGATTGGTGGCATCGGTTTCTCCTGGAACAATCTCCGTGGCCAGGGGAAGCCCAATAAAATGCGCATTATTCCTGGCACCATCCCTCAGCAGACGGGACAGCAAGTGCAGACTGAAGCCGAGTTTACACAAGAAGAATTAGAACTGCAATGGATGTCGATGTGTAATCGCATGCCCCAAAAGTATAGTGGTATTGCCACCCGCATGAAAAATATGAACCCAGTCATTACTGAGTTACCCATCGTGACGGTGGTGGTTGACAACGCCCTTATCAAGCAGGAGATGGACGACTTTAAAGGTCGTATCGTCAAGACGCTCAGACAGAATCTTCAGAATGAGAAAATCGAACTTATCATCACCGTTGCCGAACGTCAGGAACAAGAGAAAACCCTCACGCGGCGCGAGCAGTTCGAACTCTTAAGCAAAGAAAATCCTGCCGTAGAGAAACTACGGCAGGCATTCGATCTAGAGTTGGCATAAACTGTCAGCTCCCTACTCTCCTACATACTTCTTGATCGTTGACACACAGTGGTCACTGGTCACTGGCTTTGACAGGAAATCCACGCAGCCTGCCTCAAAAGCCAGTTGACGATCGTTGTCGAAAGCATTGGCCGTCAGGGCTATCACGGGCAGGTCAGGATGTGATGCCTTAATCAGCTTGGTGGCTTCCAGACCGTCCATCACAGGCATCTTGATATCCATCAGTACAATATCATAGGGGGCCTTGTCCACCATCTCAACAGCTTCCTTACCATTTCGCGCACGGTCGAACTGGAAGAACTTCTTCAGTATGTATGACATCAGAATAAAGTTGCTGTCATTGTCTTCTGCTACTAATATTCTTTTCATTGCGGTATATAATTATTTGTTAATTCTTCTTCCAGAGTCTGCTCATATCCTCCAGCGTCTTACCCTTGGTCTCAGGAACCAATCGCCATACGAACAGGGCTGCAATGACGCAGATAAGGCCATAGAGACCGTAGGTAAACCAGTGTCCGAAATCATCGCCCTCGGTAAGATGCATATTGAACATCGGAACGAACGACGAGCTGACAATGAAGTTCGAGATCCACTGGAAAGCCACAGCAATAGCCACAGCTCCACCACGGATGGTGTTGGGGAATATCTCGGCAATGAGTACCCAGGTGATAGGACCCCAAGAGAACATGAACGAGGCTGAATAGACCAATAGCGAGGCTGCAGTCACCATGGCCAGACTATCATTTCCGAAGGTCAAAGCTACGCCAAAGGCGCCAAGGGCCATACCCAGCGATCCGCAGATCAGCAGCGGCTTGCGACCCAGTTTCTCTACAGTGAACACTGCTACCAACGTAAACGAGATGTTGATGATACCCATGAATACCGTCAGCATCATCGGGTCGTCCATGCCCATATCACCAAAGATACGTGGTGCATAATAGAGCACAGCATTGATACCTACGGCCTGCTGGAAGACTGAGAGCATGATACCCACAAAGATGCACAGCGCACCATAAGTCATCAGTTTCTCGGTCTTCACCACCATCGTATCCTTGATATCCTGTAAGATCTGAGTAGCCCGGGCCGAACCGTTAATCTTCGAGAGGATACCCAGAGCCTTGTTGTCTTCACCAATGCTCACAAGGTAGCGCGGCGTCTCAGGAACGAAGCATATAAGCAGGGCGAAAAGTCCTGCGGGCACGGCCTCACTTCCGAACATATAGCGCCAGCCTGTTGTCACCGTCCACTGTGCAGCGGGATTGATGGCAGCCAGGCCCTTGCCCATTTCCTCTACGAGTGGCTGGATATGATCGCCCAGGATAAAGAAGTTCACGAAATAGACCACCAGCTGACCAAAGATAATGGCAAACTGGTTCCAGCTGACAAGCATACCACGAATGTTAGAGGGAGCCACCTCACCTATATACATCGGGCAGATGGCAGAGGCAAGACCCACTCCGATACCGCCGATCACTCTATATATATTAAAGGTGATAAGCAGAGAATAGGTCGGCACTCCATACTCAAAAAACATAAACTCGGGATCCATTGAGCCAAGGGCCGAGATGAAAAACAAGAGGCCTGCAATAATCAGCGACTTCTTGCGGCCGAAGTTCGTGGCCAGATAACCCGAAAGAGCCGAGCCGATAATACAGCCTATCAAGGCAGAGGCCGACGTGAAGCCGTGCCATCCGTCTGTATAAGTAAAATCCTTTGCCTCCATGAAGAAAGCCTGAAGTCCCTTCTCTGCTCCAGAAATGACAGCTGTGTCATAACCAAACAGAAGGCCGCCGAGAACGGCAACCAATACGATTGTAAATAAGTAGCTTTTGCTACCGGTCTGAGTCTGTTGCATGTTGATAATCTTAATAAGTTACAAAATTACATCAAATAATTGAAAATAGTTTGCTTTTATCCAACTTTTTAACTAATTTTGCATCAGAATAGGCAAAATTGAACTATTAACTATCAAAAAACTTCAAGACTGATGAAATTTGAATTGCTAACATGTGCCTTGGCACTATCCTCCCTCACAGCGACGGCTCAGACCCACGTGATGGATGTAAACACCAAGAAAATCGGTGCTCCCGTACAATCGACGATGTACGGACTTTTCTTCGAAGACATCAACTATGCCGCTGATGGCGGACTCTATGGCGAACTTGTGAAGAACCGTTCGTTTGAGTTTCCCGACCGTCTGATGGGCTGGGAACCCTTTGGAACCTTCGAAGTGAAGGACGATGGTCCTTTCGAGCGCTGTCCTCACTATGTAGAACTTCGCTACCCTGGCCATAAGGAGCGTCGTTCTGGCCTCTCGAATGATGGATTCTTTGGCATCGGCCTGAAACAGGGCGAAGACTACCGCTTCTCTGTCTGGGCCAAGGCTCCTCAAGGTAGCGGCAAGATTATCGTGCAGTTCATCGACCGCGCTACGATGGAGGAAACGCAGGAGTTTGCTGAGGCCAAGCTCGATATCACCTCCAACGACTGGAAGCAGTACGAGGTCGTGATGAAGTCACCACGCACCATCCAGAAGGCTCAGCTCCGTATTTATCTCGATGGCGACAAGACCGTCGATCTGGAGCATGTCAGTCTCTTCCCCGTCAACACGTTCAAGAACCGTAAGAATGGTATGCGTGCAGACCTGGCCCAGGCCTTAGCCGACGTCCATCCCGGCCTGCTCCGTTTCCCTGGCGGTTGTATCGTCGAGGGCGTTGATCTCGCTACCCGCTATCAGTGGAAGAACACCATCGGACCAGTAGAAAACCGTCCACTGAACGAAAACCGTTGGGAATACACCTTCCCATACCGTTTCTATCCCGACTATTTCCAGAGCTACGGCCTCGGATTCTTCGAGTTCTTCCAGCTCTCCGAGGATATCGGTGCCGAGCCGCTACCCGTACTCAACGTTGGTATGGCCTGCCAGTTCCAGAACTGGGAGACAGAGGATGCGCACGTGCCATACGACCAGTTGCAGCCCTATATCCAGGATTGTCTCGACCTCATTGAGTTCGCTAATGGTCCTGCCGACTCTAAATGGGGTAAGATCCGCGCAGAGATGGGTCATCCAAAGCCCTTCAACATGAAGTATATCGGTGTCGGTAACGAGCAGTGGGACGACCTTTATTTCAAGCGTCTGGAGCCTTTTGTTGCAGCTATCCGCGCCAAGTACCCCAATATCAAGATCGTTGGTACCAGCGGTCCCGACTCAGAAGGCAAGATGTTTGAGAAAGGCTGGGCTGCCATGACCAAGCAGAAGGCCGACCTCGTCGATGAGCACTTCTACCGCCCTGAAGCATGGTTCCTGGGCACTCCAGAGGCCAAGGCCAAGTATGGCGACAAGTGCGGTGGTCTGCGCTACGAGAGCTACGACCGCAAGGGTCCGAAGGTGTTTGCTGGTGAGTATGCCTGCCACGGTAAAGGCAAGAAGTGGAACCACTACGAGGCCAGCATTCTCGAGGCTGGATTCATGACTGATTTCGAGCGTAATGCCGACGTGGTCTATATGACGGCTTATGCTCCGCTGTTTGCCCACGTTGAGGGTTGGCAGTGGCGTCCCGACCTCATCTGGTTCGACAATACCCGTATGTTCAAGAGCGTCAGCTACTATGTACAGCAGATGTATGCCCAGAACAAGGGTACCAACATGATGACATTGACTATGGACAACAAGCCCGTTGCTGGTCAGGATGGTCAGGACGGCCTGTTTGCCTCTTCTGTCTTCGACAAGAATACGGGCGAGGTCATCGTCAAGGTCATCAACACCTCTAAGCAGAAGCAGGCTATCACTCTGAACCTGCTGGGTATCAAGGGCGAGCGCACCGCTCAGACCATCACCCTTTGCCACGACGGCATGGACGACGAGAACACCCTCGACAATCCTGAGAAGATTACCTCGAAGCAGGGCACGCTGCAATGCGAGGCTGGAAAGAAGAACACCGTCTTGAACGATGAGCTCCAGCCCATGAGCTTCCGACTCTATAAGATTAAGAAATAAGCAGTATCACATATCAACAAATGCTCCAGACTCAGGTTTGGAGCATTTGTTGTTTCTTGCGATACTCCCAAAGTTCCAGGGAGTTGATGATGTTCTGCCAAAGCACATAACAACCAGCTCCGACAGAGGCGACTGGGTTCAGATAGGTATAAGCCACCCAGATACTGAGAGCCGTATTCTTCTGAAACAAAGCCTGTCCGCCATCAATCTCATCCCCCAAATGACGGCCGATACTGCGACCCACCAGGAAGAGGACAAAACAGAGAATAAGACTCATCGCAGCAATCATGAGCAACACAGGCAGTCCGGCTTCGCTATGCACGATATTACGCACAGTGACGCCCGAGGTGACGCTGAGTTGCACGGCCCAGAGATAGAACGAAAGGTCGGGGATGGACACAATCCAGGCACACACACGCTTGGCGAAGTGCTGCATATACCAGCCAAGAGCCAGCGGGGCAATCAGCACCATAGCCAGTTTCTCAAGAATGATGATGAAAGCACTCCAGAACGTGAGATGGCTGCCCCGTTCGAGCAAGGGGAACACAGTCGGAATCATCAGAGCCGAAGCGAAAGAGGAGATAACGACAAAGGCCGTCATCGTATTGATGTTACCCCCAATCTTCGCCGTCACCACAGGCGCAGCTGTTGCCGCTGGTCCGATGATACAGGTAAGCACACTCTCCCACAGAATCTTCTGCCCAGGACTGGCCTCGACGGCAAAGATGATCCAACAGTTCAGCGCCACAAGCAGCAACTGGGCAACCATCACGCCGACATGCCAGCGATGGGGTTTCATCTGATGGAAATCGATACGGCAGAAAGTGGAAAACAACGTGCAGAACACCATCATTGGGAAGATGGTATCGACGACTTCACCCAGCGTTTCGCCTGCCGCATCGAGCTGGGGAACGAAATAGAACGTAAGATAGACTATCGTACCTACAGCGATAGCCACAGGCAACGTCCAGTCTTTTACAAATTGCTTGATACTCATAATCAGGTTGCAAAGGTATCACTTTTTCTCCAAAGTCCAACCTTTTCACAAAGCATAATTCAAAAAACTGTAGTTTTTCCTATTAAATCTTCTGGCAGAGATAACCATTTTTCCATAAAATGGAAATCATAGGAACAAAATAGAACATGAGATAGACTATTTGCTGGGAAATATTCCCCTTAATGGGAATACTTTGTTCCCAGTGTGGGAACATTTCATTCCCAGGCTGGGAATTTTTGTTTCCTAACTAGGGAACAAATTTCTGCAACTGTAGTTTAACGATTTTAGTTGACTACTTGGAGCCTTATTTGTGATAAGGGTTGACCTGGGGTTAAACTTATTTTTAATTCATGTTGACTCGACTTTACGTTAGTCATAATTTGGGTTTACATCATTATTTGCCGCAAAAGTACATATTTTATTTTATGCAACCAAACCTTTGAGCGCAATTTCTCTATGACTCTTCCATTTTTTCTTCAATTCTCCTGTGCAGAGTGCTGCTTGTGCAGGTGTCTTCCAGTCGAGACTCATATGCGGACGCTCATTGTTATAGAAGTCAATAGCGACTTTCATGGCTTCCTTCACCTCATCGATGGAGAAAAAGGACATACCCATAAGCAGCTCGTTCTTTACAATGCCATTGACACGCTCGGCCACAGCATTTTCTTTAGGATCTCCACACTCGGTCATGCTGATTTTGATGTTGTTAGCCCTCAGGATGTCCGTATAGGCATAACTGGCGTACTGAACACCACGATCAGAGTGATGGATGAGATTGTGAGCAGGATTACCCTCAAGCCGCCTAAGGGCCATGTTGAGTGCTTCAATAGTAAACTTTGCCTCCAACGTTTCACCCACACACCAACCGATAATCTCCTTTGTATAGTAGTCTGTTACCAACGATAGGTAGCAGAAATCGTATTCGCCCGATTGGGCGTTGAGATAGATGAGCATATAGGTAATGTCGCTTACCCACAACTGGTTTGGACGCAATGGGATGAGTTCCTTCACCAGATTCGGATACAAGGGCAGGTCGTGGTCAGAGTTTGTCGTCCTGGTACGACGTTTCTTCTTGCGCACCTTTAGGTTGTATTTGTCGATGATGTCATAGAAACGGTTGTACCCGACACTATGTTCCTCGCCAAATGTATCTTTATACTTATACCACAGCGTGCCACCGCCCATGCCGCGGTCTTTCTTGCGGATATCCTTTATAAATTCCACAACGAATGCCTCCTCTGCAAGTTTGCGCATCTGACTGTCGCCATGCTGGTAGTAGGCCTGAGTTGATACACCAAGCAGCTTACACTGCGACGTGACGGGATAAGCCTTCGCGTCGCGAGCGTAAAGCCTACTTACTACTTGGTGCCAGCTTTTTTTAAGTCGATGCCATACACTTCTTTGCCAAAGTCTACCATCTCCTCATAGAAGTCAGCACGCAGCTTTTCGCGTTTCAATTCACTCTGCAGACGGGCAATCTCTGACTGTAGTTGCTTGTAGTCCGCTGGGGTAACATCTCTACCTTTCTTTTTCATCTGATCTGCCATTTTGGGGTTTTCGGCCTCAAAGGTACGAAGAATTCTGAAAACAGAGTTACGCGAGTAACCAGTTTTTTCACAAACTTCCTTCCATGACAAACTTTGACCATGATAAAGGTCATAAACTTCTTTGTAACTAAGAGCTCGATTCTGAGCCTTCTGATACTGATCTAATTTCTTCCTTTTCATAAAAGGTGACTTTAGGTGTCAACCTTATCTACAAAAAGACATACTTTACTATAAAAGTAGAATAGTAGTAGAGGTTTGGTAGAGGATAAGTAGAGGGTTAGTAGAGGGTAAGTAGATGTATAATTTCATCTAAGCTACTAATATACATCGATTTACGCAGTATTTGTAGAGGTAAACCACATTCTAACATTCAATCAAAATACAAATCTATGACATAAATTTTGTCCTTATACCTACCTAAATAGTTAATATTTCTTAATTTTTGGCATTCTTAAAGTTACAACTTATCGAAATAATTCGTAACTTTGCACCCGAATTTGAGAAAAGGGGTGTGTTCCCCGTCACTATTTTATTGGTATTAATGACATTTAGGAACATGGCGTTCCTGATGGCTGTAGCCACTGCGATGGTGGTGAAGGCCCAGACGGAACGCAAGATGACAGTTGACGAATTGTTTCAACTAGTGGAAAGCAACAGCAAGACTCTTCGACAAGAGAAGATAAGCGTAGAATTTGCTAAGAAAGGGATAGAGGCAGCTCGCTCAGCGCGGCTGCCTGAGTTGACGGCATCGGCATCGGTGTCGATGAATGGCGATGTGGTCATGATGGATCGTGATTTCACAAATGCTCACGGCTTTGCAGCTCCACGCTGGGGTAACTCGCTAGCGTTGGAAGCACAGCAGGTGGTGTATGCAGGTGGAGCTATCGATGGTGGTATTGCATTGGCTACACTTCAGCATCAGCAGGCTCAGGTTGGTGAACAACAGCGCCGCCAGCAACAGCGGTTCTTGGCTTTGGGACAGTATCTGGAAATCTTCAAACTCAAAAATCGTGAGCAGGTAGTGAGGCAGAATATTGACCTGACGCAACGTCTGATCAACGACATCCAGGCAAAACACGAGCAGGGTATGGCGCTTAAAAACGATGTGACACGTTATGAGCTGCAAATGGAGACATTGCGCCTGAATCTGAAGAAACTGCAGGATCAGCGTGGCATCTTGAATCATCAGTTGTGTAATCAGTTGGGGATTGATGGGGAGATTATTCCTAGCCTCACCACCGACCTATCTCCAAAAGAAGAGGGGAGTGAAATGTCTTGGCAGAATATGGCACTGACGACGGCTCCCAGCGTTCAGAAGGCAGAAATTGGGCAGAAGATGGCCAGTCAGCAACTGCGTTTGGCTAAAAGCGAAATGCGTCCTAAAGTGGCATTGGTAGCAGCCGACAATTTCAATGGTCCTTTTACTTACGATATACCGCCCATTGACAAGAATTTCAACTTCTGGTATGTGGGAGTGGGTGTCAAATACCCCATCAGTTCGCTGTTCAAACAGAACAAGAAAGTACAACAGGCACGTATCCACACCCGTCAGGCAGAGCAATCGTACACAGTAGCAGCCGAACAACTGAACAACCAAGTACAGCAGGCCTATACCTATTATCAGCAAGCCTATGTAGAGTTGGAAACACAGCAGAAGAGCGTGCAACTGGCTGGGCAGAACTATCAGGTGGTCAACGACCGCTACTTGTCGCAGTTGGCACTCATCACCGATATGATTGACGCCTCGAACATCAAGCTCGATGCAGAACTCAAAGAGGTGGATGCCCGCATCGGCATCATCTTCGCCTACTATAAGCTAAAATACATTGCAGGAACGCTTTAAGTGAAAAGTGAAAAAATTTGCTACCGCATAAAAGAACAAAAGTTATGAATAAGAAACAGATAAAAAGAATATATAATGTAGTGGTT
>JAEEGI010004827.1_pt1 | contig 31311 bp, 27 predicted proteins | sample 8958751 | NCBI WGS metagenome assembly JAEEGI01 (sample SAMN16246545, study PRJNA631951) | gut metagenome | biome: gut microbiome; feature: rumen; material: KS-attached | host: Bos | place: Iran: Karaj | collected 2018-10 | reverse complement strand
CCCTTTAGGACTCATCTTGATGATATGGGTTTGATTATTTCAGCGTAACCTTTGCGCCCTCAGCCTCAACCTTCTTCTTGATGTCCTCAGCCTCTTCCTTGGAAACAGCTTCCTTGATGTTCTTAGGAGCGCCGTCTACAAGATCCTTAGCTTCCTTGAGGCCAAGACCGGTGATCTCACGAACAACCTTGATAACCTTAACCTTGTTCTCGCCAACTTCGGTAAGCTCTACGTTGAACTCGGTCTTCTCTTCCTCAGCTGCAGCAGCAGCACCTGCGCCTGCACCGGCAGCAACAACAACACCTGCAGCAGCGCTGACACCAAACTCTTCCTCACAAGCCTTAACGAGATCGTTCAGCTCAAGAACGGTGAGGGACTTGATAGCATCAATAAATTCCTGATTCGTCATTTTAATTTCCTCCGTAAAATGTGAAATAAATTATGCCGTTGTACGGCGTGACTGTATGACTGAGTCATACGAACTTCGCAGAAAGATTAAGCAACCTCGCCCTTCTTCTCCGCGATCTGATTGAGAACGCGTGCCAGGTTCGCAATCGGGGACTGCAGGCTTCCCAGAAGTCTGGAAATAAGAACTTCCTTGGAAGGAATGTTTGCAACAACCTTGCAGCCTTCTGCATCGTAATAGGTTCCGTCGACAACGCCGCCCTTGAACTCAAGCTTATCGGAAATCTTCATACCGTCCGAAAGAAGTCTTGCGGGAGCCGTAGCATCTTCAAGACCGAACGCAACAGCGGTAGGTCCGTCAAGGTGCTTGGCAAGTTCCTCGTAAACCGTGCCGGCAAATGCCTTCTTGAGGTAGGTGTTCTTGTATACCTTGTATACTACGCCGCCCTCACGCAGAGATTTACGGAGCTTTGTGTCCTGTTCCACCGTCAATCCACGGTAATCAACCAATACAACTGCCTTTGCATCGGCAACATACTTGCTGATCTCGTCGATAATCGGTTTCTTCAACTCAACCTTTGCCATAGGAATTACCTCCTTGTTAGATTCGACTGTCCTACGACATGTAGAGGTGATCGGGCAATAAAAAATGCTCTCTCTCCGAAGCGGAAAGACAGCATAATAATCTGAAATCATCCAATGCTGACATATCCTCGGTTGGCGGATTCAAAGAATCGCTTACGCCTTTCGGCACCTACTGTCTTCGGCAGTCGCATATATGTATAACATATAATCGGGCAGATGTCAACTTCAAATATTATTGATTTTTCGTTTTTTCGGTGTTCCCTTGCGCAATCGTTCCGCCAAAATCCGCGAAAAATGCAATGAAATTTTGCATTTACAAAAAACTGCCCAAACAGCAGCGGAAGAAAAACATATTTTTTTCACATTTTTCCCGAAAAGTATTACATTTTCCGGATTATTGTGTATAATTTAAGGTACACCATATCGGAGGATTCTTTTATGATACTGGACCTTGTAAAAATCAAAGAAGAACCCGGACAGGCTGAGCTCTCCGTTAAGAGAAACGGACGGGTGGTCGGTACCGTTAAGATGATACGGATTCCTGCGCCCGGCGGCTGGAAAGTCAGCTTCGGCGGCAAGGAGATCGGTGTTGCCCCGACAACCCGCGCCACGACCGACATGGTAGAAGCTTTTCAGGTGGACACCGACGGAAACTTCTCCGGCAACTGCTACCAGGTACACGAGGGCTCGCTGTTCAATAAGTACGACATCTATGAGCTCCGTTACCAGAGTCTTTCGTACAACCTGTATCCGATCGCGCCGGCAGACTGTAAGGCGCTTCCCGTCTTCTACGGACACTGGCAGGTCGCTTCCATTGAGAGCCTTGACCCGACCAGCGATGATATGTTCCGTGACGCGCAGATCCTTGCCGAAGACGAAAAGGCCGCTATCGTGGCGCTGATCTTTTTCTGCTACGTGCGCTCCAATCCGAAGCCTCTCACTTCGGTCACAAACAAAAAACTCCTCGGAAAGATCGACCGTTCTTTCCCGGACCGCATAAAAATCTGAATAAGAATAATAAAGAGCCGCCTCAGAGGCGGCTCTTTGTTTGCTATGGTTGAAGTGATTGCAACTGCTTACATGAACTTAGCCGTGTTCAGCTTTACGCCGGGGCCCATCGTAGAGGAAAGCGTAACGCTTCTCAGATACTGACCCTTAGCTGCTGCGGGCTTAGCCTTAACAATTGCGCCAATCAGAGTATCGAAGTTCTCTGCGAGCTGCTCCTCGGTAAAGGAAGCCTTACCTACAGGGCAGTGAATGATGTTCGTCTTGTCGAGACGATACTCGATCTTACCTGCTTTGATATCCTTAACGGCCTTCGTTACATCCATCGTAACGGTACCGGCCTTCGGGTTCGGCATGAGACCTTTCGGTCCGAGTACACGACCGAGCTTACCGACGACGCCCATCATGTCCGGTGTTGCAACAACTACGTCAAACTCGAACCAGCCGTCCTTCTGGATTCTGGGAACGAGCTCGTCGCCGCCTGCGTAATCAGCGCCTGCTGCAAGAGCCTCATCAACCTTGGGACCCTTCGCGAATACGAGTACGCGGATGGTCTTACCGGTTCCGTGAGGGAGTACAACGGCACCACGAACCTGCTGGTCAGCGTGACGTCCGTCTACACCGAGACGAATATGTGCTTCAATGGTTTCATCAAATTTAGCGGTAGCGGACTTCTTAACAAGCGAGATTGCCTCTGCTGCATCGTACTGCACGCTGCGGTCAATCAGCTTAGCGGCGTCCGTATATTTCTTTCCATGTTTCATAATCTAAACCTCCTAGTGGTGTTGTCGGGAGCTTATCCCTCCCACTTTTATTCTCAGTCGTCTACTACAGTGATACCCATGCTGCGTGCGGTACCGGCGATCATGCTGGTAGCTGCCTCAAGGTTCGCAGCGTTAAGATCAGGCATCTTGAGTTCTGCAATCTTCGCTACTTCGGATCTCTTAATCGTAGCAACCTTGTCCTTGTTGGGCTTACCGGATGCTTTGTCGATCTTGCAAGCCTTCTTCAAAAGAACGGGTGCCGGAGGAGTCTTCGTAATGAAGCTGAAGCTCTTATCCTGGTAAACGGTGATGACAACAGGAATGATCATGCCTTCCTGTCCGGCGGTTCTTGCGTTAAATTCCTTGGTAAACTGTACAATGTTTACACCGTGCTGACCGAGGGCGGGACCAACCGGAGGAGCCGGGGTTGCCTTCGCAGCGGGAATCTGTAATTTGATGTAACCTGTTACTTTCTTTGCCATAATAGCATACCTCCTAAAAAATGTGGTGTTATCGGAAGATTTCCTCCCACTTACCGGCAGGATGCCGGTAGTTCTTGTCCGCTGCCTTTACGGACAAGCTTAAAAGTGCTCTACTTTAACGTCCTCAAATGCGATCTCGACGGGGGTCTCACGACCGAACATCTCAACCGTAATGGTGAGTGTCTGCTTCGCCGGGTTAATTGCCTTGATAACGCCCTGGGTGTTGATCCATGCACCGTTGATAACGGTTACGGTCTCACCCTCAACAAACTCGAACTCTTCGTTCTCGCGATTAATACCCATGTTGTAAACTTCCTGCTCGGTGAGCGGAACCGGTTTGGATCCCGGGCCCACGAAGCCGGTCACGCCGCGGGTATTTCTTACCACGTACCATGTGTCATCGTTCATAATCATACGAACAAGCACATAGCCGGGAAGCATCTTCTTCTGAACCTTCTTACGGACGCCGTTCTTCACCTCGATGGAATCAAGGAGCGGAACGGAAACCTCCATAATCACGTCCTGAAGCTTACGATTTTCAATCGTTTTTTCAAGATCAACCTTGACCTTGTTCTCATACCCTGAATAGGTATGAACAACGTACCACTGCGCCTCTGCCATATCGTCACCCATTCCTAAAAACTGAGACCAAGAATTGCTCCGAGACCGAGTTTAATAAGAATATCGACCCCGAAAATGACCAGACCGAGAACAACGGAAATAACGAGAACCACACCCGACTCTTTAACAACCTTATCACGGCTGGGCCAGATGATCTTCTTAAATTCGGCTTTCAAACCCTTGAAGAAACTCTTCTTGGGAGCCTTTTCATTATCTGCCATAACTCTCTTCCTTTCCGGTTAATTACTTGGTTTCCTTGTGCAACGTGTGCCGCTTGCAGAAACGGCAGTACTTTTGGGTCTCCATCCTATCCGGATGGTTTTTCTTTTCTTTCGTTGTGTTGTAATTACGCTGCTTGCATTCGGTACATGCTAATGTAATTTTAACTCGCACGACTTACCACCTCCGTATTAATTTTAGGCATAAAAAAAAGACCTCTTCCATAGCCTAATCACTATAACACAACCCACTGTGAACCGTCAACTGTTTTTTTCGGAAAATCCGACACCGCTATTCCCTTAGGGGAAAGGGCGCCTTAAGCGCCCTAAATTCCCCGGTAGATCTGCCACAGAATCCTGGCCGGATTCTTTTTCTTTAAAAGACATTCCTTTCGAAGTCTCCGATAGTACCTTCGAACCAGAATCTTGTCGGAGTTGGTTACGCCCTCCTCGGAGAACGCGGCAAGCTCCGTCAGTTTAGCGACATTCTCCATCGATATGTCATCCGAGAAATGAGGAAGCTCCCGGAACAGTCTCTCATGGAACTCGCGGTCCATCTCCCCAACATTTCGGTGAATTCCGAGATAGCCGGCCAGTTTGATGATCTCTTTATATATGGAAAGCGTTCCCTTGTTCGCGTCCTTCACAAGGAATCTCCGGTTTCTCCGGAGACATATCGTATTGTACCGGATGATGAAGAACAGGATAAACAGCACCGGAAGAAGAACCGGGAGCAGAACCACATAGTTGAAGGGTTCCTTTTCCTTATCCTTCTTTTTGTCCGTCTTCGTTTCATTCTTCGAAGGAGTCTTCGTTACGGAAGGCGTGGAGGTCGGGCGTACCGTTCCCGTGGGCGCCTGCGTCGGTGCCTTCGTTACGCTCTCCCGTTCGATCTGCCGCCGCATCGCCTGCATATCCGGCGTCTCGTCAAAGCCGTATGTCACCTCAACCGGGAACCAGCCGTAATCGGGAAGCCAGATTTCCGTCCATGCATGAGCCGAGCTGTCCTTTACGTCAACTGCCACATAGTCAAGATCCATGATGCGGTACCCGCCCACGGTGTCCCATTTGGCGGTATTGGCAGTATTGAGCATGGTGTCTTCCTCAAGGGAAAGACCCTTCGCGCTCTTAGATCCCGCGATTTCGTCCTCGGAGATCACATAGCCTTCCGCATAGCGGGCAGGCACACCGAGGAGCCGGAACAGGAAGACAGCCGTTGAGGCATAGTGCATGCAGTAGCCTTCCTTCGAATCCGTGATGAAGAAGATCAGCGGGTCGACGTCATTCTTATTCTCTTTGGGCTTGATCGAATAGGTGAAGTTTTTCTCCATGAAGCTCTGGACAAATGCCACCTTCTCCTCGATCGTCTCAAGACGGTAAGCGGAAGCGGGAACCAAAGGCTTCAGCGCTTCGCTGACCGAATCCGGAATTTCCAGGTAATAACGGCCCTGCGCCTCGATATAATTCAGAAGATGCGCAAGAATCGCAACCTGTCTTCTTTCCGCGCCGGGATACAGCGAAAGGCCGTCCCACTCTCCGGGTTGCGCTACGGCATAATAATTCGGAAGCCCGTTTTCATTATAGATAACATAGAACAGCTCTTCGCTCACTCTTCCGAACGGGTCCCAGGCAGCATCCGTTTTCACATTCATGCGTACCGCGGTTCCGAGGGCGTCGCTGACGCAGTAGGGCACGTAAACATATCCGTCGTCGGCGTTCACGCGTTCCACCTGAATGGCGGCCCGGTACAGCGCAAAGCGAGGCTTCAGGCCTGATACGGTACCGCTCATGAGCCGGTCGAACATATCGTAAGTCTTGATGACCGTCTCCGCACTCGCGGCCTGAATGGCTTCACCGCTTTGATGGAAAGGCGATCTTTTGTAATCGTTATAGTCAACGAATTCCCAGGTTATGAACGAACTTGCCGATATGTCAGCAACCTTGTAATTAAATATCGTATCGCGGTACTCGCTCGGCGGGAACCATCTTCTAAAGGAATAATCGCCGCCCACATAACCCCGAAGATACGTGCGCGGGCTGTTCTTCGGAAGCGTCACAACAAGGTGCGTCGCGCCGGTGTAGGAAAGCCCGTCGGAGCTGAGTTTGCCGCCGGCCATTCCGGCCGTGGTCTTTCCTTTTTCGCCCTTCATCGCGTTATTCAGTTTCTCCGTAAGCCGGTTGACGGTCTTTTCGTTGAAGTCACGCACCTTCCGGCGGAACTTGCCCTGCGAGGTGCTGTACTCATGGCGTTCGGGCGTAATGATCTTCGTCATGCCGAACCCGAAGATCAAAAGGAGCGCAATCAGTAAGAGCTCATAAAGGATAACGCGGGCGCCTTCCGTCCATTCCCAGGAAGCCGTAACGCACAGGAACACGATCATTCCCGCGTAGGCAAGGGTAACCTTCGTCTCAGGGAAGAAGTTCAGAACAAGCGCGGTGTAAAGCGGCGCGAGGGACAGGAAGGCCCAGAACACGTAACGTCTGCGCGCTTTATAGGAAAATGCCAGAAGGAAGCACATCGCCGCCATGACAAACATTAAAAGAATGTCACGGTCCAGCTCCGTGCAGTCCTCTACCGAAACCGCATATGAAGTCCCGAAATGATTGTTCACCATTCCGGACATTTCACCGGCGATGAAGCGGGCGCCGTTAATGATCCGGTCTATAAGGAAGAAACCGGAGGCGAACACGGAAACCCAGTAGCCGCCGATTAAAAACGGCTCAGCTCGGCCGGATTCCGAAATGAAGGACGTTATCAAAGCTGCCGCGGCGATAAATCCGACGACGAGTCCCGACGCCGGCGAATCCGTCAGCTTCGTGAACATCAGACAGGTGATCAGGTTACAGAGGAATACGTTGATGGTACGGCGGATAATCCGCACGAAGGGATTTGCTTTTCTCATAAGCTCACCTCCTCGGGATTACCGCTCAGGTCCCCGGCAACATGACCGGGACGAACCGCGATTTCCTTCCACTCTCTTTCCGATTTTTCGGTAATCTCCCGGTTCGCGGCGTAGCATACCACATAGGCATCACCGGCAAGCTCCTTCAGGTTCTCACGGTCCCTGTCGTCGATGCCGGAAGTTACATAGAAGATATTCCGGAAGCGCTCTCTCGGATAGTTGGCGTAATAGGTACTCGTGATCGAGCAGTCCTGCCGTGAGCAGCAGGCGGCGAATACTCTCGGAATCAGCGCGTAAACCTGCTCTTCCTCTTCAACCAGCTCGCGGTACAGGGTCGAACGCTCGCCGTCCATCCACGCGAACCAGTGCCGGTGTCCGGTCAGAACCAGCTTCAGGGAAAGTGAGAAGACCGCATCGTAAAGCACGTCTGCCGTCGCGTCGTCATCCGGCTTATGAAGCTCCAAAAGCACTAACGCCGCGCAGTCAATCGGAAGACCTAGCTGCTTCACCATCATCTCATCCTGCTTGGCCGTCAGGTTCCAGTGCACGCGGTTCTGCTTGTCACCGGGCATATACTCGCGGACGCCGAACAGCTCGGACGGGTCGTCGCCGGGCTTCACCGTGGAGTACACCTCTTCCTCCACATACGCGTACGGGTTATGCTCCCACGGCATGCTCTCCGGCTCGCAGATATCCGGCATGATGATAAATGTCACCGGGTCAAGATTCAGTTTGATGGTATGCGAAAAGAGCCCCAGCGGTTCACACACCCGGACGGAATTCACGGACACGCGCATCATTCCGGAGTGGTTCATCTGAATGGTCAGACTTTCCGTAGTGGTTTCGTGTCCGCACAAAGCGATTCTTTTTTTCTTCTGTTGGGTGGAATTCAGCAGGACGTCGGTTCCCGAGAAGCAGATCTCCGTCACTCCGGTCGGCAGGATGCTCAGGTTTCTGACCCCGAGGGCGATGCCGGTCTTCGTGCCGCGTGTCACATTTGTCTCCATCTGCGCCCATGCGAATACGACCTTCTTACGAAGGCAGAGCGAGTAGATAAATGCGATCACGGGAATCACTAAACTGCTATAGAAAATCACGTACAGCCCGTAATCGAAATAGATCATCGAAAGATACAGGATGACAATCAGATAAATTCCGTAAAAAAATCGATTCTTGCGCATAAGCCCCCCTCGTTGATGCGCTTAGACAACTTTCTCCAAAATCGGCGCCGGCACATTCTGTACGATGTCCATCGCGATGTAATTCGCGTTCATCTTCTGCGCTCTCGCCATGGGCGTCAGAAGAATCCGGTGTCCGACCGTGCAGACAAAGATATCCGCAACGTCTTCCGGAAGGACATACATTCTTCCGGCAAGGAGCGCGTGCGCACGGGCCATTGCGACGATGGCAAGAGAGCCGCGCGGGCTTACGCCGAGCATCAGCATCGGGTGGTTTCGGGTACGCCCGACAAGTTCGGTAATATATGCATAGATCCGGTCGTGCACGTAGACGTTCTCCGCCTCTTTACGGCACCGGATCAGTTCTTCCTTCGATAGTACACACTCTACGGAATCAAGCGGGTTCGTGCTGGAACGCGCCTTCATCATCGCGATTTCGGACTCCGGCAAAGGATATCCCATCGAAAGGCGGACCATAAAACGGTCCAGCTGGGAATCCGGAAGCATCTGCGTTCCCGCAGCGCCGACCGGGTTCTGTGTCGCAAGTACGATGAACGGATCCGGAAGGCTCTTCGTTACGCCCTCAACGGTAATCTGTCCCTCCTCCATTGCTTCCAACAGAGCGGACTGGGTTTTACTGGACGTCCGGTTGATTTCGTCCGCGAGATAGAGGTTACACAGGATGCTTCCCGATACGTAAACCTTCTTCTTCGCTTCCTTGTCATACATGCAGAAACCGACCACGTCGGAGGGCATAACGTCCGGCGTGAACTGGGTACGCTTGTAAAGAAGGTTCATCGCCTTCGAGCAGGCAACGGCAAGCGTCGTCTTGCCGACACCGGGCACATCCTCAAGAAGGATGTGGCCGCCCGCAAGTATCGCCGTCAGAACGTGATGAATGACATCGTCCTTACCCTCAATAACCTTTTTGATTTCCGCTTCTACCTGATACAATTTCTCTGCAGTCATTTATTCTCTCCCAAAGCCGGCACCGATTCCGCCGGCAAATCTCATAGCATTAGTCAAAACAAGAAAAACCCCCATGCCGGCCTGCCGACCGGCACGGGGTACTGATGTTCGTAATTCACTTTCTTATGCCTCCGTTACAGGAGCATCCGGTGCGTTCTTCTTAACGCTCTCGATTCCGTTCAGGGCGCTTGCTTTGGACTTGTAGCCCTCGCTGGTAGCGATGATTTCGCCGTTTCCTGCCTTCAGACGGAAACGAATCTCACCCTTCTTGTCGGTATATACTTCAAACTTCGGATGTTTAACCTTCTCAAAACCTTCAACGGTCTGATCCTCAATACCGGCTGCAACCGCATTCTTACGAACGCTCTCGATACCGTTCTTGCATGCCTTCTCGCTGGAATATACTTCGGAAGTAGCAATTACTTCCCCATTGCCTGCCTTCAAATCGAACTTAATTCCGCTGGCAACCTGCTTTACTACAAACTTACCCATAATAACTTCCTCCGTGATTTCTTTAGTGGGTTCTCACCCTCTTATAACAGTATATTTCAAAGGAAAAGCCTTGTCAATCAAAACTTCCCGATTGACTTTTTCGGAAAATGGGATATAATGTCAGCATACGCGGGGTATTAGCTCAGCTGGGAGAGCGCCAGGTTCGCAATCTGGAGGCCAGGGGTTCGATCCCCCTATGCTCCACTTAAATGAAAGTGCCGTCACACGAATGTGACGGCACTGTTTTTTTGTGTCATTTTCGGTTGCAAAAACCGGGAATCTGCGGAACCGGGCTTCTTCCTACCACGTCTCGGCTTTTGCCTGGGAAAGAGTGATTCCGTTGTCGCCGAGCGGGATCGCGTGGTCGAGGCCGACGAACTTGCCGTTCTGCTGCCAAAGCACTTCCTTGACGAAGTTGTATTTGGCGTCGTCCCAGGTCTTGAAGTCGTCGAGAAGCAGGCCGCCGGTGTCACCGGAGTTCGCGTTCAGGCACCAGAACGTGTGGTTCAGGTGGTAGGTCGAAATCAGCTTCCGCATGTAGGTCATCCAGGTCAGGTTCGGCTCGGTCATGAAGCCGCCCCACTCACCGATCAGAAGCGGCGCGATGTTCTCCTCGTAGATGTAGAACCAGTTGTCCTTCCAGCAGTCCTTCATCAGGCTTTCGTAGGTGAAGGTGCCCTCAAACCACGGCTGCTTGTAGACGGTCGGGCCGTAATCATGCGGGGAGTAGACGATCTTGTTTTGGAATTTGCCGAGGTTGATCGGGTACTTCCGTACGGCGCGGAGATTGCCGCCCCACCAGTTGAAGAAGTAGTCCTTCTCGTCGGTGGAATGGTAGTCGGAGTTGGTCGTAAGGTCCTTCGGGAAGATCTCGGTGCCCTCGATGAGGATCAGTACGTTCGGGTTCTTAGAAAGAACCTTAAGGGCTGCTGTTTCCGCAACGTGCTTCCAGTTGTTGGCGGCCGTCGAATCGTTCCAGATGGCGGCGCCGGAGCCCTCGTAAGGCTTTCCGTGCGGCTCGTTCTTCAGATCGAAGCCGATGATCGTATCGTTGTTCTTATAGCGGTCCGCCATCCACTCAAGCGCCGCGTAGTAATCCTCCACCTTGATCCGGTCGGTGTACCAGAGGTTCACGTTGTGACCGGACGCGTTGGTTTCCGCGCTGTGAATGTCCGGGATAACCTTGATTCCGCTCGCCTCGGCAAGCTTCAGGAAGTAGTCGAAGATTTCCAGGCTGTTCATGCTGTTGAGCGCGGTGTTGTACGCGTTGTTGTAATTGGCGCGCGGATACTCGCCGCTCTTCCACTGCAGTATCAGCTCGGCGGAGATCGGCACGCGGATCAGGTTGAAACCGTGGTCGGCGATCGCCTTTACCGTAGGCTCCAGCTGGCTGTTCCACAGTCCGTCGAAGGTGTTCGTACCCGTGTTGTAGCCGAACCAGTTCACTCCGGTCAGCCACACCTGCTTGCCGTTCTTGTCATAGATGCGGCGTCCGTCGGTATGCAACCAGTCATCACCCTGAACGGCCTTCTCCGAGCGCTTCAGAAGCGCGTCGACGTCAACCGAGGGCTGTCCGTTGTTGCCGTTGTTGCCGTTGTTACCGTTATTCCCGTTGTTCTGGTTGTTGATGGAGTTCTGGTCCACCTTGCCCTTCTTCACGGTACATTCGGTCCCGTTCAGAACGGCCTTCGTAATCTTCATCTCCGTCGTCGTTCCGAGGTTGCAGCCGATTGCAACGGCTCCGCCTGCCGGGATGGCCGCGTTATAATTCTCGTTGACGATGGTAAGTACGTTTTTAGAAATGGTGTAGGTGCCGTTCCAGCCGTTCACCTTGCTGAGACCTTCAATCGTAAGCTCCAGCTTCCAGCCGTCAACTGCCTGCTTCGAACCGTTCCGGATTGCGATATCCAGTCCGTACATATTCACACCGCTGTCGTTCCAGGTATTTCCGATTGAGTACTCAATCAAGAAGCCGTCCGGAAGGGGTTCCGGGCTCGGTGTGGGCGTAGGCGTATCCTTCGGTCCCTCTGTCGGTTCCGGTGTAGGTGTGCCGGTCGGCTCATCGGTAGGCGTCGGTGCCTCGGTAGGCGTCGGCGTGTCGGTGGGCTCGTCAACATCCGGCGTGATGACGATCGGGTCATGCTCGATAGCCGTCGGGGTCGGTGTCGGTGTTGCCTTGCTCTCTTCACCGCGGCTAGATAGCACCGCAATCAGTCCGGCCGTCAGCCCGACGATCACGACTCCCATGACGATCAGGGCTACGATTACGCCCTTCGGGATTCTTCCCTTGTTTTTGTTCTCTTCCATAAATCCTCCATGATTACGCGCTTTATTTCATCCGGTGTCCCCGGCGAAATCCGATATAATACTTCAATTCTGTACCCAGAGAAATCCTGTTTAAACTGCTCTCACAGCTTACCGCAGAACCGATAGATTGCTTCCGCGACGCCGTCGTGGTTGTTATCTTCTTTGGTGACGTAGTCCGCGGCTGCCTTGGCCGCATCGCTCGCATTGGCCATCGCTACGCCGATGCCCGCCGTCTTAAGCATTGAGATGTCATTGCCGGCATCGCCTATGGCAAGCACATTCTCCATGGCGATTCCGTAGCGTGCGGCAACGTTTTTGACCGCCTCCGCCTTCGAGACGTTTGGGTGGAAAAACTCCAAAAAGAACGGCGTCGATGTTTCCACCGTAACCTGCTTTCCGAAGCGTTCCCGCATCTCGTCCGCATACACTTCTGCTCCGTTATCCGAGAAATACCACAGAATCTTCGACACACCCCGCTCGCAGAGCGCCTCAATGGACGGCACCTTCGTGGGCTCCATTCTTCCGAAACGGGTTCCGTAATCCGCGGACATCTCATTGATGCGGCTTGCGTAGCATTTGTTCTTTGACCAGACGATCTGCGTCACCGACGGGATTTCGAGACCGCATGCGTAGATTTCCTTCGCCTGCGCATCCGTAAGGCCGAGGTCGAAAAGCACCTCTTCGTTCGTAGGGTCAACGATCATCGAGCCGTTACTGGTGATCACCGGCGTATCAATTCCGAGGGCGTAAGCGAACTCTCTTGCTCCCGGCCAGGCTCTTCCGGTGGAGACACCCACGCGGATTCCCCGCTCCGTCGCAAAGCGGATTGCTTCCGCGTTCCCTGCGGAAACCCGCTTATCGTCGGTCAGAAGCGTTCCGTCCATATCGATAGCTAACATACTGATCGGTTTCTGTTCCAAAATATTACCTCATGACGCGGAGTTACACAGCTCTGCCTTCAGCTGCGGCTTACCGGTCTCTTCCTGTGAACGATAGTATTCTTCAAGGCGCGGGCGGGCGGCTACATAGTAGCGCTCAAGACCCGGATCAAAATGCTTGCCCATGCCTTCCATGATGATGCTGTCTGCTTTTTCAAATGACATGCTGTCCTTATAGACTCGCTTGCTGACGAGCGCGTCATACACGTCCGCGATTGCCATGATGCGTGCCTCGAGAGGAATCTGCTCGCCGACGAGTCCGTCCGGGTAGCCGGAACCGTCCCAGCGTTCGTGGTGGTAATGCGCCACATTTTCCGCAATTTGATGGAACGCTTCGTCGTCGGTACCCTGAAGGATTGCGTGTACGATTCTGGCGCCTTCCTTCGCGTGGGCCTTCATTTTTTCGAATTCCCAAGGCTCAAAACGGCCGGGTTTACGAAGCACCTGGTCGTCTACGGCAATCTTTCCGAGGTCATGCATCGGCGCCGCCTTGATCAGGTTCGCGATAAATTCATTCGACAGCTGTAGAACATTGTCTTTCTTGATTTCGTCGGTCAAAATCCGGACGCCTTCACTCGTTCTTCGGATATGCCCGCCGGTGGAATTGTCACGACTTTCCACCATCGTTGCCATGCCGAGAATCAGTTTGTCGTGCATCTCGACAATGTGTTTCGTCTTCTCTGCGACCTGCTCCTGAAGCTGGCCGTTGAAGTTATTCAAAAGGGCGATGTAGTTCTGGCTTTCGGTGTCGTCCGTCACGAAGAACTGATAGCCCCGCTTGCGGTCACCGTCGAACAGATAGGTCACGGTAATCAGATAAATACGGTCACCGTGCGGATAATGGAAGCTGTTATTCTTCTCATCGGCCGCGAATGCGTCGAGCCACTCGTTAATCTTCGCTGCGATCGGATTCTCCGAAGGAATCACCGTATCGACGTTCACGGTTAAGAGTTCCGGGAAGATTCCCGCAGCCGTCTCGTTACAGCCGAGATAGTGTCTTCGAAAATCAAAGGACAGAAAGCCCTTGTCGCCGGTCTGCACCAAAGAATCGATTCCGGAATCGGTGATGTCGTAAAGGCACACCTGCCGGATGATGATCAGGTACACCACCTGCGAGATCACATACGCAAGGGGCAGCAGCTCGATCTTATCGGTAATCTGCCGTCCGCCGAAGAACGAGATAACCGCGAGCATCTCCGGAATGAACAGCAGGACAATGATTTTATTGGATACGTCCTTCTTACGGAAATAACTGTAAACCATCGCCGCAAGGCTTACCGCGAAGAACACGAGTACCAGCGCATCGAAAACGGTATGGAGCGGCCCGTACACCTTATTCACAAGGGCTCCGGCGCCGTCCCTCGTTGCAAAATCGCAGGATTTATAGAACCAGTCCGTGTGATCGATCGTCAGTGCGCTCAGATACATCAGGGAGCCCACGAAGAACATCACCATCCGGACAGCCCGGTGCAGCTGGATGTGGCAGAGGTTAAAGATGGCGAGGGCAATCATTAAAACGAGGAACGAGCCGCCGATATAGGCGATCTTAACCGCCAGGATTGCCTCTTCCCTTGAGCCGGACCACGCCATCATCAGGTTCCCGAGAATCGTGATCGGAACGAGCGTGAAGATCAGCGTGATGTGCACGTCGAAATGCTTGTGCCACGACAGGATGTAAAGAAGCGTCAGAAACAGCGACGTAAGAAGAAGCGCCTCATAATAAATTGTGATCATGCGTGCCTCCTTAAAAAGTAGTCAAGCCCCTAATCAACCCCTGCAACCCCCAAAAACTCATGTTCTCGTAAGTAATACAACACTCTCCACGTGGTGGCACTGGCAGAACATGTCCGCTGCGCACACCTTCTTAAGCCGGTAGGCTTTACCGAGAAGCTCCAGGTCTCTTGCGAGCGTGTCGGGATTACACGATATATAGACGATGCGCTGCGGCATCATCTTCCGGACGGCCTTTATGAATTCCGGACTGCTTCCGCTTCTCGGCGGGTCCATGAAAAGTACGTCCGCTTTCTTCCCCTCTGCGGCAGCCTCCGTCATGTACTTTCCGGCATCCGCGCATACCCATTCGGTATTCGCAACACCGTTCCGTTCCGCGTTGCTTCGGGCATCCCTAACGGCATCCTCATTCAGCTCCGCGCCGGTCACATGCGCCCCGGGAGCGCTTTTCGCAGCGAGGATTCCGATGGTTCCGGTGCCCGAATAGGCATCGATTGCGGTCTCTCCGTCTTTTAATCCGGCCGATGTGATCGCCGCCTTGAACAGTTTCTCCGCCTGCTTCGTATTCACCTGGAAAAACGACCGCGGTGAAATCCGAAATTCGCAGCCCAACAGCCGTTCCGTGATGCAGCCCTTCCCAAAGAGCACCTCCTCGCGCTCCCCGAGCACCATCGTCGTCGCAGCCGTATTGTAATTCAAAACAACCGTTTTCACCTGCGGATGCGCCTTAACAATCGCCTCCGCGAGGGCATTCTTCTTTTGAAAAATCTTCTCCGCGACAACCGGCACGACCATCGTGTCCCCGTTGTCGGCAATCCTTATCAGCACGTGCCGAAGAAGTCCCTTCCGGCGGTCCTCGTCGTATACGCTGAGGTGATTCCGGTCCGCAAAATCGCATATCGTCTTAACAATCGCGCAGGCCTCCTCCGGCTCAATCCGGCAGCCGTCGGGAAGCGGCATCAGCCGGTGCGTGGACTCGGCGTAGAGTCCCCCGACAACCTTCCCATTTGCCGTAGAGAAAGTGCTGTGAATCTTGTTCCGGTACCCGAAGGGCTTCTCCGAAGAAAGAATCGGAAGAATCTCCGGCCCGTCCGAAGAGATCCGCTTTTCGAGCGCCGAAAGCACATGCGCCTGCTTGACAAGAAGCTGCTTTTCATAGGTCATATGCATCAGGTCGCAGCCGCCGCACTGCATATAATACGGGCACACCGGGCTCACGCGGTCCGCAGACGGCGTCAGGATCTCCTCCATGCGCGCCTTCGTCTCGCCGCGGCCGTACACAAGGGAGATGGTGCCTTTTTCGCCGTCCAAAAAGAAAGGCACGGAGAACGTCCTTCCGTTAAATGTGACAATTCCCCTGCCTTCTTTGTCCAACTTTTTACACCCGACTGTGTACTTTTTACCCATATGTCCTCACGAAATAATCAATCGGTAAGCGCCGGTCCCTTCGCCTTCGTCAGAAGGAAGTCAACCGTTATGTCCCGCCGCATCTGCTTACGAAGCTCCTTCTCATTGTAATCTTTAAGAAAGAGTTCGCGCTCGGTGTAGCCGGCCATCTCCATGTACCGGTACAGAAGTGTTTCATACTGCATATCCGAAAGCGTAATGCCTTCCTTGTCCGCTACGGCGTCCGTCACGGCCTCTTCCTTCGCGACCTGCAGGGAAGACGCCTCCACATCCTTTTTGAAGTCCTCCTCGGTCGTTCCGAAGTAGAAGCTGAGGTACTCCTCTAAAGTGACCTCCATGTAATTCGCGTTACTCTGATAGCGCTTTACGGTCTGCTCGGCGAGCTCCTCCGCATTCTTCTTCACAAGCCCTCCGAACCGGGAACGTTCCACCAGCTGGTCGACCACCTGCGTCCCCGCGTCATCGCGGTTCGTTGCCGTATAGGTAAGGTTCGAATAGTCTCCGAGACGGACAACGGACTTCTCACTTACGATATATTCCCATATCGCGAAGCCGAGAAGTCCGGTAAATGCGAATCCAAGCAGAACAATCAGGGCTATCTTCCATACTCTCCCGGGTTTGTTCTCTTTATTCATTCTTTTCTATGTTTACTGGCGAAGCAGCTGAACAATAACCTCCTTGCTCGGGGGCTTCGTTCCGTCGGTGGTGCAGGCGCCGCAGGATACGGCAATCGCGTAACGGATCACATCATGGAAATGCATGTTGGAATCCAGACAGTACGCAATCGCAGCCGTCATGGCATCGCCGGCGCCGACAGGCGAAAGCACATCAACTTTCTTGGCCGGTGCGTAAATCGTTTCGATACCGTCGGTGAAAACACCGCCGTTCGCGCCGAGAGAAACGGCAACCATACGCGGACCCTTCGCAAGAAGCTCAACGGCTTTCTGCTTCGTCCAGGCCACCATCGCCTCATTGCTCTCGAAATCATCGTGATAATCATACAGATCACGAAGCTCGCCGAGATTCGGCTTAATGTACTCAGGCTGTGCCTCAAGGCCATACTTCAAAGCATCTCCGCCGGCATCTAGGAATACCTTACAGCCGCAGGTATGCAACATCTCCGTCATGGTCTTATAAATATCGGCCGGAACGCCTTCGGGCAGGCTGCCGCTTAGTACGAACATCGTACCGGGCTTAGCATGCTTCTTCAGCTTGTCCATTAACTGCTGAAGTTCCTCCGGGCTGACCTTCGGACCGGGCTCGTCAAATTCGGTCATACCGAAAATCGACTTCACTTTCAGGTTACTTCTGGTCTCACCGTTCGCCACCTGAACAAAATCCGACATAATCATAGACTTCTGCAATGCAAGACGAACCGTATCGCCGTTCGGGCCGCCGAGGAAACCGCACGCCATGTTCGGTTTGTTCAGCACACGAAGCGTCTTCGACACGTTAATTCCCTTGCCGCCGGCGTCTATAATGACATTCTTAAGCTTATTGACTCCTCCGAGAACGAAATCGCCCAATTCGGCAGTCTTATCCACTGCGGGATTCATTGTAACCGTAATAATCATATAGCAATCCCCTCCTTTGGCAACTTCTCAATTTAAAGATATAATGAATTGATTTTTTTGTCAATTCTGATTTTCCCCATCTAATCGAAATGCAATAAAATTTGGCATTTTTTCATCAGAATAAATATACTTTGTAATTTCCTCGATCGCGACCGCCGCTTCGACGACGGCTTCCGAGAGGAGCTCCTTCAGCCGGGGCATCACAGGGATGCAAATTTCGCTCCGGTCAGGGGTCATAATCATGTTCGGAATCTTGTCGGCGTATCCGGCAAATGCCATAACCTCCGACGCTGCTTTCCGGTACGCTCTGATGCCTGAACGCCCTGCGGTGAAGGCCGCCTTCATGGCAACAAGACTCGCGAAAATCTGCGCTTCGCTGATGCCGAGATAGAACGGCGCGATGTTGTGGGCAATCTCCCGGTCGATCGCGATGTGCGCGGCAACCGGATAGGTTACCGGATTAAGTCCGTCCTCAAGCATAAGCGTGCGGTCAAGTTCCGCTTCGAGCTTCCCGTGGGTGACACCGACCTTCCGGTACAGTTCCGGCAGTTCGGCGTGAATCCGATAGTCCGAGAACAGATGGCACAGATAGCCGTAGAAATATACGAGCTGCCGGTCATCCTCGGAATTCTGCAAAACCGTGCGGACGTTCTCATAGAACCCCTTGAATGCTTCGTGATGAAGCTGCCGTCCGTACTTCGCCACCTGCGGCTCGCCCGGAATCGGATGATAGAACAGGATGTCCGGTCCGTGGAGTCCGATCAGATAGTACGGAAGGTACTTTTTGATCAGACGCTCCGTGTCCTTCGGAAGCGACTTATATACAAGAACTCCCATCTTTTTATGGGTATAACATGCAGGCACAAAAACACCTCCCTTTCATCGGCAAATGACACCGGAACCCCTAAGGTCCTCCGGCAACTGCCGAATCAGTTTCCGTGCGCCTTCGCAAGAACCTTCTCAACAAGCGTGTCCTGCGCAATGGTCTCGCGGTATTCAAGCATCAGGAAAGGCTGTCCGAACTCTTCCACAAGATCATCCCAGTACTTGTTCTTCTCTTCCTCGGTAGCGTCGGATTTGCCGCCCTGCTCAATCTCAAAGGCCTTAACTTCTTCAACCGTGCAGGAAAGGTTCAGCTCGTCGAATACGGCAAGCCAGATCAGCGTGGTCTTGGTGCTTTCCTTTGCCTCTGCCTTCAGAGCTTTCCGGTATGCGGACTTGCTCTCGTAGTTCGCAAGAATGAAATCCTCATAGGTCTCGTACTGGCTGTAGAAGCCGTATGCCTTCCAGACTTCAAAACTCTTCTCGGACTGTTTCTTCAGGACCTTTCTCTGGTTACGGGTAAATCCGTAAGGATACGTCTTAACTGTGGTGTGCTCATTCAGATAAGCGGAAACGGTGCTTCTTGCTTTGCTTTCCTTTTCCTCATGGGCAAGCTGCTTCACATACTCACGGAAGCCTTCCTCGGTATGCGCGTAATCCTCACCGAGTTTCTCAGCAGCATACTTCTCAACCCACTCATCATTAAGGTGTCCCTCGTAGTCGATGACTTCCGAGGTGTTCTCGCTTGTCTCTTCGCCCTTAACGGCCTCCTCGAGAGACTTAATCGTATTCTTCAGCTTGGTTTCAATCTCTTCGTCGGTAGGCTCGCAGTCCACCGTAATATCGTCAAGATTCGGGAACTCCGAGAAGCATTCCTTCGCAACAACTCCCTGGATGGTTCCGTCCTTTGCAATGTACTTGCTGTAATTCACCGTCGTAACGGATTTATAAATCAGATAACCGATCAATACGCACAGTAACAATACTGGTACGATCAAAATAGCAGTCCATTTCTTAGCGGCTGCTTTTCTCCTTGCCTTTCTGCTTCTTTCCTTCGCGGCAAGTCTGCTTTCAATACTCATCGTAAGTGCTCCTCCGTCGGGATATCCCATCCCGGTTTTCTCTGCCCCGTTTCATTTCGGGCCTGAATGACATTTTAACACGAAACCCGCGGAAAGAAAAGGATTTTCCGAGATTTTTCCGAAAAATCACACACCTTCCCCGTCAAACACCGGAATATATCTTTCCCCTGCCGCGCTGCGCTCCTGAATATAGGCATTTTCAACCCCCAAAGAAAGCGCAAAATCCACGACTTTATCGTACTCATAGGTCGTAAGCCGGCGGTTCAGTTCCGGATACGGAAGCTTCTTTGCGGGCGGTGTGTACTGGTTTAGAAGACTGAGCCATATCCGATTCCCGTAGGTACCGTGCAGGTACGACACAATCTCCTTCGATTCCTCCGAGTGGCCGGGAAGCACAAGATGCCTGACGATGACGCCGCGTTTCATGTAACCTGCGCCGTCAACTATCGCTTTCCCGGATTCCGTTCCCACGAAAACAGGGTTGCCTGCAGTTTTTACCATGAAATCGATTGCCCGCTTCGCAACCTCGGGATAGTCGGCCGCATGGGAGAAAGCCTCCGCCGTTTCCGTCCGGAGATACTTCAGGTCCGGAAGCCAGATGTCAATCACGTCTGCGATTTCCGAAAGCGTTTCCACCCTTTCATAGCCGCCCGAATTCCAGACAACCGGAACCGTAAGCCCCTGCCGTTTTGCTTCCCGAACCGCTTCGGCAACCGAAAGCGCGTAGTGACCTGCCGTAACGAGATTCACATTTGCCGCGCCCTTATCCTGCAGCTCGAGGAAGATTTCCGTAAGGCGGGCGATTGAAACCGTCTTGCCCGCGTTTCCGCCGGAGATCGCGCGGTTCTGGCAGAAGATGCAGTGCAGCGGGCAGCCCGAAAAGAACACCGCGCCGGAGCCGGCTTCGCCGCTGATGCAGGGCTCTTCCCACATATGAAGTGCTGCCCTTGCTACCCGGATTTCGTCCGTGCAGCCGCAGACGCCGCGCTTTCCTCCCGCGCGGTCCGCGCCGCACTGTCTCGGGCAGAGACGGCAGCCGTTTTCCTTATATGAACTCATAACGAATCCGGAAGGTTTTGCCCTTCCCCTCCGCTTCCGCGATTGCGCCGCATACCATCGGCATCGACGGCGACAGATGTCCGAAATCAAGCCCGTAGGCAATCGGAACGCCGAATTCCTTTAGAACGCTGACCGCGGCCTGCTCCTGCGTCAGACCGTAATCTTCCCGGTCAATGAGCATCGGGCGCCCGATCAAAAAGCCCTTTACATACCGAAACCAGCCTGTCTGCTTCATCGCCCACAGCGAACGGCGCACCGTCATCGGGTTCAGTTCGCAGGACTCGAGGAACCAAATGATGCCGTCCTCCCTGTACTTTTCGCAGAACTCGGTAACCTTGTCATAGCCGGTGCCCCGCAGGTTATTGAGTACGTCCAGGCAGCCGCCCAGCAGGCGTCCCTTCATCTTAACGCTCTTACAGGACTTTCCGTCCGCACCGTAGAAGGACGGCGCAAAGGGATGATTCGGCTGAATCGCCGCCAGCGGATTCTCCGTCGTCACAAGGCTCTCGTCGATCTTTTCAAACCCGTCATAGTTCTGAAATTCCGTCTGCTCGCCCATAAGGAAACGGTACTCGTCCGTAAGGGACCGGTGCAACGGCTCCATGCCGAAGCTCGGCGCGTTCGGGCTGTAGAGGGAGGCCGTATCGTAAAGCGTCGTCAGCAGGAACGTGAAGTTCGTGTTGTCCGAATAGCCGGCGTACCACTTGGGCTCCGCCTTCGCGATCCGCTCCCAGTCCACAAGGGTGATCGTCTCGTTCATGAGCTCCCCGCCGCCGCACGAAAGAAGCACGTTGTTCTCGCGGGTGCAGTACATGTCGGTCAGTTCCTTTGCGCAAAGCTCCGGCGTGTTCGAGATGCCGACGCCCTCGCCGAGATAGCAGTTCGGTCCGAGCATGACCGGATGTCCCAGGTCCGTAAAGCGCTTAACGGCATTCTGAAAGCGGCTTTTGTACGGCTCAATGTTGCACCCGAAGCTCGGTGCGGCAAATCCGACGGCGCCTGATTTTTTAAGAAAACGCGGGTATTTCATGGCAGGAAGACCTCCTTTTGAAAAGTTCCGGGAAAAAGAACTGCGATCCATTTCTGAATCGCAGTTTGTGTGGGGGGAGAAATTACTTCAGAGAAGTAATGAACCAACTTATTAAGTTTTCGAACGGATGTGTTCATCTGTTCTGTCTATATATTATCACAACTTTTTTGATTTGTCATCATGCAAAATGAAAAATTCGGGCTGTGAAAACATCGACGGAAAATGTAAAGTACTTTGTCATTTCTCGTCACACACCGATATTAGCCCAGGAGGAGGCATTTGTCAACACTAAATTTCGAAAGACCCCGATTGACGCAAAAGACCGAAGCCCGCAGTATCCGCAGCATACGGGTTTCGGTCCTCACAAATCCATCCGGTGATTCGGCTGCCTATCGTTATATAGAAAGGAGAACGCTAATTATGTAATATGGCATCGACAGCGCCGGAAACAACCGTTTCAGTATAGTTAGTCTGCTCTAACCGGAGGTGCGCGTTTCGATTCTTCTGACTGGCAATCAGGTTATCTCTTTAACAACTCTCACACTGTTTGAAACGCTTGTTAGCCTCGGCTAACTACATGACGAATAGTAACATAAAAAGGAGGGTTTGTCAACCCTCCTTTTCAAAAAATGTCTGCCGAAATACCGGTTACCGGAAACGAACCGGCTACCTTCCGAAGCTTTCGGTCGCCTTATACGAGATAACATCGCTTGTGAAAGCGTACAGCAGCTCGTAGGACACATGCGCTTCCTCCGAATCCGTCGCCGGTTCCTTCCATACCGTCAGCTTTATCTGAATCCCGCCCCCGAGTGTTTCTTCGCCGCTGTCATACAGAATTTCCGTCCATTCCGTTTCGGAATCGCTTTCCAAAAGTTCCGCTATCTTCTTCCGGTATGTTTCGATATAATCCTTTCCGTCAACCAGGAGTTCTCCCGAAACCTGCTCATCAGGTCTTACCGGAAGATGCCCCATGGTCTTTATAAAAGGATATGTGATCGCCCGGTCACCGGGACTGTACCACCCGACCTTAACGTTATCGTTGCAGTTCCCGCTGTATGTTCCCTCTTCAATGAACAGTTGAGAATTATTGATTCTTAAGAATACGTTTCCGACGGCATATACGGTATAAGAAAGCTTCGGATCCAATCCCGTTCCTTCGGTGTACAGGTTGAGCCATTCATACTTGACCTGCGGGCTTTCCCCGGTGCGGTCAAAAGTGTAATACCCTCCGCCGCCTTCGTGAACATACCAGTGCTGGTTTCCTCCGAGCTCCGGATCATACTGCCGCGCCCAGAAGCGGTCCGCCGGAATCACCGTGTCGCAGAACATCCAGTCCGTCATAATGTAGGAATCGGTCGCCGGATCATAATATACCTCACTGTTATCGATGAAGGGCTCGCGGTCCACTCCGACGAAATCCCAGCTCTCCCGGGCTTCCTTCACATTTACCGTAATCCGGCCGTACGAATAGAACTGCGGTCCGACCTGTCCGGGCTCGTCCAGCTGATAGAGGATGTCGGTGGCGCAGACCATGAAGTACTGCTCGTTTACGCCGACGTCGATCTCCCGTCCGTCATACACGAAGCCGGATATCATGACGCCGTGGTACAGGCTGCTGAAGGGCATCCCGACGGGAATCGTAAAGAGGCCGCCGTCCGGAAGGTCCGAAAGGCCCTTCTTCTCCTTCGCCTTCCCGTTTATGAAGCATACGCCCTCCGGCGTGTAATCGTATACGGTTTCATATTCGTCTCCCTGGAAGAACATCGCGTCATCTACGTCAAATGTGATGTTCGGATACGCCGCTGCCCGGGCAATAATCTCCTCATCGGAAAGCTTGAACCACTCAAGGGCGTCTCCCTCCCCGACATAGTACACGGTGACGTCCCTGCCATGCTTATAAAGCACGCGGTCCACAGTCTCCCGCTGATATAAGAGAACGTCGGTTTCCTCCTGCTTGGTAAGGAACCAGACACTGTCCGCATCCTTCAGAAAGATCATCGAGAATGTATTCGAAGGGCCCTCGTTCTTCGCGGCCGGTGTCGGGGTGTTCGTCACCGTAGGCGTATTCGACACCTGCTCCGCGGGAGGCTTGTTCGGGTCGCCCTTGTCCACTTCCATTTTTCCTTTGCTGCACGCTGCGCAAAGGCCGATCGCGGCAATGCACAGAAGCAGCAGCCAAAACTTCTTCATAGAGAATCTTATCTCCTTAGTATTACGCTTTTCTTTATCATAGCAAAGAGTTATTACAGAAATACTCCCGAAATATTACAAAAGTATTACAATAAAAAACCGCCTGCCTACCGGCAGACGGTTTTTTGAAACTCAGTTACTCTTTTTCAAGACGGGCCTTAACTTTACCGAACAGAACCATGAAAGCGATACCGAAACCGGCTGCGCCGAGTCCTGCGATTGCGGGAATTGCCTTTGAGCTGAACTGTACGGGCAATGTCCATACGGTAACGACGATAACGCCGCCGAGAATGATCAAAACAATGGAGAGAACGTTCAAAAGCTTCAGTCCGGCCTTCGTTGCCAAAACGGCACTTGCGGACTTCTCGCCGCGCTCAATCTTGTCGGCATCCTTTAATTTCTTGCCGGCAAGCAGCTCCGAAACCTGGATCTCAAGGATCCGGCACAGGGGCTCAAACAAATCCGCGCTCGGAGTTGAATGTCCCTCTTCCCATGCGGCAATCGTATTCGGTTTAACACCCAGACGGCCTGCGAGCATCGCCTGTGTAAGCTTTACTTCTTCTCTGCACTGCGCAATAAACTTGCCAATTGCTTCCTGAGTCATGAAAAAACACCTCCGTGAATTCAGATTCTCTCTTTATTGTAGCATTTTCCGAACAATTAGTAAAGGCTAAATCTTTGTAAAATCTATAACAGTTTTTGCAGTTTCATCCACTCTTTGCAGAGCTCCGGCCACATCGCGACATCGCGGAAGTCGGGCATCGGCGGCATGGGCGGACGCTCGCCCTCGGGCTTCGGCTTCTCTTCGCCTTCGGGATTTCCGAAGAACTGAATCATCAGCTCCGTGCGGCGCTCCTTAGATACGCGGACACCCTTATGCTCCCTGACCGCCTGTACGGCAAGGTTAACCTGCTCCATCGTATACGGTTCGCCGAAGTCACCGGTCTTAAAGCGGTCGCTGTACACCGAAAGGCCGTGCCAGCCGGCAGGGAATGCGTAGTAAGCGTACGGTACGCCGGCCTTTCTGCAGGCTTCCGCGAACATCATGCTGTTCTCCACCGGAACCAGGTTATCGGTAACCGTCTGCCAGATAAAGCACGGCGGCGTGTCCTTCGTCACCTGCTTCTCAAGGGAGTAGTAATTCATCTCGTCATCGCCCGCGTTCTGCCCCACAAGCGCCCACACCGAATAGATATGGGTAAACTCGCCGGTCGTAATGACCGGATAGCAGAGAACCGCGCCGTCGGGGCGGTTACTGAACGGAGCGTACTCCGGGTCGGTGTCCTTAATATCCGGAAAATGTGTGGCTACCGTTGCGCAGAGATGTCCTCCCGCAGAGGATCCGCATATCGTAATGCGCGACGGGTCAATGTGAAAGCGTGCGGCATTGGCCCTGATATAACGAATAGCGCGGCTCAGGTCCTTCATGGGCTGGTCCCGAAGCGGCACCGACATCGTGATATCGGTCGTATAGGTCAGAACGATAATGTTCATCCCCATCTTGTAGAAGACGTCGCCGACCGCCTCACCCTCGGTGTTGACGACCATGCAGTAGCCGCCGCCCGGTACGATCAGAAAGCACGGGCGCACCTCGTCATCGTCATGGAGATAGGTATAGATAAACGGCGTAAAGCCGTACGCAGCCTCGTAGTTGTACTCACCGTCCTTGTAGATCGGCTCCCGAAAACTTACCGCGGTATCAATCATGCGCCCGCTCCCTTCATGGCCTTTTTGTCTTTCTTCATATCCTTCTTAAAGCGGCGGAAATCCCCGAGGGCCTTCCAGCCGATGCCGAAAATCTTACGGATATTGATGCTGTTCTTGCCGGCCTGTCTCGGCTTGAAGGAGATGGCGCGGAACGCCTGCGTCTCGCCGAAGTAAGCATAGTAGGTCGTCATCATGATGTTCGGAAGATTGTAGTCCTCCTGCATCTTGTAGAGATACTTCTTCACAACGTCGCACTTCATAAGCCGGAAAGGCGCGTTCGCATCCGGAACCTTGACACCGAAGTAAAGCCGGAGTAAGAAACATACGACCTTCTCGACGAACGCCCGGCTCTTGCCGTCGCCGCGTACGGTACGGTTTCCGAAGATGCCGTCGTACTCCGTTCTGAGCTGCCAGAACGCGTCGAATTCGGCCGGATTCGTCTGTCCGTCCGAGTCGGTCTGGAACACGTAATCAATGCCTCGTTTGATCGCGAGATCATAAAGCGCGATTACCTTCGGTCCGTGATACCGGTTCGTGTCCGGAAGAATCTCAAGCTGCGGGAATTCCTTCTGCAGGTTCGTAAGCACCTCGTGGGTGCGGTCCTTGCTTCCGCTGTCCGCGATTACAAGGCGGGAGTCTTCTCCTTTCCCCTCGAGAATCGGGTACCACTGGCGCACTACGCTTTCGATGTTGGCTTCCTCATTGTAAGCCGGCATAACGATATATAAAGAATCCATAAAAACCTCCGAAATAAGACTCTCTTCAGTATACCATCAGACCTTCGGCGCGTCAATGGGAACGGGTTTATTGGTTCAGCGCGTAGTAGAGGCCCTTCATGGCCATCAGCTCCTCGTGGCTGCCCTGCTCGGCAATGCCCTTGTTGGAGATGTAGAGAATGCGGTCCGCGCTACGGATCGTGGAAAGCCGGTGCGCAACCATGAAGGACGTCTTGCCCGCAAGCAGCTTCTTAAGGGCCTTCTGAATAAGCGCCTCGGTTTCGGTATCAATGGAGCTCGTGGCCTCGTCGAGGATTACCACGGACGGGTTCTTCAGAATGATTCTCGCAAAGGAAAGCAGCTGCTTCTCGCCTGCGGACAGTCCCGCGCCGCGCTCCTCAAGCTTATGGTTGTAGCCGTCCGAAAAACGCTCGATAAAACCGTTCGCGTAGATGCTTTCGGCCGCCTTTATGCACTCCTCGTCGGTGGCATCCGGCCGCCCGTAACGGATGTTCTCCATAATGGTGCCCTTGAAGATGAAAGGCTCCTGCATCAGCACGCCCACTTCTTTTCGAAGCGAGTCAAGCGTCACCTCGCGGACGTCGTGACCGTCAATCCGGACGCTGCCCTCGGCAACATCATAGAAACGGGTCAGCATGTTAATGACCGTCGTCTTGCCGGCACCCGTCGGCCCCACAAGGGCAATCGTCTCGCCCGGCTTTACGTGCAGGTCGAAGTGCTCAAGAATGTTGACGCCTTCATCATAGGCAAATGTGACATCGTCGAAATCCACTTTGCCGGCAACCGAGGACAGCTTTACGCAGTCCTTCTCGTCGTGGATTTCCACCGGGTAATCAATCGTATCGAAAACCTGCTCCAGGTTCGAGCTCACCTGCGCGAGCTGCTGGATCAGGATCGCGATCATCGTAAGCGGGCCGCTGAACTGCGACATGTAGCTTGTAAACGCGACGACAAGTCCCGCGTTCACATACGTCGAGCCCTTGAGGATCAGGGAAAGCGCCATGCCGTACAGGCATACGGTTCCGAGATTCCAGAACGTCTCAACGATAGGCGTATTCAGCTCATTACGGCGGAATATGCGGAGCCACTGCTTCACGCAGCCGTCGTGGATCTCGCTGTAAATCTTCTCGCTGCTGTCCGTCCGGTTGTAGCTCTTCACGATCTTCTCACCCATGATCGTCTCCACGAGGAAGGCGGACCGGTTCGAGTTCTTCGCGCGGAGCTTTGCGAACTCCTTACGGATCACATAACGGAGCGCGAAGATGCAGACCATCATCGGTATAATTACGGCAAATACCATGGCTGTCAGCTGCGGGCTCAGCCCTAACATGAAGAACGTCACGATGATCAGCTTCACCGCGTAGGAAAGCAGATTCAGCACATAGTTTGAGAAGAAGTTCGCGAGACCGTCGACGTACTCGGTAACGCGGACGACAATCTTCCCATTTGGCTTCGAGTCAAAGTAATCGAAGGGCAGCTCCTGCAGCTTGTAGAAGACATCCTTTCTGACGTCGCAGATGATCCGGTGTCCGACGATGCCCATAATCCGCTGATGGAAGAAGTTCACGGCAATCTCAAGGATTGCGATCGCCGCCATCGAGGCGATCACAAAGGCAAGCGTGCGGTACTCTTCCGTCACGACAACGTTGTCGATGATCTCACGAAGCAGTAACGGCGTGATCATCGCAAGTCCTGCGGAAACAAGCATCAGAACGCCGACGAGAATAAAGGAGCCGCGGTAAGGCTTCATGTAGCGGAGCACTCTTCCGAACTGGCGGATATCAAATTTCTTACGGATGACTTCATCCTGGAAGTAAGTATTTTTCTTAGCCATGTTCTATGCCCTCCCTTCCGAGATTTTGTCGGCAAGGGCGTCGAAGTTCACGCTGCCTTCCTGGGTGATCTGAATGTTATAAATCTTGGCAAATGTGCCGTCCATCTTCATCAGCTCCTCAAAGGAACCGCGTTCTATGATCTCGCCGTCCCGAAGGTAGATGATCTCGTCGCAGTCCACAACCGAGGACAGACGGTGCGCGGAAATCAGAAGCGTCTTGTCCGGATAATACTGCTTGATGTCCGCAAGAAGCCGTTTCTCCGTACCGACGTCAAGGGCCGAGGTGGAGTCGTCCAGAACGAGGATCGGGGCATTCCGAAGAAGTGCTCTCGCAATTGAGACACGCTGCTTCTGGCCGCCGGAGATACCGAGTCCGCGCTCGCCGATGATCGTTTCATAGCCTTCCGTAAAGCTGGAGATAAAGCCATGGGCCTGCGCATGCTCCGCAGCCTTCACAACCTGCTGTCTTCCGACCTCGGGCTCGGAGTAGGCGATGTTCGAAGTAATCGTATTGGAGAACAGGAACACGTCCTGAAATACGTAGGAGAACTGCCTTCTTAAGGAATCCAGCTCGTACTCGCGGATGTCCGTTCCGTTTAAAAGCACCTGTCCTTCGGTCATGTCGTGAATCCGGATCAGGGACTCAAGGAGCACGCTCTTACCGGAGCCCGTGCCGCCGACGATACCGATCTTCTTGCCGGGTGTTATGTCAAGATTAATATTCTTAAGGATCTTCTGGCCTCCGATTTCAAGGCTTGCGTTGATAACCTGAATGTGCGCCTCACTGAGAACGCCTGCCTCGGGAGCGTTCTCCTCGGCGGGGTACATGATGCCCTGCTCGGGGTTCTCACGGACACTCACGGAACCGCTTACGATCTTGCTTTCCGTGTTCATGAAATCCATCATTTTCCGCCCGGACACGAGCTGCTGCTGCATCTGGAACATGCTGTTGTTGATCTGGGTGATGTGGTTCATGATACGGAATACATAGTCTCCGCTCGCCACGAGATAACCGATGAGAAGCTGCCCCTTCATGACGAGCACCGCGCTCACGGCAATGCTTCCGATGTACGCCGTCTGGCGGATCAGTCCGAAGATTGCCTCGAAGGAGGAGGACAGTTTAATCTGCTTGATGTGCGCGTCCCGGAGAGTGTAATTGGAGGTGTCGAACTTCTTCCGTTCCACGTCCTCATTTGTAAAGGAACGAACCAGGCGGACTGCTTCGATATTCTCCTGGACGGTAAGCGCCATGTTACTGTTGCAGCCGCGGATCGCGCGGAAATTCGCTCTTGCAAGTTTTCGGAAACGAAGCAGCGAAATCGCGAAGAACGGCGACAGAATAAGCGGGATCACAAGAAGTGACCGGTTGATTCCGGCAAGCATCACAATCGCCACCACGAGAACAAAGATGCTGTCGCAGATGTTCGGAATCATTCTGCAGAACAGTTCCTTGAACATGATGGTGTCGGAATTGATCGTCGTCAGAAGCTCACCGGTGTTGTACTCGGCGATGGTCTCCGAATCGAGCTCCATGAGCTTATGGAATGTAAGCTCCCTTAGGTCCGTCTCAAGCGCGAGACCGAGCTTTTGAAGAATATAGTTTTTGGCGTAAACGATGATATCCTTGAAGAGAATCAGACTGAGAAACACCGCCGACAGCGAAAAGAACAGCCGCATTGAGTGAATCTCGCCGTACTTGCCGGACAGAAGGAACGAAAACACGCCGTCCTCCGCCGGGTTATCCTTGATGATGTAGTTGATGAACATCGCGGTAAGAAGCGGCAGCATCAGGTCTGCCGTCAGCGCCGCAAAGCTCATCAGCTTTGTCAGAATGTCCAGGGGAAGATGCCTCTTCCACTGCCTGAAACCGAATTTGAAAACTCCCATTTTCCTTCCCTCCGCCGTCCTGCGGCCCGTCTAAGAGAAACTCAATCTATGATACGATTGAATCATAACATCTTCATCCGCAAAGAAAAATGGACTATAATTCCCGCTTTTTACACTTTTCGATATTTTCACAACGGGCGGCTCGCGGACAACAAAAAAGACGGGCTGAACAATCAGCCCGTCTCAATGTTATCGAATTGTCTCAGCCCTTCTCAAGTGCAAGGGTTCTCGTGGTCAGGTCGCAAACCTCAGCCGGTCCGTAGTACTGGATGGCACCCGGATAGGTGAAGCAGGTCTTAACGGCCCACTCCTCACGGTGCTTCTCGAAGTACTTGAACGGCTTGCCGTCAAGTTCTACAAGAGCCTTACGGATAACGGGCTTGTCCTTACCGTTACGACGCTCGATGTTCATCATCTTCGTGATCGGCATACCGCCTGCCTTCCACTCTTCAGCGGGCTTCGAAAGGTTCGAAACCTTCGAAAGGTAACCGGTGTAACCGTACTGGATCAGCATGAAAGCGTTGTAGCCGAGGGAGTAGCAGTAGTCAGCGTCGAAGTTCGACGGGAAAGCGCAACGGCCTTCGTAACCGAAGAAGTGATGCTGCGTACCGAACTTGCCCTTATAGGTGCCGGCTTTCTTTCTCTTCGAAAGCTCCGTCTTAACCATCTCGGAGAAGAGCTTCTCGGACTCGATCAGGGAAACCTGTACGTTGCCGTGAGGATCTCTCTCAAGGAACAGCTGCTGCTGAATGCCCTGAGGAAGAATGTCGAATACCTTGAAGGAAGCCTTGGTCAGGCCTGCCTTGATATATTCATACTTGGAATTCCAATCCGGAAGAGCGTTGAATTTGTCGGTCTTCTCGCCTGCAAGGAGCTCGTTGATCTCTGCGATCAGCTTGGAGAACTCGGGAACGAACTCAACGATACCCTCGGGGATGATTGCTACACCGAAGTTCTCGCCGTTGTTACCACGGGTCTCAACAGCATCGGCAATGTACTTGGTGATCTGTGCAAGAGACATCTTCTTAGCGGCAACTTCCTCACCGATGAGGCAGATGTTGGGCTGCGTCTCAAGCGCGCACTCAAGGGCAACATGGGAAGCGGAACGGCCCATAACCTTGATGAAGTGCCAGTACTTCTTCGCGGAGTTCGCGTCACGCTCGATGTTACCGATCAATTCGCTGTAGGTCTTCGTTGCGGTATCGAAACCGAAGGAAGCCTCAATGTCCTCGTTCTTAAGGTCGCCGTCGATGGTCTTCGGGCATCCGATAACCTGTACGCCGGTCTTCTTCGCTGCCATGTACTCGGCAAGTACGGCTGCGTTCGTGTTGGAATCGTCACCGCCGATGATAACGATGGCGGTCAGTCCGTGCTTCTGCGCAAC
>JAEEGI010004822.1_pt1 | contig 31323 bp, 22 predicted proteins | sample 8958751 | NCBI WGS metagenome assembly JAEEGI01 (sample SAMN16246545, study PRJNA631951) | gut metagenome | biome: gut microbiome; feature: rumen; material: KS-attached | host: Bos | place: Iran: Karaj | collected 2018-10 | reverse complement strand
GATAGTCGCCATGGGTATTACGAAGAGTCTTCTGGTCATCATTGAAGAACCGACGAGCGGTGGGCGTGACAAAGATGATGTTACCACCCTTCTCTCGGACACGGTCGGCAAAGATCTTCAGATTGCGCGAATAGCTGTACCAGGCACCATCGCCAGCCCGTTTCTCTTTCTCGTCGTTATGGCCGAACTCACAGATGACGTAATCCCCTTTCCGCAGTTGGGAGAGAATTTTATCCAGTCGCAATTGGGCAAGGAAAGTGGTGGCAGAGAGTCCGCTTTCGGCGTAGTTGGCAATAGCCACCCGCTCGTCAAACCATCGGGTGATCATCTGGCCCCAAGATGCCCAAGGCTCCTGTTCCTGATCCACGACGGTACTGTTGCCGCAAAGGAAGACGGTGACAGCCTGACTGTCGGGCTCTATGGTGATGCGCTGTACGGCAGGAGCCGGGCCACAGAACTGCAGGGAGAGCATATCGTCCCAGTTCTTGTAGCTCAGTTCTCGAGGCTTGAGTTTGACGCTGGTAGAGGCATCAATCGTAGGCTCATGTTTGTTGACGGTAAAGGCGATTGTCTGGAACTTTCCTTTCTTAGTACTCACCAGGTCAGCATAGTGCCGGCGCGACTCTGCACGGACAACGGTTTGTGCAGCCCGCTTCTTCGAGCCGAGGGTGACGGTGACACGGTAATTGCCATCGGGCACCTTTACTGAGAAATCGATCGGACGGTCACTATATGCATTTAATAAGGTATCGACCTTCTGAGCCCTGACAAGCAGACTGGCAACGATGGCCATTGTGAGGATGAGAATCTTACGCATAGTTGTTCTTTTTGATTGACGATGCAAAGGTAAGCCTTTTGTAACGCTTATGCCACCGAGAATCGTGCGAAATCTATCAAAGTTGTACAAATTTCATAAATTCAGAACAGATAAATATGGAAACAATCAATCTTTTACCCTAATTTTGCACACAAAACCAAACAAACTCAGAAATGAAAACAAATCGCATCATGACACTGGTCGGCCTGCTGAGCCTGACAACTGGACTTCGGGCTCAGCCAAGGGAGACTGTCAACCTGAATTTCAGTTGGGAGTTCTCCCACGATTCTCTCTTTAACGCATCAAAGATGATAGACGTGCCCCATGACTTCCAGATTGAGCAGCCCTGGGTGGCTCCTGCTGCCGATGAACGGGCTGACAACACAGATGTAGCTGCGAACATCAAGAGTCGTCTGTCGGCCAGGGGATTCAAGGAGATGGGGGCTGGCTGGTACCGCAAGACCATTACTCCCGATGCCTCAATGGAAGGACGACGGGTGCTGCTGGACTTCGAGGGAATCATGTACGTAGGCGACGTATGGCTGAACGGACAACATATCGGAGGAACAGACTATGGATACGTGGGATTTGAGATCGATGTGACAAAATTGTTGCGCTATGGACAGCCTAATGAAATCAAAGTGAAGGCCCATACGATGACAGAAAAGAACTCGCGCTGGTATACCGGTGGGGGATTGTTTAGGAATGTCAGCCTCATCAGTACACCTGCCGACTTGTATTTTGAACGTCATCCGCTCTATATCACCACCCGCGATAACCGATTTGTAACGGTTTCTGCCGACTACACCAACCGTACCAAGGCCAAACAGACGACGATGAAGGTGAGCATCTACGATCCTTCAGGACAGTTGGTCGTAGAGAAAACCGTTCAGCGTGGTAGCCATCCGCAGACACGTACCCTGACCATCCAGATGCCAGAGACGGAGATACCTTCGCCCCAACTATGGGACGTGGATTCGCCACGACTATACAAGGCCGTCGCCCAGTTGTTACGGGAAGATGGCACGGTGGCCGATGAGGTGAGTGAGCAGTTTGGCATCCGCACCATTGAGTATGGGCCGCAGTTCGGCATGAAACTCAACGGAAGGAAAGTACTCCTGAAAGGCTATGCCAACCACCACTCCTTAGGAGCCTTGGGTGCTGCTGCCTATCCACGGGCCATCGAGAAGCGCATCCAGCTGATGAAACAGTTCGGCATCAACCACATCCGCACGTCGCATAATCCCTATAGCCGCGACTTCATCAGGTTGTGCGACAAATATGGCATCCTTGTCGTGGATGAACTCTACGACAAATGGACCCAACAGCATACGGGTGGCCGCGTGCCGTTCCTGAACCACTGGGCACAGGATGTAACGGAATGGATCAAGCGCGACCGCAATTCACCCAGTGTAGTGATGTGGAGCTTAGGCAATGAACTGCAGCAAGATCCCAACCTGCCGTTCAATGACTGGGGCGTGACGTGCTATAAGATGATGAAACCCGTGCTGGAGCGTTATGACTCTACCCGAAAGGTCACGGTGGCCATGCACCCACGCTACCGCAACTGGGAGACCGACTCCCTACCCTGCGACCTCGCCATGCAGACGGACATTCAAGCGTATAACTATAGGTACATGTATTTCCCCGGCGACGGCAGACGATTCCCCTGGATGACATTCTATCAGAGTGAGGCCAGCATCAGCAATATGGGTCCCAACTGGTTTGAGATGAACCTCGACAAGGTTATCGGACTGGCCTATTGGGGAGCCATCGACTACCTCGGCGAGAGTCAGGGCTGGCCGGAAAAAGGCTGGGCACAAGGCGTGTTTGACATCTCGCTGGAACCCAAGCCAAAGGCATTCTTTATGAAGAGTTTCATGTCTGACGAGCCGATGGTACATATCGCAGTGTCTGAAGGTGGCCGCAGCGATGTAGTATGGAACGGCGTTCAAACTGGCAATGCCTCACTCTCAGAGAACTGGAACCGTCAGGAAGGCTCAACCGTCAGCCTGATCACCTTTACCAATGCCCATGAAGTGGAACTGCTGCTGAACGGCAAAAGCCTTGGCAGGAAGCAGAATCCCGAAGCCCCCAAGCTGCGTAACCAAATCTATTGGAAAGACATCCCCTATCAGCATGGGCGTTTAGAGGCCGTTGGTTATGACAAAAACGGCAAGCCCGTAGCCCGTCACACCTTGGAGACCACTGGCAAGGCCGTGAAACTCATCGTCACCCCCGACAACAACGATTGGATCGCTGACGGTCAGGATCTGCAGCACCTGCGTATCACGGCCGTTGACAGCAAAGGCAGAAGAGTGTTGTCTGCTGCTGACGACCTGCGGTTCGAGGTAGAAGGCGACGCACGGATCGTAGCCGTCACCAATGGCGACATCACCAGCGAGGAACTGAATGTCACTGACCACCGTCGTCTTTGGAAAGGCTCAGCCATGGTCATCCTTCGTGCTGGCACCAACCCCTCGAAGGTGACTCTGAAAACCCTCTCCAAACATTACAAACCCATCATCACCAAACTCGAAACTCATTAAATAGCAAAAAAGTAAAGACATAACGTTACTATGGAAGAAAAAGTTAAAACCGCAATGCAAAAAGGAAGGGTAATCAGTATTTTACTTTTTTACCTTTTTACCTTTTTACCTTTATCCGCCCAATCCCGCCAAGAGGTGCTCCAGACAGCCCAGAAGGCCAACGACTACTTCATGGCGAAGTACGCTGATCCCACCCTTCCTACAAACGTGAAGAAGATCCGCCCTTCGTCGCTCTGGACACGCGCCGTCTATTACGAAGGCCTGATGGCCTTGAACGCCATCGATCCCAAGGACGCCTATCTCGACTACGCTTTCCGATGGGCTGACTTCCACCAATGGACGCCCCGTAACGGCGTCAAGACCACAGATGCCGACGACCAATGCTGCGCCCAGACGTATATCGAGTATCAACAACTGACGGGCAAAGGCACGTTGGAACCCACCAAAGAGAACCTTGCCAAGCAGATGGCTTCCGGACGCACGGACTATTGGACGTGGATCGACGCAATACAGATGGCCATGCCTGTATACGTCAAGATGTATGCCATCACGGGCGACAAGCAGTATCTGGACTACGCCATGAAGAGTTACCTGTGGAGTCGTAACACTTGTGGAGGCGGACTCTTCAACGTGAAAGAGGGTTTGTGGTGGAGAGACAAGGACTATGTGCCGCCATACAAGGAGAAAGACGGAAAGAACTGTTATTGGAGTCGTGGCAACGGTTGGGTGTATGCAGCACTGGTACGTTGTCTGGACGTGCTGTCACCTAAAGATAAGGCTTACAAGCAACTCAAAAAGGACTTCATGCTGATGAGCGACGGTCTGCTGAAGTGTCAGCACGAAGACGGATTCTGGCACGCCAGCCTGGTGTCAGACGCAGACTACCCCACGCCGGAGATGACGGGCACAGCCCTGTTCCTCTACGGCATGTCATGGGGCATCCGGAAAGGACTGCTCAACGAAAGCCTCTATCGACCAGCGTGTGACAAGGCGTGGAAGGCACTGGAGTCATGCCTCCACACCGACGGCTTCCTCGGCTGGAACCAAGGTACAGGCAAAGATCCCTCGGCTGGTCAGCCCGTCACCTTCACCCGCGTGCCCGACTTTGAAGACTACGGCACCGGCTGCTACCTCCTCGGCCTATCAGAATACTATAAATTAAATGATTAAGTAATTGTAAAAATACAAATTTGTATGATTTATAACACGAATTATCACGAATTATCCATGAATTGCTGCGCGCAGCATTATATGAACAATTACATGACAATTATATGTTAAATAGAAATCATCCCGAATTATTATTTAATCGTCACTAAAAACAATAGCTATGCGACTTCTGTCTTTATTAGTAATCATAATTCTCAATTCTCAACTCTCAATTCTCAATTCCCACGCCCAAACTTGGCCCACGCCTTTACCTGAAGCCAAGCCCGGCACTCGCTGGTGGTGGTTAGGCTCGGCTGTTGACAAAGAGAACCTTGAGTGGAACCTCGCTGAGTATGCCCGTGTGGGCATCGGAGCCGTGGAGATCACGCCGCTCTATGGTGTCCAGGGTAATGACGCGAACAACATCCCGTTTCTGTCGCCCCAATGGATGCAAGCCCTGAAGACCGTTCAGGACATCGCCCGCCCGTTAGGCATCGAGGTGGATATGAACTGTGGCACCGGCTGGCCTTTTGGCGGACCGCATATCTCGCTGGATCAGGCTGCCTGCAAAGCCATCTTCAATGATACCATTATTAATGGCGTGCGCACCTACGATGTCAAGATAGGACGCACGCAACAGAAGGTGAAGCGTGCTGCCCCTGGCGGAGAAGGCTGGGTGGTGGATCATTTTGATCGCGAAGCCGTGCATCATTACCTCGACCGATTTGAGCAGGCTTTTGCCACCTCTGGCGTCCCCTACCCTCATACCTTCTTCAACGATTCCTACGAAGTGTATAAAGCCAACTGGACACCCACGCTGTTTGAGGAGTTCCAAAAGCGGCGCGGCTATGACCTGCGCACCAAGCTGCCAGAACTCCTTGGTGATGTCGATGACGGCAACCAAGTGCTCTGCGACTATCGTGAGACGCTCTCAGACCTGCTATTGGAGAATTTCACGCAGCAGTGGGCATCGTGGGCACACTCTCACGGCGTCAAGGTGCGCAACCAGGCACACGGCTCTCCCGCCAACCTGCTCGATCTCTATGCGGCCGTTGACATCCCTGAGATTGAAGGCTTCGGCTTGTCCGAGTTTGGCATCAAAGGACTGCGTACCGACCCTGGCAAGACCAGAAAGAACTTCAGCGACGTATCGATGCTGAAATATGCCTCATCGGCTGCCCACGTCACAGGCAAGCCGTTCACTTCGAGCGAGACCTTCACTTGGCTGACTGAGCACTTCCGCACCAGTCTGTCGCAGATGAAGCCCGACCTCGACCTGATGTTCACCTGCGGTGTCAACCACGTTTACTTCCACGGCACGTGCTACTCACCCAAGAACGACCCTTGGCCGGGCTGGCGATTCTATGCCTCTATCGACATGAGTCCTACGAACTCCATCTGGCGCGATGCACCTTATCTGATGGAGTATATCCGTCGCTGTCAGAGTTTCCTGCAATTGGGACAGCCCGACAATGATTTCCTCGTATATCTGCCCGTCCGCGACATGTGGCACCAGCGAGGCCCACGCAATGACGATGCGAAATGGGAGAGCAAAGACCGCCGTGGTGGCGAAGACCTGCTGATGCAGTTCGATATCCACACGATGGATGAGAAGGCGCCGCAGTTCATCCGCAGCATCCTCACCATCGACAGCCTCGGCTACGACTGCGACTACATCAGCGATCGCCAACTGGCCAAGGTTCGCATCGAAGACGGCATGCTCGTCACGGAAGGCGGCACACGCTACCGTGCCCTTATCATCCCCAGCAATACGACCATCGACAGCCGATTAGAGGCGTTGCTGTCGCCCATCAGCGATTACGTCATCCATGGCGAGTCGGCTGAGGATCTGGAGATGTATGCCAAGGCCGAGCCGATGAAGGCCCTCTACGGCCTCCGCGCCATCCGCAGAAAGACCGCCGATGGCTACCACTATTTCATCGCCAACCTGACGCCCAACGATATCGAAGGCTTCACGCCCCTGGCAGTCCCCTTCGTCAGCGCCACGTGGTTCAATCCGATGGACGGTGACATCACGCCTGCCTACGTCAGCGACGGCCTCCTCTACATCGCCCTCAAGTCCGGCGAGAGCATGATCCTCCAGACCTCAACTCAGCTCGGCTCTGCCGCCTCTCTCTCCGAGGAACCCTCTTCTGCCGCAATTCCCCTCCTGAGTAGGAGGGGCCAGGGGTGGTCTGATCCGCCTCAAACTCTCCCCCTCTCCGGCCCCTGGTCTCTCTCCTTCACCGATGAAATCCCCCACGTATCAGACACCTTCCGCCTCGACTCCCTCCAGACCTGGGAAACCCTCTCCGACTCTGCGGCTGTCACCATGGGCACCGGCATCTACACCACGACCTTCAAACTCTCTGCCGCTCTAGCCAAGAAACACTGGAAGATCGACCTCGGCGATGTCCGCGAGTCGGCACGTGTCTATCTGAACGGCCAGTATCTGGGTTGCGCCTGGGCTGTACCTTTCGTACTCGACTGCGGTGATGCCACGCGCAAGGGTAAGAACGAACTCCGCATAGAAGTGACCAATCTCCCAGCCAACCGCATTGCCGACTTAGACCGCAAAGGCATCAAATGGCGCAAGTTCAATGAGATCAACGTGGTAGATATCGACTACAAGAAAACCACCTATGCCGAATGGCCTCCAATGCCCAGCGGCCTCAATTCCAAAGTCACGCTACTGACAAGCGAGTGAGCTCAGTCAATGACCTTTTCGCAAGGAGTCCACGTGTCTTTGAGTATCTCATTGACCAGGCTACCGCAGTACTTCAGGAAGAAATCTGTGCCTGTGGCTACGTGCAGCGAACCTGACTGGTAGGTGACGGCCTTGATGTTATCTATACCCCAACTGCTGCGCACACTCTCGAAGTTGCAGTAAGGCACCACCTCGTCGCCAATGGAATGGAAGAAGGTGAATCCGCGGCCGGGCATGAAGTTGTCGGCTGTCACCGCATTCTTAGCCAGTGAATGCTCCAAGGCCTTCAACTTTGCCTCAGGCACTTCACCTGTGACGATGCCGTCACGGAAGTAAGCAATGACACCAGGCTTGAGACACTGGTCAACGGTGCAGTAGTTGTAGCCCTTGCCATTCTCGAGTTCAAAGTCGCGCTGCTTGCCGCTGCCATCTACAGAATTTTTCTTGGTGTAGGGAAGGAAACCTTCGCTGGTCTTTGCCTTCATGACGAAGCCACCGTCGTCGCCAAAATCGAAGGAGTGCTGCAGCAGGGCTGCCTGAATGTCGTCGGTCGTATTCTGCTTGCTCCCAATCATATCGAAGATACCCGTCTCCTTGAACTCATCGGTCACGAAGTCCTGATATTTGCATCCTGCGGCCATCATATCCGGATCGGTATCGATGGCACCCTTCAGCAGCATGGCGGGAGCTACGGGCATGAAGAGCTGATCCATGGTGATATAGCGCTTCAGCGTGGCCAGCGGGTCGTATGGACCGTCACCGCATACGGCACCTTTCAGTCTGAGCGAGGTCTCATTGTGATCCTGACAGTAGCGCAGCACACCAGCCGAGACGGCACCACCCTGTGAATAGCCGATGGATACTGCTGACCAGTCTTCGTCCATGCTCGACACCTCACTCTCAAACCAACTGAGACCAGCCTTGACGCCCGTCACCACCTGCTCGGCAGTCAGTTCACGGTTGCAGTAAGGATGGGGATAGGAAGCGGTAGAGCCATAACCCTCGTAGTCGGGCACGATAACCAGTGCTTTCTGGCTGAGTGCGCTGGTGAACAGTGCCAGCATATTGATCTCTCCGAGCGACGACAGATTGCTGAAGTTGGTGGGGCGCTGGGCGTCGCTGGTAATGGTGCTGTGGCAGCCGATCACCAGCTGGCTCGGTGTAGCCTCCCCAATGAGGGCGTATGGCCATACTATCAGTTCAGAGAGGTCTTTCTCAGTGCCGTCGGCAGTCTTGCAGCGATAGAGCAGCGTGACCCATTTATAGACGCAGAAGGTACTGCCGTCTTCGCCAGACTCGCCCGTCTGCAGGGCCTTACTCTTTGCTTCCTCTTCCGTCAGCGGTGTTATAACGAAGTCCTCGCGCTGGAACTCTGCCATGTTGGCAGGATTGGCGGCCTTCAGACTAACCTGAGTGCTGACAAAGCCGGATTCCACCACACGGACGTTTGCCACGGGGTCAGGGCTAGATGTATCGGGTGTTGGAATGACTTCTATATCGTCATTTGAACAAGCTGAGAAGCCGATTAATACAATAATACTGCTAAGTACCAAAAGAACTGATGACTTAATTGAATTCATAATTGCTTAAATTTCTAAATTGATAAACTGTTTTTTAATCTCTGGTGCAAAGTTACGGCGCTTTTCAAGTTCATTCCAAACTTTTCGATGATTTTTGTCTGAGATAGTAGCGACAAAAAAACGAAGATGCGACAAATCCCAGAATGCAGTCCGGAATCTGTCGCATAAAAAAAGAAGAGTTCAACGATTTTACTCATTGAACTCTTTGCGGAAAATCTCTCAAAGAACCATCCCTAATGCCTTTGCAACAGCATTCTTAATGAACGCATTAATAGTTATGCCAGCGTTCTGGGCTGCAATAGCAACGCCGCTATGAATTTCTGGAGTCAGACGGACATTGAGAACACCAGTATATGGCTTTCTTGGCTCAATGCCTTTCTCTTCACATAAAGCCAGATAGTCATCAACTGCTCCTTCAAAATCCGCTGTCAATTCCTCTACAGTTGAACCCTCATACGTAATGCTATCCTTAGACATTCCTTGCACCTTTCCAAAAAGGCACTTGTCATCTTCGCTATACTCTACACTTCCAGTGTATCCTTTATACTTCAAATATCCCATAATCGTATCCTCCTATTTAATATAGTTGTTCTTTATCAGAAAATTCAAGATGTCTCGCATGATGTAGCCCTTGATGATGTTACTCGGATGGGGCTTATGCATGATATATGCGTTCTGATCATCAGCATTGTAGAACTTGATGCGAGAACCAGACGTAGCACCTTTATTTGCGAGTTCGAACCCATAGCCTTGGAAAAGACTTACAACTTCCTCAAAAGTGAAGTCTCTCGGCAAAGTCCTGAATCGCTTTATTAGCTTTTCTTTTTTATTCATCGCTGCAAAAGTAACTAAATTTAGTCACATAACCAAAGAAATAATCAGATTTTTCTCTCACAAGGACATAATTTCGGCAATAACTGTGGTTTGTTGCCGATTTTATATTACCTTTGCATCGTAAAATCAGCAGGAAACGGGCATTCTTCGCTCACCATCCAGCAGGTCTGTTACAAATGCGGATTCAACGATGTGCCCCATTTCTGCCGCATATTCAAGCGCATGTTTCAAATAACTCCAAAAGAATTTAGAAAACGAGAATGATATGATAGAAAAAGAAAAGATGTTGGCGGGCAAGATTTATTCCGCCGTTGACCCGCAGCTGATTGAAGAGTTGACGGAAGTGAAGGAGATAATCCACGACTATAACCTGTTGCGCCACTCGGGGGAAGGCTGCGATTAAGTGAGAGCAGAGTGGAATTCACACCTACTCTGCAGAACGTGAGCAGGCTCGACCAAAGGTCAAGCTTCGCCGTGGGGCAGACAGTCCCCATTGAGAAATAAAAAAATCACAAAACTGCTGTCCCACCTTATTATATATATGGGACAGATGTTTTGACCGCTGTCAATCGTGCCAATGTTAACGTGTCGTCAGACCGGCATCTTTGGCACGACTTTGTTCGTGGATATAATCTTTATCTGGATAAAGAAACTAAGGTTTTTGTTGACTTTGAGAAAACCTACACATAGCAAGGTCGTTCCGCCGTCGTTCGTAGGTCGTAGCTATATCGTAGCAAGGGCGTAGCGTAGGCGTAGGATAGGCGTAGCATAGGCCGAGGATAGAGGTGGCCGAGAGCAAGCCGAGACCTTCGAGAGAGGTTAGGGAGAGGTTCGAGAGACCTTCGAGAAGCCAAGCCGAGTCTTTCGTTAGGGTAAGAAGAGGGTAAGAAGACCCCAAGAAGAGGGTAAGAAGAGGGTAAGAAGACCCATCCTTTGGTGTTCCTTTAGCCTTCTTTAAGTGCTCCTATCTTCATTATTCTTCCTTGTTTAACATTCCCACCAAATAGTCATAGAAGGCATCGACATCGCTGACGTTGTATTCCTTCTTGTCAATCCAATACTTGGCCTCGTTCTTGGGGGCTGCATCGAGCCACCAAGAGAGCTCGTTACCGACAACATCGTCATCTTTCAGGCCGAACATGATGTTGAAGGCCTGATAGACGGCTTCCCAAAGGGGCGAGATGTAAAAAGGCGGGTATTGGTCTTGGTCATCGTCCCAGATTTGCTTTAGTGCTTTGTTTACGTTCTTCTCTTTTGCCAGTGCCTTTTGTATGGCAGCAATGAAATCCTTGAATTGTTCGCGAGTAGGTGTCATAAATATCCTTTATATAATTGTTCTTACTAAATCCCTGCATTATAGCCGTCCCTTATCAAGGGACTCTAAATGTTCGACTTTCTACCCTTATAGTAGTCGAAAAAGCGGAATGTTACGGCTGAAAGTTAGAAAAAGTGTATCAAACTTACAAAAAAACCGAACTTACCTGCGTATAAAGTGTGTGTGAAAGCATAACCATAGGGCAGACAGGTAATTGCGTCGGAGATGGCAGGCTATATCCATACTCTACTCATACTGTTTGAGTATGCCTAGAGTATGCTTAGAGTATGGCTAGAAGCAGGCTAGAGTATGGCTACAGTATGGGTAAAGCCTCATTTTCTTGAAAAAGATGGGCAGTTGGAGAACGTTGTTTTCATGAACATATGTTCATGGGACTTTCCAGATATGTTCATAAGGGGTGGGAACCTATGTTCGTGAGGCAATGAACATAGGTTGGGCGGAAAAAGGCACTATTTTGCATAAAAAAGCATAAAAAGTGGCTGATATTTTCGATTATTTCATTATTTCGTGAAGAAATTGAGAATAAATCACTACCTTTGTGCAATAAACTATTGAATATGGAAGATATTAACCGAATAAAAATGGTGTTGTTCGAGAAGAAAAGGACTGCACGTTGGCTTGCAGGGCAGTTGGGGGTTACTCCGTCAACGGTCAGTAAATGGTGTACTAACACTTCGCAGCCAGATTTGGCTTGTCTGCTGAAGATTGCAGACTTGCTCGAAGTGGATATCAAGGAACTACTTGTGAGAGAGTACAAACAATATCTTCTTTCTCAGGAATCAAAATGATAACATAGAACTATCGTTGGAAGGTCGTAGCGTAGGCCGAGGATAGAGGTGGCCGAGAGCAAGCCGAGTCTTTCGTTAGGGTAAGAAGAGGGATAGAAGACAAATAGAAGTAAACGAGAATAAAAAGGAAATATAAAACGATTCAAGATATGACAGGAAATAATATAGATAACCCGCATTTTGTCGCATCGCATGACTTTCACGGTGATGCAGAATATGTTGCGTGGTTACAAGAAATCAAAGCTCGCTACCAGCGTATCCGTTCGCGTGTTGCCTTGCAGGCTAATTATGGTGCGCTGGAGTTCAACTGGCAATTAGGGCGCGACCTTGTTGAGAAGAAAGCCGAGCAGAAGTGGGGAGCTGGCGTTGTGGAACAGCTTAGTCTTGACTTGCGTGCCGCCTATCCCGACGTCAAAGGCTTCTCTTCCCGCAACCTCTGGTACATGAAACAATGGTACCTTTTCTATAGTGGTAATTCTGTTCAGACAGAAAAACTGCACCGGCTTGGTGCAGAATTGCAAAGCATTGAAAATCAGAATCCTGTAAAACTGCACCAGCTTGGTGCAGAAATGGTTTCACCGAACCGCATCGCATCGATTATCGACAATGGGGAGATGCTGCCTGTGTTTGGCATCGTTCCTTGGAAGCACCATATACTTATTGCATCCAAGAGTAGTTCGATAGAAGAAGCCTTCTACTATCTGCAACGGACCATCGACGAAGGACTCAGCAGGTCTGAGTTAGAGGATCTGTTTGCCGACGATGCATATACGACGCAAGGAAAGGCCTTAACGAACTTCAGTCAGCGACTGGATGAGGTTCAGGGAGCGCTGGCGAGTAATGTGCTGAAAGATCCCTATCGATTTGATTTCCTGCAACTCCAGCGCCATTATACAGAGAACGACCTCGAGTCGGCATTGGCACAGGACATCACACGTTTCCTTTTGGAATTAGGTAGCGGTTTCACATACGTAGGCCGTCAGAAGGAGTTCGTCGTGTCGGGTGACGACTATCTGCCTGACATGCTCTTCTACCACATCCGCCTGCGTTGCTATGTGGTTATTGAGTTGAAGGTGGTGGAATTCATGCCCGAGTTTGCAGGCAAGCTGAACTTCTACGTCTCAGCCGTCAATCGGTTGTTGCGTCAGCCCGAAGACAACCCCACCATCGGTCTGCTTATCTGTAAATCGAAAGACCAGACGAAGGTGGAATGGGCCTTTGACAGCATACAAAATCCCATGGGCGTTGCCACTTACGAAGGCATCAGGCTTGAGGATAAACTGCCCAGCGTGCAAGAACTTCAGGAGCGTATCAAGTTGCTGGAAGCACAGTTAGAGGAAAAAGAGAAGGAAGATTCAATATCGTAGGAAGGTCGTTCGGCCGTCGTTGGTATATCGTAACAAGGGCGTAGCGTAGGCGTAGGATAGGCGTTGCGTAGGCCGAGGATAGAGGTGGTTGGGAGCAGAATGAAATAAATGTAACAACAATAACGAAGCAATAACGATATGGATAGGAAAGGTTTTATAGATTTCAACACCAGACTTTCTCCGGAGAATTCGGGGAAGGCGGACAGCTATGCCCGGGCCATCATGATTCTTGACGAGGTGTTGCCGTACCAAAACGTGATAGACCTTCAAGGCCGCTCGCTCTATGAACTGTCCGACGTTACTGCTATTGATGACGTGTTGCGCTTGGTCAACGAAGAGGTTAAGAAGATGAAGAATCAGCAGCAGAACATCTTCGACGACTATGGCAAACCGAACCAAAGAAGTTACCCGCTGAAGAGTTTCTGCTCGGCAGCCCTGAAGAGTCTGAAGAAATACGCTGAGTATGAGCAGGAGGTGGTGGTAGCAGACAGGATTGTTGCCCAAGAAACGAATCCGCAGACAATCTCGAAGAAGCTTATTGCCTACTTTGACATTACAAAGGAAGGAGAAGACCAACTCTCAATAGCAAAACGGAGAAAGGGTCAGGACTACTTCCGTCGCATGATACTTGCCAATTATGGCGGTCGCTGTGCCCTGACTGGAATTAGCGTGCCACAACTGCTGCTGGCCAGCCACATCATTCCGTGGGCAGACAAGTCTCACAAGAAGGACCGTCTCAATCCCTGTAATGGCATCTGTCTGTCTGCGCTCTATGACAAAGCCTTCGACAAAGGTCTCTTCACCATTTCGCCTGACGATTATACCATTCAACTCTCTTCTGCTTTGCGAGAATATGGGACGCAGGAGTATTTTGACAAGCAGTTTGGAAGCATCAGCGGCAAACAAATTGCTATGCCAATAGATTACAAACCAAATCGCGATTTCTTGGCATATCATAGGGATCATGTGTTTGTGGGAGTATGAGCATTTGAAGGTGGGGTATAATAATAAAAACTAAAAAAAGGAAGTCACATGTTATATAAAGACCCATATGTCAGTAAAGACTCTTTTGAAAATGCCGTTCTTGTTTTTGACACTTCTTCTCTCTGTAGAATGTATGAGATACAAGACAAATACAAACGCCTTTTGTTAGATATAATTGGTCGGATTAATGGTAAAGTATGGCTTCCATATCAGGTGATTGCCGAATATGAAAAGAACAGAATTAAAGCCATAAACAATCCTAAAGAGGAAAAGTACAGACTTCCTGAATTCTTCACTAAAAAGGGATTCTATAAAAATGCCGTTGACTACCTTGACCATCTAAATCAAATGGATTATCAACACCCTTTTGTTGATGAAGACAAACTATATGAGATGAAGTCTCTTGTTGAAGACATTCAACAGAAACACAGAAAGCTGAAGGAAATAATGAAAGAACAACGAGAGAAGCGGTTTATAGAAATCGAATATCTTGTTGAGCATGACATCATAAATGATTTTGTAAATAAGCATAAACATGGAGACGGTTTTTCTTTCCTAGAGCAATTAGACCTTGCTAAAGAAGCAGAGTTCCGATACCGTAATCATATTCCACCAGGTTATCAAGATTCAGAAAGATATAAGATCAACCTTAGTGACAAAGGGAAATACGGAATAGACCAATATGGTGACTATTTCGTATGGATGGAGATTTTGAGATATGCTAAAGCTAAATCTGCGCCTATCATATTCATAACAGATGATATAAAAGAAGACTGGTTCGAGAGAATTGGTGAAAAACTATTTCCCAGAAAAGAACTTATCGAAGAGTTTAAGGAAACAGTAAATAGAAACTTTTGGATGTATACATTGAATGGGTTTATTCAGAAGATTATTGATTTTTACAAAGCCCCCAATATGCTTCCATTATATAATGGTCTGGAAGATGTAATTTATGCCTTACAAAATGCTCGTCAGGAAAGCATAAATGGCGACTACTTGCTGTTAAAATGTAGTGCATGTGGTGAGATTTTTAGGGTATACGAGTCGTATCTGGATTTATTTTACGATGACGAGTTGTGTTCAACAAAGGATATGTCTCCAGGATTTGATTGGATATCAAAAGAGAAACAAGAATGTCCAGTATGTAATAACAACATTGTAATTGACATTGCTGTTTGGGAAGCCCCCATCGGAACTCTGAACAACAAAAGCATCAATTGTGATGGTGCGACGATATTAAAAGACATAAAGATTCGTAATTGTATATCATATTATAGAAACGATGATGATGACGAAGACCTCAATGATTTGTGAATTAATGATAAAAAACAAATGATTATTAATATTATGTGATGATATTTGCTTTTTATTTTATAACTTTGCGCCTAACATCAATATATTTATCAAATGACAAAGGATATAAACCGAATTAAAGTGGTTCTGGTTGAGAAAAAGCGAACGGGGAAATGGCTTGCCGAACAAATAGGTAAAGACCCTGCCACCGTGTCGAAATGGTGTACTAACACATCGCAGCCAGATTTGCGTACATTGATAGAAATTGCCAACTGCTTACAAGTTGACATTAAAGAGCTATTGAATCCTACTAAGAACCCTGTTGACCACTTAACTGTTTTGTAATAGTAAGTAATTAATTACCGAATAAAGATAAAAATGAGAAATACTAATTTGTCAATCCCAGCAGGTGGGATGTATCAGAAGTGGAGTTGCCTGATGGATTTGGTGGAGGAAGATACTGCCAAGACATTGGAGCAATTGGCCAACACAAAGGGTTGGCGAGAAGTGCAGGCTTTCGAAGCCAAAGATATGGGCTTTGCTGAGCTTGCGGAGTGGTCAGTTCCTGAAACGGATGCACTGATACTGATTGACGATAATTATCTTGTGTGTCTGCACAAGGGCGACCTTGTAATGAACTAAGCCTATATGCCAAAAAAGGACCTCAAGATAGGACTTGTGGATGCCGACCTGCTTTGCAACGGGACGCGGCATCCTAATCTTGTCTTGATGAAACTGGCAGGCTTCCTCAACGACAACGGCATTGACTTCAAACTGATTATTGATCAGGACGAGGATATCACACCTTACAAACTAATCTATATATCCCGCGTATTCACGTTTACCCAGATGCCAGCGTTCTATGAGAATGCTACTCCCGCCCAGAAGCGCAAATTCCGCAGAGGTGGCACGGGCTTCTATGCCAACGAACTGAACGTGAACATCTACCGTCAGAAGCGTGATGACGATATGACTCAGTTGGAACGAGACGAGTTCCTTTGCCAATATCCCAATCATCGTGGTGGCCCTCGAAAGAATGGTATAGATCTTGCTCGTCAGATGCCTTTCTACCATCTTTACGATTCATTTGTTGACAGCAAGGTGGCTGAGGGTATAAAGCGTGAGAAGTATAAGGACTATCAGCAGTACAGTATAGGCTTCCTTACTCGTGGATGCATCCGTCATTGCCCCTTTTGCATCAACAAGTTAGAAGACAAAATCTTCCCGTATTCCGACCTTGAATGGTTTCTTGATGAAGAACGTGATGAGCAAGGCCGATTGGTGCGCCCCTATATCTATCTGTGGGATGATAACTTCCTTGCTGCCGACCCTGTCATTTGGCGTGCCAGACTACAACAGCTGATAGACACAGGACGACCATTCCAGTTCCGTCAAGGGCTTGACGAGCGTATGCTGGCACAAAGTCCTCATGGTGAGGAGATGGCCGAGATGCTTTCGAAAACGAAGTATCATGGTGACTTTATCTTTGCCTTTGATAATTGGAAAGACCGCCCACTAATAGAAAGAGCCCTAAAGATCTGGAAGCATTACAATCCCAAGAAGGGTACAAAATTCTACCTGTTCTGCGGATTTAAACAAACAGAGCAAGGCTATCAGAAATTCTACCGTGATATATGGGAAATCTTTCAGCGCATCAAGGTTCTGATGACTTACGGTTGTGTAGGTTACCTAATGCGTCATGAAGACTACCACAACGCTCCGATTTCAAACTTGTACATTCAAATCGCCCGCTGGTGTAATCAGCAGGCCTTCTACAAGAAGATGTCGTTCTGGGAATATTCTTATCGTAACCAAACATTCTGGGAACAAGGCGCTGGTTTTGAAGTTCTTAAGCCCATAAAGTCATTTGAGGAGTTCCAGCGGGATTACGAAACGGGATATTACGATAGAGAAGATTCGCGAGGTAAAGTGCGAAAGATTTGCAAGACCTTGCAGACCCTACTTGATACACTGGAGATGTTTCCCGAACATCGAGAGGAACTACTGGAGATGTTTAACTATAAGATGTCCAACTTAAAAAATCCCAAACTTTGGGAATAGTAAAAAAACTGAGATATGCCAATAATAAATCATGACTATAAAGATATTAATCTTCTGGAAACCATAATAGTGAAGGAAGATGGCACTCCACTACAGGGAGAGATTGATATGTATAGACGTATTTATGCTGATTGCAAAGCCAGCATATACACATGGCATTTTTGGCATGATTTAAAACTTACCATTCCTGTTGGTAATCAGTCCGAGATTCAGATAGATTTCTTTCTTGTATGCGAAAAAGGTGCAATTGTTGTTGAAGTGAAAGGGGGAGGTGTTGATGTGCGCAACGGTTCATTCTATTTTACAAAAGGAAGCGGTACCCTTATGGTTCGTTCGCCTTTCGATCAAGCACACGATTACATGTATGCATTAATCAATAACAAGGTCCTAAATCCCCGTGAATTGTTTATTGATACAGTTTGTGCTTTTCCGCATTCTAAAATTAAAAAGACTAATGATCTTCCTCAGTTAGACCAGGGCTATAAGTTGTGGTCTGCCATTCAACAGCAGGATCAAAGCCAATCTTTTGCTGATTTTTGTCTTGATGTGATTCAAATTGACCAAAACAAGAAGAATTGGTACAGCAAAGAACTAACTAAAGATGAGCTTCTAATTGCAATAAAAGTTTTAACCCCAAATATCTGTAGTGAATATCAATATAAAGAAGGACAGTTGGCAAGCATAGCCAAATGGCTTAATATACAGAATCTAGACCTGTTCTATAGCCTTGAGCGCAATACAAGAATCATCATGGAGGGTGGACCTGGTACAGGAAAGACCACGTTCGCAAAAGCTTTTATCCATCGATACGAATCGCTTCATGGTATTTATATTTGTTGGAACAAGCTACTTGCTTCAAAGATAAGAACTGAACTTGAATTAGAAAATTTGGTAAATTGCGAGGTAAAGCAATACATCAGTTTCCTTTATAGCCTTGATAAAGAACACAAGTATATAGACTACGAGGATTTTACAGGAGATACTGAAGCTCTCTCCGAGAAAGTAAATGCTTTAATGCTACATCTGCGTTCACAAGAGGACTTTAAACCTTATGACTATATTATTATAGATGAAGCGCAGGACACCTTCGACAAAAACATTGCATGTGTACTTAATAATATGACATCTTCTTTATGTAATGGTTTGGAAAATGGTCGTTATCTTGTGTTCTACGATACAGAACAAGGATATAAGAAAGATCTACGCGAATTGGAAAGTTATGCAGAGAGCCTCAATCGTTATGGATGCCATTTCCTCTTAAGCGAGAATAAACGTGTACCGACCAATCGTGAGATTGTGGAATATGCAAATTTATTACTTAAGAATGAAGATTCTGATATCAGTAACTTTGTCAATGACATTGAAGGCCTGCACAATGAAGCAATTACTATACATCGTTTCAAAGGTGCGAAAGAGTTGGTAAGATTTGTACGTGATAAAATCGCTAAGATAAAGGAAGATTCATTGGATTGGTGTGATTATACGCTTTTGTGTGATTCTCACATAAAGAAACTACCATATAATGAAGACGAGACAATTTATGACCGTATTTTCGACATGGAGAGTACCAAGGAACTTACAATCGACAATATTGGGATGAAAGAAAGACGATTACAATTTACCTCGATTCTTTCTTATAAAGGACTAGAGAATAAGCATATTATTCTTCTTGTGAGTAACAGGACAGAATTGGATAGATTTGAATTGTATGTAGGTATGACTAGGGCTATTTACGATTTGAAAATACTCATATTAGAATAAAGAGAGGCGAGTTATGAATGATAAGTTTAAATATGTAGTAGATACAGCGTCTCCTGTTGTTGATGCCATTATCGATAAGGCCATGTTCCATACACGGAAGGAAGATGCCCGGAGATTTCTATACTTTATGGACAACTACATCTGCTACTACTTAAATAAGGAACATAATGAGTTGTGTTTCCCAATGATTAGAATCCCCTTATGTCCTAACTGGGCAAGGGAATTATTCTTGAAATATTTGATAATTCGTCTTTCGATTTATTATAATCAGGATTCGATTAATAATCTAAAACCTGCCCAGTCTCTGCACATGTTGTATGTTGACCCCTATGATAGCAAAAAGGCAAGGGACGCTCGTAAGCAGAATAAATATCTGGGTAAATGGAATAGTTTTAAAAAAACAATAATCTCATTAAATGAGGAAAAACAATATTTAGGTGCTGATGGGCATAAAAATCTCATTTTCTGTTCTCCTAATGATATCATGGTATCTCGAGAGAATAAAAATGAATTCATCGAAGAATTCTATGGAACACCTGATGACATCCTCTCTAATAAGAATGTATGCATTTGCCATGATTTGACTTCTAAAGATATTCGTCACAAGATTAAAGAGGCTAAAGCGAGCATTAATATAGATAATATTTTTGTTTTCTTCACCAATAATGACGAATGCAAGAGCCTGCGCAAGGCCAATATAGAGAAGCTCAACCGTAGTGGCAATACAGGTATTAGGAATTGCTTCGTTTTTGATTTTACAGATCACCCTTATCGGTTAGCAGAGACCTTACTTCGAGATAAGAGATTGAGCTTTATATATCCGGGGCTTGGAGAAAAAGAATATCAATACAATGACCACTTTACCTGTTTGACCGATGAGGAGACAAGATATATTTTCATGCCTAATTTCAAAGATAATGGGAAAAGTAGACATTGGCACATAACGGACAAGGATATGTGGCATAATAACTATTTTGTTCCACTTATAGGGAACTTTACCGACAATGCGGAATATTGGGTTCAGGAGCGTAATTCTTTTGCGTTATGTCTTTCTGAAAACCTAATAAACCTCTATAAGCAAAGGTTAAAGAATTTCACTTCTGACATAGACGAACATATCTTTGATGAATCTTTTGAAGTTCAAAAAGTCTTCTCAGAAACGATAAAGAAGGAGATTCTTGGAAGGTTGAGTGGCAAAGAAAAAACTGAAAACGTTGCACTCGTGGTTGATTATTATGCACCCGACAAAATGAAAAACGAGTTAAAACATCTACTCGAGCCATACAGGGTGAATATATATAGCTATAATCATCTTCGTCCAATGAGAATTGGCAACAGGCGCATATTAGGTAACAAAATCAAGGAGAAATATGTGTTTGTTCTTCGCTATCGTCCGCATAATGCCAACTCGTTTTTTTCAAACTACCCCAATTCTTTTGACCCATTTACGACTAATCCAGGGCAACTCATTTTTGAAATCATCCAAGATTATATTTTCATAGATAAGTACCTCTGGGATAAATACGACTATGAATTGGAACAATATAAGTTTTTGAATTCTGTATTTAGAAGAGAAGTGTTAGGAGGATTTGAAAACCCCGTTAAGCCAAATCCGGATGATTACCCCCGTGTGTCAGGCGACGATGACCCTAACGAGGAAAGGCCTACCTCTCGACAAGTTGTTTCTATGATGGAATTTGTGTTCGAAACAGGACGTCAAACTCGTATAGCAGAGTCAGAATGGGTAATTTTCAAAACCCAAGATGAATATATGGGAATTTCGAGACTAAAAGACCTTAAAGACGAGGATCTCCTTAATCAAATTACCGCAATACAACGATTGGACGATATTACCAATGAATTATCACAAACGATAATTGATAGAGAGCGTGAGGGTACTGAACAGGAAATAATCACTCGCAACTCCTATTATACTCAAGGTATAATCACATTAGACGAACGTGACTCGGACATCTATCTCTGGAAGATTCTACTATGGAAAAAAGTGGAGCAGAAATCTCAAATACAAGTGTTTGAAGAAATAATGGCTCCTCTTAAAGAGTCTGATAAAGTCCAATACAATGCATTCTTACGATGGATAGACAAAGACAACACAATGATGCTACCATTACAGAAAGCGACCCAAAAACGTCTTATGGAGTATCTGGGCTTGTCTCCGGCCTATTTACTTGTGATGAGAGCTAAAAAAATGTCAGAAGTGAATAAAACTCGAAGAAACAACAATATGCTGGAATGTTTCTTGGCTGACTACCTGTTAAGTGACATCGACGAAGATTCATTCGAAAATTTTAAGAGTACAAAAATAAATGAAATCTTAAGATATGATAGAATTGACGACTTAAAAGCGTTGGTGGAACTTCTTAATGAAAAAATAAATCTAAATAAAGTTGTAAGTATATCAATATGATGGACTTGGTACATACAAAACGTGAAGAACTAATTGGGTTCATCCGTAGGCAAATGGAAGGCCCTGGAGGCTGCAATTACAATTTCTCTATTGCTTCTGAGGACTGGAACCCAGAGGAGGAGGTGCTTAATACGACCCCAGGCTCAATTTATAGTACAAGTGTGCTCTTTCCCAAAAAGGTGTTGAAGGAAGAAGTGACATTGCAAAAAAACAATGAAGATGAATCATATTCCGAAGACCCCCAAATTAGTGGAGATGATGACAATCATACTCCTTCTGATCGTGATGAAATCAATGGAGCTATAGGTAACGATGTTGACGATGATGATATTTATTCCCTAAACCGCAGGTTCCCGAATACTGTCGGGATATCGTGTTGCCTTGACGAAGAAGTAGATTTAACAAAAGATGTGGCTATAACCATATCTGGTCGTTATTACACAAAATTGAAAGGTGGAGAACGAACAAAGGTGCAGGTCGTGGTGAAAAAGGACTTGGAGGAGTTTGAATCTTTTTTTAAGGAAAACGAACAGTTAAAGAATTTTTTTTCTTACAAAGAAGGGAAACTTTCAGCCTATGATTTCTCAAAGCGTCTCAATGATGTTCGAAATATTATAAAGGACATAAACTTTAAGTATGCAGAGAAGATATCTTGCACGGATAAAGACTTGAAAAAATTGTTTAGTGACATACCTGACAGGAACCGCTTTCTTCTCTCTTACCGAGACCGATTATTCTCTCATTTAACTCAATTGAAAGAGGAAGAATACCTTTCGGAAGAAGAAAAAACTGCAACTATCAAAATGATCAAAGAGATAGAGAAACACGAATGTTTCATTTCGTATTTTGAGGATTTAATTGATATGTTTGACAAGAAAAGTTTTGGCTTCTGGGAGTCGCATACTTTCCGCAAGAACGTTGATTTATCTTCGCTGAAAAAAACTACTTCTGGTAACAAGGCTATTTATAGTCCTAAAAAGAATCCATGTTTAAAAGAAATTGTTAGAGAAGAGATTGATAGTACACACTTTATTGCTTTGGATTTATGGCTCCAAGTCACAATCAACAGTAAGGATAAGGACGATAAGGATGTCTATCTGAAGATACTCTTACAAAACACATCATCACCTTTTGAAGAGGATAAATTGCATTATTTTTCCATTGTTTCAGAAGGGGTTAATAGACTATGTTTCTTTGGTGTGAAGATAGATGTTATAAGTGACCGTATTAAACCTTATCATGAAAATGGTCGTTACAAAGATATTACCAAAGAAGAAGATAGATTAGATTTTCTATATCGTGACATTAAAGATTATGGTGTTGGCCATCTTTGTTCTGTTGATTGGGAATTCGATGAGAATAATAAGGTAAAGCATATCTTCTCGGAGTTTATTCCCTCATATGAGACACCTGATATAGAACCAGTTCCCCGAAACAAATATGCCCCATTTGTGGAGGAAAGGAATAAATTAATGCCGCCTCCATTCTTGAATAATAATCAATGTCTGAGTTTCAAGTGGTTGTCTTCTATTATGGAGACTACAGATTCTGAAATTCAGAATGCTCTGCTTTCGTTTGTTGACACTTATGGACAATGGATAGACTCATTAGATTCCAAAGTCATAGAAAAAGACAAAATGTTTGCTCAAGCCAACATAGAATCATGTCGGAAAGACTATCATAGAATGAGGTCCAATGTTCAGAAGATTTTATCCGACAAAGAAAATATGCTGGCTTTTCGGTTAATGAACACAGCCATGTTTATGCAGTTATGGCATAATCACAAAAAGAATACGCTAAAGGCTGATGACTTGCCTGAATTCAACGAGGTTTTTTACAAAGAAGTTGATGATGACATTTTTGATATTGGCACACCTGCATCTTGGCGTCCATTTCAATTGGCCTTTATACTTCTCAATCTTGATGGCATAGTGCAACATCCAGATGACACAAAATGGGATTATCGCAATGACTGCGTAGATTTAGTATGGTTCCCAACTGGTGGAGGTAAGACTGAAGCTTATTTGGGTATCATAGGAATGAGTATTATTGTTCGAAGAAGGAAAAATGGTGAAAAGGGATATGGAGTTTCAACAATCATGCGTTATACGCTTCGACTCCTGAGTAACCAACAATTTCAACGTGCATTGAGTCTTATTCTCGCATTGGAGCAAATCCGAAGATGGGGAGATAAATATAAGTTAGGAAAGAAAGAAATCTCCATTGGCTTATATGTTGGTTCGAATTCGCTCCCAAATAGTAGGGAGGAACTCGACAAAGAGGCTACAAGTTGGACAGACCGTAATGACGGGGAGAATAATACAAAGATTCCTCTTGATAGATGCCCATGGTGTGGTGGTCGTTTGGAATATGTAGATAATGCTTTCTGCTGTTCAAATGAGGATTGTACTTATGAGGAGGGACTTCCCGTAAGGTTATGTGATGAGGATATCTATAACAATCCACCGACTTTACTTTTCGGAACCGTAGATAAGTTTGCTTCTATTGCGCATAAAGTATCAACTACAAAAATGGTTGATGATTCCCGACGACTCTTTGGTCGAGGAAAAAATTTTAGTGTACTCCCCCCAGATTTAATTATCCAAGACGAATTACACCTTTTATTAGGCCCACTGGGTTCGGCTGTCAGTCTTTTTGAGTGTGCCATTGATCAATTATGTAGCCGTGAGGATGGGACACGGCCTAAGATTATTTCTTCTACAGCAACCACACGTAACACGGATTTGCAAATACGTGCGCTATATGACAGGAACCTAAACATCTTTCCTAAAAATGGTATTGATTACGATGATTCGTTCTTTGCCTTTTACAAGCGAACCGAAACTAATCACCATTTTGAATCTAAAAGAAAGTATATTGGCATAATGCCAACAGGTAGAACGCAGATGACCACCCAAATGCGACTAACAGCAATATTGTTTGTGCACCGTGCATTATTTGAGATAGAACATCTACATGACAAAGACTACGAGACAGTGGCTGATAACTATTACTCGGTGATATCATATTTTAATAGTCGTAAGGAGGTCGGTAAAACGGATGCGCTGTTTTATATAGAATATGTAAAATATTTGCGTCGACTCTATAAACGTGTACTACGTCTTGGTGACCTAATGGAGTGCTTTTATGCGGGAGAATTGACTGAATCAGAAATTTCTGGTCGTCTTTCAGCTAGTGATGTCAATAAAACATTTACGGAAGTTGCTACACATTGGTCTCTAAAAAATAGGTTACCTCATAAAGAAGGTGGCAAGTGGGTGCGGGCAGTTCTTCCTCCCGATTACATATTAGCAACAAATATGATATCTGTAGGTTTGGATGTGAGTAGGTTCAACACTATTATAATGAATTCAATGCCAAGAAACATTGCCGAATATATTCAGGCGAGTTCTCGTGTAGCACGTAGCGTACAAGGCTTAGTTATTACTTCGCACAATCCTTTCCGTTCTCGTGATGTATCACATTTTGAAAAGTTTAGAGAATTCCACGAGAAATTATATTATTACGTAGAACCTATCTCGATTACCCCTTTCTCAAAAAAATCTGTTGACAAATATTTCTCGCTCTACATGGCCGCAATAATTCGTCATAGCTTTAATGAACTTGCAGATGGAAATAGTGCAAGAAATCTGACTTCTGATGAATTAAAGAAAAAGGTGTATGAAAAGGTGATGAATTATATATACAATCGCTATAACAGAACACAAAATCTACCAAATGAGTTGGAACTGCAAAAAGGCCTGCTTACTGATGATTTGAAAAATAATATCGAAGCTTTTGTAGATGAAGCTCTTGACCAGTGGTATTCTATGGCAACGACAACGAATGATCTTGTATACAAAGCGCATCCTAAGTCGAAAAAACCATACCTATATGTAGCACCAGATGCTTATGATGATGAAAGAGAAGATAGTTATTGGACAGTACCAACATCTTTGAGAATTGTTGAACCAGAAGCTGTGCTTCATGTAAAAGTTAAATAGAAATGGAAATAAGGAAAGAAAAACAATATAATCAAGGTATAGGTAAGTACAAGGTACTTTCTTCGAATGCCGGTGTAGGCTCAATTGTAGCTACAAAATGGGGAGGGTTTATTATGCCCATGTCATCTTCTAACTGGGCATCGGTAAAAAATATTACAAACTATCTTGAAAACCATCCTGACGAAACGCTCGATTTAAGTAAAGTTTCTACAGAACGTGGGGTGGAATTACTTGAAGATAACCGTTTTATGAATTTTCTTCGGGTAACGGAAGGACTGACAAAACTCCGCTGTTTTGTTTCAGTGCCTCATGTGTCTTTGGATCAATATAACCAAAGTAATGTAAGAGATTTACCTTTGAATAAAAGATATAAAGACAATACTGGTGCAGAACAGGACTTGGATGAAAATCTTGTGACTATTCCAGCCATTCCGTTCCCACGCTGGTTCTTTACCAATCGGAAATCTCGAGAATTAAAGACTTATGAAGAATGGCTTCAAATTTGGCGAAAGAAGAACTGTAATAATGGCGATGAGAAATACTTTGCTCCCCCAAGAGATCCTGAGCTTAAGACAAGTAGAAAATTGCCCGACTTCGAAATCCCACATGCTAAAGACAGAAGTGTTCATGGACTGTTAGAACAAGTGTCAATGGTATTGATTTGTCCAAATGGCCATATTTCAGATATTCCATGGGATAAGTTCTTTTGCGCTTCGGTTAACTTAAAAGAAAAAGTGCGTGAAGAAGGTTTTGATTTATTTGGATACGATCAAAGTATGTGGCCATGTCCAGAGAATATGAAACCAGATTTACAATGGATGGAAAATCGCAGTCATGCAGAGAGCTTTGGCCGTTTGCAATGTAGAAATAGAGCTGAAAAATGCACAAACTGCCCTGGTTCGGTGTCACTTGAAGGTATCATGAACCTTCAGCCTCTTTGCCCGGGCGAACGTCCATGGGAAGGCGTTAATGTTCGAGACCATATCGCATGTAAAAGTGAAATAGGAGAACGTAGCAAAATGAAATGGGCTTTGGTTACGAGTAATAGTGTTTATTATGCAGAAAGTTTCAGTAGCCTTTATATTCCAGATACATATAATGTTGGCAATGGTTTGCCTGCAAAACTGCAACAGTTGTTGACATTAATGAACGATACTTGGTATGGAACTACTTATTTGCGTCGCCATCCTGATGCTACCAAAGAAGAATACATTAATTCTAAGAATATTGATGATTTATTGGATAAGGCTTGGGAAAATAAGGACTATGAGGATGTTACATATGACGACATGAAACTTATTATTGAAGAATTCTTACATCCAAAAGCAATTGACGATATAGATGTACGTGAAGACTATCGTTTCCAAGAATTTTCGGTATTCAATGGTAATAATAAATCTATTGATAAAAGCAATAAAAGTTTGAGCTTTTCTGACATTGTAATGCCAGAAAAGCTAAAGCCATATTTTTATAAGATTCAACAAGTTGAAACACTTGGAGTTACAAGCACACAAATCAACTTCTCACGCGTTACAATGCCGCAGCCACGAATGGTTGACGGCAAAATAGAGTATCCTAATCGAATGAAGATTTTCAAGGAGAATCCAGAAGATGTGCTTGCAATGCCAGCTAATCAGACTTTTGGAGAAGGACTCTTCTTTAGCTTCAATGAAGAAACAATAAATGAATGGCAAAATCTATGCAACGATACGCTGAAAGTTCGCTATACGGATGATGTAAACCACGAACAATTCTATGATGGTCTTTATCAGAAAATGGCTTTGGGTGGATTTGCCAGATTTTATTTGCTCCATACATTTTCTCACGTTATAATGAAAGAATTGGAGTTCTCTTGTGGATATCCAACAGCAAGCCTTAAAGAACGCCTCTATTTTTCTAACCGAATGTGTGGTGTACTCATCTATACCGCTGATGGAGCAGAAGGTAGTATGGGTGGACTGGTTTGGCAAGGGCAACCTTCATTAATTGAGAAAATTATTATTTCTGCTTTGGATCGTGCCCTTAATTGTTCTTCTGATCCTATATGTTGGGAGGGAGATGAGAAACCTAATTATGCAGCATGTTTCTCATGTGCCATGGTTTCCGAAACATCATGCGAAGAACGAAACCTTGGACTTGATAGAAGGATATTGGTTGATTCAGATTTTGGATACTTTAAGAACTTAATTTGATAGGAATGAAAAGATTATTCACATGATGACGATGAAACACTAAGGACAGGTGAGTGTTTTATATATGAACAAACACCTTGATACAAAATGATGGTGATAAAAAAGTAATTCATATAAGTTGCTATGGCAGAAAATAATATGATAACAGGATTAAGAGAGAAACCTGTCGAGAAAAATGGTATTATGGAACCTGAACAGCCCTACCATATGACATCCATCGTGCATAAATTGTTTCCTGGGGTAATATGGAAACAAGGGAGCCGAGAAAACACCCTTATTGATTTGCATAGAACGCTGGGACAGGTTCCTGTACCGAATTAGGTTGTGGGACAAGTCATGCGGCAGAGCCGAACGCATACAATAGTACGGAAATCGAAAACGTTATAAGAATATATGGACGAAAAGAATATTGACAACGAATTGTTTAATCCAGAGGAGATGCAGTCGCCTTTTGATAGTATCAGGGAGGTGGATGCTGAGGGACATGAGTGGTGGAACTCTCGTAAGTTGGCGCGACTGATGGGCTACATGAAATACTGGAACTTCGAGCGGCTGATGGATAAGGTGGCTACGTTTCTGCAAAAGGAGAAGGGGCTTGATCTGAAGGAGCATATGGTGGAAATAGAGGAGATGGCAAAACTTGGCTCTGGAACATCACGTCAGGTGATTTCTTTTCTCCTCTCACGTACTGCATGTGTCGCTATTGCCTTGAATGCCGACAAGAAGAAGTCCATTACCAAGGTTGCTCAGGACTACTTTACACAGAAGATGGACTCGAAGGAACTGGCCACAAGCTTCGAGGGCAATGTGCTGATATATCGCACGAGTACGGGTAAGGTGAATGTTAGTGTACTGTTCAATAATGATACTTTCTGGCTGTCACAACGACGAATGTCGGAGTTGTTCGCCGTTGATGTTTCTACTATAAACTACCACCTGAAGCAACTGGATGAGACTGGTGAGGTCCATTTGTCCGACGCTATTCGAAAAATTCCAATTCTCTCGGACAAATGGGATGAACAGGGCGTTCTGCTATATAACTTGGATGCAATAATAGCCGTTGGCTATCGCGTAAACAGCTATGAGGCTACGCAGTTCCGCATCTGGGCTCGCGAGGTCTTGAAAGAATACATCCAAAAGGGGTTTGTGCTGGACGACGAGCGGTTGAAGGGAAAGAATCCGTTTGGGGCCGACTACTTCGAGGACTTGCTGGATCGCATCCGCGAGATACGTACCTCTGAACGTCGCTACTATCAGAAGATAACGGATATTTATGCCGAGTGTAGCAGCGACTACGACCCCAAGAGTGAGGTGACGAAGACGTTCTATAAGACCGTTCAAAACATGATGCACTATGCAGTAAGTCATCAGACGGCAGCAGAGATTATTTACAATCGCGCCAATGCCGAGAAACCGCACATGGGACTTACTACATGGAAGAATGCTCCTGACGGACGTGTGGTGAAGAGCGATGTGACCATTGCCAAGAACTATCTGTCGGATAAGGAAATAGAAAGTCTGAATCTGCTGACGACAGCTTTCCTGGATATGGCAGAGGACAGAGCGCGACGTCATATCATTATGAAAATGACAGACTGGAAAACTCTGCTGGAGCGATATTTAGAGATATCCGATCGAGACATTCTGCCAGATGCTGGTTCTGTTAGCCACGAGGAAGCCGAAGCCAAAGCGTTGGGAGAATACGAAAAGTTCTGGAGGATACAGGATAAGACGATTCTCTCTGACTTTGACAGGTTTATTGAAGATTTGAAATAAGAGTATGAAACAGATAGAAGTCGTTGCAGCAATAATCCGCAAGGGAGATAGGATTTTCGCCACGCAACGAGGATATGGCGAGTGGAAGGACTGGTGGGAGTTTCCTGGCGGAAAGATGGAGGCTGGGGAAACACCGGGGGAGGCACTCGTGAGGGAGATTCGCGAGGAGCTGTCTGCGGAGATTAGCGTGGACGAGTTTCTTTGTACGGTTGAGTATGATTATCCAGCCTTTCACTTGACGATGCATTGCTATCTGTGTTCGCTGATGACTGAGGCTCTGCATCTAAATGAGCACGAGGCGGCGAAGTGGCTGGCGAAGGATGAGCTGGATAGCGTGAAGTGGCTACCTGCGGATGTGAAAGTGGTGGAAGTAATAAAATCAAAAAGACAGTAGCAGAATATGACAAACATTGAACGTATAACCGACATGGAACAATGCTTTGACCGCGTGGACAGGGCGCTGCGGGCATTGGAGGAAGCAGTGGATACAATCACGAGCCTTGAGGACGACATCCAGAAACTCGACGCCTACTATTCCGGCGACGAATGGAAAGCAGATTTCATATCCGACGAATTAGGTCTCCTGCCCCAGGACCTAAAACGCGGCGTTCTGAGCGAGGATGCCATATGGGACCTCCTCGGACGCGTCGATGGCGTCAAGCACCGCATGCTCGATTTCGTCTTGACTGATCTAGGGTGATTGATGCAAGAAGTCTAAGGAAAGAAGTAAGATGTGATATAGGATAATAGAACAGAAATCGAAAACGTTATAAGATATATGAGACTACCAATTAACATAGAAGAATTGCTCGGTGGACGGGCTGTGGAGGGTGACCGCATTGAGTATAAGACAGGATGGAATCCGGATGCCATCTACCGTAGCGTGTGTGCTTTCGCCAATGACTTCGACGAGACGGGTGGCGGTTATATCGTGGTGGGGGTGAAGGAGGTGAATGGTCGTCCTGTCCGGCCCGTCATCGGCATCGACCCCAATCAGATTGAGCCTATCGAAAAGGATATGGTGGGATTCAACAATCTGATGCAGCCTTACTATCAGCCACGACTGTATATCGAGGAGGCCGACGGAAAAACGATTCTGGTCATCAAGGTGTCGGCTGGCGAACGTCGCCCTTACAAGGTGCCTGACCAAATTACCGCCAGGCAGAAGACGTACAACTACTACATCCGATACAACAGTAGCAGCATTGTGCCCAAGGGTGAATATGAGCGCGAACTGATAAACCTGGCCAACCGTACGCCGTTTGACGACCGAGGTAACGACCAGATAACGCTGAAGGACATCTCGCCGCTGCTGCTGCACGACTATCTGGTAAAGGTGAAAAGTAGCCTTGCTAACGAGTCGTTGACGGAGAACATGGAATCGGTGCTGGAGCAGATGGAGCTGCTGGAGCCGACGCCTGAGGGATATAGCATTAAGAACGTGGCGGCTATGATGTTCTCAGAGCGACCTGATAAGTTTTTCAAGCAGTCACAGGTGGAGATTGTGTTGTTCCCTGAAGGACGAGAGAAGAATCCCAATAACCTGATTGAAGTGGAACCCATCAGGGGGAGCGTACCGACGATGATTGACAAGACGCTGAGTTATCTGCGTACTAACGTTGTGAAGAAGAAAATAGTGAAGCCCAAGGACGATGAGCATTCCGACAAATTCTACAATTACCCATATCAGGCGCTGG
>JAEEGI010004821.1_pt1 | contig 31325 bp, 29 predicted proteins | sample 8958751 | NCBI WGS metagenome assembly JAEEGI01 (sample SAMN16246545, study PRJNA631951) | gut metagenome | biome: gut microbiome; feature: rumen; material: KS-attached | host: Bos | place: Iran: Karaj | collected 2018-10 | reverse complement strand
TGATCGTAATACCGGTAATACCGACAAAATCACCTGCGGTATTTGTTACAAGAACCGATGCAGTATTCTTTGCTCTTACGCCTTTTTCAGTAACCGTTCCCCCTAAATTACTCTGTGCTGTGAGAACTCCGTTGTTGAAAACAACTTTAACATTAGCAGGAACCGCAGCTGCATCACTATCTTCTTGCTTTGCATTCTTAATGAGATCATCGATCTCTGCCTGAGAATAAGTAGTGTTGCCTGCAAGGTTAAGAGTAAGAACTGTTCCTTTTGCATCCCATACTGCAGATTCGCCGCCTGCCATCGCACCGGTAACAGTTGCAACCTTTACGCCTGATACATCAGATGTAACAAACGCTTTAAGACCCGTATCATAAACACCGAACTTAGGTCCTGCTGCTGTTACTGCTGCACTTCCGTCAAGGGAACCATCAAGAAGCTTCATGGTGTTGAATTCAGTATCTGTTGAGATCCTGTCAAGCTCTGACTGAAGCTGCTTGATCTCATCCTGAATGTTGCCGCGATCGTCATCAGTTTCTGTACCGTTTGCTGCCTGAATGGCAAGCTCTCTCATTCTCTGAAGGATGCTGTGAGATTCCTGTAATGCGCCTTCTGCCGTCTGAATAAGAGAAATGCCGTCCTGTGCGTTGGAAGATGCCTGGTTAAGGCCTCTGATCTGGCTTCTCATCTTTTCGGAAATAGCAAGTCCTGCTGCATCGTCTGCTGCACGGTTAATTCTATAACCGGACGAAAGCTTTTCAGTAGACTTGGAAAGTGTTGTGGTTGCAATACCAAGCTGTCTGTTGGTATTCATCGAAGTCATGTTGTGTTGTACTATCATTGCCATAATATTTTTCCTCCTTGATTGTGTAAGAAATTTGTATTTTCTTATAAAGTCCGCATCCTTACGGACTCCTTTTTTTTAATGCTATGAGACTTTTCCTTTGTAACGACCTAGGATTCGTTTGAAGGATTTTATCTCTACGCTTTATTTATCGGCTTTTTTTTTTTAAACTTTACATCTCTGTCTATTTTTTTATTCTTTTACCTTATCCGGATTAAATCCTTTTTTTCGGCTGTATATATCACTCTTTTTGGTGTGTACCTATATTCCTTACGTTCATTGGCAAACAGACGAAAACCATCATCCAGCAACTCCTGATCATCAGAAACGCAAAAAATCAACCCTTCCTTCTCGGTTATCCGACTTGCTTCTTTGATGCTCTCCAATGGTAAAGGCATTCTTTGCGTTCCGTTAATTATCGTAAGATCAAAGTAATCATCTCTTAATTTCGTGTTGTGAAAATCAGATACAAGAAAAGACAATCCCGACGGCGCGTCCACCATTGATATACGGTCGACCCATTCAACCCCACTCTCATTACCAATGGCATTACTTACACAAATATACTCCGCATCAGGATCAAAAGCCTTTAATAACGGTGCCATATACATGCTTAATGCTCCGCTGTTACAACCGATCTCAGCCACTTTTAACGGCTCACCTTTATGAAGAAATAGTCTTGCTGCAAGAAGAATAATCACGAAGAACACTCCGTTAAGCTCTTCATACTTTGTTCCTTGGTTTATTTCTTCATACTTCTTCTTGGATTGAAATAAAAGATCAATTATCGTCGGTCTGTCATCTCCGGTATACGACAACGGAACCCTGCTCCGGTTGTAGATATATTCATCAGCCCTTATAATGACTTCGTCATCAATTGAAATATTTTTTTTTCCAATGTTGATATTTTTTATATATCCGTTCATTACTTAACCGTCCTTTCCTTTAATCTATCAAAAAGCCAAAGAACGTTTTTCTCCATATTAAACATCTCTTTTGCATACTCTCTTGCATTTTCGGACATCGTTTTAAGATCAGAATTAAGACACAGGTTCTTCAATACCTCGGCAAAACCTTTTGTGTCTCCCGTGTCAGCAACTGCCCCGCATTTACCTTTTCCTATACAGTCTTCCCAGGCATCAAACCTCGTAACAGCCGTTACGCATCCCGAGTACAAAGCCTCAGCGACTACGTTTGGATTTCCGCCCTCCCATGCGGAGGGAAGGGCAAATATCTTTGCTCTCTTGTATTCCTTTGCCAATTCTTTTCTGTCTGTAATTTCTCCGAGGAACAAGATTCTATCCTTTAATTCCGGATGTTCTGCAAAAAATTTCTCTCTAAAAGGCATAAATTCTTCGGCAACAGGTCCGGCAAGTCTCAACGTCCATCCCGGAATCTCTTGTGCGATCAAAGCAAATGCCTCAAGCAAAAGATCCGTTGCTTTCTGCTTTATTCCCAACCTTGCAACTGTGAGGATCACATTCTCTCTGTCTTCAAACTTGTTGTTATCAATGTTAGTTTTAAAAAAATCATAAAACCCATTGGTAAGAACATCTACTTTTCTGTGCCATTTTTTCGTAAGATGTTGGGCCATAGCTGTACAGGATGTTGCAAGAACATCACAATTATCTATAAACCATTTGTAATCTTTATTGTACCACTCAATTCTGTCCATCCATCCGGAGTTGGCTTCAAGTCCACAATAGATCAAACCGTTGGGATTGTTCTTTTTGTATGTTTTCGCCATAATAGCGTTAATGTCATGACCACCCCTTAGAATGAGAAGATCGATATCTTTTGCATTTTGCGTCAGGTATTCAAGTTTAGTCTCAAAGTCTGATCCGGTCAAAGGAATGAGTTTCATTCCTTCAACTAACGAAGCATATGGATAAAAACCATCATCTTTATTGGCTCCCACCATTGCAACATCCATTCCGTGATTCTTATGGAGAAGATAAGGGATCGTTCCGCAATCCTTTATCAATTCAACATTCATCCAAGTCCCTTCCGGAAATGGGTAAATTGTCACAGCAGTTTTTAACGGATTAGAAACCAGCTCCGGTTCAGGTGGGATCACATAAAGAACAGTTTCCCAGTTCTGATCCTCATTGTAATGTCTTATGTAAAACCTGTGATCAGGAAGAAGTGCATCAATTAATTTCGGTATTTCCCAGATGTCAGTCAAGACATGATATAGACAGATAGCAAGCTTAGGCTTATCGTTAATAATGTGCTTTTTCGCTCCGATAATAGCAGGGATTTCGAAGCCTTCCACATCCATTTTAATAAACGTCACAGGTTCTTTTATATCTTCGTCCAGTGAAACTATTGATGTTACCTCACTTCCCTCGTTCTCATTCTGATTTCTAAAAGTACCGGAACTGCCATTTTGCTTAAAAGAAACCAACTCATTTTTTTCTCCCACGCCCGCGTGTCTAACAATAGTGTCATGACAATCCTTTAAATTCTCATTTAATTGTTCTAAATTATCTGTTGATGGTTCATAGATATAGCACTTTTTATAATCACTATAAACATTTTTATAAGAAAGAACAGTGTCTCCAATATACCCTCCGCAATCAACAAATACTTCGTTTCTATCACATTTTACAAAATCCGTATCAAAGTATTGAGGATTTTTGCCATCATAAGCTGCTGCAATAAATCTTTTATCAGGGAAAAACCTGAATGCTACAAGAAGGCGAAAAACTCTTTTAGATTCTGTATCGTATAACCTGTCATACACCCAGTCATAATATTCAATGTCCCTTTTAAGTTCTGATAATGCCATATAATATCCGACACCGGTATTGTCCACACCCTTTGTTACACATCCGATTGGATATCCGGCAAGAGCCCCCTTATCAACGCCTGTATTTACACTCACCGACTCAAAAATCTCTTCAACCGAGTGAGTTCTAACGCATTCTGATAGTTTTCTATAATCTCTGAAGCAATCTGCAAATTCTTTTCCTGTTATCATAACACTCCTTTTCCTTATATATATTCAGGTAATAATCATTATAGGTTCCCTTCGTGTATTGATTTAACGCATTCGCAGTACTTAACTAAATTTTTCTATTAAAAAATTATAGCTTGGTTCCGGAACAAGCTTTTTGATCTCATCGAATTGTTTATTCTCAAGCAATTCCCTGACAGTTGAGGCGCTTATCGGTGTTTCGTTTATTTCCATTCTCGGTATCTCGACAAATTCAATACCATACTCGGGCAAAATTTTTGCCATCGATGCGTTATACTGCCTTGTAATAGCATCATTAGGTTCTTCGCCCGCAAACCGTTTTGTTATATGAAGACATGGGGCTATTTCCTTCGCAAAAAGAACAACATCTTTAGATGTATCAATTGTCTTTGACTGCAATTCTGATTTGTTAAAATACTCTGAAAAAGTTAATGATGAAATAATAAATTTTCCACTTGGTATTATTTCTATATTAGCAATGTCATCAGTACACTTTATAACTAAATTTAGCCTATCCTCAAATGAAAAGAACGACTTATCTTCCTCAACCACAAATATAATCAGAAAATCACATTGTTCAAGGGCTTTCTCTATCAAATATCTATGTCCAAATGTAAACGGGTTGCAATTCATCACAATCGCCCCTATCACCGGCTGGGGAAATTTTTCTGCATAATACTCTTTTAATATCCGTTTGTAGTTTTCAAGATATTCAGAATCAGCAGCTATCGGAGCGCTTTCAATTTCCAAATCCGTTTTCTTTATTTGTGCGTTAAGTAATCCTTTCTTGTTCAACTCACTATATATAAGGTTTGCCGTAAAACTATTTCCATCAGGTGTATAATGTATAGTATCAAAAAAAGCATCAAAATCCCTTCTGCAGTTGAAGCGATCTGTTAGATCGATCACATCAATATCTAAATCCTCATATCCTCCTATATTCATTTCCGTTAATACAATATCCCCGGATTTTAAAGGTAAGGCTTCAATAATTTCATGAATCTCATTTTTCTTCATGCCTGTAAACATAAAACCATAGTTTTGCACAATTATTTTTTTATCCGGCATTTCTGAATTCAACAATAATTGAAGCTGAGATTCTATAGTGTGACTATCATCGGCCCCAAATCCATACATACGACATCCTCCTACCATAAAGATAGTTCTGTCTTTTGATTTTGGCTGAAAACACGTTATCCTGTGGCCGCCCGATGTGTTTAATAGCTCGCTGTTAAAGTCAATAAACCTCCGGACCCCACGAACATCATAATAAGACTGTGGAACCGAAATAAGATGTTCTATCTGAAAAGGCGAATAATATTTTAATAAAGCATTTTTCACCTTTTCACCTGAAAGGATCTTATTTTCCTGCTCCGTTAGATATGATGAAGGGAAAGCGGGAAACCTGCATATTACAATACGAATTTTTTTTTCTTTTTGAATACGTTTAATGAATTCTATAGTTTCTGCCGGACGAGTACACGGAATTCCTTCTGTGTATGTATCAAATCCAACACAATCTATCACGTTCCCGACATAACTGTCGAACACCGCAATATTGATACCTCTGCTTTTTGCAAAACAATTCTTTCCGTTGATCGTAAGGCAAGAAACCCAATCATTTGAATTATATCCTGTCGATATAATTTTCACGTTAGACTCATTAACTACACCTTCGAAAAGAACAGGCTTTCCATCAGAAATATTTTCAAAAATAACCTTTCCGGAATCAATAACCGCGACATATCCTGCTCTATATCTTCCATATAGATCAATACTTAATCCAATATTAGCAAAAAGGGATGACAGCTCTTTGTGATATCCCGGACCATATGGTGTATCATACGATGTAATGATAACTGTATATCTTTGCGAAATATGCTTAAGCGCAGAAAGATATGCAGAAAAATCCTCTTCTTTTTTTAATTGCTCTATTGTCATCATTTATTTACCTATTCAATGTATATATATCAGTACTTTTTCCGCCCAAAATCAATAACTTCAAAATACCATCTTTCGTATTTGTTGCTCAAGTGACTTGCGATAGGATATCTTCTTTTCATATGTCAGATCATGCAGATTTAGTAATAACAAAATAGTAGCATTTTGATAACAGCCTAAATAAGCACTCTTTTTTATCCCCTGTATCCAAAGAATTAACAACCTTGCTTGCAAGATCAACAAGCTCTTTCGGCATGTCGGATGCGTCGAATCTTTTTGCTGTAATGTAGTCAGCATGTATACCCTTTTCGCTAAGGATCCGTACAAATTCCTCCGCAGTATAAACATATTTGTGCTCGGGATTTTTAACATAGGTCATTCCGAGACTTCCTGCAAGAGTAAACAGGTTCAGCATATTATAAAGACTGAAGAAAAGCTGCCCGTTAGGCTTTAGTAATTTATACGCTTCTTTAATAACTTCGAAATGATTTTCATATGTGTTTATTGAATCGCCAATAACTATGTGGTCAAATGACTCTGCCGTGTAGCATCGCCCAAAGTCGATCACATTCCCGGTCATAACATTATTTGCACCACACACCGTCTGCAGATCAAGATAGTATTTGCTGTCTGATGTATACGCATAGCAATCTGAATTAAACACATCAAACCGTCTCATGCTGTTTTTAATTTCAAGGATAGGGGTTCCACATTTTACATTGATACCTAAAATGCGTTCATTCCTCTGATCGCCCGAGGGCTTCAGAACAGACAGATACTCAGAAATATATTCATTTACATCATTCCATGCATCTATTCCGTAATATTTTTCTTTAAAATTGTTCCTTCCAATCTCAAGATCTTTGTTAATCCGTACATATTTTTCATAATCGACACCTTTTTTTACATCATCATGGTGTATCCACGTATCTCCTGCGAGAACAGCCTTGTAACCGGCACGTCTTACTCTAAACGTTACATCATCATCACCAAAGTTATGTGTAAAACCAACATCGAAGAGAGGTAACCCCATTGCAAAAAGACACTCTTTTCTAAACACCGGTGCAAGCGTAAGCAGCCTTAATCTCTCCTCCCATTTTTGAGGATTGGAAACATTAAAATCTTCTGCGGCCCTCTGCATCTCCTCTTCACTTTTGAAATCCCCATTGAGACATTGTCTGTTTGATGTGTTAGACGACATCGGACAAACCATTCCAATCTTTGGATCAGATTTTATAACAGCCATAAGGTTACTGATCCAATTCTTTGTTAGGACAAGATCGTTGTTCGCAATGCATACAAACCGTCCAAGCATATTAAAGTTAATATACGCCCAAGGAAGAGTTGACCCAATGTTCTTATTGATGTGGATTATCCGTTTCTTTTCATAATCTACAGATTTAAAGTATTCAAAAGTCTCATCTGTAGAACCATTATCAACTAACAGCAGATCATAATCTACATTGGAAGAATATTTTAATATGGTTTCAACGCACTTCTTTGTTTTATTTAGGCCATTATATGCCTGAACCATTATGGTTAATTCGCTTAGCTTACTTTCAGAAGTATTTGCAGAAAAATATTCTCTTAGTTCATAAAGAGACTCCCTCTCCGTATGTTCACATTTTTCATTTAATACTATTTCTTTAATCTCACACACTGTAGTTTTCTCCTCACTTATATATATCAACATTTTTAAAGCTATGCTTTTAGGTTTTTAAATACTCTATAACTATCTAATCTCGAAGCCAGTCCGTCACAAGTCTTTTTACACTATTGATATCGTTGCAATTTTCTTCTGCAAAGTTCCTACTATCAAACCACTCTTTTTTTAATACAAGCCCATCATCAGCTCTCGCTCCAAACAGTATTTTTTGATGAAATCCACATAATGATGCTATTTCCTCAATATATTCTTTCAGTTTTCGCGGTTTACCACTTCCAATATAATAGAACGTTTTAGGTGCCTCCAACTCTCCTATTTTTCTCAGCGAGCTTGCAAGGTATTCTGTCGAAATAATATCAAAGTAATTCGAACAACTCCCAAATTCCATCGATTCATTGTTTTTGAAGGCATTAACAACTGTCGGAAACAACTGTGATGTGTCCATATACTTTCCGACAGGATGACAAAACTGTACCCACGAGTATTCAATATCCATTTTTTTTGAAAGCTGTTCCGTCATTTCATGAGTATGCTTTTTCGAGATACAATAAAATGAATTACCATAAAACTGTGGTGCTTTAAGCATATCATCAGCCAGATTTTCGTAAACCGTACCTGTATAGATTATTCTTTTACACCCAATCTTTTTTGCCTGATGCATAGCTTTAACGGCAAGGATCTCATTTGAAATCTGGGTCACTGCTTCTGCTCTCTTTTTTCCTAAAGCCCCTTGCCAAGCCAAATGATACCATACATCTGCATCTTCTTTTCCAATTTTAATGTCCACATCATCAATTTCGGATATTATAGTTTTAAGATTACTCTTGTCCTCTATTTCTTCGAGATGGCCTAACGTTTTCCTGCAAATCGCATAAACTATATGGCCTTCCGCAAGAAGCTCTTTAACAAGATGATATCCGAGATAACCTGACGCACCAGAAACGATTGCTTTCATAAAAACCTCTGTTTTTTTACAGCTCTATAAGTTTATGCTTTCTGTCTTTTTCCGAAATAACAGCCTCGGAAAGATCGATCCCCCAATCAACATTGAATGCAGGATCATCATAGCGATAGCATTTTTCACTGTTCGGAACATATTCATGAGTCACATAATAGAGTACCTGGGCATCATCAGTGAATGTTGCATAGCCATGTGCACACCCTTTCGGAACATAGAGACAGCATGCATTTTCCTCGCTTAGATCGGCATAAACATATTGCTTATAGGTCGGTGAATCTATTCTCACATCAACGCAAACATCACGTATCATTCCTCTGGTACACATTACCAGTTTGTCTTCAGCATATGGTTCAACTTGTGAATGCAATCCTCGTATTGTGTTTTTTTTCTTGTTTTGAGACAGATTGGATTGTACAAAATCCGCACCCATTCCTGCCTCTTCAAGACTCTTTTTATCAAATGCCCGGGAAAAATATCCTCTTTCGTCGGCATATACATCTCGTTCAATTATAAAACACCCTTTTATCCCTGTTTCTTTAATCTTCATTTCCATTCTCCGATGATTTAATCGTTTTTCCGTCACCGCCGCCCGGATGTGCTGTTATGTGAAGTACATTTAGAACCATTAAGCAAAATAATCCTCGATCATTTTATCTGTCACTTTTTTCATGTTAGCCCCGAACATTTGATCACGATACCATTCCGCTGTATTCTTTATGCATTTCTCTATGTCCCATTTATTTGTAAAGCCAAACTGCTCTCTTATCTTTCCGGTATCAAGAGTCAGATTTGCAGATTCATGTGGTCCCTCTTCCTTATCATTTGCAATTACAATTTCAAAATCAGGAATATACTTTTTGATCATATTTACTATCTGAACTACAGTCAGACAATCTTTGATTTCCGGACCGATATTATATGCTCCATTATATTTAACTCCCGACGAATAAAGCTTTTCTGCCAGCATAATATAAAATGATAACGGTTCAAGAACATGTTGCCACGGCCTGTTTGCATTTGGATTTCTTAAAACAACCTGTTTCCCTGAACGAACAGCCCTTATACAATCCGGTATTATACGATCTTCGCTATAATCACCTCCGCCGATCACATTTCCGGCCCTTGCCGTGGCAATTGCAGCATTATGATCTTTTCCATACTTTTCCGGATTAAAGAATGACAGCACAAACGATTCGGTAACTATCTCCGAACACGCTTTGCTTGCAGAATACGGATCGTATCCGCCAAGTCTGTCATTTTCATTAAATAATGTCGGTCCACCATTGTTATAATATACCTTATCGGTTGTAACATTTACTATTGCGCGAACACTTTCACAACTCCGAAGAGAATTTAACAGGTTAACCGTACCTATCACATTGGTCTTATAGGTATATACCGGTTCTTTATACGATGTTCTCACAAGTGGCTGCGCTGCAAGATGAAATACCACATCCGGTCTGACTCTTTTCACAGTCCTTGCAAGAAGGTCTTCATCACAGATATCTCCGTACACACACTCCATCTCTTTTTCAAGTGAAATGCTGTTAAAAATGCATTCTCTTATTTCATTTTGAAGTGCATAACCGATAACATCAGCCCCTGCCCTCAAAAGTATTTCAGAAAGCCAAGAACCTTTGAACCCTGTATTTCCTGTGATCAGTACTTTTTTATTTTTCCAAAACTCTTTGTTCATTGTCCCACACCATCCAAGGAGCGTTATGTTCTTCAATCATGCCGTCAAGAATAATCCGATCTCTCATCGTATCCATGCACTGCCAGAAACCTGTATGTTTAAACGCGATCAATCCCTGATCCTTTGCAACACATTCAAGAGGATCTCGTTCAAAAACAAGGTCCGGATCGTCGTTAAGATAATCGAATATCTTAGGTTCAACAACCATATATCCGCCATTTATCCATCCGCCATCTTCCTTGTTTTTTTCTGTAAAGCGTTCGATTATGCTGTTTTTTCCTATATCCAAAACGCCAAATCTCCCGCCCGGCTGGATTGCAGTCATTGTAACGATCTTCTTGTTCTGTTCGTGAAATTTAACAAGCTTCTTTATATCTACGTTCGAAACACCGTCACCATAAGTCAGCATAAACGGCTCATCTCCGATATATTTCTGTACTCGCTTGATTCTGGCACCTGTCTGAGTGTTAAGTCCGGTATCAACTACCGTCACTTTCCAGGGTTCGGCCACATTGTTGTGGATGATCATTTTGTTTTCATTTGCAAAATCAAAAGTTATATCTGATCTATGCATATAATAATCATAAAAATATTCTTTTATCATATAGCCTTTATAACCACAGCATATGATAAAATCATTAAACCCATAATATGAATAGGTCTTCATAATGTGCCAGAGTATCGGATTTCCACCTAATTCCACCATGGGTTTAGGTCTGATCTGGCTTTCCTCACTGATCCTTGTTCCTCTTCCGCCTGCAAGTATTACTACTTTCATATGTAAATCCTCATTTAATTTCATAACTGCGTTTGTCTGTTTCTGAAGAATATACTTCTTCTTCTATAATATCGTCATCTTGCACTTGTTTTTTTACACCACCCCCGCTTATATTTCCTGATGCACAAAAATACAAATAACGGGGACTCTACACCTTTTTGTGGCAGTTATCCCCGTCGTCAGACTTTCGTTTTGATCAATATCTTTACTTTGTACCGGTTATTCTTTTTATAGCACTGTCTATTTCTGTTTTAATTCCTTCCTCGTTTCTAAGCATATCTGCAAATCTCTCATTCGCAGATGGATTGGCCATTATTGCCCTTACTATATTAACAATGATTTCCGACTGCTCATTTTGCCTGTTAAGTGCAAAAGCAAGCCTTAAAGCACCTTCCCATTCTTTAAATTGCGACGATGTCCATGGCATTTCCCCTATGCATGTCCATGCTTTCATTATTTCCCCGCAATTCAGATACGTATAGCATCCGAAATACAACATCTCATTATACGTACTCTCAGAAACTCCGAATGAAAAATCTCCCGTTTTGACTGCCTCAAACTTCTCTTTCTGCTCCTTCAACGTCTCATATGCTTTTAAGTAATTATCAACAAAAGGAACTGCCAAATCCGGTCGGTTGTGAATAATGCATATACGAGTCATTTGTGCATCAACTGCACACTCCAACTCATCAGTAAAGTGACACATATCTTTAAATTTTTCATAGTCACTAATTCCTTCTTGTAGCGGCGTTTCCGCGGATTCGTGAAGTTTAAAAACATCTGTGATCAGCTGTTTATAATAGTCATTATCCTTTTTCTTCACAAAAGATAATAAACTTTCTTTTATGAATTTCAAGCCTCGTAAATTATCATGGATCCCTATTTTTCTGCCGGTCTTGAAACGGAATTCAAACTCAAGATCATCATCTTTAACGAGTTTTTCTATCCACTTGATCCCATCCTCAAATTCCCTATCGCTACAACCATAATCCCTATATATCATAAGAGCATCTGTTACTCTGTCGAGAACATATTCTTTTTCCATATATATGCCCTGATCGAGTATGTTCTGCATATAGAAAATCTGATGATTACTTTTTAGATAATCATAATTTTTTGTTATCTCTTCAATATCAAATCTTAATCTCTCTGCCTTTTTCAATTCTATTGATGCTGCTGCATCCAAACATGCAAGAGACAACCTTGTCAGTTCGGTCAGAGTTTTTTTCTGTCTTAAGATATCTACTCTCTCCGTTATCTTTTCTGTGGAATACCATCTTTTAGCATGTCTGACATAAGTTACTATTATCCACTGGTAAAATGATGAAGTCAGATCTTTTTCGGTATAATCATGATCAGTAAACAATGTGTCCTCGATCAATTCATCTGTTTTTGCCTCATATCCTCTCAGAGAAGTGATTTCCTGTATCATCTGAAGCCTGGTCCTGATGCTTCGCTTGTCTTTTTCAAATTCCTCACACAATATCGGATAGTTTCTTTCAAATTTTTTTAATCTTTCCTCCTCACTCGCAAATGCATATCCATGGTGGTCGGCAAAGCTTTTAAGTTCTTTCAGCGGCAAAAAAGCAGGCTCGATCACTTCATGTACCTTTCCTACGAAACGGGCTTGAGGTATTCTTCTTACCATTCTCTGCATATCTACCACTGTATAACTTCCGTCATAGCTGTAATCATGCAGTTTGTAGCTTGCTGTGTTGTATTTTCTCTGCTTACCGCTCTTAAAGAAATCTACCAGATCCTCAATATCTATGAATTCTTCATCGTCATCCATATACATGAACCACTCGCCAGTAGCAAGCTTTAGACCCGCGTTCCTTGCAGCGGCGAAATCGTTGATCCAGTCAAAGTGAACAAGTTTTGTCGCGTACTTTTTAGCTATCGCAAGCGAACCGTCACTCTTTTCCTCACCGACAGTATCTACAATGATCAATTCACAAGGAATCCTGTCCATAATTCTTTTTACGGATTCCATCGTTTTTTCAACTGTATCTATTCTGTTTGAAACAAGTATACTGATGCTGAGTATTGGTTTTTTTTCTTTCATTTTATTGCCTGATCACACCTTTCGACATTCTTCTATATTCTTATCGTCAGAAATATGATCATCTTTGAGTACATGTCAAAAAAACTGAGGAAATCATGGCATTTTTTTGAAGTAAATAGCACAAATGCTCCTCAATCTCTGAGGAGCATTTTGTTTTCTTTCTATGGATTACTGATTATATTACCGGTATCAGCGCATCACCTTCCGATTCCCGCTGCAATCTCATTTACGGTTTCCAACGGGATTCCTGAAGGATAAGCGATCTCATCCGTATTTTTTCCCAACTCGAGCATATGTGTGATTATCTCCTCGCGATCATGCATGATCCCTTCTTCCATGCCTTCTTCTCTCAAGGTCTGATTGTGCAGTTCTTCGTTAAAATCACATACAAGCTTTGCTATAACGCCTGCCCTTTCCTGTGGTTTTCTCTGGTCCGACTGATCGGGATCGCTTAATGTCTTAATGAAAGACATATATCTACTCCGAAACACTTTTTACAAACACATCGAAGCGGGGAAGTTTGCAGCTCACCACACCATGTTTCGATGTATCTATCAAGCCTTTATCTTTCAGCCGTTCTCTGTATTGTGAAAACTCATTTTTCTTTTGTTTTGACAGTTCCAATATTTCTGCCGTTGGCATATTTTCTTTTTGAACGATAAAAGACATATACCACTTGTCCTTTGCTGACAGTTCAGACCATATTTTCGAATACACGTAGTATCTTAATGCATCATCATATTTTGCCAGCACTTCTCTGTTGATCTTGTGTGTTTCTTCTTCCCACAGGTATTTTCCCAACGCCTGATATGCAAACGGATAGCCTTTTGTCAAAAGTGCGTATTCCATTGCTTCCTCATAAGCAATACCAAGGACTTTTGAATACCTGTCTGCGATCAAAGTCACATTCAGCGGCCCCATTTCGAATTTTGGAGTTCTGTACAAAAACGTCAGATTTTTCTCATTTTCCAGATTTCTTATGTTCTCGTAAAGACCTGCCATGATGAGGTAAATTGGGAGTTCCTCTCTTATCATGATCTGAAAACTGCTTGCAAATTCCCGCATATGCTCGGTATTCGAAACCTCATCAACAGTTACCAAGACTTTCTTTTTCTTCTTTTTTACTTCTTTCAATATGATCTCCATAGCTGATTCTATATCCGCTACGGGAGCACTTGTTGAAATGTTTAAACCTATACCGAACTTTGAGAGATTTACATCGGCATCTATGAACTTGGAGAGATAGTCTTTACTGTCATATAACTTTGCTACAAGTCCCTTCAGCATGTTTCTTTCGGAATTGAGACGGATTATTATCCAGTCGCTCTCTTCCTCCAGTTTATTTTCAATCGATGTCATTGTAACCGTTTTTCCGCTCCCTCTTGTTCCTGTCAGCATAAAACACGGATTCTGCACATATTCACCGGTTAATTCCGATGTTATCTCATCGATCACAACATCTCGGCTTATATATTGTAAAGGCATCTTCCCAAAGTTTATTGCAAAAGGGTTTCGTTCCATATAACCACCTTTCGTATATACTTTTATATACTTTGCTTTTGATTTATATACTTTTATATACTCCTATATACTTCTTTTTTAATTATATACTTTTTTATACTTCTGTCAACGGACATATTTATTTTTCCAATACACATTGATATGATACGTATAATTTATTATAATTTTTATAGTAACAATGAGGGGATAGCTTATGCCTAAGAAACCAAAGGAAATGGAACGGGAAACACTCGATGATGGGTGGGTTTTTAAGAACTCCACACAATCGTGGAAAAATCCGTGCGAAAATCGCTCACGATCCCTGCATGGCTTGACGCAGCAGCTCAAAAGAACAAAATTAACTTTTCAAAGACCTTACAAGAAGCCTTGATAAGTAAACTACACCACTTATCATAACGTAAATGCTCCCCGGAAAACCGGGGAGCATTCTCCGGTGACTTTTATCACTTTTCCAGCAGCGCATTATATACATCCCGCTTCGATATGCCTCGGTCTGCCGCTACGGCCTTCATTGCCTCTTTCTTATCCATTCCCTTATCTATGTACATTTTTACATGTTCCGCAAGACTGACCTCTTCCCATTTGTCCCGCTCTTTCTGTTCAAGCTCTTCAAAGGACCTCCCGGCTATTACCAGCACATACTCCCCCTTAGGCTCGTTGGCACTGAAGAACGCGAGATGGTCGGATATCTTTCCTTCATAGGAATTTTCGTGCTTTTTTGTAAGTTCCTTGGTCACGGTCATCTGCCGATCACCGAGTTCGTCCAAAAGAAGCTGCAAAGTTTTCAAAAGCCTGTGGGGTGCTTCATACAGAACGATCGTTCTTGTTTCGTCTTTCAGTTCATCCAGCACATGTCTGCATTCCTTTTTATCGGATGGCAAAAATGCTTCAAAACAAAATCGTCTCGTGGGGAGTCCCGACATGGTCAATGCGGTAATACATGCACATGCCCCGGGAACAGAAGACACCTGTATTCCCGCTGCTCTGGCCTGCTTCACCAGTTCCTCTCCCGGATCGGAGATCCCCGGCGTTCCCGCATCCGTAATGACCGCAATGCTTTTTCCCTGCAGCATAAACTCCACAAGCTCCTTTGCTTTTTCCGTCTTATTGAACTCATGGTAAGCCGTCATGGGGGTATGAATGTCAAAATGATTCAAAAGCTTTATGCTGTTTCTTGTATCCTCGGCAGCGATGAGATCGACTTCCTTCAATATATTAATAACTCTGAAAGTCATATCGTCCAAATTGCCTATGGGTGTTGCGCACAAATAGAGCATGATCCTTGTAATCCGCTGCTTTTGACAAGCTTCGGGATTGCTCCTTTCCCCGGAAATGGCCGGAATTTTACTTTTTTTAATTTATTAGGTAAAAAATAAATTTTTTTGTTGGACTTTTGTTGTACTTAAAGTGGTAGAATGCAGTTGTTAGAAATTAAACCCCTCATAAGCCCAAGTCCTCGATCGGAGTTCCCCTCTCTGGTCGGGGCATTTTTTTGATAAGCGTGAGTAAATAACGAGGCAACATCTGCAAACATCTTTTTGTTTGTAAGATGTTGCATTGTTATTTATGAACCTAACAGTAATGAGGAAGTAGGCGCAGCGCGCCGGATTCCGAATTACTGTGTAGCGATTTCGTGAGTGCGAAGCACGTAGAAATCGCGTCACGCTTATCAAAAAAATGTATCTTGGTACGATTTCGGGAGTGCGAAGCACGAAGAAATCGTATGCTCTTATCAAAAAAATGTGATTTGCGCGCCGGATTCCGAATTACTGTGTAGCGATTTCGGGAGTGCGTAGCACGAAGAAATCGTATGCTCTTATCAAAAAAATGTAACCCCCCTAAAACCCATAATCTCTCTTTATTTCTTCCGTATACACATCTTTTTCTTCATATATAATAAGCGGTGCTTCGATCTTTATCCCCGATCTTCCCCCTTTAACCGCTGCCACCAGCACCATATTCGGCTCCTTGTCCGCGTAGGGATACACCACTCTCAATCCCTTCGGCTCCAGCTTATACTTCTGCATGACCGCGATTATCTCTGCAAGTCTGAAGGGCTTGTGCACCATATACAATCGTCCGTTGGTCTTTAACACCGCTGCAGCTTCGCGCACCACATCCTCAAGCGTGCAAAGTATCTCATGTCTTGCGATGGCTTTGGCATCCCCGGGATTCATTTCCCCGTGCCCCGCGGTCATATAAGGCGGATTTACCGTAACAACATCAAAGGAAGCCCTTCCGAAAATACGGGATGCTTCCTTCAAGTCACCTGTCACAATATCAATTTTTTCTTCAAGCGAATTCATGGCAACGCTTCTTCTTGCCATGTCAGCGCTCTCGGGCTGGATCTCAAGAGCAAAAAAATGCTCCGCATCGGTCTTTGCGGACATCAAAAGCGGCAATATGCCTGTTCCCGTACCCATGTCCAGCACCTTTTCTCCGGGCTTGGCCTTAGCAAAACCGGAAAGCAGTACCGCATCCATACCGAAACAAAATCTTCCGGTATCCTGTATTATCTTCAGACCGTTTCTTTGAAGGTCATCAATTCTTTCCATTGATCAATCCTCATCCAGTCGTGATCTTCCTTCTTTTTTCTCAAGAGCTTCCAGTGCTTTAAGTTCCGAAGTTTCAGTTTCTTTGCTCTCCTTGCGCCTTCTGGGTTTAAACTCCAGATCAGCCACATCGTAGTCCTTAAGCTCTCTCTCATCCTCACCGGTTTCTACAAGCACACGGACCTTTTGCTTCAAAACATATAAGCACTGAACCGTACCCTTGAGGCCATCCTTTGTGTTAACTCTTTCTCCCACTGCGGGAAGTCGGCTGTTCAGCTCTTCATATGCTTCTTCCTCATTCTTTAGGCAGCACATAAGTCTCCCGCATACCCCGGAGATCTTTGTCGGATTAAGGGACAGGCTCTGCTCCTTCGCCATCTTGATCGATACGGGAGCGAAATCCGCCATATAAGAATGACAGCAAAGAGGACGGCCGCATATGCCTATGCCTCCCAGGATCTTTGCCTCATCCCTGACACCTACCTGACGAAGTTCGATCCTTGTTCTGAATACGGATGCAAGATCCTTTACCAATTCTCTGAAATCCACACGTCCGTCTGCGGTGAAATAGAAAAGAAGCTTGTTGCAGTCAAAAGTATATTCGCAACCTATCAATTTCATTTCCAGGTTGCGCGCCTGAATCTTTTGCAGGCAGGTTTTAAACGCTTCCTTTTCCTTGACTCTGTTATTGGCTTCTGCCTGATCGTCCTCGGGAGTTGCGATCCTCATGACCGGTTTAAGGGGTTGAACCACCTTTTCGTCATCGATCTCACATACACCCATCACAACATAGCCGTACTCAATGCCACGCGCGGTTTCGACTATTACATTTCCGCCCTGCTTTATATCGTAATCAAGCGGATCAAAATAGTACACCTTTCCCGCCTGTCTGAATCTAACGCCAATTACTTTTGTCATCTATAACCACCATTTTACAACATCGATATATCCGAACGTTGTCCTTTCTTTATCAAAAATTATATTTATATCACCTGTTATCCCTAAATGCAAGTAACATGACCATAAATGCGCTCTCGGCATTGACGTTTACGCGCATACGGTCCTTGAACAGCAAAATTGCATCCAGCTTTTTTGTAATCCCCTCATAGCTGAACAATGCAGCCTGTCTGTACAGTTCTCTCTGTTCTTCCTTATAATATACATTATCTGTCCTGTCTGTAGATTTAACTACCAGCAGATCCCTATACCACATCTCAGAAAGCGCAAGTCTTTCTTCCTGTCCCGTTTTGTCGTCGGACCACTCCTTGGCAATACGATACAGTTCTCCCGCGTCTGTTGAATCTATCTTTCTCAGCACGCCCAAAACTTCTGCCTTCAAGCCGGAAAAATCATCGGAAGAAGCAAATTCTATGGCTTTGCCCACCACTCCGTCGGAAAAACCCGCTGCCAGATCGGCCATATATTCCGAAGCGCCGTGTTTTTCGATCAACAGCTTGGCTATCTTACTTTTTTCAACTGCACGAACATTTAAGAGGATGCACCTTGAGAGGATCGTCTGAAGCAGAATTCCCGGATTGGTCACAAGGAGAATGATAACTGCGTACTCCGGAGGCTCCTCAATGGTCTTCAGCATCGCATTCTGCGCCTGAACATTCATCTTTTCCGCTTCGTCGATAATGTATATCTTTCGCTTTCTTGCATAAGGTTTGATGGCGATGTCGGAATTCAATTGCACCCTGATCTCATCTACGGAGATTACATTCGGTTTTTCATGTGTGATATATCTGATATCCGGATTATTACCGGACATGGCCTGCTTACAGGAACGGCACATACCGCAGGGCTCCGTTCCGCCCTCTTCGCATTGGATTGCCATCGCAAATGTATTGGCCAGCATTTTCTTTCCGCTGCCTTTTTCACCCGCAATAATGTAAGCATGGGATACCTTCCCATCCCTTATAGCGCTCTTCATATGTCCGACTATTTGTTCTTGTCCGATTATATCCCTGAATGTCATGTTAAAATGTCCAGAAGCAATCCTCTGATCTCATCTATCTTACTGAGGATCAGCAGGTGATCCTTTTCTTCCTTCAAAAGCTCAGCAGTCAGCTCATCCAGATTCTCATCGATCAATTTGATCATTCCGTAAACTCTGTGACGTCCTCTCTTGTCCAGAAAATTCTCTCTTTGGAACTTGTGAGAACGCGAAACAACTTCATTCATAAATGCCCTTATGAGTGAACGATACTGTTTCATGTCTCGAACATCCATGTGCTTCGCGATCTTCTTGCCCTCGTCGGTGATCTCTCCGACCAGCCCCGCCAGTTTCTCCTGGAGAGCCGTATCCTCGATCTTACTCATAAGCGTAAATTCAAATGCCTCCGACGGTGCGGGGGCATTCGGCTTTACATCTGACATATTCACCTGTTGTGCCTGATTTACTTTGTTGATATCCATGCAACAATTTCCTCCAAGCAACGGTTCAGATCATCGTTTTTGAAGCGTTTTGTAACTCCGAGCCTGTTGAGCTCAGTCTCCGAAAAATCTCTTTCATCTGCGAGATATCTTCTGCACACCTCCGAATAACCCGGTGTTCCCTGCTTTTTTTCCCTGTCTATGGCACGGGAAAGCCTTGTATAGTCATCTATATAGGTATAAATGGGTACAACATTTTCGTCACCGAAATGATCTCTGATCTGCTCATAACCCGCAAGGGTCGTGATCATCATATAATCATTGTTCTCGATATCTATCTGTCCGTCATCGGCGGTAAAATACCACCAGGGTCCGTATACAGTGTCATATCTGCGGATTTCAAGGATCTTCCCATCCTTCTGCATGCGATCCTTTTCGGCGGCATTAACGAAGTGATATTCTATGCCGTCGGTCTCGCCGGGTCTGATGGGTCGCGTAGTGTAAAGAATTACATTCTTGAATCTGCCTTCAAAACGCTCAAGAAGCTTCTTATAAACCGTATCTTTTCCGGTTGCGCTTTTTCCCATTACCGCATATATCTTACCCATTATACTGTTCTCCGAAAGTGTGAAGATTAGCTAAAGCCACCTTTTATGATAACATAATTCCCGAAACTTGTCATTATCTCTTCCAAAAAAGCTTTTTCGTCAAAATTTTAAAGTTTTTGCGATTTCTTTAAAAATTCTTGTTGACAAATGGTTTTTAGCGTGGTAATATACCACTTGCGTTCGGCGAAATGCCGTAACGATAAGCGATAAGCATCTCTAGCTCAGCTGGTAGAGCACCTGACTCTTAATCAGGGTGTCCAGGGTTCGAGCCCCTGGAGATGCATTGTGGAAGGTTCTTTTTTGACTGTTAGATCAGTTGGGAAGGAACTTTTTTTGTTCCCTCTAATCTGCGTCTCCCAAAGCTTCCAGTCCTTTTACGTTCCCTACCTTCTTTGCCTTAATATTCTTAACAAACAGGAAGAAGATCACCATGCTCAGGGCATATGCTGTAGTTGCATATACCGGTAAGGCTTTCCACTGAAGGGTTGCTCTGAAGATAGCACCGATAAGTATGGGTGTAACAGTCTGTGCCGACATGCTTGAAGCATAGTAGAAACCGGTGAATTTTCCGATCTTCTTTGAAGAGCACAGCTCCACAACCATGGGGAATGAGCAGTTGTGTACCAGCGCCATACCAAAACCCTTGATCGCCCATACCAGATAGAGCATCGTAGGTAATGCATATTCTCCGTTTTTACCGACTATATTATTTGTAGGTCCTACAAATATCATTATAAAGATCGCGATCGTAGTAATGCAAAGGCCTGAAACGATCGTCCACTTACGACCGATCTTGTCCGCAATAATACCCGCAATTGCAAAACCTATAACCGAAGCCACTCCGCCTATAATTACCAGCGTACTTGTTGCGTTTGAAGCAGTCTTCAGATAGTAGATCGCATAGTTACCGAGATAGGTTCCGATACCGTTGTCCGCCATAAACCAAAGGAATTCTGCGGCAAGGATGGCGATCAGCATGTTTCTGTTTTCCTTGGGCATAGGTTTGTTATCATCAACCGGAGTTTCGATAGCAGCCTGTCTCTCACCTTCTTCCAGTTCTTCCTTCATTTCTTCCGTGATCTTGTTTTCCTTAATGGTAAAGAAAAGCACTAACGCGGAGATCACCATAAGAACAGATGCAACCACAAAGGGGATCTCTATAAGGTAAAGCTTTTTCACGCCGTCTGTTGCGTTAATATAATCGGTAAGAAGAAATACAAGTCCGAGCACTGTAGCAAAAGCTCCGCCAAAGTACCCCATGATGTTGATTATACCGTTAGCCTTTGCACGAAGGGGCTTGGGAGTGATGTCGGGCATCAATGCAACCGCAGGATTACGATACATCATCATGAACATAAGAACGAGTCCCATCATAATGATCATTCCCACAACATTATCATTATGGAAGAACAAAGGGATGAACGGGAATGCTGTTGCGGCAACAAAAGTTCCCACAAGAATATAAGGCATTCTCTTACCGATAGGTGTTTTTGTTCTGTCGGAAAGAGTACCTAAAACCGGAAGCAGTATCAATGCCGCAAGATTGTCGCATGCCATTACGATACCCACCAGCCACTGAACCTTCAACAGATCCTCGGGTTTTGCCGTCTGCTTGAATACAACCGCATTAACGCCCGATATTTTTCTCGCAAAAAGATCGGTTAGCAATGTAGGGCACCATGTGTCATACACCTGCCAAAGCAGCAGGATCCCAAAGAATGCAAAACCTATCAATGCGGTTCTCTTGTAATTAAGCTTCAATTCCATAATTAACCTCCTCCAATGATGATCAATATCTTGATTATAACATATTGTTATCTTTTGGTTATAATATAAATCCTAACCAAAATAATTAAAATGATTAAGCAGAACACGGTTCCCAAGCCATATCCTATCAATGCGGGTCTCATATCGGGTTTTTCCGGTTCTTCGACAACCAGCTCTCCCTTGTATATGAGATAGGTCCGTTCATCAAACATATCGGTGTCCTTGTACTCCCTGTAGTACACCTCCGCCAGATCTATGACCTTGTCTTCGTCCGATTTCAGAATAATGTCCGACTTCGCTACTTCTTTCCCACCGTAGTAAAAATCAACCTCTCCGATCACATTATTTCCCTTAACCAATTCGGGAAGCTGTGTCAGCCTGCACTCCGTAGTTATATCTTCGAAGTCTGCTTTCGCAGGCAGAACCGCCGTCGTATCCTCTATGGTCAGATTGGCATAGGTCTTTTCAACAAATGCTTCATCATCCGGAAACAATGCGGGAAAAGCATTTTTACTTTCCTGCTTTTTAGAGATCTCCATTACCTCAAAGTTTTGGAATCCATAATCAAACAGTACAGCAGTATCCGTATAACCGTCCGCATCCTTCTTTTCCCCGAGAACAACACAGATGAGAGTCATTCCGTTTCTTTCCGCCGCGGTAACAAGACAACTTCCGGCCTGATCCGTAAAACCTGTTTTCCCTGCAAACACTCCTTCACAGATTATCCGTCCCCTTAATATCTTGTGGGTCTGAGGGATTACCTGCTCACTCCTTTTGTTGGTTACCGGAAGGGTGTGATTCCTGTTATTGCTGATCTTTCTAAATGTTTGGTATTGTATGCACTGCCTCATGATCAATGCAAGATCGTTGGCGCAGGAATAATGATCTTCTTCATGCAGTCCGTGAGGGTTTGAAAAATGAGTGTTAACACAGCCCAGTTCCTTCGCCCTTGAGTTCATCATGTCTATAAACGCGTCACAATCACCGTTTCCCACATGTTCCGCTACAGCATAGGCCACTTCATTTGCCGATGCAAGAAGTACCGCATAAAGACAATCCTCCATAGGCAGCTCTTCGCCTATCATCGCTCCCACGTTACTTGCATCGTAGCTTATCGACTTGATCGCATTCCGTGACATCACCACCGTTTCCGACAGGTCACAGTTTTCTATGGCAAGAAGAGAGGTCATCAGTTTAGTCGTGCTGGCGGGGTATCTTTGACTTTTGGCTTCCTTATCATAGATCACATTTCCTGTGGATGCCTCGATCAATATCGCTGATGCAGCATTGATCTCCGGCTCTGCGGGCCATTCCGCCGCTTCTGCCTGTCCGGGCGTGATCTTGCATATCCAAAAGCAGATCGTTATCAGCAGGATACTTATTGATTTAGTTGTATTTTTTAAGGTCTTATTCATCATACAAAACGATTCAAGATCACATTCTTGAGCTTTCCTACGGAAACATATCCCTTAAGCAATGCTCCGAGATCGGTCCCCTCCTCTGCTTCTTTGATGGGATGAGTGTCCGGAACGATGATATCCGTTCCGTCCTGTTCTTTAATACGTTTGAACCCGTCGGGATACATCTCAACCGACGCCGGTACTCTTTCTCTAAGTATTCCCTTACATTCTTCCTTTGAGCAGGAAGGAAAATTCACGTTCCATATCTCTCCCTTGGAGATCGGGGCCGAAATTAACTCCTTAAGTATCTCAGGAAGATAGGCATCCACTGCTCCGTAGTTTTCCGGCCAATCTACCGAAAATGCCATCGAAGGTATCCCCTTCATCAACCCTTCCATTGCGGCTCCGACAGTTCCCGAGTAAGAGATTTCGACGCCTGCGTTAAAGCCCTTGTTTATGCCCGAAAATATTACATCCGGCTTGATCTTCAAATATTCCATCGCAACTTTTACGCAATCCACCGGAGTTCCCGTTACGCTATATGCTTCAACACCCTCTACCGGAAAATCGGCTTTCCTGACCTCCATTGCATCTGAGATCGTAATTCCCGCAGACATTCCGCTGCACTGCTTCGCGGGAGCTACCACCGCTACTTCTCCGTACTCCCCGGCAAATCGCGCCAGTCGCTCTATACCTGCAGCTTTAATGCCGTCATCATTAACCACCAAAATCTTCATTCCGTCTGTGTTCCCTTTCCTTCATAATATAATTCGGCCAGAACTGCCCATACCTCTCTGTTGGCAACCCATGCATCATTCATTTCCGGAGTGTCCACAGCAAGCCAGACTTTGGGACGGAAGATCTCTATCGTTACCGACGGAACGATCTCTTCTCCATTCAACCAGTCAGTATAGCCGGCTAAAGGTATCGGTCCGATGTTCATAAGGCTCATTTCACGAATGTAATCCGTTACATAAACAAGTGCGTCCGCTGCCTTTTCACATTCCTCCCTGAATTCCCCTGTCTGACCGACATCCCATGACAGATCGTTGCCGGAGGCATGATACGAAACCGCAAAAACAACATCTTTTTCTTCCATCAGGTTCTCAAGCACCTGCTTCTGTACCTGAGTCTCAATTTCGGAAAAAGGTTCCGGTCCTTTGTATCCGCTGCTTGCAGGCCTGTCATAATCATTTGTTTCTTCCCAACCGAAGGGATAGTTTCTGTTTAGATCCACTCCCACAGCATTGGCTTTCCATCTTCTGTAAAAGTTAGAATTGTAATCACCGTCGGTTTTTAAGAATTCTTCCGTTTCCTTATCGCACATCATATGGATCTTTGTGCGAAGCAAAAGATCGTTAATGCAGGACGGTCCGAATATGCACAGGTCCGCTCCGTCAGGATTCTGCATAGGCATGAGCACAAAACAGATCTCATCAAACAGATCCCTGTAGTCCACGTTCTTATAGTAGCCTTGATAGTAATATTTCAAATAGTATTCCGCCTGCATCATAACCAGGTGGGTAGTACAATATTCTCTCGCATGTGCAGTTGCGGTTATATAAATACATTTGGGTGCGTTGGGATTTCCCAAAGTGCAAATGTACAATTCCCTTTTATCCGCAGTCTTTCCCGCGCTGTAATAGGAAAACAGGTCAGGATAGGCTGCTGCCAGCTCTATTATGTCACTTTCCATATCCGAATAGGAATAATCCAGGTCATATTCATCCACAATGGTAAAGCAGTTTCGGTCATATTGGAACATATCATTAAGCGTTATATAGTTTTTATTTATATAATACTCTTTTCCTTCGTATTCACAGGTATAATATTTTTTGTCTTTACCGTTTCCCGTTAATGTTACCATTGTATTGTTATATACAACCTTTTCAGACACCGTATTATCCTCAATGTTTCTGAGCGTCAGGCTGTAGCAATCAACGTAAGCACTGCATGGAAACGTGGGTTCATGGTTTTCACCATACCAGTTTCTCACTGTTCGCTCCGGAACGGGTGTAGGCGTCGGTGTCTCAGTGTTGGTGGGTATTGGTGTCAGCGTCGGCGTGGGTGTCAGGGCAGGCGTATTTGTCGGTGTGGAAGTCGGTGTAAAAGTGGGCGTTGGTGTCGCTTCTGTGGGCATCGGTGTTGACGTTACCTCCGGATCCTTCTGTTCATTTCCGCATCCGCTCCACGTGATCATCGCCGCAATTGACATTATAAATATCAGGTTTTTAAGCTTTTTTGTCATCTTACCTCCGCAAAACACTGTCTTAAGCAGTCAGTATCGTATCATATACGGTCTGTTTTTCTTTCACACAGTCCGATTCGGGAATATGCTAAACATATGCCCTCTTTTATGCACATTTAATAATACCATAATCACAACCTGTTGTCATCAACGGCTCGCGGTAAGTCGATTAATCTTTTTTCCCAATTTCCCGAACTTTATCTCGTATTCGGTCATGATATTTCCGTCCGCAAATTCCGAATTATGAAGGTCTCTGGTAACTGTTTCTATCTTCCATCCGTGTTCCGGAAAGCTTTCAAGAGAGTACTCGAACAGATCGTTATTATCCGTTTTAAACACTACTTTACCGGTTTTTTTAAGCACCTTATCATACTTTGCGAGATATGTTCCGGAGGTCAATCTTCTTTCCGCATGTCTTGCCTTGGGCCAGGGATCGGAAAAATTCAAATAGATCTCATCGATCTCGCCGTCGTCGAATATGTCCGTCAGATCATCCGCATCCTCACAAAGAAACAAAAGGTTGGTATTGGGCTCCTGATCTTCCTCTCTCTTTTCTATTGCGCGAACCAACACACTCTGAAATCTCTCCAGTCCGAGATAATTCACATCGGGATTAAGCTTGGAAAGAGTTGTGATGAACCTCCCTTTTCCCATTCCTATCTCAAGACGGATCGGGTTATTGTTTCCGAAAACCTCCGACCACTTTCCCTTGTTTTCCTTTACATTATGAGCCACAAAGCTGCTTACAGCTACTTTTTCCTCTGCCCCTTTTACTTTTCTTAATCGCATATTTTTCCTTTCCGAACGTTTTTTTGATCTTCAGCTTTATTTTCCGCATCGGATTATCCCGCAATACTCCAAAATAGCCAAATATATGTTATATATCGGCATTTCCCCATGGTTTATTCAGTCTCGATATGTAATCAACAAAAACACCCGTCTGCTTCTACCGGTTTTTACCGCTTCCGCAGACGGGCGTTTTTTAAGGATATTTAAACATGATAGATTCTGATTTCGCCAAAGTTAGCTTCTGCCTTAATGCATACTGTGTGTTCTCCGTCCCAGTCATGGGTTCCGAATTCTCTTACGCGTCCAAAAGCATGATCTCTTCTTATCTCACTCTTCCAAGCCTTAGGGATATAGATCTCAATGGATCCGAAATTACATTCCGCATCTATGTAAGCAATGCTGTCCTGCATAGTTGCTTTATCGTAATATGCTCTGATGGAGCCAAAGCTGCATTCAAGATCGGAATTCTTAAAATCATCCCCGTCGAAGTATCTTACTGTTGAGCCGAACTCCAGTTCAACGTTATAGCCCTCTTCATTTAAGACTTTTGCGTTTTCGCATTCATCGTCTTCGCCCCTGTCTCGTCGGTATGTTACATTGATTCTGTGTTCCCCGTTTTCGTCGGTTCTGGAAACATGCCATCTTCTGGGTATGAGTGCTTCTATTCCAAAAAAGATCAACACTGCGGGAGGAAAGATCGCCCATGCGGGAATTTTGGGGATATTGAATTTTCCTGAATATATAAACACAAGAAATGCAATACTGATCACTATTGAGAACAGGTTTTTTTTACGTATTCCCACGATCAGTGCCGCAAAAAGAAACAGCGTCCATATTACTTCCCACCAACTCAGCGGTCCGAAAAAATTCCCCATGATCCCGAGGTTTAAACCTTTCAGGATCAATACAGCCGCAACTATAAGAAATATAACTCCAAAAATTATCTTGTTTGAATTCTTTTCCATTTTATACTCCTTTACTTAATCTGATTTAACCTTTCGTGCAGATCCTTGTAGTACATCCTTGAAACATATACCTGCTTGATGGATCCCTGAAACTTTACAAAACATCCCGAAATAGTCCTTGTTATGGAGAATATCTTTGAAATATTGACTATCGAAGATTTTGATACTCTCATAAACTTCTGCGGATACAACTCCTCAACCTCATAGAGCTTTAGCTTCGAATCATACACACCGTCGACTGTATGTACTTTTACACTCTTCTCCACCGTCTCAAAGAAAATGATCTCGTTTATCGGCATGAAGTATTCGGTATCATCCTTGTAAAGAAGTAATTGCTGACTGAGGCCTTCCGTCTTACTGAACGCTTTTTGTAAGGCTATCACCTCGTCATTCAATTCCTTACACCGGATCACTACCTCTGTTTCTGTGCTGTTGTCGTCAAATTCGATCTTGAATTTCACAATAGCGGTTTCCTTTCGTAATGTTTTTTCATTACTATGGCTTGATTATAACAAAAGAATCAGATTTGAAAAGAGCTTTTGACCAAGCGGTGATTTTACGCAACCAAGTGGTGAATAATTGAATTCAACGTTGTTTACTTTATATCTGTGACTGTCAGTTTTCCTCTTTCCACAGTGAACTCGATATTATATGTCTTAAAACTCATTTTATAGACTCTGTCCGGATCTTCCTGATACTGTGGTCTTGGGTCCTGGGCCAGCACCTTTTCCAGAACCGCTTTCTCATCTGCCGTCAATCTTGCATCTATGCCTGCCGTAAATGCAACCTCGAGGAAGCCTTCCTTACTTGCTGCCGCAAATCCGTTGGAAGCCTCCGGGATCGAGTCAACATATGCCAGGTAGGGTTTAATGTCATATATGGGTGTTCCGTCAAGCATATCCGCTCCGGACACGATCAGTACCTTGCCCTCGTCCCGGGTCTGTTCCACCCCCTCGATCTTAACAACCGTGAGCCCGAGAGGATTCGGCCTATATGGAGATCGGCTCGCAAACACGCCTACACGCGTATTTCCTCCGAGTCTGGGTGGTCTTACGGTAGGCTCCCAGCCATCAGTCTTTTTGTTTTCCGAAAAGCCCCATATCAGCCAAAGATGAGAATATTTATCTATCTCACGTATTGCATTCGGATCCCTGTATTCCTTCTCAAAGACGATCCTTGCTTTTAGCTCCGGTATTAACCCGCTCTGTCTTGGTATACCGAATTTTTCGGGAAAATCTGTTTTGATGTATGCTATTGGTCTAATTGTTATATTGTCCATATTCAGACTATGCTTTCTATAAAACCTGTCAGTTGATCGGCAATCCTTTTTTGAGCCTGCTTTCCCGGATGCCAGTCAGCACCGTAGGTTTCTCCGTTTCCGATCAGCTCCTGCCTAAGGAAATAGACTTCTTTGTCCTTCTTGTTCCTGAGTTTAACCTGTCTCTCCACCTCATCGCAAAGTTCATTGTTCATGATCCCGAGACAGCAGATTATCTTTGCGGTTGGTCTTTTTTCTCTGACCAGGTCAAGAAGAGCACCGTAAGCTTCTCCGAAAGCTTTCACTCTTTCGGGTATTCCTCTTGTATAACTTGCATCATTTGTCCCGAGATTAATTACAACAAGCTGTGGTTCAAAATCGCAAAAATCGTAATCTTGAGGTTTGTCAAAGCCCTCAAATGCATATCCTCCAAAATCCGTCCATTTGTATATGTCAGGCATTAAAGGAACGCTTACGTCCGGAACATCTCTCTCTGGCGGTATCCACTGTGTCAGAAGACCGTTACCGCTCCAGGATACCAAATTAAAATCCGCGTCTATAGCTTCGGCAGTCATTACGGCATATGCTTCCGCAGGATTTTCCGTCTCCGTGCAAAACGTCTCGTTTTCACTTGCTGCTTCTACTCCGTATCCGCAGGTGATCGAATCACCTATAAACTCTATTCTGTTATCTTTGTCCGATGTCGGACTGATTTCTCCGTCGCTCTTAAGATCAATGATCCCAAGCTTTCCAAAATTGTTTTCCGAAAATCTCATCAATCTAACGGTTACTTTTTCTGATTTGTCCGATTCAAACAGAACATATTCGGCGCTGTCCCGATCAAGCTTCAGCTTACTCTTGAATTCGCCGTTTACAAAAACACCGGCAAATCCCACAAGATTCGGATCGTTTGCCTTATCTGTTTTAATTTCTGCGCTGACATGTTTACCCTCAAAAACAAATTCTATAAAACTCCCTGAAAAAGAAAGATACAATACTCCATCTTTTAAAACATGTCTTCCTCCGATTTTTACATTCATAATACCGCCTTCTCTTTCTTCATTGGTTTGATAATTTAGTTAATTCTATCACCTTTACTTCCCATCCGCAACAAAACAGACTGCCTTACGGCAGTCCGTTAAATAAATGTTTTGTTTTTCGTCTTCGAAATTTGACCTTTGGATCAATCGTCAGTCTTAACCTTCCTTGTGATCAAATAAGCTGAGACAGCAATCAGTGCTGCTGTGCATATACAAGCTACAACCACAAGTTTCCCTTTAACCGATCCGATTTTTCCGTCCGGATTATCTAACTTTGCAATTTTCGCTATTTCCTCTTTCGAAGGATCTGTTTTGGAATACAGCTTCGGAAGGTCAATCTCTCTTTTTTCATATTCGGTATTTAAAGGATCGCTAATACAAACCCAAAAATTTCTTTTTCCGTAATAATATCCATAAAACAGCCATTCCAGTCCGTTCTCATCAACAAACATTGCCCGTGCAACGATGTTCTCACCGGAGTCTCTCCCCACATGATCAAAAGTATCCGCTCCGGGATATTTCATACAGATATAGTCCTTTTTTAAGGAACAATCTTTATTCTCCGGAACAGAAGTGATCTTATCCGCATATTCTTCGGAAAAAGATACATGATCGTACTTGATAAAGGTATTTTCAAGAAGAATGTATTCATTTGCGGTATTCATACCCCATGTTTTTCCATTGTAAGAGAACTTATAGTAAACAAAGAACTCCTCCCCGTTTGGCAGTGAACCAACCGTGAAAAGATCTTCCGGACTCTTGTACTTAACAATAAAACCATTGGGACTGTTTGCTATATAAAACCGCTGTTCAATCTCGGGTTTGATCCCGTTCCGGCTAAAAAAGTCATCTGTCGGTTCCCACAAAACATCTGCTTTTACAGTCACGGGCAAAAATAAGTTCAGAAGCAATAAAACAGCTGTTAAAGAAATTATTACTTTTTTCATTATATTATTCCACCTTTCATAAAATATATGCGGATCAATTTAAAAAAATAATTATGTTCTTATATTATATATAACGTAATTAATGGAGTAAAGTTTCATTTTTAGAAAATAAAAAGATGCCCAGAACCGGAATCGAACCAGTGACACACGGATTTTCAGTCCGTTGCTCTACCAACTGAGCTATCTGGGCATAATGATTATTTAGAAATTGCGGGAGTAGGATTTGAACCTACGACCTTTGGGTTATGAGCCCAACGAGCTTCCAGACTGCTCCACCCCGCGATGTTTATAAAAAAACAATGGATGGGGAAGGATTCGGACCTTCGAAAGCGTTGCTAACAGATTTACAGTCTGCCCCCTTTGGCCACTCGGGAACCCATCCATAAAGCCGATGAGCGGATTCGAACCGTTAACCTGCTGATTACAAATCAGCTGCTCTACCGTTGAGCCACATCGGCATAAATCAAACGACTTTTGAATTTTACAAGAAAAATATCTAATTGTCAAGAACAAAATGGGACCTATAGGGCTCGAACCTATGACCCTCTGCTTGTAAGGCAGATGCTCTCCCAGCTGAGCTAAGATCCCGAGCAATATATAAAAGAAAAAAACGACCCGGACGAGACTCGAACTCGTGACCTCCGCCGTGACAGGGCGGCGCTCTAACCAACTGAGCCACCGGGCCTCATATGCACAAACAAAAGTTCATACTTTGACAACTACACACTTAACATCCATTCAAGAACCACTTTGGTTAAGCCCTCGACCTATTAGTATGAATCAGCTGCAAGTGTTGCCACTCTTCCACCTTTCACCTATCAACCTTGTCGTCTTCAAGGGGTCTTACTAGCTTGTGCTATGGGATATCTTATCTTGAGGGGGGCTTCACGCTTAGATGCCTTCAGCGTTTATCCCTTCCAAAC
>JAEEGI010004817.1_pt1 | contig 31342 bp, 27 predicted proteins | sample 8958751 | NCBI WGS metagenome assembly JAEEGI01 (sample SAMN16246545, study PRJNA631951) | gut metagenome | biome: gut microbiome; feature: rumen; material: KS-attached | host: Bos | place: Iran: Karaj | collected 2018-10 | reverse complement strand
CGTTCTTCGTGTTCCTGGCGGTGTTTGCGCTATTCCTTGCAATAGAAATCAGGATTATGATAAGCGCCATAAAGAAAGGACCCGAAGTTGAACCCTCTCAAAACATCTAGGCTATGACATACGAATATTTACAGAACTACTGGTGGGTGCTGATTGCCCTCCTTGGCGGTCTTCTTGTAGCCCTGATGTTTGTGCAGGGCGCCAACCTGCATCTTGGAAACAGAGCGTTGACCGACACCCAGAAGCGCATGGTTTTGAATTCTACCGGACGCAAATGGGAGCTTACTTTCACCACTCTGGTCACATTCGGCGGCGCTTTCTTCGCCTCGTTCCCGCTGTTCTACAGCACCAGCTTCGGCGGCGCGTACTGGGTCTGGGTGCTGCTTCTGATCACTTTCGTGTTCCAGGCCGTGGCCTATGAGTTCCAGAACAAGAAGGAGAATCTTCTTGGTGTGAAAGGCTTCCGCGTAGCCCTTATGGTAAACGGCATCCTGGCCCCGTTCCTGGTGGGAACGGCCGTGGGAACGTTCTTCACCGGATCTGATTTCACCGTGAACAAGATAGCCATCGCAGACCCCTCCGCTCCGGTAATAAGCACCTGGGGCAGCGGCTGGCACGGCCTTGAGGCCCTTGGCCAGTACCACGCCGTACTGCTTGGCGTCACTCTGATGTTCCTTGCGGCTATCCTGGGCTCCCTCTATGTACTCAATAATGTTGACGATGACGCCATCCACGCCCAGATGAGGCGGACCATCAGGATGAGCATAGTTCCCTTCCTGTTCTTCTTCCTCTCCTGGACGGTGATCCTCCTTGTAAGCAAGGGATATGCAGTGGACAATGCGGGAGTGGTTTCCCTTGAGCCGTTCAAGTACTGGCACAACCTTCTGGCCATGCCTGCAGTGCTTGTAATGCTGCTTGTGGGTGTTGTTCTGGTGCTGGTGTCCCTGTGGTTTGGCGCGTTCTCACAGTCCCGCAAGGGAATCTGGTTTGCCATGCCCGGCATCGTGCTGGTAGTGATGGCGGTGTTCTTCCTTGCAGGCTTCAACGGAACCGCCTACTATCCGTCCTGCACGGACCTGCAGAGCTCACTCACCATCCGCAACAGTTCCTCCAGCTATTTCACCCTCCAGGTAATGTCCTGGGTATCGCTGCTTATACCTTTCGTGGTCACCTACATCGCCTTCGCCTGGCACGCCATGGACCGCAAGAAGATCACGGCCGACGAGATAGAAGGCACCGAACACAAGTATTAGTTAAGGATAAAATGCGGCTCCGTGTCTATGGAGAGGAGGCCGCCGGACGCGGCGGACTCGGCACGGAGTACGCCCACGGCGCTCACGTTGTCTACGAGGTGGTTGGAAAGGAGTCTGTCCGTTCCGTTCCACTCTATGAGGGGATTGGGAATGCCGGTGTAGTAGTCCGTGCGCTCGGTTATGGCGAGGTACTCGCTCACGGCAAGAATGAGTGTGCGTGAGGCCCAGTCATCGGTCCACTTTTTATTCTGGTATATCACCGTGCCGTCCTTCCTAAGGGAGTGGACGGCATAGGTGCTATATGTGTCGTAGACGGTTTGGGTATAATAGCAGTCTATGCCGGTCATGCGCGAGAAGAGGGCCTCTCCGCCGCTTGTCATGGAATACTCAAAGAGTTTCAGCAGGTCTGCGTACGTGATACGGTATACATACGTAGTGTTGCTGAAGGGAAACATCTCGTATACATCGGCTACGGTTATCTCCCTGGTGGGCTGCCCGTTCAGGGGGAAGGAGGTGCGTATGCCGCCAGAGTTCACAAAAGATACATCGGCATCTCCAATGCGCCGGATGATATCGCACATCCAGTTGCCCATGACGGACGCACGGCTTCCGCTGCCATTGATGTAATATGTTGTAGCATTAGCGTTTATGTAACCGATAACCTCGTTCTGCTGGGCGGCAGTTGCCTGGAGGGCGTAGTCGGAGATGGCAAGTATATCATCGTCAAGGTCCGATGAAGAAACCTCCTTGATGGACATATTCTTGATTCCGCCAAAAGAAATACGGTCGTTGTCGTCCAGATAGAATTTGAGGTCGGCGGAGGCATAGTGCTCGCAGTACCTGCCTCCCTGGAGATAATGCAGGCCCCACTCCGTCTTGCCGGACATGGTACGATGCGAATGCCCGCCCAGGACAAGGTCTATGACGGTGCTCCGGCCAAGAGCAGCGGCAACTTCGTCGGCAGCGCCGTGAGCCAGGAGGACGGTAGCATCGCAGGCGCCGGAGGATTCCAATTCCGCGGCGATGTTGTTGGCGATAGTGTAATCGGCCTTTATGGAATAGCCCTTGCCGGCGAACTGGGTGGTAATGATGCTGCCTCCGTAATTGACGGCAAAGCCCACGACGGCTATCTTTACGGGAATGGTCTCGCCCTTGGCGTTGACGGCGGTTTTCTCCACTATCACATAGTCCCTGGTACGGGTAAAGCGCTTATCGTCCTGATACAGATTGGCGCAGAGAACGGGGACCTGGTTATCGCAGTTCTTTCCTTCCCATACGTAGTCCGGAACAGTGGCGTCTGCGTCTACGGTATTCTCTATGCCCCAGTCAAATTCGTGGTTTCCAAGGGCTACGGCATCGTAATCCATTTTGTCCAGGCACATAAACACAGGCTCTCCGGAAAGGAGGTTGGAAACGCTTGCTCCCTGATACAGGTCTCCGCCGTCAAGGAGCAGGAGCTTGTCTTTGCGGTAGCTCTCTCCGCGGCCGCGGACGTCCTTGACCTTATTTGCGATATAGGCCATTCCGTAATGGACGGTACCGTTGTTGTCCGTACTCAGGATATGACCATGGATATCCGTGGTTTCTATCAGGGGCAGGGTATATTCTCCCGCCTTACTATCCTGAGACTGCGGTCCGTCTGCAACGCACGATACAAAAAGTACCGTGGCAATTGCAAATGAGAATGGTCTAATCATGGCAGCCGTTTTACAGCGCCAGGCGGAAGCCTATGGTGCTTTTGAACATGTTGGCGTAGTTTTCACCGCGGTTGCTCACGCGGCAGGCGGGCCATTTGGCGCTTACGCTGCCTCCGCGCATTGCCCTCACGTCACCGGCGGCCGCCTCAAGGGGGCCTGTGGGGTTGGTCTGGGCTTCTTCCGTATACGGCCCGGGACGGTCCTGAACCCATTCCCAGGCGTTGCCGGTCATGTCAAATATGCCGAGCTCGTTGGGGAACTTGCCGCCGGAAGGGCGGGTCTTGTTATCACCCAACTCGCACCATGTGGTTTCTATGGAAGAGTTGGAGCCGGCAAAGCAGTAGCCGCGGCTCTTGACGCCGCCCTTTGCGGCATACTCCCATTCCGCCTCGGTGGGAAGACGGAACTTGCGTCCGGTGAGGCGGTTGAGTTCCTGGATGAAGAGCTGGGCATCGTACCAACTCACGTTGCCAACGGGGTATGTGCCGCCCTGAAGGAGCGGGGGAAGAGTGCCCATTACGGCCTTCCAGAGGTCGCAGGAGACCTCAGTCTGGCCAATCTTGAAATCGTCCAGGGTTACGGGGTGGACGGGGAATTCATCGTCACTGGCACTTTTGAGGTTGACTTCTGAGGTGGCGCCCATTTGGAAGGTTCCGCCCTTGACGGGAATCATCTTGAAGGAAACGCCATTGACGGTTATGGTTTCCTGCTTGCCGTCCGAGACTTCGCGCGGGACGATGTTATCCTGGAGTATTTCCTTCCAAAAAGCGGGGGCGGCCTCGCCGGTGGAAACGGCTATGCGGAGGCCGGCGGAAGGGGACTTGGTGTGAGTCTCAAGGGTTTTGCGGGTGTTTGGCTTGCAGTTTTTCTCTCCCTGGCAGCCGCCGCGGAGAGGGCGGAAACCATCGTCCTGGGGGTCCTGGCACCATTCCCAGAGGCTTCCGGGCATTGAGGCGTCCCTTCGGGCTGCATACTCCCACTCCGCCTCCGTGGGAAGGCGGAAAGGTATGCCGGTGAGGCGGGAAAGCTTCTGAATGAACTTGTCTGCATCGGCCCAGGTGACTCCAGCCTTGGGGCCTTTGCCGCCTTCACCGCCCATCACAGCGGCCCAGAGGTCCTTGGACACTTCTTCAGTGCCAATGGCATAGCCGTCCAGGAAAGTTGGGACGATGGTGGGGTTGCGAACTACGCCAAGATCGAATGTCTCTCCCATAAGGAAAAAAGATCCGTCAATCTTCTTCAGGGTTATAGTTACATCCTTTACCGGAACAACATACTGTCCCTCGGATTCGTAAGGCTTGAGTGCCTCAACCGAGGGCTCGCGCCCTCCGGCACAGGATATTACGGCCAAAGCCACGGCTGCAAATGCAAAAAAGCTCTTCATGACAGACAATTTTCCTCCAAATATACAACTTATCCACCAAAAACGCCAAAACGGTGGACAAACCCGCAAAAACACCAACTTATCCACCAAAACACCCCATTTCCGTGGACAAACCGGCAAAAACGCCAACTTGTCCACCAAAACACCCCATTTCCGTGGACAAACCCGCAAAAACCCCAACTTGTCCACCAAAACCCCGTATTTCCGTGGACAAGATCCCCGATCAGGGCGGGGATGACGGAGGAAAGGTCGGGGATGACGGAGGAAAGGGCGGGGATGGGCGGGGGGCTGTGGGGGTATGTCAGATAATTTTATTATCTTTGCAGGCTAAATCAGAAGTTTATGGCAGAGAATTCCCTCCTGGAGAAGGTGCTTAGCCTTCAGGATAAATACAAGAAACTGGAGCAGCAGCTTGCAGACCCGGAAGTTATAGCGGACATGAAGAAATTCGTGCAGCTGAACAAGGACTACAAGGAGCTGCAGCCCATTATTGCCGCCGGCCTTGAGTACAAGAGGCTGGTGGACGAGCTTGCACAGGCCAAAGACATCCTCATGAACGAGAAGGACGAGGACCTGAAGGACATGGCCCGCGAGGAAGTGGCGGAGATAGAGCCCAAACTCCCGGAGATAGAGCAGAACATAAAGCTCCTCCTCATCCCTGCCGACCCTGACGACAGCAAGAACGCCATGGTGGAAATCCGCGGCGGCACCGGCGGCGACGAGGCCGCAATCTTTGCCGGAGACCTCTTCCGCATGTACCAGCACTTTGCAGAGCGCAGGGGCTGGAAACTGGAGGTCACGGACCAGGCTCCCGGCACCAGCGGCGGTTACAAGCAGATTGTTTTCAAGCTCTCAAGCAGCCAGGACGGCGTTTACGGCGTAATGAAATACGAGTCCGGCGTGCACCGCGTGCAGCGCGTCCCCCAGACGGAAACCCAGGGAAGGATCCAGACATCGGCAGCCTCCGTGGCAGTGTTCCCGGAAGCCGGAGAGTTCGACATAGAGCTGAATCCCGCCGACATCCGCAAGGACCTCTTCTGCGCCAGCGGCCCCGGCGGACAGGGCGTCAACACAACCTACTCCGCCGTGCGCCTTACCCACATCCCTTCCGGAATCGTGGTCCAATGCCAGGAGGAACGCTCCCAGCTCAAGAACCTTGACAGGGCCATGGAAGAGCTCCGCACCCGCCTCTACAACATGGAGCACCAGAAGTACCTGGACGGCATTGCAGCAAAGCGCAAGACCATGGTCTCCACCGGCGACCGCAGCGCCAAGATCCGTACCTACAACTACCCCCAGGGCCGTGTTACGGACCACCGCATAGGCTGGAGCATGTACAATCTTCCCGTCTTCATGGACGGCGACATCCAGGAATGCATAGACCAGCTCCAGATAGCGGAAAACGCAGAACGTCTCAAAGAAGCAGCGGAGGAATAATACCATGGCACGCGACCCCAAAGACCTCAAGGCTCTTGGACACAAGAGTGTCTACAGCCAGACTTACGCACCGGAGGTGCTTGAAACCTTCGAGAACCAGCACCGGGACAACGACTACTGGGTAAGGTTCAACTGCCCGGAATTCACCACCCTCTGCCCCATCACGGGCCAGCCGGACTTTGCCGAAATCCGCATCAGCTATGTCCCTGACGTGAAGATGGTTGAATCAAAGTCCCTCAAGCTGTACCTTTTCAGCTTCCGCTCCAACGGAGACTTCCACGAGGACTGCGTGAACACCATCATGAAAGACCTTGTGAAGCTCATGGACCCCAAGTACATCGAGGTCACGGGCTTCTTCACTCCCCGCGGAGGCATCTCCATCTACCCCTACGCCAACTACGGCCGTCCTGGGACAAAATGGGAAGAACTGGCCTGGAAGCGTTTGGCAGAACACGAGTAGAGATACTCCCGGTCTTCCGGATGTGCAATAGAAATGAGAAGCTCTGCCCTTTCCTGCAGGGCTTTTCCGTATAGATTAACCGCTCCATACTCCGTGACAACCCACTGGACATCGGCCCTGGGGGTGACGACGCCTGCTCCGGGCTTTAGCGTAGGGACTATCTTGGGAAGGCCCTTGGAGGTTCTGGAGGCCATGGCTATGATGGCCTTGCCGCCGCGGGAGAGCTTTGCCCCGCGCACGAAGTCAAGCTGGCCGCCGGTGCCGGAGTAGATGCGTTCGCCTATGGAATCGGCACAAACCTGGCCGGTAAGGTCTATCTCTATGGCGGAATTGACGGACACCATGCCCGGGTTCTGCGCTATTATCCGGGGGTCGTTGGTGTAGGCGATTTCCTTCATGAGGACGGCGGGATTGCGGTCGATGAAATCGTACACCCTCTGGGAGCCAAGGAGGAAGGACGCCACCACTTTCCCGGTATCTATTGCCTTGCAGGCACCGTCGATTACCCCGCTCTGGATGAGCCTGAGGGCACCGTCGCTGAACATTTCCGTATGGAGACCAAGGTGCCGGTGGTCCTTGAGGGCGGCGCAGATGGCATTGGGCATGGCACCTATTCCCATCTGCAGGCAGGCTCCGTCCGGGATAAGTTCCGCGCAGTGACGGCCGATTATCATATCCGTCTCCGACGGCTCCGCGTATTCCTTGGTTATGAGCGGACGGTCGTCCCATACAAGTGCTGTAAAACGGTCCAGGGGGACACTCTCACCATAGGAGAACGGGACGTTGGGATTCACCACCGCAATGCGGTCCCTGGCAACCTCCAGGGCCGCTATTGAGCAGTCTACAGACGTTCCAAGGGACACCATACCGTCCACGGGCTCGCTCACCTGGACCATTGCGACGTCGCAGGGAAGGGAGCCGTTACGGTACATCAGCTGGGTCTCGAAGAGATTCACGGGAAGGTAGTCGGCAAGGCCGGCCTGGACATTTGAGCGTACGTTTGGTCCCACGAAGAACCCCTGGTCCAGGAAAGCACCGCCCTCCGCATAAGGCGCCGGACCTTCTGTGTGGAAGTGGTGGAAGTGGACGTCGTGAAGCTCATCTTTGCGAAGAGCCAGTGCCTCCGTAAGCGCAATGGGTACGCTGGCAATGCTGGAAAGGTGCACGTGGTCACCGCTCCTGACGCATTTCACCGCCTCCAGGGCCGATATATAATCTGGTTTGAACATATGCTATTGAGTCAGTTTATGCACAACAGGCAGGTTATTCTCACAAACTTGCTCCACTTTGTTTATTATTTCAATACAACGCTGCCTGGGTATCCTGATGCCGGTTCCGGCCTTAAGGACAAGGTCCAGGCCGGGATTTCCGTCATAGAACAGCGATGTGGCATGCTCTCCGTTCGAACCCGCCGGAGAATAGGTTATGTCATATGCGGGAGCGAGTTCCCACTTGCCGTCACGGCAGATGAAAGAAAAATTCTTGGCGTGGTCGTCCTTGTTTACGGCGACAAGGTTAACCACCATACGCCGGAACATCTCTTCTACCTGGACGGGGTCCTGAGTAAGGTAACCGGTCAGGGCAAGCAGATTTGTATAGTCAACATCCTGATTCCTGAAATCGGTTTTCAAAAGAGCAGCTGCGGTGACAACGTGAAGCCGCCGGCCGGAAGAATCAATGTCGAAACGCTCCACTGCGAAGTACTTGTCTCTGACAAGCCCGATTCTTGGAATGTTCACACCGCATTCTCCCGCTGTTTTCATATACAGAAGTTCTTTCCTCCCAATATCCTCAGCGTCATATACATGCCTGAATTTAATCAGCCAATGGGAACCGTCCTCTGCCCTTAGTACCGTTTTGGGACGCGCGCCGCCGGAATTGGCGCTGTTATAGTATAAAAGGGCAGCATCTCCAGACTCCTTTTCAGACAAAACCCTGAGAGCCTCCCCCTGCAGGACATCCAATTGCTCCGGTTCATTTATTTCGTGCTGTTTGTCAAATCCTGCCATTACAGGCACGTATGACAGGGCGCCCATACCGGATTTACCAATTATGGACAAACGCTGCAGAGGAGACAATTCCTTCAGTGACGATCCCTCTTTCCTGAGAAGCCGGTCCAAAAGATACAGTCCATAACCATCCGGAAGGCTGTCTTCAAAAACAGCGAACGCTCCGCCCAGTTTCTCTTTATCGGCATAGAACAAACCGCTCTGGAGAGGCAGTTCCGTGGGTGATAGGGAGAATCCATCAGAGAGCCAGCGGGCATCGTATTCAAATACGCACACGCCGGATGCGGGGTCTCTCTGCAAAGTGCCGGCAAAGATATCCCTGTAAAAGACTCTGATTATGCCAACATCTGCTATCATCGGCCGTTCTTTCTGTTATGGTTGCGGTTAATGGCCTCCAGTTCCCTGGCGGTGGAGTACTTTGTCCTGGAAAGGATAAGCGTCATCTCCTCAAAATAATCGAACTCGATAACCAGACGGCAGAACGACTCCAGGGAAATCTTCCCTGTCTTTTCAAATCTCTCTATAGTAGGTGCCGGGATCCCGGTAATCTCCGACAGACTACGCCTGCTATACCCCTTCTCCAGGCGGCGGGCCTTGCAATTGCCCGCCAGACGGCTCATAAGGATATCTGGATTCTGCGTATAATTATCTAGTCTATATTCCATAATATTATATTGAAAACAGCCAAGAAAACCCTGTTTTTAATATTATCTTATGCAAAGATAAGCTTTTTTGATTATATTTGCAAACGTGAATGAACGCATTGTAAGAATCATCCTTATCCTGGCTATTCTGGCCTGTAGCTCCTGCGGGACCCTGTCAAGGGCTCCGAAGGTTGCAGGGCAGCCCACCCTCGCGGACAGCGTGTGGGTTTTCAGCCAGTCCCGCCCGAAGGGGTTCACCATCGACATAAGGTCCTGGGAAGAGCCCCGGGAGGGCATTTCCGTCGCATATCAGCAGACGCAGAACAGGCACGACCGCAAGGACCTGGATTATGTAGTCAGCCACGCAAAAGAACATGACGGCTACATCGGCGGGTGGCTAAACTCTGAGGACGGGCTCTATTACTTCGACAGCGTGCGCCTCTTCCCGGAAGATTCCCTGAGTGCCGCCATCCTTTTTGGGAAGGCTAACCACCAGGATGCCGTCTACAAGCTTTCTTCCAAACAGGAAATCCGCCTCATAGAGGATGTGGAGTTCGTATCGCCTACCAATCTCATCATCATGTATGATCCGGAGATTGGGAAAGAGGCCCTTCTCAGTGCAGTAAAAGAGTATGGGGCAAAGCTACTGTACGATTACAGCCTCATCCCCGGCATTGCCATCAAGATTCCGGAAGGCACCGATATCATTGAAGCCATTGTCTTCTTTGATAAGGTTAAAGGCGTCACTGCCGTGGAGCGCGACCACATCTACCATCTCATCGAACCTGTCAAGCCACGTCTGGAGGTAATGTAAGATACAACTGCAGCTACGGTGCGCTTAGCGGTCCAAGTTTTGGACCCTTAGGTGCACTTGGAGAATTCAGTCCACCCTGGCGGCGGTGACGGAGTATTTTTCCTTGAGGAGCTCCACCACGGGAAGCATGGCTTTGGGGAAGACTTTGCGGAGGTCTATCTCGTCGCTTTCCGAGAGCACCTGCTTGAGGGCACGCATGAAGTTGTCCTTGATCTCCGTGGCAAGATTCACCTTGACGATACCGTTGGCGATGGCGTCCTTAACCTGGGTGTGAGGAATGCCGGAGGAGCCGTGGAGCACAAGGGCCACGGGAGTGGCGGCGTGGATTGCAGCCAGGCGGGGTATGTCAAGATGCGGCGGCTGTTTGTAGAAGCCGTGGGCCGACCCGATGGACACCGCCAGGGCGTCCACACCGGTACGGTTCACAAACTCAACAGCCTGCTCCGGGGTGGTGAACCCGCCGCCCTGCTCCTGGCCAAGCTTGGCAACGTATCCAAGCTCCGCCTCGACGTTGGCGCCATAAGGCTTTGCCATCTCCACGGCCTTTGCCGATGTTGCCACATTCTCTTCGAAAGGCTTCTCGGAAGCATCGATCATCACGGAGTCGAAGCCCTCGTCCAGGCACTTCTGAACCAGTTCCAGGGAGGGACCGTGGTCCAGATGTATGTACCCCTGAAGGCCGTAATCCTCAATGACCTGACGGCCCATCCTGTATGCTGTATGCAGCCCCATATAGTCTATGGAAGAACGTGTGAGCTGCAGCATCACAGGCGCATTCATCGCCTGCGCCGCCTTTGCCACACAGACAAGGGTCTCGTAATTATAGAAATTGGTAGCCAGGACAGCCGTCTTCTTTGCCTGGCAGTCGTAAAGGACTTCTTTAATGGTTTTCATTTATGCGGGATTTAAGAAGGAAGAATACAGATGCAGCCACTATGGCTGTCCCGCAGCCAATCCAGGGAGCAAGGCCGGCAGATAAGCCAAAGCCGGTCTTATCCACCAGGATGAAGGTGACGCAGACCGCTGTCATGAAGATAGCCGGGAAGAGCGTTATGAGATAGGTCAATCCGCCGCGGCGGACAAAGTATGCGGTAGCTGTCCAGAACATGAATACGGACAGCGTCTGGTTTCCCCAGCCAAAGTACCGCCATATGGTGTTGAAGCCATTTTCGTCGGCAATATTGAACCAGAGCATGAGGCCGCTCAGCGCAAACAGGGGAATTGCAATGGCAAGGCGGTTAGCCATCTTCTCCTGCTTTACGTGAATGAAATCGGCCGCTATGAGACGGGCGCTGCGGAAAGCGGTATCTCCGGAAGTGATGGGGGCGGCTACCACTCCAAGCATGGCAAGGATTCCGCCAAACACGCCCAGCCATCCCTTGGACACCAGCGTAACCACCTGAGGGGCCGATGATGCAGCTGTGCCGCCAACCTGGGCAAAACCGCCGTCAAAGAAGAACCAGGACGATATTGCGGCCCATACCAGGGCCACGATGCCTTCCGTAATCATGGCGCCGTAAAAGATGGGGCGGCCAAGTTTCTCGTTCTTGATGCACCTGGCCATGATGGGGCTCTGGGTGGCATGGAAACCGGAAACAGCACCGCATGCAATGGTAATGAACAGGCAGGGGAAAATGGGCTGGCCGCTTATTCCTGCTTTGTCCGTCCATCCTCCAAGGCCGTCCCAAAGCTCCGGCAGCGAAGGCCATTTTACAAAGAGCCCGACCATGAGCGCTGCGGCCATGAACAGCAGCGCTACGGCAAAAACGGGATAAATCCTGCCGATGATCTTGTCTATGGGAAGCAGCGTCGCTACTATATAATAAATGAATATGACGCCGCACCAGATGAGCATGGACGATGTGCTTCCGCCGCCGGTGAGCCCGCCAAGGATGATAGCCGGCGAATACACGAATACGGATCCCACCATTATGAGGAGGAACATGGAAAATACCAGCATCACCTTCTTGGTGACTCCGCCAAGATAATGACCAACTATGTCCGGATAGTTTGCACCTCCGTGCCTTATTGAAAGCATTCCCGACAGATAGTCATGGACGGCACCTGCAAAAATGCACCCGAAGACAATCCACAGATAGCTTGCAGGGCCAAACTTGGCGCCCATTATGGCGCCGAAGATGGGCCCGGTTCCGGCTATGTTCAGGAACTGGATCATGAACACCTTCCAGGTGGGCATGGCAATAAAGTCTACGCCGTCAGCTTTGGTAATGGCAGGAGTGGGGCGGTTGGGATCGGGCCCGAAAACTTTTTCCACAAACCTGCCGTAGAGCAGATATCCAACTATCAGGGCCAATAAACTCAATACAAATGATATCATACGAAAAAGCTGAAATGCACGCGGCCGTAGCTGCGCTCTTTTACGAAATGCGGATGGGAAGTGAAACTGTGCTCGTCACCGTGCTCCAGGATAAAATAGCACTCCGGATGCAGTATATCCAGGGAGAAAACAATATCCGGGAGGCGCTCTATACCGTCCAGTGCATAGGGCGGGTCTGCAAAGATAATGTCGAACTTCTCCCTGCAGATGGGAAGGAAGTCAAACACATTGTCACGGACCATGGTCACGTTGTCAAGGCCCAGGCGGGTGGCCTCCGTCTTTATGAACGACGCGTTTTCGCGGGCCATCTCCACGCAGTACACGCGGGAGGCGCCGCGGGAGGCAAATTCAAAGGCTATGGAACCGGTGCCGCCAAAAAGGTCAAGGACTTTGAGGTCCTGAAATTCGTACTCGTTGTCCAGTATGTTGAAGAGGCCTTCCTTGGCAAAATCCGTGGTGGGGCGGGCCTTATAGCCGGCCGGCGGAAGGACGGTCTTGCCCTTTAATCTGCCTCCGATGATTCTCATAACTGGACCACTGCCTTGAAATAGCGGTACAGCGACATGCTGGAATCCATGTCCAGCGGAGTGCGGAAACACACCGTGGACACCTCCGGATTCAGCTGAAGTTTTTTCATTGCCAGGAAAAGGAAATACTGTGCCGTAGTAAAGTCGGGGGCCTGGAACACGTTTGCAAGGCGGAGGCTCTTGCCCTGCGCTATCACAAGGTGCAGCCATCCGTCACGCCAGGAAGCCACAATCTTGTTGTAGTCTTCCAGGGAGCCCAGCGCCCGTATCAGATAATACATTTCCGGCAGGACCCTTGCCTGGTTTCCGTCCTCCGTGAGGACCGTCTGGGAGAGCACCTTTGACAAAGACTCCCCTATTGAGAGGGAATACACCAGCACTGCGCCGGCTTCGGGGACATCCACCCAGTCCACAGTGTCTTCAGGAGCAATTGTAGCAACTTCTGCAAGGGCTTCGCGTGCCGATGCCCCGTCAAAGAAAGACTCCGGTACCAGCGCCACCTTGGGCGTAAGCAGGGAAATCTCCACTTCACGGTAACGGCGCTGGAACTCGGGCATTGTGAAAAGCTGCTCCGAGCCCATCCAGCCGGACGGGCCGCCACCGGGGAAAACCCTAAAAGAATATCCACTCAAGGAAACTTGAATGGATATTCCTGAACTCTGCGGATGGACGCTGTCCATTACTCCCAGTTACCTGCGTTGTTGTTAGGAGCGTTGATGCTGCCGACCTGCAGGCCTTCGTAACGGTTGCGGTCCCTGCAGTCTGCATCCAGGTTAATGCGGAGCTGGTTGTCCATTCCCTTAAGGAGGGCCTTGTAAGGCATGCGGGCCTCGAACAGAGGAACCTGGACACCGGAGACTTTCTTGATTGTGGATTCCATCTCAACCTCCGTACCGCCGGAGAAGGGGATGTACTTGAGGGAGTCTACCACGAAGTCCGGACGATGGGTGAACAGGGTGTCCTTTACCGGGATCTTGGTGACGGTGGAGAAAACCACCTTCTGGCCTGCGGCATAAGCTTCTGCAAGCTTTGCGGTGAGCTGGTCCGGCTTGAGGCGCCTGTTGGCTTTCTTGATGGCCTCTGTATTTACGACGGCAAGGGAGTCGTCGTTTGAGCCGATCTGCATGACGATGTCCATCTGGCCCTGCTCATAGAACAGCTTGAGGGAGTCTACGGTGGGGCTGAAACGGCCGTTTACGCTCTTGAAGGCCTCCTGGAGGGTGCGGATGTCCTTGAGACGCTGGATACCTACCTTCTCACGGGCTTTGACCTCTTCGTTGAACTTAACGGGCTTCTGGATGCTGGCGATAAAGAGCCATGCAAGACCTGCAATGACCAGTCCAAGGAGAACCTCGATAAGAATTTTAACTGCTTTGTTCATTTATTTTAGTGTTTAATTTATTTCAAACTTCCGACAAAGTTAAAAAAATGATTTCTCAAAAGCAATATCTTTTGTAAATTTGCCAGTGCAAAAAGTTCAAAGGATGATTCCGTGCATAACCAGCAGTAAACTGGAGAGTTTGAAGGCCCTCCTTGACGGCGCCGGCAAGGTTTCCGTCATCGCCCACGTCCATCCGGACGGGGATGCTGCCGGGTCCACGGCAGCTATGTGCCTATACCTGAGGGAGAACCTTGGAAAGGACGCCGCCGTGGTACTGCCGGAAGCCCTTCCTGACAGCATCCGGTTCATCATGCCGGGCAGCGTTCCGTGCCTGTTCGCGGACAAGAGTCCGGAAGAGGCGGCCGCACGGATAGCGGAAAGCTCGCTCATCGTCCTTCTGGACTGCAACGGCTTCTCCCGGACGGAGGGCCTGTGCGCCGCCCTGGAGGCATCGGACGCCCCCAAGGTGCTCATAGACCATCACCTGAATCCCCAGGAACGGCAGTTCTCCCTGGTGTTCTCCACGCCGGAGATCTCATCGGCAAGCGAGCTCCTGTACTGGATACTGAAAGCCCTGGCCGGGGGGACGGAAAAACTTCCCGCCGCCTGCCGGACGGCCCTTTGCGCCGGCATGACCACGGACACCAACAACTTTGCCAATTCCGTCTTTCCCTCAACCTTCGCAATGGCGTCGGAGCTCATCGCTTCCGGGACCGACAGGGACGCAGTCATAGGCCATATCTATCAGGAATACAGGGAAAACCGCATCCGTCTCATGGGGTACATGCAGAGCCGGGAAATGGTGCTCACTCCGGAGGGAGCGGCCTATATGATCCTCACCAAGGACATCCAGGAGCGCTTCGGCTACCGGGAAGGAGAGACCGAGGGCCTTGTGAACGTCCCGCTTGCCATCAGGGAAGTCCGCCTGAGCATTCTTCTCACGGAAAAGGAAGACTGCCTCAGGGTATCCGTGCGTTCAAAGAAAGGGACGTCGGCCCAGCAGCTTGCGGTCCGGTATTTCAATGGCGGAGGACATGAGAACGCCGCCGGCGGAAAGCTGGTTCCCGGACAGGACATCCCGGAGGTAAAAGATGCCCGCAGATACGTAGAATCCGCACTCAAAGAGTTCCTCGCATGAGAAAAGCCGCCCTCATACTGCTTGCCGCAACAGTTTCCGGCGCCTGCACCCAGCAGGCCCTCCAGACCACGTACGACAAGCAGATCACAAATATCGAGAGCTTCATATCGGCCCAGATGAAGGCCGATGAAAACGCCACGCTCACCCGCACCGGAGGCGCCTACAGGCTCACCCTCAACGACACCCTGGACCCTGCCCGCGACTCCCTTGGCTGGAACGGCAGCGTAACCCTGGACTACGCCCTGTACGTCCTGACGGGGTCAAGCGTATCGGCCCAGAGCCTTGTAGCAACAAGCCTTGAGAGCATAGCCGACGCCGCAGGATGGACGCTCTCCGACAAAAGCCAGTTCCAGAAACTTACACTGAGCATGCAGGACAATCTTCTGGAAGGGCTCAAGATGGGCCTTTACGGCGTACAGCCCCAGGACGAGGCCTACATCCTCTTTACCGGAAAATATGGCTACGGTTCCCGCGAGCAAGGCACGATTCCTGCAAAGAGTGCCCTGGTCTATCACGTTTGGATTGATTCAATAGAATAATGAAAAAACTCATCATCCCCATCATGTGCATCCTTACCGCAGGATGCGTCACCAGCAATACGCTCTCTACCGGAGAACAGGCAAAAGAATACCTGGAATTATGGATGCAGAAGTGGAACAAGGACAACGGAAAGAACGTCCAGCCCACTGACATGGGGCTCTATATCCTTGAGGACATCCCCGGTCCCGCCGCAGCGGATCTGTGGAGCGGCGACAGCAAGTACTGCTATGCAGAGGTCACCATACGCACCCTTGACGGAACCATCTCCGCTACGGACAGCGAAGACGTTGCCAAGCAGCTTGGAACTTATTCCAAGACAACTTATTACGGGCCAAAGGTCTTCATGCTGGGAGAGGGCATCAGCTACGCCGGAGTTGACGAGGTCCTGAAGGGGATGCGCCTTGGCGGAAAGCGCACCGCGGTGGTGCCGGCCTGGCTCCTCACCAACAGCAGGTACAGCTCCCCGGACAAGTATATCGCCACCTGCACCTCGTCGTCCCACTTCATTTATACCATATCCCTGGGTGAACAGTTCCAGGATGTGACGGAGTGGGAAAAGGCAAAGGTCGCCCAATATGTAAAAGCGCATTTCCCCGGTGCAACCGCTACCGTGATGCCCGGCTCCGAAGAAGGGGCCGAGGCCGACGGAACCTTCTGGTTCATATCGGACGTAAGCGGATTCAAGGACGATGACAAGCGTTCGGAAACGTCTTCGGACTTCAAGGTAAACTATACCGGCAGCCTCCTCAGCGGGACGGTCTTCGACACTTCCGTGCAGAAAACCGCCATCGACAATGACATCTACGATGCCTCCAGCAGCTATGTTCCGCTCTCCGTGGCATTTGCCGGCGAATGGTCCGATACCAGCATAAACGGCAGCACATCGTTCGTGGACGGGTTCAAGGCCGGTGTTTCCCTGATGTGGTGGTCCGGCCAGAAAGCCACCGTCATATTCACGTCCAGCCACGGCTACTCCAGCACTTCCAAGCCGGCCATTCCGGCATACAGCCCGCTGGTATTTGAACTGGAGCTTGTTCCCAAGGAGTAGCCCATGGCAGCAAGCAACGCAATTCCTACAGAACTGGGCACCAAGCCCATCGGCACACTTCTGCGCCAGTACGCCGTCCCGGGCATCATTGCCATGACGGCATCGTCCCTGTATAACATGGTGGACAGCATCTACATCGGGCATATCCCGGAGGTGGGTTCCCTTTCCATGGCAGGCCTGGCGGTCACCTTTCCGCTGATGAACATCTCCACCGCCTTCGGCACCCTGGTGGGCGTCGGAGCGGCCACGATGATTTCCGTGCTGCTTGGCCAGAAGAACTACAAGGCTGCGGAAAAGGTACTTTGCAACGACGTCACCCTTAACCTCATCACGGGCTTTGTCTTCACCTTCGTCACCCTCATGTGGATGGACCCTATCCTGAGGTTCTTCGGAGCCACGGAGGCATCCCTCCCCTTTGCCCGGAACTACATGTTCTATATAGCCTTAGGCAATGCCGTGACGCATCTGTACTTTGGTCTCAACGCCATAGTGCGGTCGTCCGGGAATCCCAAGCTGGCAATGGGTCTGACGCTTTTCACGGTCATCTCAAACGCAATACTGGATCCAATATTCATATTCGTGCTGGGGCTTGGGATCAGGGGCGCCGCGCTTGCCACGGTCCTCTGCCAGACCATGTCCCTGTGCTATACGCTGTGGTATTTCCTGGACCAGAAGAAGTTCCTGCACCTGCCACGCTCCATCCACATTTTCCGGGTAGACTGGAGGATAGCCAAAGACTCGCTGGCAATAGGCATGGGGCCGTTCCTTATGAACCTTGCAAGCTGCATAGTGGTGCTGTTTATCAACCAGCAGCTGGTGAAATGGGGCGGAGACCTTGCCCTGGGGGCTTACGGAATAGTGAACCGCATCACTTTCCTCTTCGTGATGATAGTGATGGGATTCAACCAGGGAATGCAGCCCATTGCGGGATACAACTACGGCGCAAGGCAGTATGGAAGGGTTAGGGAAGTCTTTATCAAAACCGCAATGTGGGGCACTCTGGTGTGCACATTCGGCTTCATAGTATCCGTCTTCCTTGCCCGCCCCGCAGCCGCCATCTTCACCAACGACCCCGCCCTGGAAGACATGGCCGCACGCGGACTGCGCATGATGAACTGCGTCTTCCCCATAGTGGGGTTCCAGATGGTCACGACAAACCTCTTCCAGTGCCTGGGAATGGTGAAAAAGAGCATTTTCCTGTCGCTTTCAAGGCAACTTCTTTTCCTTCTTCCCTGCATCTACATCCTTCCGGGCATACTTCAGAGCGAGGCCGGCGTCTGGTACAGCTTCCCTATTTCGGATACCGTATCGTCCATAATAACCGCACTGTTCGGACTGGACCTTGTACGCAAACTCAACAAACTCAAGGACGGTGACGACCCGTCCATCCTTGGAGGACAGATATGATGAATACCATTATCAACATAGGCCGCAGCTTCGGCAGCGGCGGCGGATATGTGGGGCAGGCAATAGGCCGCAAGCTGGGCATTCCGGTATACGACAACGAGCTCATTTCCAAGGCCGCTGAAGAAAAAGGCTACTCCAAGAGCCTCTTTGCAGGCGAGGAAAAGCGCAGCCTGTTTTCCGTCTCCAGCTTCTTTGCTTCGGGCCGCCTGAGCCACCTGGACAGCGGGTATGTGAACGACAACGTCATGTTCCAGATCCAGAGCGAGGTCATCCGCTCCATCGCAGAGGCCGGCGATGCCGTAATCATCGGCAGATGTGCCGATTACATCCTCCGGGACATGAAATGCCTGGACGTATTCGTCTGCGCACCCATGGACTTCCGCATCAAGAGGCTCGTGGAAAACGAAGGCCTGTCTCCGGAAGATGCCGAAGCCCTCATGCGCCGCAAGGACCGCACCCGCGAGACCTACTACAACTACTACACCTTCGGGAACTGGGGCCAGGCATCCAACTACGACCTCTGCATAGACAGTTCCATCCTTGGCATCGAAGGCACCGCCGACTTCATCATCGACTTCGGCAGAAAGGCCGGGATAGTCAAGTGAGGGCGGGAAAGTTCATACTCATCCTATTAGGGGCGGCGGCACTCATAGCCGCCTTTCCGTTTATCGTCCGCGGAAGGGGCGAAAAAGAGGCCGTGGCAGCTCCTGTATACGTTCAGGACCTCAACGCGGCCATCGTGAACGAGGACATCCCCGAGCTCCGGGCCCTGGACCACAGCGTAGACTCCTTCATGAACTTCTGGGCCCTCAAGGGCGCCTCCCTTGCCATTATGCGGAACGATTCCCTCCTCTACGCCAAAGGCTACGGGAAGGCCGATCCCTCCACTCCCATGACGCCCGGCACCACCATGCGCCTGGCATCGGTCTCGAAGCTTCTCACCGCCGTCGGGATAATGAAACTGCAGGAGGAAGGGAAGCTGATGCTGGAAACGCCGGTGTTCGGGCCGTTCGGGGTGCTGAACGAGTACGATCCCTTTATCAAGGACAGCAATTACTATCTCATTACGGTAGAGCATCTTCTGCGCCACCAGGCGGGTTTTTCCGTGCGTGGCGGGGACGTGATGTTCTCTACCCTTACCTTCATGCGCAACTGGGGCCTCAGCGAGCCTCCCACCCCTCGGCTTGTGGTGGAAAAACAGCTGGGACGAAGGCTGGCTTTCGAGCCCGGCACGTGGCAGGAGTACTCCAACTTCGGATTCCTTCTGCTGTCGCTTATCATAGAGAAAGTGAGCGGTTTACCTTATGATGAGTACATGCAGGAGCACGTTTTCAGTCCCGCAGGCTGCACCGGATTCCGCATTGGCGGGAACTACCTCAAGGACCGTCTTCCCGGCGAGGCCATGTACTTCATGCAGCCGGACAGTGAGCCCGTTCCTTCCTACGACGGCAAATATTCCGCCGTGGAGAAGTGTTATGGAGGGAACGATGTAACCGGCCTCATGGGTGCCGGGGCCTGGACGGCATCGGCCGTAGAGATGGCACGGCTGGTTGGCTGCATCGACGGCCGCGGTCCCATGGAAGACATACTTTCCGCCGAGTCCGTGCGCAAAATGACCACCTGGTACGATGCCGACACCTTCTCCCTTGGATGGAACGACACCAAGCCCGACGGCGAATGGACCCGCACCGGCTCTTTCTCCGGCACGTCGGCCCTTGTGAAGGTCTATCCTGACGGCGAGTGCTGGATATTCATTTCCAACACCTCCGCCTGGCGCGGCTCCCGCTTCACCAAGAACACCGCCGCCCTCTGCAAGAACCTCCGCCGCCGCTTCTCCCCCTCCCTTCCTTCCCGCAACCTCTTCACCCTGTAGCCGTTTTGCCGTCATCCCCGACCCGATCGGGGATCTCATCCACCGATTTGCCGTTTTTGGTGGACAAGTTGGCGTTTGGGGCAGTTTGTCCACGGAAATGGCGGGTTTTGGTGGACAAGTTGGCGTTTTGACCGGTTTGTCCACGGAAATGCCGGGTTTTGGTGGACAAGTTGGCGTTTTGACCGGTTTGTCCACGGAAATGCCGGGTTTTGGTGGACAAGTTGGCGTTTTTGCCGGTTTGTCCACGGAAATGGCGTTTTTGGTGGACAAGTTGGGGTTTTGCCGGGTTTATCCACGGAAATGCCAGGTTTTGGTGGACAAGTTGGCGTTTTGACCGGTTTGTCCACGGAAATGGCGTTTTTGGTGGATGGGTGGCGGTTATTCCATGAGTTTTTTGTACTTGAAACGCTTGGGCTCAGTGTCTCCAAGGCGCATCTTGCGGTTGGCTTCGTATTCCTGGTAGTTGCCTTCGAAGAATACTACCTGACCGTCGCCCTCATAAGCAAGGATGTGGGTGGCGATGCGGTCCAGGAACCAGCGGTCGTGGGAGACCACCACGGCGCAGCCGGCAAAGCTGTCAAGACCCTCCTCTAGGGCGCGGATGGTGTTCACGTCCACGTCGTTGGTGGGCTCGTCAAGGAGGAGGACGTTGCCTTCGTCCTTCAAGGTGAGGGCAAGGTGGAGACGGTTGCGCTCGCCGCCGGAGAGCACTCCGCAGAGCTTTTCCTGGTCTGCTCCGGAGAAATTGAAGCGGGACACCCAGGCGCGGGCATTCACGTCACGGCCTCCCATGCGCACCCACTCCGAATTGCCTGCTATTGTCTCATACACGGTCTTGTCCGGGTCTATTGTGCGATGCTGCTGGTCTACGTATGAGATCTTTACGGTCTCTCCAATCTCTATGGTGCCGCTGTCCGGCTGCTCCAGGCCCATTATGAGGCGGAACAGCGTGGTTTTGCCGGCTCCGTTAGGACCTATGACGCCAACTATGCCTGCAGGAGGGAGTTCGAAGCTCAGGTGCTCGAACAGAAGTTTGTCCCCGTATGCCTTCGAGACGTCAGTGAACTTTATGACCTTGTTGCCAAGGTGCGGGCCGTTGGGGATATAGATTTCCAGGTTGTCTTCCTTCTGCTTTGTGTCTGCCGATGCCAGCTTCTCATACGCTCCAAGACGTGCCTTCTGCTTGGCCTGGCGTGCCTTGGGGGCCATCCGGACCCATTCCAGCTCCCTCTCAAGGGTTTTTCTGCGCTTGCTTTCCGCCTTCTCTTCCTGGGCGAGGCGCTTTGTCTTCTGGTCCAGCCAGCTGGAGTAGTTGCCCTTCCACGGGATGCCTTCTCCGCGGTCCAGCTCAAGTATCCAGCCGGCGACGTTATCCAGGAAGTAGCGGTCGTGAGTGACGGCTATCACGGTACCCTTGTACTGCTGAAGATGTGCCTCCAGCCACTGGATGGATTCCGTGTCAAGGTGGTTGGTGGGCTCGTCCAGAAGGAGGACGTCCGGCTCCTGCAGCAGCAGGCGGCAAAGGGCCACGCGGCGGCGTTCACCACCGGAGAGCTCCTTTATCTTCTGCTCCGACGGCGGGCACTGGAGTGCATCCATGGCCCTTTCCAGCTTGGAGTCTATCTCCCATCCGCCCTTATGGTCTATGAGTTCAGTGAGTTCTCCCTGGCGTTCTATGAGGCGGTTCATCTCATCATCGTCCATGGGTTCCATGAACTTCATGGAAATCTCATTGTATTCCTGCAGGATGTCCATTATCTCCTGCACACCCTCCTGAACCACTTCCAGCACGGTCTTTTCAGGATCCATCTGCGGCTCCTGCTCCAGATAGCCCACGGAATACCCAGGGGCCCATACCACTTCTCCCTTATAGGACTTCTCCACGCCGGCAATAATCTTCAGCAGCGTAGACTTACCGGAGCCGTTAAGGCCTATGATACCAATCTTGGCACCGTAGAAAAAGCCCAGGTAAATGTCTTTCAGAATTACTTTGTTATTGTGAGGCAGGGTTTTACCCACTCCCGCCATGGAGAAGATTATCTTTTCGTCGGCCATAGTTAATGCAGTTTCTACAAATATAATAAAACTTTTTTGCTATTTTTGAGTCATGAAACCAAAGAAAGTCCTTGGCATCGCGGGAGCGGTGCTGGCAGCGGCGGTAATTGGCGGCTGCATTTATCTGAACAGCCTCATGCCCATCATTACGGGCTATGCGGCAAAGAATCTGGCATCGGCAGTGTTCGTGTCCGGAAGGGACGCAGCGGACGTGGAGGCCCTGGACCTTCACTTCTCCTTCATAAAGTTCGACAGGAACAGGGTGGATTACGACAACAAGACCGTCACCAGCCGCTTCCTGTGGGCTCACGCCACGGCGGCATACAGGGACGGCTACGGCGTAACCCTCCTCCGCGGAAAAGACAAAAAGGCCTTCCTGGACCAGGAGTACCCCCTTCCGGAAGAGCCCGGTTACCAGGACTACCTCCAGCCCGGGGATTCCGCTGTCACGGAGCGCCTTGAACCCATCGCCAAAGCATTTGTGGACGATAAGGCCTACAACGGCACCCCTTTCGCCTTCGTGGTGCTCCACAAAGGCGGCGTGGTTGCGGAGCGCTACCGCCCAGGCATCGGCCCGGACACCCAGCTCCTTAGCTGGAGCATGGGCAAGAGTTTCACCAACGCCCTTACCGGCATCATGGCAGGGGACGGACTGGTGGACATCGACGCTCCCCTTGGCATCCCCGAGTGGCAGGCCGACGGCCGCAGCGCCATCACCCTCAAGGACCTCATGCAGATGCAGAGCGGCCTCCAGTGGAACGAGGACTACGGCAACCGCTCGGACGTGAACCTCATGCTTCACAGGGAGACCGATATGGGCCTCTACGCCATCCAGAAGCCACTGGAGCATGAGCCCGGCACCTTCTGGTACTACTCCAGCGGCAGCACCAACATAGTGATGCGCTACCTCCGCGGCAAGTTTGAATCGGACCAGGAATTCCTTACCTACATGCGCCAGCGCCTGTTTGCCCCGCTGGCCATCGCCAACCCCCATTTCGAGCCCGATATGAGCGGCACGCCGGTGGGATCGTCCTACCTCTATGTCACCGCCAGGGACTACGCCCGCTTCGGCCAGATGTTCCTGGACGATGGCTGCATAGGCGGAAACCGCATCCTCCCGGAAGGCTGGGTGGACTTCACCGTCACCCCCGCATCGGCAAGCCAGGGCGGCTACGGCGCCTTCTTCTGGCTCAACCGTAACCACGTATGCCCGGACGTTCCGGAAGACATGTACTCCTGCAACGGCCACGACGGCCAGCAGATTTACATAATCCCTTCAAAGGACCTTGTGGTGGTAATCCTTGGCTACTCCCCCAAGCCGGACCGCGTAATTGATTTCAACGGACTTCTCAAGGACATTATTGAACAGTTATGAGAAAAGCAGTCCTGGCACTTTGTGTGCTTCTGGCCTCCTGTGCCCCCAAAACCGGCTGGGCACCGGCCGGAGACCATATCCGTACCCGATGGGTAGCGGAAGTAAGCCCATCCAACGTCCACAAGGAGTATCCGCGTCCCCAAATGGTACGCAAGGACTGGAAGTCCCTCAACGGCCTCTGGGACTACGCCGTAACGCCGTCGGAGGCTGCGGAAATGCCGGAGGCGGAGGGGCAGATACTGGTGCCGTTCTGCATAGAATCAGCCCTTTCCGGTGTTGGCCGGAGGGTATCGGCCCAGGAGGCGCTGTGGTACAGGACCACCTTCAAGGTGCCGTGGAAAGGCAGCGTCCTGCTTCACTTCGACGCCGTGGACTGGAAGGCCGAGGTTTGGCTTAACGGAAAGCCACTGGGCGTTCATACCGGCGGCTACACCGCTTTCTCCTTCGACATAACGGACTACCTGGCGGAAGGCCCCCAGACCCTTGTCCTCAAGGTCCAGGACAGCACGGACAACGACACCCAGCCCCGCGGGAAACAGGTGTCCAACCCCGGCGGAATATGGTACACCCCCGTCACCGGCATCTGGCAGAGCGTCTGGATGGAACCCGTCCCCGCCGCCTACGTAAAGGACTATAAGGTCCTGGCCGATATCGACGCCAAAACCCTCTCCGTAACGCCCCAGACCCAGGGCGGAGACCTGGTCCGGGTAACGCTCCGGGAAGGCAGGGAGGGCTACTCCACAATGGACCACAAGCCCGGGAAAAAGCTGGCCTCCGGCATGGCAGAGCCCGGCAGGCCCATCGTCCTTCAAGTTCCGGACATGAGACTCTGGTCCCCGGAGCATCCGTACCTGTACGCCCTTGACATCGAAGTTCTCAGGAACGGCAAGGTAAAGGACCGCGTGCATGGTTACACCGCCATGCGAAAGAGCTCACTTGCGTACGATTTTGCAGGCTACAAGCGGCTTGGACTCAACAACAAGGCCTATTTCCAGTTCGGTCCCCTGGACCAGGGATGGTGGCCCGACGGCCTTTACACCGCCCCGACGGACGATGCCCTCCGCTTTGACATTGAAAAGACAAAGCAGTGGGGCTGGAACATGATCCGAAAGCACATAAAGGTGGAACCCGCCCGCTGGTACTGGTACTGTGACCGCATTGGCATTGCCGTCTGGCAGGACATGCCTTCCATTGCCGGAAACATAGACGTCCACACCACGACGGGCTATCCCCAGTGGGGCCAGTTTGCCTATGAGACCGGCTACGACTACCCTCTCCCCGACGATGTGAAAGCCAATTACTACAAGGAGTGGGGAGAGATCATGGACCAGCTGGACAAGTACCCCTGCATCCTTGTATGGGTACCGTTCAACGAGGGCTGGGCGCAGTTTGACACGGAGAAGGTGGTGGAATTCACCCGCGGCAAAGATGCCTCCAGGCTCATAAACTCCGCCTCCGGAGGCAACTCGTACCACGTTGGGGACATCCTTGACAGCCACAATTATCCCAATCCCGTCATGAAGTTCCGTAGTCACGGAGAGCAGATAGACGTCCTTGGAGAATACGGCGGGATAGGCCTTGCCGTAGACGGCCACCTCTGGAACGCCCAGGGGCGCAACTGGGGTTACCAGGGCCTTTGCAAGGACGGCGAAGAGGTGCTGAAAAAGTACGAGGAGTACGCCGCCCAGTTTGTGGACCAGATAATCTCCGGCGTAGCCGCAGGCATCTATACGCAGACCACCGACGTGGAGAGCGAGCTCAACGGCATCATGACCTACGACCGTGAGGTTGTCAAGGTTGACGAGGAACGCTTCCGGGAGATAAACCTTTCTCTATTTCTTTTTTAAGAAGTAAGGGATTGTTGGTTGTGATGACATCGACGCCCAGCTTCATGAGATAGCGCATCTCGGGAGCAAAATCTACCGTCCAGACGTTCACTGTCATTCCAAGGTTGTGAGCGCGCTTTACCCAGTCCGGATGCTGGTGGAAATACAGGAAGTGGTAATCAAGGCCATTTATGCCGTCGGCGTGGAGTGTCTCAGGATCAACCTTTCCTTCCAGGTACTGGTTGTCAAAAGCGGGAAGAATCTTTGCAACCCACTTGCAGGCATCGTAGCTGAAGGATATGAACATCACGCGTGAAGGGTCCAGAAGGCCGTGTGCCTCAAGGGCGTCCTTGCACTTCCGGGCCAGCACCAGGGTCTTTTCCACCGTCTCCTGAGGCTTTATTTCCAGAACCAGCATGCAGGCCGATTTTGCGCCCTGCTCCAGATACTGGTCCAGCGTGGGAATGTATTCTCCGTTGGAATGGCGCTTGGCAAGGAGCTCCTGATAGGTACTTGTATGGATGGGTATTCCGTAGAAGCGGTCGTCGTGGTTCACTACCACTACGCTGTCCGCAGTGAGATGCACGTCGAACTCACTCCCCCAGAAGCCGCTTTCCTGGGCCATCCTGAGCGATGCGATTGAATTTTCCACATGGCCCGCCCCGTCGCAGTCCCAAAAGCCCCTGTGGGCACATATCCGGGGATTCTGGGCACTGGCGGTAATAGATGAGATGAATAGCAGTGATATAATCAAATGACGTTTCATAGCTTCAATATTTAGGACTCCATTGCTGCCACGAAATCTGCAGGGGAAATAACAGTCATAGGGCAGAAGGGGGAATTAAGATTGAATAATGCCTTATCCCTTGTGATGAAATAATCGCAGACGCCGTTGTATGCGCTGCCGTACTGGGCGTCGTCCTCAAAGTCCCCGGTGGGGTTGCCGATTGCCCACAGGAGGTCTAATTCATCAATTGCAAGAATCCTGATAAAAGAGCGGAGAAATTGGATAGCGCTTTTGAATGCGTTGAAGCTCAGTCCATTTTTACTTGCAGTAAAATGGGCATCTATAATACTCTGAGTAGTTATATAGCCATCGAATATGCCGGCCTTGGCAGCTCCGAAAAGCGTTTTTGCGACCCCGTTGCCAGGACGTTCTTCAAGAAGCATATCCAGAAGAACATTTGTGTCTATGAATACCTTTGCCATCACTTACTAAGTATATAAGCCAATCTATCATCAGATTCCAGCATCTCTTTAGAAGGAGCCGGGATTATGCCGCTCAGGGATTCTACCAGCGGGTCTATCTTAAAGTCTTTTGGAAGCTTGGGGATTGGCACTTTCGTTGCTTCCACAAGTGCGTTTTCCACGAATGCATTCACTGAAATATTCTGGCTTTTGGCGCGATACTTTACGCGCTCCATGACATCCGGCCTTAGCCGGATAACCGTCTGTACCCTACCTGTGTTTTCCATAAATGATATCATTTTTGCAAATGTAATCATTTTTAATTAAGAATACAAATAATGACGGCCCGGGGATTCCGGGCCGCCATTATTAAGAACTATGGTTCAGGGTTGCTCCTATTCGGGAATTGTCACTTTTGTGACTTCATTCTGGGCGAAGACCCTGATTTCCAGTTTGCCGCCACTTACGTCGAAGGTTCCGGTAAAGGTAACCTTGGCTCCCTTAGGAAGGGTCTGTGAAGGTTTGAACCTGACATGGAGCGGGAATGTGCCAGTTGCATCAGAAATGTTGATAATCTGGCTGTTCTTACTGTTGACAACATCAGCTTCAAGGGTAACATCCTCAAGATATACCCTGCGGTACATGAGGCCGGCAAGATCCGTGAAGCTTGCAAGGGTGCCGGTGACGGGTTTGGGCTGCTCGTCTGCAGGAGCGGCTGCAGCTGTGGCATAGGTGAAATCAAGATAATTGATAGTGGGACGACCGCTGTCAAGCCTGCACATACCGGTGATAACACCTGAAATCTTATCACCAACCGCTAAAGTATAATCCGCGCCGCTAAACTTCAAAGTTTTACCTTTTTCAGAATAAAAGCGGAGTGCGCCACTCTCATCCTCAAGATAAATGTGCTGGGTGCCAAGGATATAGTTCACATACAAGCCGTCGAAGACGCCGGCAAAGTTGGCGTTAGTTGACGAAGTGCAAAGTGCCTGGATGTCACTCATGGTCATATGGGGAACAACCCTGCCAATGGCGCCTTCCTCGAAAATCTTTACCTGTTTTTTCTCATTATAAGGAGTGACAATGGCCGTAACGTCAAAGATAGATCCTTTCTTGATCAGCGTAGACAGGGCTACGTTGGTGTAGAACGGCATACTGTCTTCTCCCTGATAGATGGAGGATTCACCCTTCTTCTGGATGTCGTCGCCAGCGTAGACATTCGTGAGCTTTACCCTTCTGCTGATGAGTTTGTCAAAACTCCTAAGAACTTCAGCTATGGTCATTTCCAGAGGTGCAGGGACCTCTCCCTGGCCAAATGTAATGTCTTCCTGCTTGAAAGTAAGACTTGAGATTTCAGGAAGGCCGTTATAGTTCTGGACCTTGCCCTCGAAGTAGCCGGAGAGCTTGACTCCGGGCTGGAGGCCGGAATTGGCCAGATAGAGAAGCATGGCAGAAGTGGCATCCTCAAGGAAGACGTTGCTTCCGCTTACATAGGTTACCAGGATATCGTTCAGGATACCCTTGAAATCGGCAGTTTTCTTATTTTCTGCAGGCATGAGGGCCACCAGGTCTGCAAGGGTGAGAACCTTCACCAGGTCTCCGGTCTTGTCCATCCTGGCAACAGCCTTGTTGGGATTAAGAGTCAGGGTATAAACGCCATCCTGGCCGATTACGATATTGGGTGATCCGGGAGCGGCGGTAACGGCAAATTCCTTGCCCAGTTCCGGAGTGCCCTTTTCGGGAATACCGTAGGCGATATCCCAGGCGGCATCCTTGCGGAACTTGAATTCCTCTCCGGCTTTGGCCTCAAGGCCTTCCAGGGTGTAAACGCCATCCTGGCCTGTCATAGCAAAATCCTTGTCCCAGTTTGAACCGTTGATTGTTCCGATGACGGACCACTTGCCGTTGAGGTCAGGTTTGCTGAAGCTGGCGGTTCCGGTGCCTATTGCATCGTTACCGATGGCGGCGTTGAATATTACCGTGTACTCCTGACCGGGAGTAAGGACATCGGGATTGAGGATTACCTGGATCTCTCCGTGCCTCTCTCCCTTTGCAATCTTGAACTCAGGGATGGTAAGAGCTTCTGCAGGCATCGTAGACTTGGCGTCAAGGGTAATTGTCACAAGGGTTTCTTCCTTGACATCCTTGGTGGCATCCACCTTGAGCATGCAGATGTTGTTCACGAATTCGGGATCTGCGCTGAAACGGAAGGTAACAGGGTCTTCAGGCTTTGTGAAAGAGATGGTAACCTTCTGCTGGAGGGGAACATCGTTCACCTTTGCGCCGAAGACGGCCTTGTACTCCTTGCCGCCTTCGAGGGCGTCGATTCCGGAGATCTTCACCCTGGCGGTAGCTTCCTTTGAACCCGCAGCCACCTTTACGGAAGCGGCGAATTCGAGGCTGCCGGCAGGGAATGTGGACGCATTGTCCAGGAATATGGCCACCTCAATGTCTGCAGGGGCCGCCTTGTCACCGGTAACGGTCACTGTGGCCTCCAGGGAAGAGTTGAACGTAGCATCTGCGGAAATGGTATAGTTCACCAGTTCCGGCAGTTCCTCCTCACAAGCCGCAAAAGTGAATGCGGCAAGTCCGAGGGTGAAAAAATACTTTAAGAATTTCTTCATGGTTAATAAAATGCTTTGGTTATTTAGTTTATAGTTGTGGCAATTTGCGACATACATCGCAAATATATAAAAAAATCTCATTATTTGACACAATTATGCATATAATGCATAGCCGCACCGTGACTTCCCGCCTAAATCGAAAAAAATTACTATCTTTGAAAGTTATGCCTAAACTACTTCTCATAGACGGGCACGCGCTGGTGTTCAAGATGTACTACGCATTCCTGCGAAGGCCCATGATCAACTCCAAAGGGGCGGATATGTCCATCCTCTTCGGCTTCACGAAATACCTTCTGGAGCTGTTCCAGAGGGAGGCCCCAACGCATGTGGCCGTGGCCTTCGACCCCCCGGGAGGAACATTCCGCAACCAGATGTACCCGGAGTACAAAGGCACCCGCCCTCCCACTCCGCAGCTCATCATAGACGCCCTTGAGCCCCTCACGGAGCTTGTGAAAGCCATGAACGTCCCCGTAGTCATGGTCCCGGGCTTCGAGGCCGATGACGTGCTTGGCTCCATCGCAACACAGTTTGGAGGCCCGTCCCTGGACGTATTCATGCTAACCCCGGACAAGGACTACGGCCAGCTCATACGCCCGCACGTTTTCCAGCTCAAACCCGGCAAGGCAGGCTCGGAGACAGAGCTCGTTGGCGTGAGCCAGCTATGTGAGAAATGGGGCATACAGAGCCCGTCGCAGGTAATTGACATGCTGGCAATCTGCGGGGATACCGCAGACAACGTACCCGGCGTAAAGGGCGTGGGAGAAGTAGGTGCGGCAAAGCTCATAGCCAGGTACGGCACGCTGGAGAATATCTACGAGCATTTAGACGAGCTCTCCGACAAGCAGGCCGCCATGTTCCGCGAGGCCCAGCCCCACATGGCCCTTTCCAAAGCCCTTGTCACCATCAAAACGGACATGGAACTCCCGGTCACCCTTGACGACATGCAGTACACCGGCCAGTTCCAGCCAAAGCTGAAGGAATTATTTGATTTCTATGAGTTCTCCTCGTTAAAGCGCTTCCTGGAAGGCAGGATTGCTTTAGGGGAAAGCCAGCCATTACGCGAAAACGGCCTGTCTTGCGTAACAGGTGGCCCGGCCAGGCCAGCAGTTACGCATTTTGAGCCAAAAACGTGTGACGTGTGGCAAATTGCCGCCAATAAACCTGGAACCATCGGCATTGTGACCATCTCGGAAGGCGACGGCATCTTCGCCCCTATCAAAAGCATCGTCATCTCCGACGGAGAAAATGCCGCCGTCATTCCCGGACCAAACTCCGCCGTCATTGCCGGCACCGACCGGCAATCCCTCAAAGCCCTCCTGGAGGACGATACCATTGAAAAATGCGGAGCAGACCTCAAGAAGCAGGCAAACCAGCTGCATCACGCCGGCATAGAGCTCAAAGGCCGGTGGAACGACGTCAAGCTCATGCACTACGTAACGGACCCCGAGCGCAGCCACGACCCCGTCCAGCTCTGCAAGACCCTCCTCGGGATAGACCTTGAGGCCGCACCGGAAACCGCCGTCACCGGTTCCCTTTTTGACGATGAACCCGAGGAGGACAACACCGCCCGCCTCAAGGAAGCCGCTGCAATGGTGCTGCTTTCACGTAAGCTCCGGGAAAACCTTCCGGACTTCTACGACAAGATGGAGGAACCCCTCTCCAAGGTGCTTGCCGCCATGGAAAGGGACGGCGTGAAGGTAGACCTTGGCCAGATCCGAGACTTTGCCGACGGCCTCCGCCGGGAGATAGCCATCCGGGAAGACCACATCCGGGAGATGGCCGGGGACCATAGCCTTAACATATCGTCCCCAAAACAGGTGGGAGACCTCCTTTTTGACAAACTCAAGCTGGACCCCAAGGCCAAAAAGAGCTCCAGGGGGCAGTACAGCACCGACGAGGCCACGCTCCTTGAGATTGCGGACCGGCATCCCATCGTGAATGAAATCCTGGAATTCCGGGCGGTGAAAAAGCTGCTGTCTACGTACATCGAGCCCTTCCCCTCCTACGTTTCGGAGGTCGACGGCCGCGTCCATACCACCTTCAACCAGGCGCTTACGGCAACGGGAAGGCTTTCCAGCTCCAACCCCAACCTGCAGAACATCCCCATCCGCACGGAAAGGGGCAAGGAGATCCGAAAGGCCTTCATCCCGGGGACGCCGGACGGGCTCATCGTCAGTGCCGATTACTCCCAGATAGAGCTTCGCATAATGGCCCACCTCAGCGGCGACGCCCATCTCCTGCAGGCTTTCCGGGACGGGGTGGACGTCCATGCCGCCACGGCAGCCAAGATCTTCGGCATCCCCGTGAGCGAGGTCACGCGCGAG
>JAEEGI010004814.1_pt1 | contig 31346 bp, 27 predicted proteins | sample 8958751 | NCBI WGS metagenome assembly JAEEGI01 (sample SAMN16246545, study PRJNA631951) | gut metagenome | biome: gut microbiome; feature: rumen; material: KS-attached | host: Bos | place: Iran: Karaj | collected 2018-10 | reverse complement strand
ACAAATATGATCTAGGGCCTTTCACATTCTCACAGAACTACTGTTTCTTCTACGACCAGCTCGAGAAGGCGAACTTGTTCCTCCAGGGTGTGATTGACACTAAGGACAAGGGTTTCGAAGACCGTGAGGTCGACTGGCTGTTCAGCAATCCCATCGGCGACGGTGGCCAGTTCACCGGTGTAGCCAACCTGGTGATGAAGTATGGCGTGGTTCCGTCAGACGTGATGCCAGAGACTCTCAACGCCAACAGCACCTCGGCGATGCGTACCCAGATAGCCACCAAGCTTCGTGAGGACGGTCTCAAACTGCGTGACGCCAAGCCGAAGGACTGCCAAGCCCTTAAGACCGAGATGCTTAAAGAGATCTACCGCATGCTTGTCCTTTGCCTCGGGGAGCCCCCGACAGAGTTCGAGTACACCATGCGCGACTCCAAAGACAAGGTCATCAGCACCAAGACCTACACTCCCCTCTCATTCTATCAGGAATATATCGGAGAGGACCTCAACAACAATTACATCATGTTGATGAATGATCCTTCCAGGGAGTATGGTAAAGTATACGAGATCGCTTATGATCGCCACGTCTACGACGGTCAGAACTGGGTGTACCTTAATGTCCCTGTCGAGACCATCAAGGAAATCGCCATCAAGTCCATCAAGGACAACACCGCCATGTATTTCTCATGCGATGTGGGCAAGTTCAGCAACAGGCAGAAAGGCACCCTTGATCTCGCCAACTTCGACTATAATTCCCTCTTCGGCACCACCTTCGGGATGGACAAGAAGCAGAGGATCATGACCCACGCCAGCGGCTCATCACACGCCATGACCCTGATCGCCGTGGATATCAAGGACGGCAAGCCCGTCAAATGGATGGTCGAGAACAGCTGGGGTGCCGCCAGCGGCTACAAGGGCAACCTGATCATGACCGACGAGTGGTTCAACGAATACATGTTCCGCCTCGTTGTCGAGAAGAAATATGTCCCCGAGTCGCTTAAGGCTCAGCTTGCCCAGAAGCCTATCCTGCTGCCCGCTTGGGATCCTATGTTCATGCCCGAGGAATAGAACCTTAATCCGAGATGCCCCGTAAAATATTCCTCATCGACGGACACGCCCTCGTGTTCAAGATGTACTACGCCTTCATCCGCAGGCCGATGATCAACTCCAAGGGAGCTGACATGTCGATTCTGTACGGTTTCACCAAATACATTCTGGAACTAATTGAGCGTGAGTCTCCTGACTATCTGGCAGTGGCTTTTGACCCGCCAGGAGGGACATTCCGTAACAAGATGTTCCCGGAGTACAAGGCCAACAGGACCGAGACTCCCCAACTCGTGATCGACGCTCTGGAGCCTTTGCGGGAGCTTTGCCAGGCGATGAATATCCCTACCCTCATGATCATGGGTTTCGAGGCGGACGATGTGATCGGTTCTGTGGCAAAGCGCTGCTCTAAGGAAGGCTTGGATGTCTACATGGTCACTCCCGACAAAGACTACGGCCAGCTTATCGAGGACCACATCTGGCAGTACAAGCCAGGTAAGGCGGGTGGCGACAACGAGATTCTCGGAGTCAGCGAAATTGAGGCGAAGTACGGGATACAATCCCCTGCACAGGTTATCGACATGTTGACCATCTGCGGAGACACGGCCGACAATGTCCCGGGTGTCAAAGGCGTGGGCGAGGTCGGGGCCAGCAAACTCGTGGCGAAATACGGATCGGTACAAGGTATTTATGATCATCTGGACGAGTTGTCCCCGAGACAGAAAGTCATGTTCGAGGAAGCCAAGGACCACATCGGATTAAGTCGGGAACTTGTGACGATAAAGACCGACATAGACGTCGATGTTCCTACCGAGGATATGAGAGTCGACAAGGCCTACGGTCCGGATCTGGCTGACCTGTTTGAGAAATATGAGTTCAACTCCCTCCAGCGGTTCCTCGGCCATGTGGCGACACCCATGGCACAAGATGAGAAACAGTTGGAAATCAAAGTGGTAAAGCCATCCGAAGTGATCACGACAGCCCGAAAGTCAGGTAGCTGCTCAATAATAACCGAGGCAGCTGACGGAGGCATATTCTCAAATATCCGCCGGATGATCGTAGGGACCTGCGGTTCGGAATATATGGTCGCCGAAGGTGGGGTTAAGGACTTCAAATCTCTTCTTGAGGATGGGGATATCTCCAAATGCGGAGATGATCTTAAACGGCAGATGAACCTGATCTCGGCAGCCGGTATGGATCTTCGGGGAGAACTCCTCGACATCGGCCTGATGCATTACCTCATTGATCCTGAGAAGAGTCACAAGATCGATGTGTTGTCCCAGAGCCTGGCTGGCCTGTCCATCGAGTCCCCTGAGCAGGAGTCCCAAGCCGCCACCGGCTCTTTGTTCGATGATATCCCATCTGATGAAGCTCGGTCAGACAGGAGCAGGGAGGCTGCTATCTTATTGATTCTCAAGGACAAGCTACAAGAGGACTTAAAGGCTAAAGGTGCGGCTGACTTGTATGGCCGCATGGAGGAACCTCTGTTACGGGTGCTGTCCAGGATGGAAAGGGCTGGAGTCCGGGTGGACCTCGGCTCACTGAAAGACTACACCGCCAAGCTCCGCGAGGAAATGGTGGAAAGGGAGGCGAAAGTCAGGGAACTGGCCGGCGAGCCATCCCTCAATGTCTCTTCGCCCAAGCAGATCGGAGAGATCCTGTTCGAGAAACTGAATCTCGCCACGAAGCCGAAGAAAAACGCCAACGGGACATATTCAACAGATGAGACCACCCTTCTGGATATCGCGGGGAAGCATCCCATAGTGGATGAGATTCTGGAGTTCCGGGCGGTGAAGAAATTGCTGTCGACCTACATAGAGCCTTTCCCGTCATACATCGATCCGGCTGACGGCAAGGTCCATACGACCTTCAATCAGGCTCTGACAGCGACCGGAAGGCTTAGTTCCTCCAACCCTAACCTGCAGAACATCCCGATAAGGACCGATCGGGGACGTGAGATCCGCAAGGCATTCGTGCCGTCCACGCCAAAGGGTCTGATCATGTCTGCCGACTATTCGCAGATCGAGTTAAGGATTATGGCCCACCTGAGTTGCGACCAGCACCTGATCAGCGCCTTCAAGAATGGAGTTGATGTCCATGCCGCGACAGCGGCGAAAATATTCGGGATTCCTCATGAGGAAGTCACCGCCGACCAGAGGAGAATCGCCAAGACCGCCAATTTCGGCATCATGTACGGCATCTCGTCCTTCGGCCTTGCCCAAAGGCTTAGAATAGGCAGAAAAGAGGCCCAGAAGATTATCGAGGACTATTTCGCCGGCTTCCCGTCAATCCGTTCTTTCATCGAGGACACCAAGGAGGCCGCGAGGGAGACAGGCTATGTTGAAACCTTATTCGGACGCCGCAGGTATATTCCAGAGATCAATTCCAAGAACGGGACGATCCGGGCGTTGGCCGAAAGGAACGCCGTCAACGCCCCCATACAGGGCACTTCCGCGGACATAATCAAGCTCGCGATGATAGCGGTCGACGAGGAGATGACGGCAAGGGACCTGAAATCCAGGATGGTGCTGCAGATCCATGACGAGCTTGTGTTCGACACCCTCCCCGAAGAAGTGGAGGTCCTTAAGGATATTGTTGTCTCCAAGATGGAGAATGTTGTGAAACTGAGCGTACCGCTCACAGTAGAATGCGATTATGGCGAAAACTGGCTTGAAGCCCATTGATGAGCTGATAGTGCTTGCCAAAGGCGGCAATGGTCTGGCCTTCACTGCGTTGTGGGACAGACACATAGATCTGTTGCGCTCGTACATAAAGAACCGTTTCAAGAACATCGACGACTATGATGTCGACGACATCTGCTCCCGAAGCTTCGAGAAAGCCTTCCGGCAAATCCACAACTTCGACGACTCAAAGAGCCAGTTCCCCACTTGGCTGTTCACTATAGCGAGGAACACAGCCCTGGACACCCTTGAGAAAGACAAGAGGATCCACCCGAAGAACCAGATAGTCTACCTTGATGACGACACCCAGTCATCAGGCTTGGAAGGCATTCCGGACCAAGCTGATGACGCGTTGGGCAAACTGATCAAGATCGAGAACGAGGAAGAGAGGGTCAAGTATATCGACCGTCTCCCTGAGCTTTACCGAGAGGTCGCCCGTAAAAGGCTTATAGACGGGATGAAGTATGATGAGATAGCCGCCAGTATGGACATCGAGCTGAACACAGTGAAGACACGCATCCGGCGGGCGAAACAAATCATCGACAAACTGCGCGCGGAAGAAGAGGAGGAAATATGATGGATTTCAATCAGTTCGAGACATTTTTGAGGGAATCGTTCCCTGAGGTGAGCGACAGCCAGGTGGACAAGTTCCGCGAGATGGACGGGTTGTACCGTGACTGGAACTCTAAGATAAATGTCATCTCCAGGAAAGATCTGGACGGGCTTTACGACCACCATGTCCTCCATTCACTGGCGATAGCCTATTATCTGAAAGCTGTCCGTCCGGAAGAGTACGCCTCCATGCTTGCCTCCGATCATGAGATTTCAATTCTAGATCTCGGGACAGGCGGCGGATTCCCGGGGATTCCTTTGGCGATCATGTTCCCGGGGGCAAGGCTGACCCTATGCGACTCAATACGCAAGAAGACTGTGGTCGCTTCCGAGGTGGCCTCATCACTTGGTTTGGAAAATGTTAAAGTGGTCAACGCCAGGGCCGAGACTTTGAGCGAGAAGTTCAACTATGTGGTCTCCAGAGCCGTAGCCTCATTGGTGGATTTCTATCCTTGGGTTAAGGGAAAATATTCAAAAAGCATCTTATACCTCAAGGGAGGCGATATAAATGAAGAGATCAACGACATGATGGCCAGATTCAGGATGAGAAAGGGTTCCGTTTCGACGTGGCCGGTAGGATCTTGGTTGTCTGACAATTATTTCGAGGGTAAATTCGTCATAAATATTTTGTAAATTTCATTAAAAGGCTTAAATTTGCACTCCCTTTTTGGAAATATAAAAAATAAAAGATATGAAAAGAACATACCAACCCTCAAACCGCAAGCGCGTGAACAAGCACGGATTCCGCGAGAGGATGTCCACAGCCAACGGACGCCGCGTTCTCGCTTCCCGTCGCCGTCATGGCCGCAAGAAACTGACCGTATCATCTGAGGACAGGTGGTAATCGTCAATCGACTCTTACGGCAGGTCCATTAGACCTGCCTTTTTTTGTATCCGGGATGATGGACATCGACGAGAAATACATGACTGAGGCCTTGCGAGAGGCATACGCCGCCCTTGACGAGGGGGAAATCCCCATCGGAGCTGTTGTGGTGTTCAAGGGCAGAGTCATCGGGAGGGGTCACAACATGACCGAAAGACTTCATGACCCGACCGCCCATGCCGAGATGATCGCAATCACCGCGGCAACCGAGGCAATGGGTGGGAAATACCTGAACGACTGCACGTTGTATGTAACAGTGGAGCCATGTCCAATGTGTGCCGGAGGACTCAACTGGGCCCAGATCGGAAGAATCGTTTATGGGGCGATCGATCCCCGCAGAGGTTACTCCTTGTTCTCCCCTTCCCTGCTCCATCCTAAGACAGAAGTGAGCGCCGGGGTGCTGGCAGAGGAATGTTCCGCGCTGATGACTGATTTTTTCAAGTCGAAAAGGTAAAAAAAACTTGGATTGTCGAAAAAGATTCCTATCTTTGCAATCCCAAACGAGGGCTTAGCTCAGTTGGTTTAGAGCGCTTGCTTGACAGGCAAGAGGTCGGCAGTTCAAATCTGCCAGTCCTCACAAGAAGGAAAGAGTGCCGCTTTCGGAGCGGCACTCTTTATTTTTTTATTCCGCCATGATCTCAGGAATTGAGAACGCCATATACAACCGCGCTTCCCTACTCGTCGGCCAGGATGTGATGCAAGCCATAAGCGAGGCAAAGGTCATCATATTCGGAGTCGGAGGGGTCGGAAGCTGGTGCGCCGAGGGCTTGGTACGATCCGGGGTGAAACATCTGACCATAGTCGATTCCGACAGTGTCTGCATTACCAATGTGAACCGCCAGCTGATGGCCACCCCATCCACTGTCGGCAAGGTCAAAGTTGACGCGATGAAGGCACGGCTTATGGAAATCAACCCCGATGCTGAGATCAAGGCAATCCAAAAGACATATTCAAGCGAGACCAGAGAAGAATTCGATCTCGAGGAATATGACTATATCATCGACGCCATTGACTCCCTTAAAGACAAGGCTGACCTTATTCTTAAGGCGACAAGCACCAAAGCCGTGTTTTTCAGTTCAATGGGAGCCGCTCTGAAGATTGATCCCACCAAGGTGAAAGTAGCCGAGTTCTGGAATGTACGGGGATGCCCGCTCGGAGCGGCTATCCGGAAGAAGTTCAAGAAAAATAAGACCTTCCCCTCCCACAAGTTCCTATGCGTCTATGATGAGGAAGTTCTTGAGAACAAAGGCGAACAAGAGGATCGTAGAAACGGAAGCCTCGTCCATATTACCGCCATTTTCGGAATGACCCTTAGCGGCCTCGTTATTTCCGACATAAATCGTAAGGTCCTGGCTACCAGCCACTAGACCTTCAGGAAAACCTTCTTCTTGTAAAGGAACCAGAGGAATAGCCATGAGACGGCGAAGTAGCCTGTCACCACAATGAGTTTGCCTAGAGGCTCCGGGCATAGGCCGGCCAATCCAGAGACGAAGAAGTTGCTGATATCATCAAAGGGGATGATTCTTTGAGCCATATAGATGGTTATCGAATTCAGTCCAACGACCTCGAAGAACTTCGTCCAGCCCTTCCAGCCACGGACATCAATCAGATAATAGAACAGGGCGAAAAGTCCAAGGGAATATGCCCCCACGACCAACACGAAAGTGCTGGACCACAACTTTTTATTGATAGGACATACAGTACTCCAGACAAGTCCGATAACCAGCATCGCCACAGCGGCCAAGGCCATGTACAGAGACTTCTTGCCTCCCGGTATCTTACTATCGTCCACCCTGACGAACTCACCAGTGAACATTCCGAGCATAGCTGTCACGATGGCGGGAAGAAGGCTCAGCAAGCCCTCAGGATCAAATAGACCTTTCTGATAAATATGGTTCGGGAACAGCACACGGTCTATGTATCCCACAAGGTTCCCTTCCAATGAGAAAGGGCCTGCTCCCGCGGGAGCGTCCGGTGCGGGGACAAACCTCAAAAGAAGCCAATACCCGATGAGCAAGGCGGCGGCGATCACTGCCCTGGCCTTGGGCTTGAGGTTGATGAACAGCAATGCGGCGAACATCCAGGCGAAGCCGATACGGGCGAGGACACTGAATATTCTCAAAGTCGGAAACTTAAGCTTGAAAAACCCGTTGTAGACCAGTCCAAGAAGGAAAAGCACCAAGGCTCTCCTGAATATCTTCCCATAAATCTTGCCTCTGGTAGATCCTTTGGAGACCTGTTTGGCATATGAGAACGGAAAGGATATTCCCGCGATGAAAAGGAATAACGGGAATATGGTGTCGTGGTGACGGAGGCCATCCCAGGCCGCATGATGCATCTGTGTCTCAAGCCAGCATGATTCGCCGCCTGGGAAAAGGCAGCATATGGCGCTGACGATGGAAGCGAATCCCATGATAAAAATCATGTCGAAACCTCTGAGGGTATCAAGGGAAAGAAGACGTTTACCCGGTTCCATAGCTGAAGAATTATGTGGGATAGTTGAGGTAAGAGGGTTCGAACCTCTACTGAGGGAACCAAAATCCCTAGTGCTACCATTACACCATACCTCAATTCGATTCGCGAATTTATCGAGTTTTTACTAAATTAGCAAATCAAATGAATAAGGACATGAAAGGAGTATTCGTATTTCTTGCCGACGGCTTCGAGGAAATCGAGGCTCTGGCTACTGTAGACATTCTCCGCAGAGGTGGAGTCGATGTGAAAACAGTCTCCATAACCCACGACAGGACTGTCCGCGGAGCCCATGGAATCCCTGTCATAGCTGACTGGAACCGGGATGAGTTCGATGGCTGCCAGATTCCCGGCTCAGATCCGGCGGATGCCATGATATTTCCTGGAGGCCTGCCTGGGGCCAAAAATCTCGCTGAGGACTACTATCTAATGGAACAGGCCAAGGAGCATTTCTCGGCTGGAGGGACTGTCGCCGCGATATGCGCCGCTCCAGGCCTTGTCGTCTCCCAACTTCCTGACATTGAAGGAAAGAAGGTCACCTGCTACGATGGCTTCGAGGAGTCCCTTATGAACGAGGGTGCCGAATACACCGGCGAGCCTGCGGAGACTGACGGCAATCTCATCACAGGCCGCGGGCCCGGATGCGCCGTAAGATTCGCGGTCGAAATTGTCAGGAAACTTAGAGGTGACGAAGTGGCGAAGAAGGTTTTCGCCGGACTGCTCGCCTAACGACGAACGATGACCCTCTCTATTCTTCGAGGGACGGAAGCCATTATCTCATAAGGAATTGTGTCAAGAATCCCAGCCAACTCGGTGACAGTCGGATCTTCTCCGAATATTGTCACCGTGTCCCCTACATTGCAATCGACACCGGTCACATCCAGCATACACATGTCCATGCAAATGTTCCCGATAGTCGGAACCCTGTGACCATTGAGGTTGAAACTGGCCTTACCGCAGCCAAGATGTCTGTCGATTCCGTCGGCATAACCGACCGGGATAGTGGCTATTCTAGTTCCTTCGGGAGCGATAATCCCATGCTGGCCATATCCGATAGCCCCGTCTCCCTGGCGTAATTCCTTGATCTGAAGCACCTTGACCTTAAGCGAAGCAACAGGTTTCAAATGAACGTCGGGAAGAGCACTGATCCCATATATTCCTACTCCCAATCTTACCATATCATGCTGGAACTGGGGGAAGCGCTCGATACCAGCGGAGTTCAGGAGATGGTACATAGGATGGTATCCTATGGTGTCTTCAATCAAGGCCGCATTCCGCTCGAACAACTTGGCCTGACCCAAAGTGAAAGAATCCATCGCCGGATCCTCAGCGACACATAGATGGGAATATATGGACTTGACCTTGATCTCCCGGCATTCCTCGAGATAATCCATCAGTTCGGGAAGTTCACTGGTCATGAAACCGAGCCTGTGCATGCCTGTGTCCAGCTTCAGATGGATCGGGAAATCTTCAATCCCCCTTGACTGCAAGACAGCCACCAAAGCCTTGAGAGTGAACATGTTCGGAATTCCTGGCTCAAGACGGTTATCGATAATCTCATCAAAGAAGTCAGTGCCGGCAGTTAGAACTAAGATCGGGAGGCTGATACCTGCCTGTCTCAGTTCGATTCCCTCCACTGGAAGAGCCACCGCAAGGTAGTCAGCACCAGCGTTTTGCATCATCAGAGAGAACTCTACCGCCCCGTGTCCGTAAGCGTTGGCTTTGACAAGCACAAGCATTCTGGTCGAGCGATCAAGCTTCGACCGGAAGTACCTGTAGTTGTCAAGGCAGTTGGGAAGATTGAGTTCCAGCCTTGAGAAGTCTGTGGCGCTGTTTGACATCCTTTATTTCGGGATAATTATGACAAATTTACTGCTTTTCTGACAAAATCAGCGCTAAAATCACTACATTTGAAGAGATTCTTCGCTGTGCTCAGAATGACAACGTTTCGCTTTGCTGTCATCCTGAGGAGCGAAGTGACGAAGGATCTAATAACAAAAGACGATATTATGAGTTACGGATTAATATGGATTATCACGATCCTGGTGATGGTACTGAGCTACGTGGTACAAGCCAGACTCAACAGCAGGTTTGACGAGTATTCCCAAGTTCCTACCTCGAACAGGATGACCGGAGCGGAGGTCGCCCGGAAAATGTTGATGGACAACGGGATAACTGATGTTCAGATTACCTGCGTGCCAGGCAAGCTCACGGATCATTACAACCCCCAGACTAAGACTGTCAACCTTAGTGAGGCTGTCTACGGCCAGAGAAGCATCGCCGCCGCTGCCGTTGCCGCGCATGAATGCGGTCACGTCATTCAGCACGCGAAGGGTTACGCGCCACTCAAACTCCGTTCCGCGCTTGTCCCGGTCGTCAGTTTCTCAAGCAAATGGGTCCAGTGGGTATTGCTGGCAGGCGTTATCCTCATCAATATCACTCCGACTCTCTTGTGGCTCGGAATAGCTCTTTTCGCTATGACAACCTTCTTCAGTTTCGTCACTCTTCCAGTCGAGATCAACGCTAGCGACAGGGCTGTCAAATGGCTTGAGAGTGCCGGGATCACAAATTATGAGACAAAGCCTATGGCTGTGGACGCCTTGAAATGGGCGGCCTGCACATACGTCATCGCCGCCATAGGTTCCCTGGCGACTCTTTTATACTACATCGGAATGGCCAACCGCCGCTAGAAAAGGGTCGGATGGCTGTCTGAAAGCTGTTCCAGCACCGTCGCTAGGGTAGCTTCCCTGAATATGGCTGAACGAGCCTTGACACCAAATCGGTCGCAGTATTCCTTTACCGCGGCCATTTCGCTATCATTCAAATAGATAACCTGACGATGGCGACGCTTTAGCGCCTCCCTGCTCTTCTGGAAAATGTCCGGATTCACTGCCGGAGCCTTCTTTTTCTTCCTTGCCAAAACTCGAAGTGTTAGGACGAACTGTTACTGATTATCACAAAAATAATTATTTTTGTCAAAATATTATCATCCCGACCACATGGACAACAAAGTATTGATCTTCTCGGCACCGTCCGGATCCGGAAAAAGCACGATAGTGAACCATATTCTCGGACTCTATCCGGATTCAATGGAATTCTCAGTCTCCGCCACTTCCAGGGCTCCCAGAGGCGAGGAACAGCATGGACGCGAGTACTATTTCCTCACTACCGAGGAGTTCCGCGAAATGATTGCCCAGGACAAATTCGTGGAATTCGAGGAAGTCTACGAAGGCAGGTTCTATGGCACCCTCAAATCAGAGTGCGAGAGGATCTGGGCAGCGGGCCATGTCATCATATTCGATGTCGATGTCAAAGGCGGGGTGAACCTGAAGAAGTATTTCGGAGATGCCGCACTGGCTGTTTTTATCAAGGCTCCCTCAGTGGAAGTACTTCGGGAAAGGCTTGTTAAAAGAGGCACCGACTCCCCCGAGGCTATTGAGGAAAGGATAGCGAAAGCTGAGGAAGAGATGGCCTACGCTCCCAAGTTCGACTATGTTCTGGTCAACGACGACCTCAACACCGCCTATGCCGAGTCGGAGAAAGTAGTCGAAGACTTCCTTGATGACGGCAGGCTTAACTACTCAACCTTCATCTGATGCGTATCGCTGTCTACTCGGGTTCTTTCAACCCCCTTCACATTGGCCACCAGGCCATTATGGACTATCTCACCAGAGAGAAGGAATATGATTGGGTGTACCTTGTAGTGTCCCCGAAGAATCCGATCAAGACCACAATCAGCGCCGACACGGCGGAAGCCAGATACAAGGCGGCCATAGAGGCCGTAAAAAGACATCCCGAACTGCACGTATGGGTGGACGACATTGAGCTCCGGATGCCACCCCCGCAATACACGATAAAGACCTTGGATGCCCTCAAGCAGAGGGAGCCGGAGAATGATTTCACCCTTGTGATGGGCGCCGACAATCTCGAGAACATCCATCGTTGGAGAGACTTCCAGCGGATTCTTGCCGAATATGGTGTCGCCGTCTATCCACGCAAAGGCTATGACCATGATCTGATCAAGGCCAGGCTGATTGAGGAGTGCCGCCGGTTCCCCGCACCTTATGTACTGGATGCCAACGAGTTCGCTGAGGAAGGCCAGAGGAACCTGGAGGAAACTCTCCGGGACACATACAATATTGAGATACTTGACGCCCCGATCGTGGACATATCCTCAACCCAGATCCGAGAGGGCCTGGCCGAGGGGAAGGACATGTCGGAGTGGATGATGTAAAATACATGCTATGGCAAACACTGTGAGAAGGAATTTCCCTGTCCAAGGGATGGGCTGCGCAGCTTGCGTGGCTAGAGTGCAAGGAACAATCAAGAGCCTGGAAGGGGTCAGTGACTGCAATGTCTCCCTGGCCTCCAACTCCGCACAAGTGGATTTCAATCCCAAGACAATTACTCCAGCCGAAATCAAAAAAGCCGTCCAGGACGCCGGCTACGACTTGATTGTGGTCGAAGGGGACGATTCTGACGACGAGGCCGACTCGGAAGCGGAACGACAGCGGGAGGACCACCTCAGATCCCTCATAAGGGACGCGAGGCTCGCCATCATCCTGGCCCTCCTGGTAATGCTTCTGGGAATGGGATTCGGCGACTTTCCCTGGAAAGGTCTAATAATCTGGGCATTAGCCACACCAGTGGTATTCTGGTGCGGAAGAAGGTTCATAACCACGGCTTGGAAACAAGCCAGGCACGGTTCCGCCAGCATGGACACTCTCGTCGCGCTTTCAATCCTGATATCATATTCATTCAGCGTTTTCAATCTGTTATTCCCTGGAGTCTGGACCTCAAGGGGGCTGGAGGCGCACCTGTACTTTGAGTCATCAACCATGATTGTGGCTTTCATCCTGATCGGACGTGTTCTGGAGGAGAAGGCCAAACACAGCACCAGCTCGGCTATCCGCAGCCTCGCCGGCCTTCAGCCCAAGAGCGTGAGTCTCAATCCGGGAGATGAATACACTGTCAATCCCGGCGAGAGGATTCCGGCCGACGGGGAAGTTCTGGAAGGTGACTCTTATGTGGATGAGAGCATGCTCACAGGTGAGCCGGTGGCAAACCACAAAACCGCTGGTTCCAAAGTATTTACGGGCACAATGAACCAAAGGGGCTCGTTCGTGATGAGGGCCGAGAAGGTCGGAAAAGACACGATGCTGTCCTCAATCATCAAGATGGTCCGGGACGCCCAAGGAAGCAAGGCCAGAATACAGCAGACCGTAGACAAGGTTGCCGCGGTATTCGTGCCTGTTATTATAGGAATATCAATCATTACCTTATTGTGCTGGATATTCCTGGCTCCTTCTGACGGTGTGGCGAGAGGCCTGCTGGCTATGGTGACCGTACTGGTCATAGCCTGCCCTTGTTCTTTAGGTCTGGCCACTCCGACCGCCCTTACCGCGGGAATCGGGAATTGCGCCAGGAAAGGAATCCTAATCAAAGACGCAGACTCTCTTCAGATAGCGAAAGACATTGATACTGTGGTGCTTGACAAGACCGGGACCCTCACCAAAGGACTCGATGCCAATGTTGTTCCTTCAGCGGATATGGTGTTTGAGGATGAGATCAAGGAGTCTTCCGCTGAGGCTGTCGCCGAACTGAAAAAGATGAGTTTGGATGTATTCATGCTTTCTGGCGACAATGCGGAAAGAGCCGGAAAGGTAGCCGCGAAAGTAGGAATAGAGAATGTCATCTCCGGTGTGCTTCCCGACAGCAAGCACAAGCATATCAAAGAGTTGCAATCTCAAGGTCGGAAGGTGGCGATGGTCGGTGACGGCATCAACGACAGCCCCGCGCTGGCCGCTGCTGATCTCAGTGTGGCCATGGGTGGCGGGACCGATATAGCCATGAACGCCTCGATGGTCACCATGGTGAACTCTGACCTGAAAACGATCCCTGAGCTGATCAGAATGTCCAAAAGGACATCAAAAGTGATAAAGGAGAACCTATTCTGGGCCTTCTTCTATAATATTCTGGCTGTCCCCATCGCCGCGGGAATACTCTACCCTATCAACGGCTTCCTGCTCAACCCCATGGTCGCCGCCGCCTGCATGGCACTCAGTTCCATCTGCGTCGTCACCAACTCCCTCCGGCTCAAGACCGGTGGCGTGGCCCTGCAGCGAACTTAGGAGAACGGACGTAGCGAGCGAGAGACGGGCGGCGACAAGCGTAGCGTCTGTCTGAGGGCCGAAAGGCCCGAGTTAGCGAAGCCGCCAGCCCGGCCGATGCGAGTAGTCCGGGCGACGTCTAGCGCTGGGCCAGCGCCACCGGTCTTGGTCTGCGCTGTGAGTTTTACTTTCTGACGATACAGGCGCCGAGGGCATTGAGGCGGTTCTCGATGTCTTGATAGCCTCGGTCGATCTGCTCGATATTCCCGATCTCACTTGTTCCCTTCGCCGACATCGCAGCCAAAAGCAAAGCGATACCAGCCCTGATGTCCGGCGAAAGCATACGACCGCTCCTGAGTTGGAACTTATGGTCGTGGCCGATGACGACAGCCCTATGAGGATCGCAAAGGATTATCTGGGCACCCATGTCAATCAAGCGGTCGACAAAGAATAGACGGCTCTCGAACATCTTCTGGTGAATCAGAACACTCCCCCGGCACTGGGTAGCCACAACCAGGATTACGCTCAGAAGGTCAGGTGTGAGTCCCGGCCACGGGGCATCAGCGATAGTCATGATCGAGCCGTCCATGAAAGATTCAATCACATAGCTTTCCTGCTCCGGAACGAATATGTCATCACCCTTCTGCTCAAGCTTGACACCAAGCCTGCGGAAACTCTCGGGAATAATACCCAGATTCGTGTACGAAGTGTCCTTGATTGTAATCGAGCTCTGGCAAAGAGCGGCCATGCCGATGAAACTACCGACCTCGATCATATCCGGAAGAATCTTATGGGACGCCCCGTGAAGGCTGGATACTCCCGTGACAGTCAAAAGATTGGAACCGATACCCTCAATCTTCGCGCCCATAGCAGTCAACATCTTGGAAAGCTGCTGGATATACGGCTCACAAGCGGCATTGTAAATCACAGTCTTCCCTTCAGCGAGACAGGCAGCCATAAGTATGTTGGCCGTACCGGTCACGGAGGCCTCATCAAGGAGCATGTACTTGCCTGTCAGGTGCTTCCCTTCAGGCAACTGAAGCCTGTAAGCCTTTCGGGTGGTGTCATAATCAAGATCAGCGCCGAGAGACATAAGGCCGGAGATATGGGTGTCAACCCTGCGGCGTCCAATCTTATCTCCACCAGGCTTTGGGAACCATACCCTGCCCACTCTTGCCAGAAGTGGACCCGCGACCATGACTGAACCTCTCAAAGTCGAGCACATCCGCACGAACTCCTGACTCTCGATGAAATCCAGTTTCAGTTTCTCCGCCTTGAATGTATACTCTCCCTCCGATTTCCTGCAGACCTGGACACCCATCATCTGGAGCAAAGAGATAAGGTTCTTGACATCAAGTATTTCCGGGACATTGGACATCTGAACCTCCTCAGTAGTGAGAAGAACGGCGCTAATTACCTCCAGCGCCTCGTTCTTGGCTCCCTGAGGGGCTATGGTCCCGCTCAGTTTATGCCCGCCTTCGATAATAAAAGAACTCATGGTTATCAGTTTTAAACATATTCGACTTCACGGTTCAGATCAACCCCGAACCTTTCTTTGACGGAAGACCGGATACCCTCCGCCAGCGACATCACATCCTCCGGTATCGCGGAACCCGTCCAATTCACGATCACCAACGGCTGCTTGATATATACAGCGGCCCCTCCCCTGCTCATGCCCTTCCAACCACATTTGTCGATAAGCCATGCGGCAGGAATCTTGACAGTACCGTCTTCCAACTCAAAATGAGGCACAGGGCCCAAGGAGTCCTTATCAGCGATCTCGCGGACAGTCGAGAAGGCTTCAGGAGACACGCATGGATTCCTGAAGAAGCTTCCGGCGCTGCCAAGCTCATCGACCTCCGGCAATTTGCCTTTTCGGATGGAAGTCACTGTCTCCCTAACCATCTCAGGTGTAAGCTCCGACGGGGCATCTGTCCCATATCGCTCCAGAACGGCCTCCCTGACATGACCATAATCAAGCACAGGAACCGGCTCTGAAGAAACCCTATATATCACTCCGGTCACGACATATCTCCACTTCCAATCATGTTTGAAGCGGGAATCTCGGTAGGAATATTCACATTCGGAGACAGGGATAGTCACAAGTGACGAATCCCTGATGTCGACGCATTCAACTGACTCGATCAGCTCGCGGACTTCTTTCCCGTAGGCTCCGATATTCTGGACGGCGGAAGCTCCGACTTCTCCGGGAATATATGACAGATTCTCCGGTCCCCACAGGTTATTGTCGGCGCACCAGGCACAGAAATCATCCCATACCACTCCAGCGTCCACGTGAACCCGATCCGTGCCAAGACGACGGATCCCTTTCATCGAACAATGTAGGACTGTACCTGGGAAATCTTTGGTGAACAACAAGTTACTTCCGCCTCCAATAGGAAACAAAGGTCGGGGAAGAGAAGGATCGGCTATGGCGTCCCTCAACTCGTCCACACTTGACCATTCAACAAGACAACGGCTGGAGACCTTCATCCTGAAAGTGTTCATGCCGGTCAGATCGACGTTGAAACAAGTTCTCATATTCACAAATATACAAAAAAAATCTCCGGAAGTCGAAACACCTCCGGAGACTAATGAATATGTCCCGATATTACTGCTCGTCAGGTCCCTGATCCTGCGGTCCGGGCTGAGGGCCCTGAGGGCCAGCTTGAGGGCCATAAGGATTCTGTCCGGCACCCTGCTGAGCCTGGTACATCTTCTCGAAAGCCTTGCTGAGAGCCTCGGAATACCTGTCGATGTCGGCGAGATTCTGAGTCTTGACCGCCTCCTTCAGGAGGTTGACATTGCTTTCCACCTCGGCTTTCACGTCAGCGGGAACCTTGTCGCCGTTGTCTTTCAGGAACTTCTCAGCCTGGAAGCAGAGAGCGTCAGCGTTGTTGATCTTATCCACCCTCTCCTTGGCGGCCTGGTCGGCGGCCTCGTTGGCCTTGGCCTCGTCACGCATCCTCTGGATCTCGGCGTCGGAAAGGCCGGAAGAAGCCTCAATCCTGATGTTCTGCTGCTTGCCGGTAGCCTTATCCTTAGCGGATACGTTCAAAATACCGTTGGCGTCGATATCGAAAGTGACTTCAATCTGAGGGATTCCTCTCGGAGCCGGAGCGATGCCATCCAGATGGAACAGACCGAGTTCCTTATTGTCCTTGGCCATCGGGCGCTCGCCCTGGAGAACATGGATCTCAACTGAAGGCTGATTGTCAGCGGCGGTTGAGAACACCTGGCTCTTATGGGTCGGGATAGTCGTGTTGGCATCGATAAGCTTTGTCATAACGCCACCGAGGGTCTCGATACCGAGAGACAGCGGAGTGACATCGAGAAGGAGGACATCCTTGACATCACCGGCGAGAACACCACCCTGGATGGAGGCTCCGATTGCGACAACCTCGTCCGGATTGACACTCTTGTTGGGCTCTTTCCCGAAGAAGTCCTTGACAAGCTGCTGGACCTTAGGGATACGAGTTGAACCTCCGACGAGAAGGACCTCGTCAATATCGGAAGCCTGGAGACCGGCGTCGCGGAGAGCGATGCGGCAAGGCTCGATGGACCTCTGGAACAGGTTGTCGCAGATCTGCTCGAACTTGGCCCTGGTCAAAGTCTTCACAAGGTGCTTGGGGATACCGTCGACAGGCATGATGTACGGAAGGTTGATCTCGGTCGAGGTCTGGTTGGAGAGCTCAATCTTAGCCTTCTCCGCAGCCTCTTTCAGCCTCTGGAGAGCCATAGGATCCTTCTTGAGGTCGATCCCACCGTTCTCGGCGGCGAACTCGGCGGCAAGCCAGTTGATAATCTCCTGGTCGAAGTCATCACCACCCAGGTGAGTGTCACCATTCGTGGACTTGACCTCGAACACACCGCCACCCAACTCAAGGATGGAGATATCGAAGGTACCGCCACCAAGGTCGTAGACAGCGACCTTCATGTCCTTGTTCTTCTTGTCAAGGCCATAAGCCAGAGCGGCGGCTGTAGGCTCATTAATAATCCTCTTGACATCGAGACCGGCGATCTTGCCAGCCTCCTTGGTGGCCTGACGCTGTGAGTCAGAGAAGTAGGCCGGGACAGTGATGACAGCCTCGGTCACATCCTGACGGAGATAGTCCTCAGCGGTTTTCTTCATCTTCTGAAGAATCATAGCGGAGATCTCCTGAGGGGAATAGAGCTTGCCGTTGATGTCCACCCTGGGGGTGTTGTTCTCTCCCCTGACGACTTTATAAGGAACACGGCTGACCTCCTTGGTCACCTGGTCATAGGTCTCACCCATGAACCTTTTGATCGAGAAAACAGTGTTCTGAGGGTTGGTGATAGCCTGACGTTTCGCGGGGTTACCGATCTTCCTCTCTCCGCCGTCAGTGAAAGCCACTACTGAAGGAGTGGTCCTCTCGCCCTCGTTATTGATTATGACGGTAGGCTGGTTGCCTTCCATGACCGAAACGCACGAATTGGTGGTTCCAAGGTCGATTCCAATGATTTTTCCCATATTCTTTTCTCCTTTTATTGTTTACAAAATAAATCCGGGGCTGACACACCAGTCAGCCTCGGATGAAACAACCAATGTTATGCCAAGCCGGGAAGGCTGACAATTTGTCACTCGTGGACGGCGAACCGCTGTTTGGCGAGTGCCTCGTAGTCAGTCCCGGGACGGCCGTAATTGACATAGGGATGGATGGATATGCCACCTCTAGGGGTAAACAGACCAAGCACCTCGATGTACTTCGGGTCCATCAGCCGGACGAGGTCATTTAGGATTATATTTACACAATCCTCATGGAATCCGCCATGATTTCGGAAACTGAAAAGGTAGAGCTTCAGGCTCTTGCTCTCGACCATTCTGATGTCGGGAATATAGCTGATCCTGATCTCGGCAAAATCCGGCTGCCCGGTAATAGGGCACAACGTAGTGAACTCAGGGCAATTGAACCTCACCCAATAATCACGACCGGGATGCATGTTCTCGAAGGTCTCAAGGACCTCGGGAGCGTAATCCATCTTATATCGGGTCTCGTGGCCAAGAGCCTCAAGCCCTTCTTTCTTCCTGTCTTCCATATTATCAAATATCCGTTATCTTGAAAGGGTTATAACTAACTCCCTGGTCGAAGGCATCCTCGCCCTCGATGGCTTTCAGTTTCCTCACCACAGCCGAAGTGACCGGAAGTATAACTATCTCGTAAAGAACCTTGAAGGAAACCTGGCAGAGCATCATCCATCCAAGATTCTTAAAAGGAGTGCCCCAGAAAGCGATAGGCATAAATATCAGGGAATCAAGGCATTCCCCTGCCAAAGAAGATACTATTGCCCTCAAGGAGAAGCCTTTCCCGCCCTGGGCGACTTTCATCTTGCTCAAGACGTACGCGTTGAATGTGGATCCGGCAAGGAACGCCAGCAAAGATGCCAGCAGCACCCTGGGAGCCATCTTGAACACGAAATCGAAATGCTCGCCTCCTGTCCAGAATGAAGCCGCTGGGAGAAGCACGGCGACCTGGGCTATGACCGCCACGAAAAGATTCATGGCGAAACCTATCCAAATGACCAGGCGGGCCTTCTTGTATCCCCAGACCTCAGTGAAGCAGTCATTGAGAATATAGGAAATGGGGAAAATCAACACGGCGCACGGCAAGGCAATCTTTCCTATTGCGAAAACCTTGGCGGCGAATAAATTAGATGTGATAAGACATACCGTGAACAACACGGCCATCAGCGTGAACGCTGGAGAAAAACTTTTTTTTGTCATTCCTAGTTTTTTAAGTGGTTTCCTAGTACACTGTTATTTAAATATTTAGACCCTTCGCTACGCTCAGGGTGACAGATCAGTCACCGGCCTCCTTCAGGCGCTCGGCGTTCTCAGCGATCTGAAGCTGGTTGATGCACTCCTGGATGTCACCGTCCATGAAGACCGGCAGGTTGTACATCGACCAGTTGATCCTGTGGTCCGTCACACGGCCCTGGGGATAGTTGTAGGTGCGAATCTTAGCCGAACGGTCGCCCGTTGAGACCATGGTCTTGCGCTTCGCCCCGATCTCATCGAGATATTTCTGATGCTCAAGATTGTAAAGACGGGTCCTGAGCTCCTCGAAAGCGCGATCCTTGTTCTTTAGCTGGGAGCGTTCCTCCTGGCACTGGACAACCAAACCGGTAGGAAGGTGGGTCAGACGGACGGCTGAATAGGTCGTGTTGACGCCCTGGCCGCCAGGACCGGAAGCGCAGAACAGATCCAGACGGATATCCTCCCACTTGAGATCGACATCGAACTCGCCGGCCTCAGGGAAAACGGCCACAGAGGCGGCGGAAGTCTGGATCCTTCCCTGGGTCTCGGTCTGAGGAACCCTCTGGACACGGTGGACACCGGACTCATATTTCATGATCCCGTAGACTCCCTCATCGTTGGATGAAAGCTTGAAAACTATCATCTTGAATCCGCCGGAAGTACCTGGAGTCGAGTCATTTACCTCAAGCTTCCAGCCTTTCTTCTCAGCGTATTTGGAATACATCCTGAAAAGGTCACCGGCGAATATGGCAGCCTCATCACCGCCAGTTCCGCCACGAATCTCGACAATGGCGTTCTTGGCGTCGTCCGGATCGGCAGGGATGAGCAAAATCTTAATCTGCTCCTCCATCTGGGGCAGCATAGGCTCGATCTCAGCCACCTCGGCGCGAGCCATCTCCCTCAGGTCGTCATCCTTCTCGTTGATAAGGATATCTTTCGCGTCCGCCAGCTCCTCAACTTTTCTCTTATAGTCCAAGCCGGTCTTCACGATCGGCTCCAATTGCTTGTAGTCCTTGTTGAGCTGGACATACTTCTTCATGTCAGCTATCACCGCGGGATCAGAAAGCTGGGCCTGCAGTGAGTTATATTTTTCCTGGAGCGCCAGGATCTTGTCTATCAGAGTGTTCTCCGCCATATTCTTTTATTAAAGTTCTTTCACGAAACATCTGCGTCTCATGAAGAGCTCGCTATCATATTTGGCCCACACATTGGCAGGGCCGTTAGACTCTATCTGAGGATTTGTAATCGCCCACTTCGTACCAGCCTGGATGTATTTCTCAGACATCGTGCAATGGTAAATCGACGAGACTCCCTTGTTCTGCCATTTCGGCACGGCGCCATTAATCATCAGGTCGACAGTGTCGTAGTGACGCAGGGCCTTGAGAAGATGCCACCACCCAAACGGAAACAGGTGACCCTTAGCCTTTTGCAGAGCCTTGGAGATACTCGGGAAGGTAATGCCGAATCCTACCAGTTCCTCGTTCTCATCAAATATGATGCTACTTGTCTTATCTGACAGGAACATCATGACAGACGAGGCTTCCTCCTCAATTTCCTCCTTGGTGAAAGGGATGAAATTATAAACCGCCTTCGCGAAACTCTCGTTATAGATGTCGAAGAAATACCTGACCTTGGCCTTGTCTTTCTTTAGCTCATCGATACTGCCCTCGTGGAGATTGTACCTCTCCTTCAAAAGGGCGGCGATACGGGTGATCTTCTCTTGCAGAGGCTCGTCCGCAGGCACCTTGTATTGTACCCAGTCACACTCCTTGGCATAACCGAGGGCATCCATGAAGTCCACATAATAGGGATAGTTATAGATGCAGTTGAAAGGAGGAATATTCTGGAAGCCTTCAATGAGCATTCCTTGCTTACCGAGAGTGTTGTAGTAGAGAGGCCCGTGGATCTCAGTCATCCCGTTCTCCTTGGCCCATTTCTCCGCCGTCTCGATGAGGAGACGGGCGACCTCAAGGTCATTGATCGCATCGAACCAGCCGAACCTTGCTCTCTTTTTATCGTAAAGAGCGTTGTAGCGGGGATTGATCATACCGCAGATTCTCCCGACAACCTCTTTTCCGTCGAGAACCATCCACATCTTGCGCTTGCAATATGAGAGAGTGGAGACCTTGGTCAAAGAATTAATCTGATCGGAATGCAGAGCCGGGACATACTGAGGGCAGTCTTTATACAATTTGTCAGGGAACTTGATAAACTTCTTCAAGTCCCTTTTACCCTGAACCTCAACTACTCTATAATTTGGCATCTTGCAAATGTACGAACTCTCAGCGATTTTGCCAACACAAATCCCGCAAAGTTTTTGTTTTAAAGGCCTTTGGCCTTACCCTCATCCCAAATAGCATCCATTTCCTGGAGGGTCATGTCGTGAAGGTCACGGCCTTGACGGATGGTGTTTTCCTCGAGGTATGTGAAACGCCTCCGGAACTTGTCGCAGGCCTTGTTAAGTGCGGTGTCCGGATCAATCCCATACAACCTGGCGGCGTTGACAGTCGCGAACATGAAATCCCCCAATTCCTCCTCGGCACGATCGTATGCGGCCTTTTTCTCTTCATCGGTAACGGCCTTTGACATCGCCTCGAACTCAGCCTGAAGCTCGGCCTGTTCCTCTTTTACCTTGTCCCAGACCTGGTCCTTCTCCTCCCAATCAAAGCCCACTCCCCTGGCCTTGTCCTGCATCGAATATGCTTTCAATATAGGTGGCAGGGAATCGGGAATACCGGACAGGATACGCTTGTTTCCGCCTTTCTCCTTGGCTTTGAGCATTTCCCAATTAGTGGAGACCTCATTAGCGTCAGCGACCTTGGTGGTCGAGAACACATGAGGATGGCGGTAGATCATCTTCTCGCAAAGCTTGTCCAGCACATCAGCGATATCATAGCGACCTTCTTCCTCAGCTATCTTGGCGTAAAAAATCACATGCAGGAACACGTCTCCCAATTCCTTCTCAAGGGCTTTGTCATCTTTCTTCAAGACGGCGTCACTTAGCTCATAGACCTCCTCGATAGTCATCGGCCTCAACGTGTCTATCGTTTGCGCATGGTTCCAAGGGCAATCCGCCCTGAGCCTGTCCATGACTTCAAGCGCCCTCTCGAACGCCTCTAATTTCTTCTCTTTGTTCAACATGGCGCGAATTTAGGGATTTTCTTTTCTTATTTCATTATCTTTGCGGGGATAAACGGACCTACATGAAAGAAATCCATTATGTAACTGCCGATGAGGCCGTGGCGGCCATCCGGTCTGGAGACCATATTCATCTCGGGAGTGTGGCCAGTGTGCCTCACGTCTTGATTGACGCTTTGGTCAGGAGAGCAGACGCCGGAGAGGTGGAAGACCTCCATTTCCACCATTTCCACACCGAAGGGGCGGCTCCGTATTCCGACCCGAAATACGCCGGAATATTCTTCGAGCAAGGTTTCTTCGTAGGCCCCAACGTGAGGGCTAATGTCAACTCCGGATACGCTGATTACCTGCCAGTCCACCTGTTTGACACCCAGCGGTTTTACCGTAACGGCGCGATCAAGTTGGGAGCGGCTATGGTACAAGTTTCCCTTCCGGACGGGAACGGCATGGTTTCCCTCGGCACCTCTGTGGATTGTTCCCCGGCGGCTATTGAGACAGCCAGAATTAAGATAGGAGTAGTCAACCCGAACGTTCCTTTCGCTTTTGGTGACCTTATCCCGATCGACTCGTTTGATTATCTCGTGTCTGACGACACTCCCCTTTTCACCAAGGAATATACCGAACCGGGCCCGACAGATATCCTCATCGGGAAGAACTGCGCTGAGCTTGTCCAAGACGGAGCCTGCCTGCAGATGGGTATAGGAAGCCTTCCGAACGCCCTCGCGGCCCAACTTGGATGCCACAAGGATCTCGGAATCCACACTGAGATGTTCGCTGACGGGGTTCTCGGACTTATTAAGGCTGGTGTTATAACCGGAAAGAACAAGAAAATCGACCAAGGTAAGATTGTCGCCTCGTTCCTCCTCGGATCCTCGGAAGTATATTCGTTCATCGACCGCAATCCAGACGTGCTGATGAAGGAGATCGGCTATGTCAACGACCCGTGGGTCATCTCCCGTAACCCGAAGGTAACTTCAATCAATTCAGCGACCGAAGTCGACCTTACAGGCCAAGTATGCGCTGACTCGATCGGAACTAGAATATTCTCAGGCACTGGCGGACAGTTGGATTTCGTCAGGGGCGCCTCCATGTCTGAAGACGGCGTCTCGATGATAGCCTTGGCATCAAGGACCAACAAAGGGATGTCCAAGATTGTCCCTACCCTTCACCCAGGCGCCGGAGTGGTCACTCCAAGGGCGGACGTCCATTGGATTGTCACTGAATACGGTGCCGTAAATCTCCGGGGCAAATCTCTGCAAGAGAGAGCCAAGCTATTGATTTCCATAGCCCACCCTGATGACAGGGAGGCTTTGGACAGGGCCGCTTTCGAACGCTTCGGCCCTCACTGGAAGACTATCAAGATCTGATTATTCCTCAACTCCCCAGTTTGAGGGCTCGGGACCCATCTTGAGCTCGAGAGTGCCACCTGTGGCGATCTGCCTGAAGTCGAGGTAAGGCACATCCAGAGGTTTGCCATCCAGCATCGCGGACTGGATATAGATATTCTCCGGGCTGTTATTTATCGCTTTGACAATGAATGGTTTCCCGGAGGCGTAGGCCGGATCGGTCTGAATCACCACCTCATCAAATACAGGACTGGTTATCTGCATCTTCCCGTCGCCGGGGCATAGTGGATGAAGTCCAGCCGCGACCAGGACATACCACGCTGACATCTGTCCCACATCATCATTACCCACAAGGCCGGTCATAGGGTTATCGGAATATGCGTGTGAGCAGATGAAGCGAGTCCATTTCTGTGTCTCCCACGGTCTTCCCAAAGCGTTGAAAAGGAAGGGGACATGATGTACAGGCTCGTTGGCATGGTTGTAATATTGGTTCCACATCATGTCATCGGGAGTATTCGAGAAGAAATTCTCCAAATCCTCAATCACTTTTTCACGTCCCCCCATCAACTCGACCATTCCTTCTATATCATGAGGCACGAACCAGCCCTGCTGGTAGGGATTGCTCTCGACGCAACCAAGTCCCTCCATAGTCCTGGCGCCTTCCGGCCAAGGGCCCCATGACCCGTCCGCCTTGCGGGGACGGAACCATCCGACTTCCGGATCGAAAACATTACGATAGGCCTGAGACCTTGAAAAATATTCCTTGGCAACATCTTGATTTCCTGATGCTTCCGCTATTTTCCCTATACACCAATCGGCGTACGCATGCTCAAGAGTCTCCGAGATGGACGCACCGTTCGGGACCCATCCCAAAGGGTAATTGCCGAACTTTTCTGATGAGTTGATGGCATAGCGCAGAGCCTTGCCGACATCATAGTTCCGGATCCCTTTGACATAAGCGTCAGCGATAACCGGAGCTGCCGGATTTCCAAGCATACAGCCCGAATATGCGTTCAGGAATTCCCAGCGTTCAAGATATTCCTCTCCGCTTTCCTCTGCCATACTCACGAGAGAAGCGATCATATCATCCACAACCTTGGGATTGATTATGGTCTGGAGTGGCATTTGGCTGCGGAACACATCCCAGCCGCTGAAAATGGTCCTTTTATCGAACGATCCACCGGAGGCATGCGGTTTATGATCACCACCATCATAGCGCCCATCGACATCGGCATAGAGCCTCGGGGCGATCATCGTGTGATACAAAGCGGTATAGAAAACCACCTTCTCCGCCTCGGTTCCACCCTTCACGGCGATTTTAGACAAAGCCTTGTTCCAGGCTTCCCTGGCCTCTTTCTTTACAGTGTCGAAATCTTTTCCGTCGATTTCCGACTGGTAATTCTTCCTGGCTCCCTCCAGGTCCACGAAAGAAATGCCGACTCTGAGAGTCGTCTCCTCCCCCGCCTTGGTCGGGAACTCCGTGAAAAAACCTATGTGCTTCCCGGTCAATTCCTCTTTATCCTCCAGGACAGCCGCCTGTGCGACTCGCTCCAGATAAGGAATACTGGTCACATCTTCCCTCTTTCTGGGCCAGTCATCAGGAATATCAGCGCACCAGAAGCCTTTGGAAATGAACGGCTTATCAAACTCCGCATGGAAATACACGGTATAGAAAGCGTGCCCGTCGCCATTACCCCAACCGCCAGTCTCAGGCGTGCAACGCATCCAGCCCTCGATAGTATGGTCATCGACGATTTTGACAGATTGCTCCTCAGATGTGCCACCCACTCGCCTGGCGAGGTCAACCTGAACCCTTGACAAATCGCTCTCCGGCCATATGAACCTCAATATTCCGCAGCGGGGAGTCGATGAGCACTCAACCTTGATACCATAGTCGCTCAGATTGACAGAGTAGAAACCAGGAGATGCCGTCTCGGAATCCTTGTCATAAGCTGAACGCCATCCTTTAATGCTACCATCCTCTTTTCCGGCGATTTTCTGGAGAGGGCCGGTCGTTGGCATGACCAGGAAGTTCCCGAGGTCTCCGTACCAGCCGATTCCGCTCATCTGGGTCATGGCGAAGCCTTCAATCGTCTTCATCTCATAACTGTAACCAGGGCCGTTATCACCGCCGGTTATGGTATTAGGGCTCACCTGGACCATACCGAAAGGAGTAGTGGCGCCCGGAAAGGTCTTCCCAAGGCCATGGTAAACTCCAGCGGCATCCGTGTTGGTGCTGGCACCGATGAAAGGATTGACATAACTGGCCAGGTCAGAGTCCTGGGCCCTGCCGCAAGAAAACAGGACGGCAGAAACCGCCACCACTAAAAAGAGGTTATTTCTCATCATCAATCTTATACTTGTAATACTCATGGACCAAACTTCGGTACCCGAGAGTTTTCAGATCATCGTAGCGTACACGGTAATTAGCCTTGTTGTGCTTACCGGTAGCGAGGAAACGGATATTTTCCTGGAGATAATGGTCTATTTCCTCCAGGCCTTCGGTGGAGTTGATCACAGGGAAAAACCACCTCGACCAGGAAAGGGTCTCGGGATCATCGCCCTCAAAGAATTTCGCGTTGAAACAATTGATCATCGCTTTCATCGCCTGGATCCTGGGCTTGTCTTTTTTAGAGGCCCAACGGTCCAGAGATCTCGCCTTGCGGCTGATCTTCCCTTTCATCTTCTTGATAGTCGCTCCGGAGATCCCTATTCTGGTCCCGTCACTGCGGAAACCCAGGAACTCATACGGCTCACCTGGACGATAGATATGCTCCTTATCAGGATTAACCTCCAGGCGGTAACGGGTGAAATATTCCCCAAGAAGGGCTTTATACTTCAGAAGTTCCTCATAATCAGAAGCGAACAATATTATATCATCTGAATAGCGGGCATACAGTATACCTTCCCTCTCAAAAAAGTGATCGACTTCCATAAGGTATACATCAGCCAGGAAAGGTGCGGTCGGGGTACCCGCCATCACTCCCCTGTTCCCTCTGACTACCACGTCTCCACTCAAGGCGCGGTCATCCTCCAGAAGCCTCCGGAAGAATGAATACAGATCCGGATCATCCTCGAGAACATCTTTGAGAATAGGCAGCAGGATAGGGATGGAAATCGAGTTGAAATAATCATGGATATCGACCTTATAGGCCCACAGACTTCTTCCTCCCAAGGACTTGTTTATCTTGTATATAGCGTCGCACGCCCTCATCCCCCTACGGAAAGAATAGCAGTTGGAGGCGAAAAGGTCGTCATAGCGGTAAAGAAGATAGGAGATCAGTTTCAGGACAGCTTTCTCGTCAGGAGGGAACTGATAGACGATCCGTTTCTTTCCCGAGCCCATCTTGTTGATCACTGTACGGACAGGAATCCCGAGCCCATCAGCGCCGGAAGCCCTCCTCGCCGCAGGCAGATATCTCTCCGCCTCAACGAACTCATCGGCCTCAACGAAGGAATGCCACGTGAAACGGCCTTTACGCAAACGATACGCCAGGAAGTCATCCCAGACTTCCTGACGTTCGATTTGACGCATTATGCTATCCATCCTTGAAAAAGGAAAAAGGGGAAAGATTTTGAATCCGCAAAGTTGCGGATCACGAGACTTTGCACCGCCTGGCGGCCCGCGACGCCATAAACAAAAGCAGGCGATGCCTCATCCTTAGCGGGCGCGGCCAAAAGGGCCGCATCCCCTCTTTCCTGGATCAGATATTGCTCATGAATCTGTTTATACGCCCTACCACATAGTCCTCCTTATTGGGCATCTGAGTATAGAAGTTGATGTAAGGGAGGCCGAGTTTCTTGGCGTACATCCTGGAAATCAAGTACTTCACTTTAGCGTCATGGCTATGGCCCGAGCCAAGCATGACAATTCCCTTAGGTGCTCCGCCCTCGGAAAGAACGAAGGTGTAAGGCTGGCCCCATTCCGCCTTGTAGGCCTGTGTGGGACGGGTTTTATAAAGTTGGAAGGTATCAGCGGCGAAACCGGCCAGGTTCGTGACAGGCACATTACGCTGAACACTGTACTGAGGGAAATGTGTGGCGAGAATCCCGGCGAAATAAGTCAGGCTCTCAGCCTCGCTCCTGACGGGAGCGTCATCATCGCCGTAATCCACGAGATTGCCTCTTCCGCCCGAATGGGGCTGGGATGAGCTGGTATTATTCGCCGCACCGGCCATGGCGGCATTGGCAGCCTGCTGGACCTTGGTCACCAGGTCTCCGGCCACTCCTTTCAGAAGATCTTTAAAAAGTCCCATAATAGATAACTCTGTTTCAGGTGATTCTTCCAAATATAGTGATTATTTGGAATATACAAGAAAAACATCAGATTGTTTGTCTCTTGAGGAGCCGCCACGAAAGGACCGGAATCATGAACGAGAGCAAACAGGCGACAAGCCAGAACACTGAAACCGGACGGAAATTGAAGTCTCCTGAGCCTATCATGAACCCGCTTATCACGTTCTGGATACCCGCCGCCGCATAACTTGCCAGTCCGACCATTCCAAGAGCGGATCCCGTAGCCTTGCGAGGGACAATATCGAGAGCCATCAAACCCGCGACAGTGCAGTATACCACCCCGATCGAAAGGCTGAATGTCGCCACATAAACTATATTCATCACATAACTGCCCTTGGTGAGAAGGAAACCTGCCAGAGACGCGAGGCAAACCATGCCGGACAGCAGGACCGGAATAAACCTGTTGCCTTTGAATACCCTGTCGGACAACCAGCCGGCAAGTACTGTTCCGGCTATTCCGAAAGCCTCGGAGAAAGCTATTATCTCCGTGGCCGAAACAAGGGAATAATCCTTTCCTTTCTGAAGGAAAAGCACTCCCCATTCGCTCACCGCATGCTGGGTAATGTAAACAAAGGCGCTTGAAAGGGCGATAATCCAGATGCCAGGGTGCTTGACAACCATCTTCTGGAGCTCTTTGGTCGGCATCGTGTCGGTTTTGAGGACCTCTTCACCGGAGAGTTCCTGGACAGAAGGTAAGCCCCTGCTCTCAGGAGTATCTGACACGAATATCAATATGATGGTAGACCCGATCACTCCGGCTATGGCGGAGAATATGAAACCATATTCCCAGCCGATCAACGCCACGACAAGTCCCAGGGCATACACCGAGATGGATTTACCCAGGTATGGAGTGGCGCTGAGGATGCTGTAGAATGTTCCCCTGCGGTTCAGCGGGAACCACCGGGAAAGGCTGATCACTCCTGGAGGAGCACCCATCGACTGGCAATATCCGTTCACACCCCATACCAGGGCGAACACGAAAAAGAGGATGGCGGAAGAAAAACCCCACCAGCCATGCGCCAGGCCCAAGACTCCCATAAGGAGGTTCACGACCGTAGACACTAAAAGGCCGGTCGCCATGAAACGCTTGATATTGCAGTAGTCAGCTATGAACCCGTTGGCGAATTTACCTGCCGCATAAACAAAGTAAAAAGCCGAGCCGATGATTCCTAACTGTGCGGCATTCAATATGTTCCCGTCAATAAGAGGTTGCTTCACGACCGCCATAGCCATCCGGCAGACGTAATAAAGGGCATAGGCCGCGGTCACTCCCCAGAAGGTACGGTTCCTGAAGCGTCGGTACTCACCTTGAATCGCCTCCGCCGGCACTTTCGTTGGCGAAGGCTTGGATATCCTATAGAAAGAATAAAGGCCCATATCACCACAAAAATAGATAGTTTCTTCGGATTTATATGCCATTTTGAGTAACTTTACGGTCCCACCACTTATTGACATAAGTTTCCGACATGATAAGACAAGAGAAAATCGACAAGGCTATCGAGACTCTATTCGACGAGATACAGTTCACTTCCGAGCCTAAAGGGCTCTATGATCCACTCAGATACATGATCGCCATCGGCGGGAAACGGCTACGGCCGAGGCTCTGCCTGATCACGTACTCACTTTACAGGGACAAGATAAAGTCTGAGATTCTCGAGCCGGCGGCCGGATTGGAGGTTTTCCATAGTTTCACCTTGATTCATGACGACATTATGGACCGTTCCCCTTTGAGGCGCGGTGTGGACACCGTGTGGAAGAAGTGGGATCCCGACACCGCCATCCTCTCGGGCGACGTGATGTGCATTGACAGTTACGCCCGTATCGCCAAAGCTCCTAAAAAGTCGGCGGCGAAGGTCCTGGCGCTGTTCTCCAGAACCGCCGCCCAGGTCTGCGAGGGGCAGCAATACGACATGGAATTCGAGTCCAGGGACGACGTCACGATGGATGAATACATGAATATGATCGGGCTCAAGACTGGAGTCCTCATCGCCTGCGCCGCCAAGATGGGCGCTCTAATCGCCGGAGCTCCTGAGCTCGATTGCGATTCCCTTTACGGCTACGGTTACAATCTCGGCCTGGCTTTCCAGGTCGCTGATGATTACCTGGACGCCTTTGGTGATGAGAAGGTTTTCGGCAAACCTATTGGTGGGGACATTGTCAACTCGAAGAAAAGCTGGCTGACTATCCGGGCTCTAGAAAAAGCGGATGCTGCCCAGAGCGCCACATTGCTCCAAGCCATGTCAATGCCTGCCGGTTCCGCCGAGGAAAAAGCGGCTAAGATAGCCAAAGTCAAAGGTTTATATGATGAGCTCGGTGTAGCGGAAGACGCTAAGCGGACCATATTGGCCTTAAACGAGAAAGCCCTGGAGGCTGCCTCCAGGGTATGCTCGGGAGTCCGCTACGAACGACTCCGCCGTTTCGCCGACAAACTCGTCGGCCGCACGAAATAATCAGTACTCCACAACAATCGCCGTGCAGGGCGGGATGACGGTGGCGTCGGTGATGGTCACCTTCTCGCCGGTAAGGACATTTGTACCCGCGCCGAGGCCAGAGGCGATCTCAGCATAGTGGGACCACGGAATCGTCCGCTCCTCGGGAGAGGCGTTGACATAGACGAACACCTTGTCTGTGTCGTTGTAGCGAAAATAAGCGTAGGTGTTGTCACGGCTCATGAAATGCTTCGTCATACCGTTGTGAATCACTTCCTTGCCTTTTCGCCACTGGAAAAGAGTCTTGACGTAGTCATGAAGCTCCGCCTCGATTCCGGTGCGGCCTTCCTCAGTGAAAAGGTTGACAGGATCGCCAGCCCAACCACCAGGGAAATCCATCCTAAGCTCACCATCGCTCTTGTAATTCTTGCCGGTAGCGAACATCATCTCATCGCCATAGAACAGCTGAGGGATGCCCCTGACGGTCGCCAAAAGGGTATATGCGATCTTCATCTTGTCCGGATCGAGCTTCCAGGCGTCCGCGACACGATAATGATCGTGAT
>JAEEGI010004810.1_pt1 | contig 31354 bp, 26 predicted proteins | sample 8958751 | NCBI WGS metagenome assembly JAEEGI01 (sample SAMN16246545, study PRJNA631951) | gut metagenome | biome: gut microbiome; feature: rumen; material: KS-attached | host: Bos | place: Iran: Karaj | collected 2018-10 | reverse complement strand
CGCTCCTTTCAGCAGGTTATGCAAGATTTTTCTCATAGCTGAGTTTATCAGATAAATCCCCGACCCCGGTGATTCTTGCACAAAAATAACGTAATTTTGTAAATATACCGCCATCGGCCATGAATCCATTCCTCTTCCGGGTGTTCCGCGACAACGAGATCCGCGTCCACGAACTGAACTATCTGTTCTGGGAGTGCACGACGCGCTGCAACCTGCACTGCCGCCACTGCGGCAGCGACTGCTCCGTCCAGAGCCGGGAGAAGGACATGCCGTTGGAGGACTTCCTGGGCGCGCTGGACACCATTCCCGCAAGGCATCGTCCCAAGGACTTCCTCGTCGTGCTCACCGGCGGCGAGCCCCTGCTGCGCCCGGATATCGAGACGGTCGGGCGGGAGATCCGCCGGCGCGGCCTCTCCTGGGGCGTCGTCTCCAACGGCTGGTTCTACGACGAAGCGATGCAAGAGCGGCTCCTTCGGGCCGGCATGCAGTCCCTGACCATCAGCCTGGACGGCCTGCAGGAGTCCCACGACTGGATGCGCGGCCACGCCGGCAGTTACGAACGGGCCCTGCGCGCCATCGGCCTCTTTGCGACGGAGCCGCGGCTGACCAGCGACGTCGTGACCTGCGTGAACCGGCGCAATTTCGCCGAACTCCCTGAGATCCACCGCATTCTGGAAGGCCTGGGCGTGAAGCAGTGGCGCCTGTTCACCATCATCCCGATCGGGCGCGCGGCCCGCGATCCCGACATGCGCCTGGATCCCGGGCAGCTGCGTGCGCTGATGGAATTCATCGTCTCAAAGCGAAAAGAGGGCGGCCCGATGAAGGTCACCTTCAGCTGCGAAGACTTCCTGGGTCCCTACGAAGAGAAGGTCCGCGACAACCGCTTCTTCTGCCGCGCCGGCGTCAATATCGCCTCCGTCCTGATCGACGGCCGCATCTGCGCCTGTCCCAACATAGACCGGGACCGTTTCTCGCAGGGCAACATCTACGAGGACGATCTGTACGAAGTCTGGGAGCATCGTTTCCAGCCCTTCCGCTGCCGCGACTGGGCCCGCAGCGAAGGCCCCTGCAAGACCTGCCGGGAGTGGAAGGATTGCCTCGGAGGCAGCATGCATAACTGGCACGGCCCCGACGTTCCCTCCCTTCTCCAGTGCCACAGAATGGATTTCGATGGCCAATCTTTCATTCTGTGACACTATTTCGTATCAAATCGTGTGGGACCTTGCCACAGAATGAATAAACTGCCGGCCTGGTCCATTCTATGACATAGTCAGTCCCTGCAGGGAATATCCGGGGCTAAGCCAGAGAGGCGCTCACGCACTCCGGAATCGGAGACGGTAAAGCGGGTGTGCGCCATGGCGTCGTAATCGAACAGCAGGCTGACGACTCCCTTCAAGGCCTCCTCGTCCCAGCCTTCACCGTCCAGGTGGATGTCCATGATGGCGTGGCAAGACAGCTTGTGCAGGATGGGCTGCAGCTGGGCTTTCCAGTCCGGGGCGGTCAAGGAGAAACCGATCTCCTGCGCGCCGGTTGCCACGGCGGCGCCGAGGGCCCCCAGGTCATTACTGAAGAAATAGTTCCTTTCCGCAGGCATCTCCGCCAGTGGCGGGCAGATGGCGCTGCCGCCTGGGCGGTATTTCCAAGGTCGGCGGCCGATCTCGATGTACTCCGAGTGCATCGCCGGCGGATTGCCGTAGCCCGCGGGCTTGAGGTATTTCGCCTTCGGGTCAAACTTCACGTCCAGGCAGCGCACCTGGGAGCGCAGTTTGCCCAGGATCTTGCCGGTCGGGGCGACGACGCAGGAGCAGCCGCCAAGTTTGGAGCGGCGGCCCATCGACACGCTGGCGCGCACCAGATAGGCGCCGGTGTTGTAGGCGCAGAAGCTGTTGATGATGTCCAGCGCCCGGAAGGTGTCGCTGCGCTGATGGGAGCAGCCGATGATCACATCCGGCTTCCAGCGGGCGATGTTGGAAAAGTTCTCATAGAAATAGAAGTCATAACAGGTCAGGAAGGCATAGCGCACGCCCTCGATGTCCATCATCAGGGGTTTGGTCCACTCCTCGGTGTAGGACTTGTCCAGGCCGTATTTCTTCCATTCGCCGGCGGTCAGGTGCTCCTTGTAGTATTTACCGATCAGGGCCCCGTCGCGCCCGTAGACGAAGACGGCGTTGCGCGGGACTTCGCACTCCGTGTCGATGGCTCCGCAGAACACCAGCGTCGAGCAGCGGTGGGCCGTCTCGGAACAGGCCTTCAGCAGGGTGGGACCGTATTCGCGGGCGATCTTGAGGAAGTCTTCGGGCTGCGGCGTGGCGCCCGGCACTTCGCTGAATTCGGGCAGGACGACGATGTCCAGGCTCTTGTTGCATTTCTCCAGCGCGCGCAGGGTCCATTCGAAACTCTTGTCCAGGGCCTGGCGGTCCATGCCGAACTCAGGCTGGATGACGCGGGCCTTCATCGGGGCCGCGAAGGAGGGAAGCGCTGAGAGAAGCAGCAGCGCAAAGGTGAGGATACGTTTCATTGGACAGAGGGTGTTTGTTTCTTTCCGAAAAACTTGTTGATGATCAGTGCAATGGCGCCGTCGCCCGTCACATTACAGGCAGGGCCGTAGCCGTCCAGCGCCAGGTAAAGAGTCATGACCAAGGCTGTCTGGTCCGGTGAGAAACCCATGATGGACTCCAACAGGCCGATGGATGCCATCAGCACGCCGCCCATCACGCCGGGGGCCGCGACGGCCGCAATGCCTTGCATCAATACGAAATGGACATAGACTGCGAAGGGCAGGGGGGTCCCGGTGAGGTAGGCCACGGCGATGGCGGAAACGGCCAGCTTGATGGTCGAACCGCACATGTGGACCGTGGAGCAGAGCGGGATGGTGAAATCGACGATGTCGTCCGGGATGCCGTTCTTGCGGGTGCAGTCCGAAGTGACGGGGATGGCCGCTGAAGAGGAACAGATCGAGAAAGCCGTGAAATAGGCCGGGAGCATGTTCCAGAGGCATTTGAAGGGATTCTTCCCGGCGATGGCGCCCGCGATGCAGTACTGGATGACCAGGTATAAGATGGACAGGACGATGCCCGTGAGGATGATCTTGGCGCCGGACGCGAGTACGGCGGCGATGACGCCCCGGGCGCTCATCTCGCAGATCATCGTGAAGACGTACCAGGGCAGCAGGGGGATGATTACGCGCTCAATGGTAATCCGGATGATGCGTTCGAACTCGTCAAAGCCCTTGCGCAGGGCCTGCGCGTCCGTGAAGATGATGCCGACGCCGATCAGGAAAGACAGCAGCAAGGCGGTCAGGACGTCGCAGACCGGCGGGATCTTGAGGTCGAAATAAGGGAGGAATTCCTTGGCAGAAGCCGCATCGGTAGCCAGTTCCCCGGCCTTCAGGTAGAGCGGCATGGCGTGGGAGGCACACAGGTGGGCGAAGAGGCCCGAGCAGATCGTCGAGAGATAAGCGATGCCCAGCACGGCGAGCAGCATCTTGCCGGCGCCCTTGCCGACATGCGCGATGGCTGGCGTCACGAGTCCCAGGATCAGGAGGGGAATGATGAATTTGAGGACCTGGGCGAACAGGACGTTGAAGGTCTTGAAGATACGTACAATGACTTCCGGGGCGACCAGCCCCAGCAGGGCGCCGCCGCCGATGGCGATGAGTACCTTGATGAAAAGACCCGGTTTGAATTTTTTCATGGCGGAAAAGTCTCTTGCGTAAAGATAGGAAAAAAATGCGATATTTGTCTGTATGAATGCCCAAGCCTTATCCCATCCCTATACGACGCCATCCTTTGAGGTCCGCCTCGAGCCGGACGTGGTCTATGCCACGGCGAATGGGTATTGGACCGAGGCTCCGGTGGGGAAACCTTTCCAGGCCGGGTTGCTGGCGAGGGAGACTTTGCGCAAACGTGTCCTGGATTTGAAACTGGACCTGTATCTCCCGGAAGGGGATATGTCCCCAACCCGTCCCTTGCTGCTGATGATGCACGGCGGAGCCTTCTGGATCGGTCACAAAAAGGAACGCGGACAGGTCGCCTGGTGCCATCATTTCGCATCACTGGGCTACATCGCGGCTTCCATCGATTATCGTCTGGGCTTTCGTCCTACGAAAACGGACATCCGGCGGGCGGAACTGGACGCCCTGGATGACGCGGACGCGGCCCTGACCTTCCTGTTGGGCAGAGAAGATCTGCGTATCGACCCGCATCGGGTGTTCGCCGCCGGCACCAGCGCGGGCGCCATCACGGCGCTGAACCTGGCTTACCGTATGTATGGGGATAATCCCGAGGCGGGACTTCATCCCCGGCTGGGGCAGGATTTCAAGATCCGGGCGGTGGCGGACCTGTGGGGCTATGTGCGGGACCTGTCCGTGCTGGAGAATGCCCGCGTGCCCATCCTGGCCTACCAGTCGGAGTCTGATCCGGTCGTCCCGTTCAGTCACGGATATCCCCTGAACGCCAAAGGTTTCACGGATAAAGTGTTCGGGACAAGGGACACCTGCGACCGGGCGGCCGCTCTCCGGATTCCTTTCGAAATGCACCCCTGTCCGGAAAAGCGTCACAAACTCCATCTGGATGATAATTGGGAATTATCGCCACGGTATTATGAAATTCAGGATATAATGACGGAGTTTTTTGCCAGGTATTTGTAATAATGTCGCCAAAATGAAGACCGTCTTCAAGGAGAATACACGCTTTAAGGCCCTGCTGTTGTCCCTGCTTCTTTCGGCCATCGGCTTCGGTTTGTACAAAGGGGTCATCGACAATTACCTCGCCGAAGTGGTTGGGATGGGGGAGTTGGACCGCGGCGTGGCGGAGTTCTTCCGCGAATTGCCGGGCCTGCTGCTGATCTTCATCCTGGCAATTTTTTATCGTTTCTCCGCGGAAAAGATGTACAAGACCGGCATGGTCATCATGACCGTCGGGATGTTGATCCAGGCCTTCGTCGCGCCGGTCAAAGCCTTGGTTATCGCTGCCATCTTCTTTTATTCGCTGGGTGAACACATCCAGTTGGGGATGAAGAACACCCTTTCCCTGGAGTATTCCCGGGCGGGACGGGGCGGTCAGGCGCTGGGTGTCCAGAACGCGACGCAGCAGATCGGCCAGCTGGCCGGCTATGTGGCTGTGATCGTGGTGGTTGCGCTTTTTGCCGGTACGCGGATCTTCAAACCCGTCTTTGTCGTCGCGGCCTTGTTCATCGGCTTGGCGATGCTGGCTTCCTTCCGCCTGACGGGCAGCAGTTCGACCGACCCTTCGAAACGGCGCTTTTATTTCCGGCGCAAATTCCGGAAATACTATATGCTGGAAGTCTTCTATGGCGCCCGCAAGCAGGTTTTCTTCACCTTCGGCCCTTATGTGCTGATCTTGTTCTACGGAGCGGATGCAGGTGTGATCAGCCTGCTTTTCGCCGTTTCAGCCATCTGCTGTTTCATTTTTTCACCCTTGATCGGAAAACTGATCGACCGGGTCGGTTATAAGCCGGTGATGATCGGTGATACGCTGGTTCTGGTAATCGTTTGTTTTTTCTACGGTTTCGCGCACCACATCTTCCCCATGCATACGGCCTTCATCATCTGTTGCGTCAATTATGTGCTGGATTCGGTGATCTCGCTGGCTTCAATGGCTTCCAACGTCTATGTGCAGGACATTTCGGACAGTCAGGAGGAGATGCGTGCGACCATCTCGACGGGCATCAGCGTAAACCACGCGATCACGATCTTCATCGCCCTGCTGGGCGGCTGGATCTGGAAGACGCTGGGAATCGAGACGCTCTTCATCCTTTCTGCGGTCCTGGGCCTGTGCAACAGTGCTTATGCCGCCACCATCCGGGTGCCCCGGAAAGCGTAAAAAAGGCTCGCGATTGTCCTGCGAAAATCCTATATTTGTTCACAAACGGACATTAAGATGAAAAGAACGCTGTTGTGCGCCCTGGCCCTCCTTCTGGGGACCCTTGCCATGCAGGCGCAGAAACCTGCCCTGGACCATTCGGTGTATGATGATTGGAAGAGCATGAGCCGACCGGCCGTGCCCTATGACGGGGCTTGGATGTATTATACGCTCTCCCCTCAGCAGGGCGACGGCGTGTTGCACGTGGTCAATGCGGTGACCGGCGCCGAATGGAGTTGCCCGCGCGCCACGGATTTCAAGATCTCCCTGGACGGTACCAAGGCGGTATACAAGATCAAGCCTCGGTATGAAGAGACGCGCCAGGCGCGCATCAAGAAAAAGAAGGCGGACCAGATGCCCAAGGACAGCCTGGCCATCCTGGACCTGCAGACTGGCTCCGTGGAGAAGTTTGACCTGCTCAACGCCTTGTATGTTCCCTTCGAACTCGCCGACTGGATCGCCTATACCAAGCACGTCGAGAAAAAGGACAGCCTGCTCAAGAAAGAGGATGTCATCGTATTGAATATCAAAACCTTGGCACGGGACACCCTCAAGACCGTCACCAACCCGACCTTCAACCGGACCGGCCGTCAGATCGCCTATATGTGCAAGCCCGGGGCGAAGGATTCTCTCCGGCGGGCGGGTGTCTGCCTCTATGATGCGGCTGCAGATGTGACGGATACGCTGCTCTTCGCGGACAAAAAGGCGCAGCTCGGCAAGTTCTTCTGGAACGAGGCCGGCGACCGTTTCGCGTTCTATGCCAATCTGGATACCGCCAAGACGGCAGCCAAGCAGATTGACGTCTATACCTGGGCGGACGGGCAGGTGAACAAGGTGTTGGACCATGGACACGCCGCCATTCCCGAAGGCTGGAAACTCAGCGGAGAGCCTGGCTTGGGCTGGCGTTTCGGCGACCGGGCCCTGACCGTAGGCCTTTGCCCGATCCCGATGGAGAAGGATACGACCCTCGTGGATTTCGAGCAGCCTCAGCTGGACATCTGGACCTGGAATGAGGACTATCTCCAGAGTGTCCAGAAACTCCGCGTCAGCACGGAAAAGAACCGGACCTACCTGTCCCTGCTCCGGCTGGACGACGGCAGCCTGACCCGGCTTGCGGACGAAGAATTGCCGGAGGTGAGCGTACCGCTGGATTTCCAGGGAGACAGACTGCTGGCCTGGACGGACAAGCCTTACCGGATCAAGCAGCAGTGGGACCAGGATCCCTGCCATGACATATACGTCGTGGACCTTAAGGACGGCAACCGCAGCAAGGTGGCGACCGCAGTCCCTTGGACGCGGATCAGCCTTTCGCCGGATGGCAATCGTTATGTGTTTTATGATGCCGTCGAGCGGGCCTGGATGGCCTATGCGCTCAACGACGGGAGCCTTACGAACCTGACGGAAGGCCTCGGCGTCAACTTCTATGATGAGAAGGACGACCATCCCTGCCTGCCGCCGCCCACGGGCGGAGCGACCTGGTTCAAGGACTCGCGTCATGTCGCCCTGCGCGACCGGTATGACATCTGGGTGGTGGACGTGACCGGCCGGGACAAGCCTTATACGATGACCGAGGGCCGCGGCCGGGCGGAGAAGACGATGTATTATGTCACGCTGCCCTACAGCCGCCCGCAGTATTTCCCCCGTCCTACGACGATCGATCCGGCGCTGCCCGTGTATTTCATGACGCTGAATGAGGTGACGAAGGAGGGCGGAGTTGCCGTGCGGGACCTCAGCCGCCGCCGTTCTTCGCTGATGACTCTGGCTTCAGGCCCGTACAAGTGGGATGCCCTGTGCATATCCCGTGCACCGAAAAAACCGGTCCTGTTTTATACCCGCGAGTCCTTCGAAACCGGCCGCAACCTGTATGCTTCGACCGACCTGACCAAGGGCGAGGAACTGCTGTGCGAGACCAATCCCCAGATCCGTGATTACAACTGGGGCACGGTGGAACTGATGAAATGGACGCGTGCGGACGGGATCGAGGCTGATGCGCTGGTGTTCAAGCCGGAGGATTTCGACCCGGCGAAGAAGTATCCCGTCATTTTCTATTTCTACGAGAAAGACTCCCAGACGATGTACAGCGCCCGCAATCCTGCGCCCAGCCGCTCGATCGTCAACATTCCCTGGTTCGTCAGCAACGGTTATGTGGTCTGCGATCCGGACATCTATTACAAGCTGGACGGCCATCCGGGCCGCGATGGCTTGGAGTCTGTGATGGCTGCGACGGATGAACTGTGTAAGAATGCCTGGGTGGATCAGGCCCGCATGGGTATCCAGGGCCAGAGTTGGGGCGGCTACCAGGTGGCCTACATCATTACGCAGACGGACCGCTATGCGGCAGCAGGCGCCGGAGCGCCCGTTTCCAACATGACTTCGGCCTACGGCGGCATCCGCTGGGGCAGCGGCATCGTGCGCGAGGTCCAGTATGAGCAGGGCCAGAGCCGCATCGGCAAGGACCTCTGGTCCGGATTCGACCTTTATTACGAAAACTCGCCGGTGTTCTTTGTCCCGAATGTCAAGACGCCCGTGCTGATCATGGCCAACGACAACGACGGTGCCGTGCCGTGGTGGCAGGGAATCGAATTCTTCACCGCCCTGCGCCGCTGCGGCAAGCAGGCTTGGATGCTTCAGTACAACCGCGAGGCGCACAACCTGAACGGGCGCTGGAATTCCAAGGACCTCAGCATGCGCCTGGACCAGTTCTTCGGCCATTTCCTGAAGGATGAGGCGATGCCCGAATGGATGGAGAAAGGCATTCCTGCCACGAAGAAGGGCCTCACGCTTGGTTATTAGTTTTTTCCTATCTTTGTATATATGAAGAAGTTTTTCGCATTCCTGCTGCTTTTCTCCTTGTGCCTGACGGCGGCAGGACAGTATGTCCCTCCCGTCGAGGAGGATGTCAGGGCTAACATCGCTGCCTGGCAGGACTTGAAATTCGGGATGTTTATCCACTGGGGGGCTTACAGCCAGTGGGGCGTAATCGAGTCCTGGTCTCTCTGCCCGGAAGACATCGACTGGCAGTACAAAGCCCGGGGGGACATGGATTATTTCGAATACAGGAATAAGTATGAGGACCTGAAAAAGACGTTCAATCCCGTCGGTTTCAATCCGGACAAATGGGCGGCTGCCGCCGAATATGCCGGGATGAAATATGTGGTCTTCACCTCCAAGCACCATGACGGTTTCTGCATGTTCGACACCCATCAGACCGACTACAAGATCACCTCGGAGGAGTGTCCCTTCCATACCGACCCCAGGGCCAACATCACCAAGCAGGTCCTGGACGCTTATCGTGCCCATGGCATCAAGGCCGGAGTCTATTTCTCTTTCCCGGACTGGCACAACAACGATTTCTGGTGGCGACGGTTCCCTCCCAAAAGCAACAAAATCAACTATGATCCCCATAAGCATCCGGAGAAGTGGGCGGCTTATCAGGATTTCATCGCCGCGCAGCTGGATGAGTTAAGCAACGGAGATTACGGTGACCTGATGCTGATGTGGTACGATATGCCCGTGACGGACGAGGGGCGGACCGTGGAATACGACTGGGCGCGTTTCGCCAAGATCGTGAGGGGCAACCAGCCTGGCCTGATCATGGTCGGCCGCGGCATGAAGAACGAGTATGAGAACTACAGGACTCCGGAACAGGAGATCCCTGAAGAAGCGCTGGATTATCCGTGGGAGTCTTGTATCACAATGACTTACAGCTGGTCCTGGCGGCCGGATCTCAAATACAAGTCCACTCACACCATCCTGTCGATGCTGGTGAAGATCGTCTCCCGGGGCGGCAATCTGCTGCTGAACGTAGGACCGAACGGGAACGGCGAATGGGATGACGACGCCTATGCGCGCCTGCACGAAATCGGCGACTGGATGCAGGTCAACGGTGAAGGCATCTATGGCACGAAGGCCATCGCTCCTTACCAGTGCGGCAAAGTGTATTATACTGCCAAGGGTGACTCCGTCTATGCGTTTTATATGGCAGATGAAGGGGAGAGTCTTCCTTCCCAGCTCGACCTGGGCCCCTTCGTTCCCGTTTCCTCCAAGGGCGTCAGCCTCCTGGGAACCAAGCGCGCCTTGAAGTGGAACCGTACGCCCGAGGGTACCCTCAGCGTCCAGGTTCCCAAGCCGGTGCAGGACAAGCTCCCGTGCGACCATATCTGGTGTTTCAAGATCAAAGTCAAATAACCAATAATGTTTGTTATGAAAGTACGTTTTTCTATGATTCTGGCGGGGATTGCAGCTGTTTCCCTGCTGGTCGCTTGCTGCGGTAAGGGCGAAAAGAAATGTTGTAAACAAGAAGAGGGCTGCTGCGGTCAGAAGACCGAATGCTGCCAACAGTTCTGCAAGAAACTTCCCGTGGGCGTGCAGCTCTACAGCGTACGCACCGACCTGGAGAAGGATTTCTACGGCACCCTGAAGGCCATCCGCGAGATGGGTTATGCCGGCGTCGAGTTCTATGGCGAGTATTATGGCAATTCGGTCGTGCAGGTCAAGCGCTGGTGCACCGAGCTGGGTCTGATCCCGTTCTCCAACCATGTCCCGTTCCAGCAGATGATCGATGACGTGGACAAGGTGATCGCTGAGAATACGGTCCTGGGTGTGCAGTACATCGTCTTCCCTTACATGGATGAGGCTTCCCGTCCGGGCATCGATCCCGAGCAGTTCAAGGCGACCGTGAAGAAGATCGGCGAAGTGGGCGCGAAGGTCCGCGAGGCCGGTTTCCAGCTGCTGTACCACAACCACGATTTCGAGTTCGTGAAGTTCCCTGACGGCACGGTGGGTTACGACTACATTTTCTCTTCCAACGCACGCGAGAATGTCCAGAACGAACTGGATGTCTGCTGGGCGGACTATGCGGGCTTCGATCCGGTTGAGGTCTTGAAGAAGTATGCCGGCCAGACCCCGGTCGTCCACATGAAAGACTACTATCTCGAGGGCAAGCTCAGCAAGGCTCCGTATGCGCTGATCGGCATTTCGACCGACAATTCCATGAAGGATGACGGCGGTTGGTTCGAGTATCGTCCGCTGGGCGACGGCCAGGTGGACATCCCGGCGGTCTTGAAAGCTGCGATCGACGGTGGCAGCCAGTGGCTCTGCGTCGAGCAGGATGAGCCCAACAAGGGCCTGACCCGCCTCGAAGGAGTGGCCAAGAGCGTCAAATACTTAAAGAGCCTCGACTTGATGTAGGCTGATCCAGGATTGCCAGAAGGCAAGATGGGAGGGCAATTGCCAGGCGTGACAGCCGAAGGGCAGTTGCCCTCCATTATATTCAAACAATAAGGCCGGCTGTCGCTCGAAGGAGAAGGCAAGCGCCTCGTCCGGAGAAGGGATGGCGGCTTGCAGGGAGGTGTATTTCTGCAGGGAGAAAACGGTGTCTTCGTAGAGCTTTCCGTTCCGGGCGGCCTGCAGCAAGTGCTCCTGGGTCCGGTAGATGGGAAACTTGCGGGCGACGGCCCCGCAGGCGCGGTCCCGGATCAAGGCCTTCAGCACGGCGGGGGTGATGATGCTGCCGGAAGCTTCAAGCGTCCGGAGGCAGAAAGAAATCTTCCGGAGGGAGAATCCGCCGTTGCCTACGGCCTTGAAACGCAGTTGCGACGCCTTTTGAGGCTGCCCGAGGATCCATGGGGCGCCGACATAATCGTACCCCTTGGCGCACCAGTCGTCCAACTCATCCCGGAAGACCCAGGCATCCAGCTGGTAGACCAACATGTAATCATGGTCGGCGGCAAAACGCCGGTAAAAGTCGGGGAGAAGGCAAAGACGGTTATACGCTTCCAGTGAAGCGAAGAAGGATTTGTCGAAATATTCGACGCGGAACGGGATGCTGAACGATTCGACGATGGTCCGGTAGGCCGTCAGATCCAGTTCCGGGAAGGTCGCAAAGACGATGGGATGCCGTCCCAGGACCTCCAGACACTGTCTCAGGGACGCCGATTCCGTGCGGTTCGGCGTCCCTTGATAGACAGGTATGAGGATGATGGGAGAAGGCATGGCCTAGGTCCCGTCGTCGGGTTGGAACTCCAGCAAGTCTCCGGGCTGGCAGTCCAGGGCCTTGCAGAGGGCGCTCAGGGTGGTGAACCGCACCGCCTTCGCCTTGCCGGTCTTGAGGATCGACAGGTTGGCGGGGGAGATGCCCACCTTCTCAGCCAGCTCCCCGGAGGACATTTTCCTCCGGGCGAGCATGACATCGACATTGACGATAATGGCCATGGTTATTCAACCTCCTTTTTCTCTTCGGCGGCAGGCTGCGCGTCAGCGGGCTTTCCGGCGAGATAGGAAGGCAGCTCAAGGCCGGCCATCTTGAAAAGGTCCGTGAGCGGAGGGACGGAGCCCATCAGTCCGGAAATGAAGTTGGACGTGGCGGTCTTGCCATCCTTCCCGTTGGCGTCCCAAACGGTGACCTTGTCGATCTTGATGCCCTTGACGGCCTCGACCTGGGTCTTGACGAGTTCGGGCAGCTTGTCGGTGATCAGCATCGTGATGGCCTCCTGGGCGTTGCCGCCGGCAGCCTCCACGAGTTTGCCGAAACCTTCCGCCTGCTTGCTCAGGATTTCGAGGGTACCGCGTGCCTGGGCATCCATCTTGGCATAGATGGCGTCGGCCTGACCCTTCGCCTCGCGGCGGACGCGCTCAGCCTCGGCTTCCGCTTCGATGATGAGCTTTTCTTTCTCGATCTGGGCGGCGACGACGATGTTGGCAGACTGTGTGGCCTTTTCGCGTTCGGCGCGGGCCAATTCGGCATCACGCTCGGACTTGTAGGCTTCCTCGAGAGCCTTTGCGGCCTGGACCTTTTCCGCGGCGACGGCGAGACGCTCGGCCTCAGCGGTCTTCTCACGCCGCATGGCGTCGGAATTCGCGATGGCGATCTTGGAACTGTTTTCGCCTTCGACGGCGAGGGCGTTGGCTTCAGCCGTCTTGATACGGGTGTCACGGTTGGTCTCGGCGATACGGATGTCCTTGTCCCGGTCGGCCTCGGCCTTACCGATCTCACCGTAACGGTTCTGCTCTGCGACGCTCTTCTTCGCGTCGTTGATGGCCTTGGCGGCTGCTTCCTTACCGAGGGCCTCAATATAGCCGGATTCATCCCGGATATCCGTCACGTTGACGTTGATGAGCTTGAGGCCGATTTTGCGCAACTCGGCTTCGACGTTGGTCGAGACATTGGCGAGGAACTTGTCACGGTCGGCGTTGATTTCCTCGATGTCCATCGTCGCGATCACGAGACGCAGCTGACCGAAGAGGATATCGGTCGCGATGTTCTGGATGCTGTCCACGCTCAAGCCCAGCAAACGCTCGGCGGCGTTGGTCATGTTCTCGGGCTCCGTGGAAATACCGACGGTGAAGCGGCAGGGGACATCGACTCGGATGTTCTGCTTGGACAGGGCGTTGGTCAGGTTGCATTCGATCGAGATGGGTTTCAGGTCGAGGAAAGCATAGTCCTGGAACACGGGCCAGATGAAGGCTGCGCCGCCATGGATACAGCGGGCGGAAGAAATGCTTCCGGTGGCGTTTTTGCCGGTTTTACCATAAATGACAAGGATCTTGTCGGAGGGGCAGCGGCGATAGCGCCTCAGGATGGCCGAGAGGGTCACGAAGAGGACGACGACGGCGATCAGGATAATGTAAGTGACAGACATGGCTTATTCGTTTTAATTGTTATTGTATACTTAGATGATCAGTGAGTCGAGCGGTTCGACGAGCAGGGTGCCGGGATTGATGACCTCGACGACCTTGATCGGCTTGCCGGTGGGGAGGGCGTCGCCTTCCGTCAGGGCGTTGTATTCGCGCACGGCGCCCTGGATGGTGATCTGGACCTTGCCTTCACCGCCCCGTTCCGCCGGAATGGGGAGATAGACGGTGCCAGTGCAACCGACGGCGGACTTGTAAACGTTGATGTTGCCGGTCTGCTGCATGGAATACAACCATTTGAAGAGCCACATTACCAGGGCGACGAAGATGACGCCGACGATGATGGCGATCAACAGCAGCAGTCCCGTGGACTTGATGCTTCCGTTCAGCAAGACGGCGGTCCAGCCGAATCCGAGGAAGAAGTTGACGAAGTTGCGGAAGGTGTAGAGGTTGACGCCGCCGCTTCCGACGGCGGCATCCATGTCCGCGATATCGACATCGGTGTCGAAACTGGCGTCGATGTCGGTCGCGCCGTCAGTATCGGCCCCGACGAAGGTCAGGATGGTCTGGATGATGAAGATCAGGGAGGCGGCAAGCGTGATGCACCACATGACCTTCATGAAAGGAGTAAGCGAAATCCACAGATCGTTAATCATGGTATCTTGTGTATTGGTTTTATGCAAATATAGAAAGAAATTATTGAAAAACAACAATTATTTCATTTTTCTTTGGGAAAATTATACGAGATTCATCGTAATTGACTATTTTTGCCGACAAAGAATGAATGGGGATGAATGTCGTCGAGATCAATATGTACAACTTCGGCTCTACAGGTACCATTATGCTGGGAGTCAGCGAGCGTTTGAGAGAAGAGGGGCACCGGGTCATGATCTGCTATCCTGCGACAAAGAGGAACCTGAAGAAGGAAGTAAAGGATTCATATTTAATGCGCACGCGCATAGAGCGGAATGTGGGGATGGACCTGTCGAGGTTGTTCGGTTGTGAAGATTTGTTCTTCCGTTTGGCGACGTGGCGCCTGGTCCGCAAGATGGACCGTTTCGGTGTCGATCTGGTGCATCTGCATAACCTACACGGCTGGTATATCAACATACCGGTCCTCTTCCGTTACCTTCGCAAAAAGGGAATTCCCGTAGTCTGGACCCTGCACGATTGCTGGCCCTTTACGGGTCATTGCGCGCATTTCGAGCGGATAGGATGCCGGAAATGGATGGAGGACTGCAGGATATGTCCTTTGTACAAGGGATATCCGCAAAGCCGGGTGGATAATGCCCGGCGTCTACTTCGGGTCAAGCGTAAATACATTACCGGATTGCCGGGTTTGACGTTGGTTGCGCCTTCCGAGTGGCTTGCTTCCCTGGTTAAGAAATCTTATCTGAAAGACAGTCCCGTCGTCGTCGTATACAACGGAATCGACACGGAGTTGTTCCATCCGGTGGATTCTGGTTTTCGGAGCCGCTGGCATCTGGAGGGAAAGATTCTGATCCTCGGGGTTGCGATGCAATGGGGTATCAAGAAAGGGATCGATGTATTTGCCAGGCTTGCGGAAGATTTGGATGACCGTTTCGAGATCGTGCTGGTGGGAACCGATGACGAGGTGGACCGATCCTTGCCGGCGCGAATCATAACCATCCATCGTACGATGAACCAAGAGGAACTTGCCGCGATCTATACGACAGCGGACCTGTTTGTCAATCCGACTCGGGAGGAGGTCTTCGGGCTGGTCAATGTCGAAGCCCTCGCCTGCGGGACACCTGTTCTGACTTACGACTCCGGGGGCAGTCCCGAAACGATTGACCGGACCTGCGGCAGTGTCGTCGAAAGAGATGATTACGAAGCCCTGAAGGCTGAAATACTCCGGATAACGACGACCCGTCCCTTTTCTCCGGAGGCTTGCAGGGCCAGGGCCCTGCAGCTGTCCGCCACCAACATGCAGGACTCTTATGTCCGCCTGTTCACTTCTTTAGTCCCTTGACGCGGACTTTGCAAAGATGCAGGAAGTGGTGGGCGTGGAAATAGAGGTAATAGGCGGTGAAGATCATGAAGGGGATTGGCCCCAGCTTCCAGGCATAGCGGAACCGCTCATGCCGGAAAACATAGTCCGTGACTTGACTGCTTAATCCGCCCGTGCTGAAGAAACTGATGACCTGATCCAGGTAACGGAAGCGGATTTTCCGAGAAAAGAGCGTAATATTGTAAACCCTGTCGGCGGCTACGGGATAACGGGTGTCATACTCCAGGCTGCGATAAGAGGACCTGGGATAGAAAACCGCCTGATGGGAAATCAGCTTGCACATGACGGTAAGACGGGATACCCTGCCGAATTGTCGGTTGCCTTCCGAGCCGTAATATACGTCTCCGTAATACACTGCATCGGGATCCTTCAGATGCGGGACTACTTCTGCCAGTGTGGTATCCGTAAGCAGGTAATCATCCGCACCCAGAAAAAGGAGCCAGTCTCCCTGAGCGAGTTTCAACGCCTTGTTCATCGCGTCATAGACGCCTTTATCCGGCTCGCTGACAAGCCGGATGCGGTTCCGGTAGCGTTGCAGGATGTCCAGGGTTCCGTCCGTACTCGCGCCGTCGATGATGAGATACTCGACATGGGGGTAAGTCTGGTTGAGAACGGAGAGAACCGCCCTTTCCAGCGTGGCTTCCGCATTGCGGCAGACTGTGGCGATCGTAAGGGACGGACTCATCTTGAGACAAGATCGGACGTGACGTGCAGCATACGTTTGATGAAGCCCCGCAGGCCGCTTTCCGTTGCATACAGCAAGGCGCCGAGGCAGATGCTGCTGGCGGCGAATATAATGAAGGCGCAGATCAGGAACGAACCGAAGGAATGGGCGGGATCAACCGGAATGGCCGGTACGAGCAACGCGATCAGTAGGTAGCAGACGGCGAAGACGGCCAGATGTTTCATATAGAGACCGACATAGATGAGTACGGGTTTCTGAAAGCCCCAATGGAAAAGGAAGTAAGGCTTCCAAATCAGTTTAATGAGCACCTGGCTAATGATGACACCGGTCAGGATGCCGTTCAGGCCGTAGAAATGCCCCAGCAGGATGGAGAAGCCCAGGTTGAGAATCGCTTCCACGATAGGGGACCAGATATCCTGGAACATCCCGTATGAAACCAGGAACCCTTCTACCGTCGGAGTGGATGAGGCGATGTAGAACAGGATGATGATGAGCAACAGCGTGCTGCGGTCCAGCAGGTAGCCCGGTCCGATCCAGAGCGTGATGAAGGGGTCTGCCAGGAACCAGGTGCAGATGCAGCAGACACCAATGATGAGGAAACGGGAGGAGAATAGCTCGCGGAATACCTTCGAAATCAGTTTCTTGTCACCTTCGGCAACCATATTTCCTACACTGGGTGTCATGCTGGAGAATACAGATGATAGCAGGGTAGAAAGATTGCTCGTTATAATCAGGTAGTTGCCGTATAGGGCGACGGTGGTCAGGGAAGCGAATGCATAGATGATGATGGGGCTGGTCTGATTGAGTACATAGCCGCCGATTTTGTGGAAAAACACCTGCTTCACCTTGGTGACGACAAGCGGGTATTTCTGCCTTAAACTGCCGGGATTTTCCACCTTTTCCTTGAGGAAGGGGTAGGTCTTGTAGATGGTCCGGTTGAGGGAGAGGGATGCCAGGATGGCAAAAGCGGCTTCCAGCCCGACCCACCAGACATAGGGGTGTGACAGGAATCGGACCGCAAGGGCCTGGGCAACCAACTTTAAGACCCAGATTGATTTGTAGCTAAGTTGGATCTTATAGTCATTCTGGTCGGCCGCCAAAAGGATATGCTTGTAGTTGACGAAATAGCTCAGCAGCGAGCTGAACAGAAGGACTGAATAGGAGGCATAGGCATACCAGAGGGGGAGATCCGTCTTGCTGAAGATCTTGGGGAAGAAACACATCAGTACGGCGCTCCCCGCGATGACGAACCACGCGATCCGTTTGTAAAGCCATCCCTGCAGGGCCACGATCTCACGGGCTGTGGCATGGTCTTTTTCGAACAGGGGCTTGTACAGGGTGGCGGAGATGGCTACACCGATGCCCAGTTCCGCCAGGTTGAGGAAACCGAGAAGGCTGGTTGCTGTCGTGTTGAGTCCCAGGATTTCCGTACCCAGGTAGTCCAGGAAAATCTTTCGGGAGAAGAAGCCCACCAGCAGGGTTACTACCTGGAGGGACAGCGCCACTGCGCTGTTCCTGAGGCTTTTCTTGGTTCTGGAATATGACGGAGCCTGACTCATCACATACAAATATAGCTACAATTCGCTTTAGTTTGGACATCCGTTATTATTTTAATAATTTTGTTCTCGGTATGGCCAAGGTTCTCATCATCGGTCCGAATTATTTCAATTTCCTGCCTGCAACGGAGTCCGCTTTCTCCCGGCTAGGATGGGAGGTGTCGGTGACGGCGTATGACAACCCGATCCATCCTTATACGACCTGGATGAAATGGAAGTATAAACTGAGCCGTCACCGCGAAAGGATGCAGGCCAAGAGCCGGGCGGCCTTCGCGGACACGGTCCTGGCCGGTTTCCGTGCCGTCCGACCGGACCTGGTGTTCATCCTGAACGGGGATATCCTGGATACGGAAACCCTGGATGCATTTCGCAGGGAAGGGGCACGGGTCGCCCTATGGCTGTTCGACAACAGGGAGCGGCTTCCGCGTGCTGCCGGCCAGGCTGCGCACGTGGACCGTCTCTTCTGTTTTGAACGTGCAGATGTCGAATGGTTCCTGGACCGGGGCGTGGATGCGGTCTTCCTGCCGCAGGCCTGCGATACGGAGGTCTATCATCCTTTGCCGCTGCCCAAGGACACCGATATCCTCTTTGTCGGGAACCTGTGGAATTCTCCGCGGCGGAAGCAGCTGATGCAGTCCGTGATCCGGGCATTCCCGGACAGGCGTATTATCGTATATGGCCTGTACCAACCCTGGTACAAGGGCCTGGTCAAGTGGCTGACCCGTCCGTACAAATCGGTTTTCAAGAACCGGACCCTCCCTCCGGAAAAGGTCAATGAGTCCTACAACCGGGCTAGGGTAGTCGTCAATATCCATCAGGAACTGCAGAAGGATGGGGCCAATCCCCGGGTTTTTGAAATCTGCGGCAGCGGAGCCTATCAGGTCTGTGATGCCAATGACTATATCCGGTCCCTTTTCCATCCGGGCGATATCGGGCTTTATTCCAGCCGGGAAGAGTTGCTTTCCGCACTGTCATGGGCACTGGAGAATGATACGGACGGTCTGGCTGCCTCAGCCAGGCAGACGGTGCTCTCCGAGCATACGTTTGTGAGCAGGATCCGGACCGTGCTTTCTTCCATCTATGGGAAGGATTCACTATCTTTGCTGACCACAGAGGACTCATGATGACACATGCAATCATATTGGCGGGCGGCGTAGGCAGTCGGATGAAGTCCGACATCCCGAAACAGTACCTTCCGGTGAAGGGGATGCCGCTGTTCATCTATTCATTCCGCAAGTTCGCTGCCTTCGATCCCATATCCACCATTGTACTGGTCGTCTCCGACGAATGGCTTCCTTTCGTGAAGGAGCATGTAGCGGGCGAACCTTGCAGGGCCCGTATCCTGTTTGCTCCTGCCGGCTCTTCCAGACAGCATTCTGTATGGAACGGCCTGGCTGCCTTGGAAAGGATTGCCGGGGAGGATGATCCGGTCTTTGTCCATGATTCCGTGCGTCCCCTGTTCCCCCTCACCAACCTTACGGACGGGCTGTCCGCCCTGGATGAGTATGATGTCGCACTGCCGGTCATTTCCGTCAAGGACGCCACCTACCAGAGCTGCGATGGAAAGACCCTCTCCACGATTCTGCCCCGCACTCAACTGTACTCTGGCCAGTCTCCCGAATGTCTGCGATATGGCCCCTTTGTCCGTGCCCACGAACTGTTTTCGGATGAGGAGCTGGCTGTTATCAGGGGTTGCTCGGAGTTGGCATACCGGGCCGGCCTCCGGGTGAAACTCATTCCGGGTATCGAGCAGAATTTCAAGATAACGACCCAAGAAGATCTGCAGGCATTTGCCCTGTTGGTATAGAAGATGGAAGATTTCTCAAAATTCAACGGCGAGGGTACGCCCTTGCGCAAGGCGCAGTTAAAGATACTGGAAGTCCTGCTGGAGTTTGACCGGGTCTGTAAAAAGAACGGTTTGATTTACTGGATTGACTTTGGGTCTTTGTTGGGTGCCGTCCGTCACGGGGGCTTCATTCCCTGGGACGATGACATAGACTTGTCGATGCCACCGGAGGATTACCGGCGTTTCAAGGAAATTGCACCGTCGGAGTTGGGGGACGATTTCATCCTGCAGACCGAGGTGACGGAGCCGGCTTCGCAGCAAGGAGACGGCATGTTCAAAGTCCGGATGAAGAATACCCTTTATCTAATGGGCCATGACGATTTTTCGCTTCCGTACAGCAAAGGCATTTTCATCGATATTTTCGAGAGTGTCCCTACTCCCGCCATCAACAAGAAAGTCTTCGCTTTCTTGGTCAAGCGCATCCGGAAGGCCCACGGTTTCATGCATTATAATAAGCGGCTGAATTTTGGCAACATCATCCGCTGGTTCGTGTTCCCTGTCTCATTCTTCCTTTTCCATACGGTTATCTGGCGTACCATCTGTCTGTTCAGCCGGAAGGATTGTGAATTCACGCCCATGACAAGGGTCTTGTACGGCTATCCGTCGCCCCGCACGGCCATTTATCCGTTGAAGGAAATTGAGTTCGAAGGCCACATGTTCCCTTGTCCGAACGATCCGGACCGCAGGCTCCGGGATATGTGGGGCGATTATATGCAGCTCCCTCCTCCTGACAAGCGGAAAATCCATGCTTGTTTCATCAGTACGGATATTTCCCATGATTTCCAAGGATCCAACCTATAAAGAACGTCTTTCCCATGCCCAAAGTTTCTGTTATCATACCTGTTTTCAACGCGCGGGATTATATCATCCCCTGCGTGGAGTCGCTGACCAACCAGAGCCTGGAAGACATTGAACTGATCTTCGTGGATGACCATGGCTCGGACGACAGCATGGATGCCGTCCGCAACTATGCAGAAGGCTATGGCGGCAAGAAGCGTTTCCGTTTCCTGGAGACCAGTGTCAATGCCGGTCCCGGCGTGGCCCGTAACGTAGGCATCGACGCCGCGGAAGGGGAGTATGTCGCCTTCGTGGACAGTGACGACTGGGTGGAGAATGATTTCTGTGAAGCGCTGTACAAGGTCGCCTCCCGGAAGAATGCCGACCTTGCATTCTGCAACCTGCGCCAGGATAACCTGCGCAGCGGTTCTTCCGTGGACCTGTACAATCCCAAAGTGAGTTCCGGCGACTTCAATGAAAAGAAACACAAGCTTTTCCTGACGCAGTTCGTCTCCTATTTCACGTCCTTCCTGTACAGGCGGGAGTTCTTGGCTAAGAATGCCTTGCGTTTCCCTGATACGCGGAGCAGTGAAGACAGCAGTTTTCTCGCTTCCTGCATCCTTGCCGCGGAGCGGATCGCCAGCGTTGAGAAGTCACTCTACCATTATGTGCAGCGCAGCCGGTCGCTGTCCACCAAGGTAGATCCGACCAAGTATCAGCAGAAGCTGGGGGCTTTCGACGCCTTCCTCGGCTACGCCAGGCGCCACGACCTCTATGAAAAGTACAAGGAAGAAATCGATTTCCTGTACATCAAGAAAGCATTCCTGATGGCCGCCCAGACCTATGTGGCCAATGAGCTGAAGCCTGATCCGAAAGTCCTGCAGGATGAGTTGTACGCGACTCTGGTCAAAAACGTTCCTGACTACGCCTCCAACCGCTACCTCAAAAAGAACCTGAAAGCGCGGACGATGACGAAATGGATTGCCCGCCATCCCCGGCTCGCCCTCTGGGCCCTGAAACGCCGGGCGCGAAAAAACGCTCCTGAAGTATAGCCGGTATCCAGATGGGTCAAGGGAAGAGAGACATAGGACTGGATATCATCCGTTGCGTCGCCATCCTGCTGGTCATCCTGCAGCACAGCTGGTCCGGATTGGACCTGGATGTGCAGTCGGGTGCCTTCAGCTATTGGTTCTATTCCGCGCTTTGCATCGGGGTCCCGCTTTTCGTCATGCTGTCCGGTTCGCTCAATCTGGGCAAGGCCGAAGAGACGGGTAGCTTCTTGAAAAGGCGCTTCCGCCGCATCCTTCTTCCATTTTTCCTGTGGGCGACGGTCGTTTTTGTCATTTCGGCTTTCGTCGGCAAGTATCCCGAAGTCCGGTCCTTCCGGTCCGGCGTCTCCGCCTTCTTCACCGGTCTGCTGGAGGGCGGGATCAACCAGGCCTATTGGTATGTTTACATGCTGGCGGGCCTATACCTGCTCACTCCCGTCTTGCAGCGGGCTTTCCGCCCCGGGGATCCGGACAGCCGGAGACTGCTGGGGTATTGCCTGGCGGTCTGGGCGGTGGTGCAACTGCTGAAAGACCTCTATCCGGCCTTCCTTCCCGTCAAGTACTACGCTTTCTCAGCAGATCTGTTCCTGGGGTATTATCTCGCCGGAGCGTATGTCCGTCGTTATCTGACGGACCGTGAACTCCGGAGGCGCTATGGTTCCGTCGGCTTCCTTGCCGGCGCGGCCTTGACCATGCTGCTCCATGCCTGGGGACATCCGGTCCGTCTCGTAGAGATGACGGAGGTCGTGTGCCTGTTCATGTGGCTGTCTTCGCTGGAGATTCCGGAAGGGAGGCTGCTGCGCGAGACCACATCCCTCAGCCGCTACAGTTATACGGTTTATCTGACGCATGTAGTGCCGGTCGGGGCCCTCTGCACGGTTTTCCATGCTCCGGCCGCCCTGGCTCCCGCAGCGGTCTGTCTCATCGTGGCAGTCGTCGAATTCATTTTCTGCCGGCTCCTGGATGCCTGGGACCGGCGGCCGAAAGATTGGATCGGATTCTAGGGCTTATTTCCTTTTAAACAGACGGTCCAGTTTCCAAAGAACGGAACTGTCGCGCCGTGATTTCCAGAGCGTCTTTTTGTAGATGGCCTCCGCGATGCCCCTCAGGCTGTGTCGGTATGCTTTCTCCCGCATCCGGGCTTGCTTCCGGTAGCGGGCGCCCCAATAGTCACGGCTGAACCGGCGCGCCCGTGCGGGATCCTGGGACAGGATGGCCTCCAGGAAAGCCGTCAACTGTTGCAAGAGCCGCTCCGGCATCCCGGGATCGGCCAGGGCGGGGGCGTGAAGCATCGCCAGTTGGCGCTCCGGATCGGCGTCGATGGCACGGACGGCCTCGACGACCTCGTCCCAACTGCCATAGTCATGACAATTGACAAAGGATTCCGGATTGAAAGTCTCCGCAACCTGCGGATCTCCCCAATAGATCGGGATGTTGCCGGCTCCGAAGGCCTGGATGATCTTTTCCGTCGTATACCCCGGGTGCGAACAGTTCTCAAAGGCAATCGAGAAACGGAATCCTTTCAGGAATTCCAACTTGTCCGCGACAGGACCTCCCACATTGTTGCGGAAACGCCCGCCGGACGCCACGCGCTTGTATGTGGACAGACGGTCGAAAAACTGGTTCCTTTCGGGGGATGAATTATTGTTGGAGCAGACAAAGGCGCAGAAACCGTCGCGCCCGGCCAGCCATTCCGCATCCGGAACCTGGTGCTTTCCTTCCATCCTTCCGACGTCGGCCGTATAAAGGAGCCAGTTCGGCAGCCGCAGATAGCGGTCTCCGAACTCCATCCGCTCGAAGCCCAGGGCGTAGTCACAGAGATTGAAGTCCGGCGCCTGGTTCTCGCCGGTATAAAAGATCTTGATACAGTCGTAATCCAGATGGTCGTTGCCGAAAACCGAGAAGAACAGATAATCCGGTTCGTCGCTCAGCACCACCTCTCCCAGCCGGGCCAGGATGCGGGTGAAGAAATTATCCACCGGGTCAAACCCGTCCCAGAAATCTATGAATGCGACCTTGATTCTTCGGGGCTCCATCTCAGGCTTTCTTGAAGCGTTTCACCAGCGCCGCTGCGATGATGCCGAAAGTGATCAGGTACATCAGGATGCAGAAGATAATGGCGATCGTGTCACCTTTCCGCACGCTGTCCGGATCGAAAACGAAATGGATCTTGTGCTGACCGGCGGGCACGTTCATGGCGCGCAGGAGATAATTGACCCGGAAATGGTCTGCCGGCGAACCGTCGATGGAGGCCTTCCAGCCATGGGGATAATAGATCTCCGAGAAAACGACGACGCCGGGTTCGGAGCTTGTGACCTCGTAATCCAGGGTCTCCGGTGTATGGGCTGTGAGTCGGATGTCCGCCTTGTCCGGGATACCGGGCTCAAGGCTGGAAGCCATCGGGACGAACTCCTTGTCAATCACCGCCTCTGTCTCCAGGGAAATGGCCATCAGCGAATCGATTTCGGCATTGGCGCCATTCACCGGAACGAGTTTCTCGACGAACCAGGCATTGCCCAAGGCATAGGGATTCAGACGTATCACAGGCTGTCCTGCTTCGTCCGGTGTGATGATGTATTTCCCGTTGAGCATTCCGATGACCGGCAGGTGCATCTGGGTGAGATGCCGGTCGATCAGATCCTGATACCGGCGCAGTTTGGCGGCGCTGTAGCCGCCGATAGATTTGAGCCGGTAGGAGGTGCGGGATTCACTGAACGTATTGTCGGCACAGTTCATGACCCGGAAGTACTCGGGATCCTTCAGGAGTCGTTCCTCGAAAGGCAGCATCTCAAAGATGTTCCGGTTTTCCTTCTTGGCTACGAAATTGTTGTCGTTGAAATAGCGCCGGTCCACAGGCCACATGTCCAGGACGACCAATACACCGAGTGCGGCAATCATCCAGCCGGTCTTCAGTTTGTCTTTACAGAACAGATAGAGGACCAGGGCGGATGCGGCGATGAACAGGAAGGATCGGAAAGAGTCGCTCCGGAACAGTTTGATCCGTTCATCGATCAATGCGTCATAGGCCCATCCGGGCATCTGCTGCGTCAGCATCGCATCGTAGCCGGATGTGAAGGAGAAGATTGCCGGGCCGAGCAGGGCGAAGAAGAGGCAGAGCCCTCCGGTAATGCCGCCGGCAATCAGGATACTCTTCGTCGCCTTCTCTTTCGGCACGCTGCCGTCCATCAGCGCCTTGACGGCAAGGAAGCCCAGCAGAGGCATCGTGATCTCCGCGACGATCAGGATGGATGAGACAGCGCGGAATTTGTTGTAGAGCGGGAAATACTTGAAGAAGAACTCCGTCAGCCACATGCAGTTATGTCCGAGCGCCAGGGCGGAAGAGAAGAGAGTGGCGGCCAGCAGGGCCCATTTGTAGGATCCCGGCACGATCAGCAATCCCAGCAGGAAGAGGAAGCAGACGATGGCTCCCATATAGACGTTGCCGGCGGTGAACGGCTGATCACCCCAGTAGAGCGGGACCATGTTGCAGAAGGAGGTGGCGCTGCGCTTTTCCACTCCGTGGGAAATGAGGGTCTTATAGAGATCCGAATCTTTTTTCAGGCAGTAGGTGGAAGAACCTCCCATGAATCCCGGGATGAGGAACGAGAAGGATTCGTCGATACCGTAACTCCACTGGGTCGCATATTCGATATCCAGGCCGTTGGCCGAACTTTCCTGTCCTTCCTCCACCAGGTCGCTGTGTCCGCCGCGCATCGTTTCCGCGGCGTATTCCGCATTGGCGAACACGTTGGAACTGTTGGTTCCGATGCCGATGCCGACGGCACAGACGAAAAGGGCGGTCGCAATGAGGAAGTCCCGGATCCGTTTCTCCTTCAGGTGCGTGGCCAGTTCCGCCAGCCACAGCAGGCCGATCAGCATGAAGATATAATAGGCCATCTGCGGGTGGGCGCTGAATCCGACGGCGGTGAAGATCATCGTCAGGATCACGCCGATCCCGTATTTCTTCCGGTAGATGAGGTAGAAACCCGCCAGCACCACGCTCATCAGGGCGATGGTGGAGGTTTTGGAGTTATGGGCTGCCGCGATGATCACGATGAAGTAGGACGACAGCGTAAGGGCGAACGAGCCCACGATGGCGAGCCACTTGTTGATGTCGAACGACAGCATCAGGATGAAGAAGCAGAAGAAATAAATGATGAAGATCCAAGGCGTGTGCCAGTGACCCCGCTGAAGGATGCTCTTCAAAGGAGCGAGGAACTTGGAGGACTTGTACTGCCCGCCGCCGATCTGGTAGTTCGGCATGCCGCTGAACATCGCGCTGTTCCACCAGCTGTGCCGGCCGGTCTGCTGGGTATATTCCACGGATTCCTGGACGGCGGCCTGGGCCAGCTGGCTGTCAGCGGCAAAGATGACCTTACCCTGCGTCACGGGGAAGCAATAAATGACAGTTGCGGCGATGAATAAGACGGCGGCGACCAGGAAGGCGCCATATTTCTTGAAAAATGCTCCGAAATCCATACAGGTATATGCTTGACTCGCTAAGTTAGTGCTTTTTTTCGTAACTTTGTCAGACATGAATGATAAAAGGACCATACTAGTCACGGGGGCGGCCGGTTTCATCGGCGCCAATCTCGTGAAACGCCTCTTGCAAGGGGATTCTTTCGATTGTGTCGTCGGCGTCGATTCGCTCAACGATTATTACGATGTCCGGATCAAGGAATACCGCCTGTCCAGCCTCGCCGGGGAAGCGGCCCTCCGGCCGGAGAAGGAATGGGTTTTCGTCAAGGGCAACATCGCCGACAAGGCGTTGGTTTCCAGTCTGTTTGCCCAGTACCGCCCTGCCGTGGTGGTTAACCTGGCCGCTCAGGCGGGCGTCCGCTACAGCATCACCAATCCCGACGCCTACATCGAAAGCAACCTCGTGGGCTTTTTCAATATCCTGGAAGCCTGCCGGCACTCTTACGACGGAGGCGCGCCCGGGGTGGAGCATCTGGTCTATGCTTCCAGTTCATCCGTGTACGGTGCCAATCCCAAGGTGCCGTATTCGACGGAAGATAAGGTGGACAATCCGATCAGCCTCTATGCCGCGACAAAAAAGAGCAACGAGTTGATGGCGCATGCCTATTCCAAGCTATACGACATCCCGTCGACAGGGCTCCGCTTCTTCACCGTCTATGGTCCCGCCGGACGTCCGGACATGGCCTATTTCAGCTTTACGGACAAGTTGCGGGCGGGGGAGAAGATCCGCATTTTCAACTATGGCAATTGCCTGCGCGACTTCACCTACGTGGATGATATCGTGGAAGGCGTCGTACGCATCATCGCCCGGCCGCCGGAGCGCCGCAAGGGTGAGGACGGCCTGCCCGTGCCGCCTTATGCCGTTTATAACATCGGCAACAGTCATCCGGAGAACCTGCTGGAGTTCGTGGATATCTTGCAGCAGGAACTGATCGCGGCGGGCGTCCTGCCGGCCGACTATGATTTCGAGGCGCACAAGGAGTTGGTGCCGATGCAGGCCGGCGATGTGCCGGTGACCTATGCCGACACCTCCGCCCTGGAGCGGGATTTCGGGTTTAAGCCGTCGACGCCTCTGCGTGAGGGCCTCCGTGCATTTGCCCGTTGGTACAAGGAGTTTTATCTGTAGCGTCATGAAGTGTCTTTTCCTCGCTGCGGGCTATGCCACGCGCCTGTATCCCCTGACTGAGAATTTCCCCAAGCCGTTGCTGGATGTGGCGGGACGGTCGATCCTGGACCGTTTGATCGATGATCTGGATACGACGGGTCTGATCGACGCTTATGCGGTCGTAACCAACCATAAGTTTGCCGGGCATTTCAGGGCTTGGGCGGAAAAGTACGGTGACAGGATGCAGGTGGTGGACGACGGCACATCAACCAACGAGACCCGGCTCGGCGCCGTGCGGGACATCCGTTTTGCCATCGAGGCTCTGGGCTGGAAAGATGACTGCCTGGTTCTGGCCGGAGACAACCTGCTGTCTTTCAGCCTGGCGTCTTTCCTGGATTATGCCGCGGCGAAGGGAACGTCCTGCATCATGCGCTATCATGAACCGTCTGTGCGGCGGCTCCGCAAGTCGGGCGTTGTGAAGATCGACCGTTCCGGCCTTGTCCTCTCGATGGAAGAGAAACCCCAGGCTCCGCAGTCTCACTGGTGCTGCCCGCCTTTTTATTTCTACAAAAAGGCTGACCTTGCCCGTTTGGATGATGCGTTGAAGGCGGGATGCGGTGTCGATGCGCCCGGCAGCCTGGCCGCCTGGATCGCTTCCGTCGCTCCGGTTTACGCTATGAAGATGCCCGGTCCCCGCTACGACATCGGCACCCTCGACAGTTACCGCGCCGTCTGCGGGATCTTCGAGGCGAAATAGCGGTCGGCAAAATCCAGCATCCGCGCCCAATCCCAGGCGGTGAGGGCGTGGGGACCCTGGCGCAGGTGGTAACCGACAAGACCTCCCTGCTGCGGCTGCCAGACCGGCGGCATCTCATCGGAACTAAGCGGGCGGCCATCGCCGGAGCGCAATCCCGGAAGTCCCAGGAATTCATAGACTTTGGACGCCTCCGCCGAGGACAGGAATTCCCCTTTGGGGTCGGACCAACGGTCCTCGGACCCGCTGGTAAGATACACCGGACGCGGCGCCATGAGGGCAATCAGTTCATGCTGGTCGAAAGGCAGTAAATCCTCCCGTCCGGCGTATTTGGCGAAATTCCCGCAGTACCAGTAGTGGTAGTGGCGTATCATCGTTTTCAGGCTTTCGCCGAAGGCACGGCGCGAAAGAGCTGCCCCGCAGCAACCGGAATTGTTGGGAAACGCCATGGCAAAGCGTCTGTCCGTCACGGCGGCCCACAAGGCGGTCTTGCCGAGACGCGAGTGTCCGGCCGTAATGACACGCTTCGCATCTACCGCCGGATCGGTCTCAAGGTAGTCCAGCACACGGCTGTAACCCCAGGCCCAGGCAGCGATGGCCCCCCATTGGTCCGGGTCGGGACAGGTCTGTCCCTCCCGGTAGAACAGCGGATGCACCCCGTTGGTGAAGCCGTCGTCCCATTCCGGATCCAGGTCGCCCTTGAAGAAGGTAGCCAGCCCGTACCCGCGGCTGAGCAAGAGCCCGACGGGCCATTCAGCGGCATCCTGCCCGCGGAAAGGCTCTCTGTACAAGCGATATCGCGCAATCTGGGCGGAATCCGGCAGCGACACCCCGGTGTCGAAGATGATGGAGGTATTCCCCCTGAAATTAGCGCCGACCACCACCGGCACCGGGCCGTCGGCTGAGCGGGGAAGATAAAGCAGCACGGTCATGTAACGCCCGTCTCCGGCATCGAAGAAAATGCGGATTTCCTTGCGGACCGCTATCCCGCCCAACGCCCCGTCCTCTTCGGAAAGGACCTGGAAATGAAGGCCATCCGGCCTCCCCGGCGCCCGTCCGTACATCTCGGACTCGAAAAGAGAAAGCAACTCCGGCCGACGCTGACCGTACCACTGGGCAGCCGTTTTCACGGGTGTACCGTCCTGCATCGTCAGCGGATCGGGCAGGATGTAGGGAGGGACAAGCGACTCGTCATAATTCGAGTTGAGCGCCCGGAACCCATAATCCGTCACGGCATAAGGGTGCAGGACGGCGGTATGGGCCGCGCCCCGGGCAAGAGCCGCCCGTTCCGGGAAAATCCGTCCGGGATCGTAGGTGTTTTCCCGGATATCACGCCCCGTCAAGGTCTCATACCAGGTGCATGCCGCCAGATAACAGCCGATACTATGGTTCAGATGCACCCCGTCGCGTGTGAGGTTGTCCCGGTCGAAGGTCGCCCGCACGTCCTGCACGGCGGTACCGACGGGAAGCAGTTCCAGTCCCCAGCGCCCGACCAAGGCTTGCGTACGTTTAGAGAGATCCTCGTACATCCGCCGCTGATCGTAATCGTAGGCCGCGAAAGCCGGTTCTATGCAAGGCTCCCTGAAATAATCTACGGCATACGCCCAGTCCTGGTGCAGCAGCAGCCTGGCCCCCCGCGCACGGCGGAGCAGTTTCCTGACCTGGGCGGCGGGCGCTTCTTCCAACATCGTACGGCTCAGCACGATGGCATCAAAACGCTCCGTCCCCAGCGACAGAAGCGCTGCGGACAGATCCTCCGCCCGCTCCAACCGGAAGATTGTCCCTTCCCGTACGCCCAGCGCCTCCAAATGCCGTCCGATCTCCGGATCCCAACGGACATCCCCGGCCACCAGTACACGGCACCCTTGCGCGGGAGCTGCCATCAGTGACAACCCCGCCCAAAGCATCAACGACAAGAACAGGACCGCTTTCCTCATTTTCCAGCCTTGACTTCGTTTCCGTTCTTCAGGAACCATCCGATGAAATCGATGGCGACGCCGAACTGGACGGACCAGATCTCTCCCAGGCCCTGGAACTGCGTATGAGCCCCATAGACCTTGAAGACCAGGTTGGTTTCGTCATAAGACCCTCCGCCATAAAAGCCGGAGACATCCAGCGTGCGTCTCAATTTGACGCTGAGATTCAGGCCAGCCTGCAGGCGAAGGCCGTGAATCTCACTGTTCCGGGTGGTGCCGCTTTCCTGGAAGCCCATTTTCTGATCCAGGAAACTGACACCGACGCCGGCGACAGGACACAGGGCAAACCCGGGCCTGTCCAGGAAGATATAGCCGAGGAGAGCGCCCATTTCGCCATTCGTGCATTTCTTCCCCCTCTCCCAATGATAATCATAATGGGAATCATAATGGAAACCGTCCTGTTTCAAGATACCGCCGGCGCCCAAGGTTCCCTCGAATCCCAGATAAACCCGTCGGATGGGGAAATCGAAACCATAGCTGAATCCGTGGAAAACAGGGCCGATGGTCGTCGAAACGGGTGTACCGTAACCCTCGCCCATATATCCGAAAAAGATACCGTAGCCGAGCGATCTCCGGGGTATCTGCGGTTCTTCGACCGCTTTGGTCTCCCAATTATCCAACTCCTCCTTGTATTGCACGGAATAACGGGCTACCGCCGCAGCATCATTCCCGTGGTCCGTCTCCATCTGGTAAGTGTCAGAATTACTGGACAGCAGGCGAAGGTAGTAATCCTTTATATCCCTGTAATCCAAAGGATTGGCATTCAATTCATCCTGCAGTTTCCTCCGGAACGCCTCGATCATATTGAATTCCGTCTGGAAATAATCCATCGTCCAGGGTTTAGCCAAAGCCGGGTCCCACCAGGAACTCAGGCGGTCCATGCGGGTGGATGACTGTATGTGGCGGTAACGTAAATTCCCGGTTTTGTCAGTGACGGGATCGAAAGAGATGAGCCAATCCAACTCTCCGGCGGTTCCCTGGACGGAAGTGGAGACATGGCGTTCCACGAAGTCGGATTCCGTCAGCGGACCGTCGTTCCAATTCCTGAAACTATTCTCCCTTTCTTTGAAGTTCTGCGCTGCCGCTGTAAGGCACGTGACCAATATCAAGGTTAAGAATGCGGTTTTTTTCATGAATAAGGTTTATTTGTCCAAATATAGCAAAACTCGGAAGAATTGAGTATCTTGGAGCAGATTGATTTCCTGACATGAAACACTTCTTCTATTTCCTTGCAGCCATTGTCTCCTGTTTTATCGCTTGCTCCAAAGCCCCTGTCGTCACGGGTGACTGGAACGTAATCCCTAAGCCGAAGGAGGTCCGTCTCGCCCCGGATTCAGCCCCTTTCTTGTTGAAGAAGCATACGCTTATCTTGTTCGAAGGGGATTCACTCGCGACAGCCGCCTCCCTGCTCGCCTCGGAGCTGGAAAAGGCCACGGGACAGGCTTATAAGTACGCATCCGGTCCCGATGCAAAGGAAGTCCGGCACCCTGCGATCCGGCTTTTCATCGACCCTGTGGCGGGGGAGAGCCTATCCGCCCCGCGGAAGGACGGCGCATACCGGATCGAAGTCTCGGACCGGAC